>Ga0307510_10000322_pt1 | contig 44542 bp, 53 predicted proteins | sample 12_EM_MG_FD_207224 | JGI IMG/M metagenome (GOLD analysis project Ga0307510, IMG submission 207224) | Populus trichocarpa ectomycorrhiza microbial communities from riparian zone in the Pacific Northwest, United States - 12_EM | ecosystem: Host-associated > Plants > Roots > Unclassified | place... | reverse complement strand
CCCCAACACTGGGGCACATCCCCAACTGCGCGAATTTATGCAGTCTGTGCCACCGGGATGGGTTCGCAAGGAATACTCTCAACGCGGATGGATACCACTCATTTCGGACAAAACGGGCAATTATGTCGGGATCGATATTAACCCTGGGGAAGGTGGCTCCGTGGGCCAAGTCATCATTTTCGGCCGTGACTTCGATGCCAAGGTCGTCCTCTGGAAAGGAGATGGTCCCGCCGGATGGGCTTGCTGGTTGGCTAGTTTCGCGGAGGTGCTCGAATCTGGAGAAGGGTTCGAGCTTGGTCTCTCGAATGAGAGCGAGGGAAGCGAGGACGATGTTGGCTACGAGGGCTACTTCTTTGACGGGACCGGGCGAGGGGCTGGTGGCGAAGGAATTGGTGGGATATCGGCGGGCGGTATGCGCCTTACCGGCGAGTATCGGGGCTGGACAACACTAGAGGCTTGGGCGGATAGAAGTGTGCGTAAATGGCAACAAGTGGGCCTTGTTCCAGAACCTCCAGTAGAGACGAAGAAGGGCAAGGTATGTGCAACCTTATCCTGGCCCCCTTTGGCCCGTACTTTTCCATCCTTGTTTTATAGGCACCAGAGAGAGTCGGCCTGGGCGTCTTGGATCTTGCTAATACCGCTGCAACCTCTGGTGCTGAGGTGCCGATCCCCGTCTTTGCAGACATCAGTAATACAGCACCTTCCCAACCTAGCGGACAAGGTGCTGTCGACTCTGTGCCAACTTCGCAGAAAGCATCTGTCCCTACCATCTCCATCACGAAACCTCCCGCTCCTCGCCCGGTGGACCTTCCCACTCACGACGAGATCACCCCTGTCGGTCCCGATTTTGAGATGCACTCGGGTGACATAGAAAGCACAGGGTCTTTGATGCAGGAAGTTGGCCATCATTCAAGAACAGCATCTGAGGTTTCAAATCCTGGTCACCGACGGGACCTATCAAGTGCTCCAAAATTAACTCAGAATTCGGTATCTGGAGATACATCCCCTCCGAATGCGCCAACTACGTCTCTGTCTGGGGTCGCCGATCTACTTGGCGATTCGGCGCCAGCGTTTTCCGCATCACTGACGAACCCTTCACCATCCGCAAGACGGTCGCCGCGAGTTATACCGCCTCCCCTCTCGCTACCTGATGAAAGGATACCAATAGAAGGCGACGAAACCGACTCGGAAGGTGGAGAGGTGACTGCCACTGTCAGATTGGTGGGAAGCGGAGGTGACGTTGGACTTGAGGATGATCAAGGACAATCCGATGAAGCCTGTGACAGTCTTGTGCAAGCCGAAGCTCCATCCAGCGCAACTTACTCTTCGGATGAGGCCTCTTTACCCATCGGCAGGGATTCACACAGGAAGACGACGTCGGTGCGGTCCCTACGAGGAGGGCAATCCGCGAATTGAAGGAGGCAGTTCTGAGTGGAGTGCAATTGACGTGACTCTCGTGATCCCATTGTGCTGGACACTATTTATTTGTCCGATCATCGACTAGTAAATTGCATGCTAATCATCCATCTCTTACGACCCAAGCCCATGTACGCTTTTCACTTTTTTCCTATACCCGTAATTGCATTTTTGCCCAATGTCTACTCTGTCGTGTGTCCTGTGTTACATAATCGCGTGTGAAATAAAATGGGCAAGTAGCTGAATGCTAACCGCGACCGACCGAGCGTGTCAACCTCAGCCCCTCATGTCTTCCCCACCTTCATCCTATGACCTTCTCGAAGAGCGTCTGGCACAACTCGAGTGAGAATTGCACTTATTCCTGCCCTTGACCTCATGCTGAGCTCTCGCATATAGTGAAATTACGAGACGCAGAAATGATTACTTGCGCGAAATGTTCGTCTTGCTGCAAAGACGCAACAATGTCGGATTGGTTCTGACCGTGGAGGGCCAAAATAATACCGCTCTCGAAGCGTTCATGGATAGATTCAACATCTCTGAAGAGTGCGCCGCCCTTCTTTATCGTTCTATCCCCTGGGCTCATTTTGCTCTCTTCCAAGCCAAGCGGCTGGCAGCATCGCACAACTCGCCGAGACCGAATTTGTTCCTTCTCCCTCGCAGCTCAGCAGTCCGCCCGCAACATCCGTCTCCGAAATGAGTCACGACACGCCGTCAGCGCTTCCTTATGGCTCACCCATGTCAGACGCTCTGTCTCCTCCTTCGCCACTGCCGGTGGACGAGGAGATGGACCCCGTCGCACCGGCAGACGGCCACTCGCCAGGTCCGGAGGGTTCGCGCTCTCTGTCGCCAGATGGTTCGATGGAAGTGACCGAAGATGTCTCCTTTGAGGTCCCCGACGAAGAGCCGCTTCCACCACTGGTAGTCGATTCCGATCTTCCTGTGGATGCATCTACGCCACCACGGTCCTCGTCGTCTGAGGTCGCTCTTGCGGAGACTCGCGCGGAGACACCACAGGTCGAGGTTCTGAGCGATGTCCCTGACGATGCTGAAACAACGGCTTCGGTTGCTCCTTCAGAAGCTGCCCCGGTCCAGCCAGCTGTTCAATCAGACGAAGATACCAAGTCTGAGGAGTTGGCGTCCCCTGTGATGACCGAGATAATTGCCTTTGAGGAGGATATGGACGTCGATGTTGTTGGAGAACCTGACGCCGAGGCCGATGAACCCCTCGTTCTTTCTACCGAAAGAAGAAGCCAGAGTGCGTTGCCTCTGACACCAGAGGCTTCTCAGCCAGAAGTTCAACCGTCGCCATCGCCTCCACCGCCGCCACCACCACCAGCACTTGTTCCCGTCCCCATCCTTGCCTTGCCTCCGTCCGCGTTCATACTTCCTCCCAAGCCGTCTACCGAAGTCTTTATTCCAGCTATGCTTGCTCCCATCGGGGACTCTCCTCAATACGCTTTAGAACTTGCCGCTGTTGAGCCCCGATCTTCGACAACGAGCGAATGGCTCAACCCTGAATTCTCACTGAATCGTGATTACACGCTTCCTCCGGCAAAGTCTCTCCCTCCGGACCAGCAAAGGAGGTTGAAGCTTGGCAAGAGTCAGCGCAAGAAGGAGAAAGAGAAAGATAAGGGGCCTGAAAGCCGTAAAGATGGTACGGATGATTGGACGCCATTGGGTATCAGTAAATGGGGAGTGACGATCAAGGCAAACCCTTTGTGGAAGAGGGTGTCCCGTGCGACAAAAACCATGACTACTCGGGATTGGAACGTAAGTATACCATCCTATCCACGTAGCCGAAGTACCAAAAGACGCCAGGTTGCTTTTACTGAACTGCGCCTCCTTCGAGTGCTAGAGCGCATAGAACAGCTCAAGGAAGCAGGCAAGTGGAGTTATCGCCAACCGAAGAAGCAGCGTGGGATTGGAAATGTTTCCAAGACACACTGGGACTATCTTTTAGATGAAATGGTGAGGTGCTCTTTAGTCATACCAAAAATCATGTTTTCCAAACGTTCTCTTCAAAGATTTGGATGCGCACTGACTTCCGAGAAGAGCGTCGGTGGAAACTTTCCGTTGCATACAAACTCGCCGGTGCTGTGGTTGAATGGCACAATGCTGGTGATCGACAGACAAGAAAGGACAGAGGCATTGTCGTAGATTGGAGACGGCCAGTCCACGACGAGTCTCGAGACATCGATGACGTGGAAATGATCATAGAACATGGTCAGGGTGCAGATGAAGAGATGCAGGACGACGCGGACGAGAGACCATTTTCAACGGCTCTCATCTCTGGGGACTATGGCTCTGATGACAGCGACGATGAACAGGAGCTGGAGAAACAAGAAGTGGCTGATGCGCTTGAGCCGCGCGCTGCGCTAGAAGAAGCCCTCGGACACGCGGAGCGCAGTGAGTCATCACAGCCAGAGAACGAGATTCGGCCCAAGGAAGAAGACTTGGATGACTCGTCAATGCTGCGAGATATGCAACATCCTGCAACCGCGATGGATGCTCATCCCAATCAGGATGAGACGTCGGGAATCTTGGCTGACAACGTGACTCACTCGGGCGAACCAACCCAACCTGATCCTCACCCAGGCCTCAAACAGACCTCAGAGGATCCAGTTCTTGGCGCAGATACTTCTCTGGACACAACGACCGAACGGCCAATGACAACGCCAAAACAACACCCGAAATCGAGCGTCTACTCGCCACTTCGTAGTCATATAGCACACCTCGACTACGATACACTCGTTCTTGATTTTGACGACCTTCATATTCACAGAACTCGCGATCCTGCTTCTGACAACGCGTTCCATGACACCCATCCACTTCCCTCTGACGTTCTTCAGGTCTTTCCTGAACTGCTATTCGTTTTCACCGACCCTCCTCTGGCTGAGGAATCGACTTCGCAGTCCGTGGGAAAGAAAAAATCGGAAAGGCGAGACCGCGATGATCCTCACCGGCGCAGCGATCCTACCACATACAATAAAATGACGACTATGGGCTCGTTCATGCGCTCGCGACCGACATTGTTAGCGGCTCTGAACCCCTCTGTGCGTTGGGAAAACGACCATTGGGCGAACTTCGACGATGCTCCTATCATACCCGACGTTGATGTACCGTGCAAATTTCCTGACGAACCTACCAGCAGTGCGTTTCTTTTCATGTGCTATGACCACTATTTTTGACCCCTTTCAAGGCTTATTTGAGGGCGGAAAACCGACCCTGCTTATCCCGGACGACGATGTCATTTTACCAAGCACGCCACGAGATCCAGCACGGCGTGCAACGGCTGAGGCACTGTGGACCAATCAAGACGACGTTCTGCTCAAGAGTCTGGTAGAAAAATACCCTAGGAACTGGGGCCTGGTTGCAGACCAGTTCAATTCATTGCGCGGAACCATTGCGTTGGAACAACGTGCTGACTGGGAATGCAAGGAACGCTACAGGTCACGGTGGTTGGGCAAAGATCGGAGCGAGAGGGACTTTACACCGGTCGTGCCACTTCCCCAAGATGGGCACTCGTCGTCCACCTCTGCTCGAGCTTCACAGTCGCAAATAACGACAAGAAAGCGAATGGCCAGTGTTAGTTCTTCAACGGCGAACACCGCATCGATACCTGCTGCCACCTTCGAGTCAAGAAAGCGGCGCAGACATGTTCTGATATTCGAAACCATGCGAAAATGTGCTAGGAAGCGGGAAGCCGCTCAGAAAGCCGCCGGTATGTATCCGCCATTTGTTAGCTCGTTTCTAGCTGCCTGACGCCTACGCAGCTAATTCTCGGAAGGCCTCAAATATTCACGACACTCATGGGCAGTTCTCGAAATTACCTAGACTTGGTCCTGCCGAGCTGAGCCGCATGAAAGCGGAGAAAGAGGCCCAAGATATGCTCTCCCGGCGAAGGGCGGAGGAAAGTCAGCGACAACAGATACTCCAACGTATGGGAAATGGCACACCGGTTCAATCCCACGTGTGTAACATCCTTCGCATCCTGGGTCGCATCCTTCGTTTGCTAACGAGCACCATCTCCAGGGTCAGACGCAGGTCCCGATCGTTCAGGGTCAGGCGCAAGGACAAGGACAGGGGCAGGGACAACCTGCATCGCAGTCAGGGAAAAATAATAATGCCTCGAGGCCTCAACTGAACGGTCAGGCGGTGCCGCCAATACGCGCACAAGTTAACATTTCGCAACAACAGCGGATACCGGCGGCGAACACTCCCCGCGTTTCTGCGCAGATGTTGCAAGTGCAAGCTGCGCAGCAACGGGCCTTGGCTGCCGCAAATGCGAATATGGCCGCCACCGGTCCTAATATTGGCACACCGCACCTCTCGCCGGGATTTGCTCAGCGATCATCTCCTGTTGTATCCCACTCCTCTCCCCCGCGGACGTCGACAACGCCGAATCCTCCTCGCCCACCGTCGGCCTCGCAACATCAAGGTCACGCACAGCCCTCGCCAAACTTGCCCCACGCGGCTGCCACGCGACAGAACCCCATTCCAGGGATATACTTCTCGTCATTGCAGGGGCCACAGTTTACGCCAGAGCAGATGGAACACGCGATGCGCCTCCAAATCATGGTGAGTGGTAGTTCTTAATCTTCGCCGTAGGCCTAAGGCGAGAGCACAACAATGACGGCCTTCGAAGCAGGGATATGCCCAACAAGCGGCGGCAGCCCACCATGCTCAAGTATTGGCGCTGGCACAAGCCCAGGCGCAGGCTCAAGCTCAAGCTCAGGCACAAGGAGGAGCACAGACTGGATCGTATCCGCCTCAGCCTTAGAGCTAACCCTTTCCGTTCTCCGCGTTGAGGTTTTCTCATGTCGGTGCCTCTCTACCGCCGTGATTCTGTGGATTTCACCGATCCTATGTATAGAGCGGGGTGTTCTGGCCTCCGGGGTAAGCCCAGTCGCCATATTGTCTACGTGGTGTCTGGACCGCACATATCCTATGACGGTATAATGCCACTCTTTTTTTGATTCTGACCCGTATGTTCCGTCCGAGTTCGGTCTGCTCTTGAAAGATGAGGGCCGCACATCGTCGAAGGGCAATTTGCCCGCAAATAGTCCACGCATGCTATTGACCCTGAGCGGACTATTTTGGGTGTTGGACCTGTGAATTCGGACGTGAATTGGGTTTGACAGGATAAAAAATAGAACATCTATCTATCCGCGCACAGTGTCAATGCCACAGGAGAAGCAAGCCAACCATCAGTGATGCGGTTGGGTTCGTCCGATTGACAAGAGGATGGCAGACAAAGCCCTGCAAGTTGAAAATGCCGGAAATCGGCACATGCAGTCATCTCACCTCGGATCACATGCTTCGTCGTTTCACAGGACGTCCTCGCTCGCTAAACTTGCACCGTGGTCGTCCGCACGGCTAAGCATGCAGCATGCAGCATGCAGACGCGATCGGAGCGTGCGGTGCGTCCTCGATTCCGGAGCTATCTCTGGAATCTGGTACAGTACTGATATGAGCGCTGTGATACAAGCCGAGGTCAATATCAAGACATGGCGCCCAGCATCAAAAAAAGTAAAAAAAGGTGCCTTGATGTCCGGGTTTAATCTTCTGCGTCTTCGTTAATAGAGTACAGCAATATCGTATCCGGTTGTTGTCCACCCATCTGTCCTACAGTAACTTACTCGATAGCGGCGTTGTGGTGGGGTTTCGGCCCGGAACTCAAATCACACGGTGGAGAAAACGTCGCGTGATTAGCTCAATAAGGCTAAACATACGTACGTATAGCGAGCGACAAAGAGCCTGCCGTTCTCGCGTGATAACGTCAGCGCCCCAACCAACAACTTCAAGTTCTGTCCATCATGTCGACATCCGAGGTAAGGACACCTTCTATTTCTCATACTTTTTGCGGTCCCAACTGGTTAAGAATTCCGTTTGGAAACAGAAAGAAGCCGGCGAAGAGGCACAATATGCCCGGCAAAAGGTCAGACTTTCTTCATGGCACACAACATACCCACATTCTAAGGCTGTTGGTTGTACACTGGCCATGGCCAACCGCAAAATTATCCTTTTAGGAGCAGGAACAACTTGCGTCTCTTCGCGCGCTGAACGAGGCGAAGCCAACGCAGGCAGAATCGACCTCAGGTCCATCCGTCCCACGTGAAGATCGTGATTATGAAGCTGGCTTTGGTGGGCAGGAGGATCTCGAAGATCGATATGCCACCACAAGCGGGGAACACTAAGAATGGATGGTGGATGCTGTGCGGTGCTGGAACAGCTGGAACCCTCATTGCCCTCATTTCTGCATATGGGAGCTGAAGCAAGCTCAATTAATTGTAAAGGAGCGATGAGTCCAAGGGGTATGGTGGAGATTGGAACGCTGCCCCAGTGTTCGATACATACATCTACTATAAAGATCCCACTTTCCACATCACCCACGTGGAATTTACTTGGACCCCTCCCCTCATAAAAAAAGCGAATGCCTGAAGTGGTATGACGATGAAATGTAGGAGTAATTAATATACGATTGTACAGTCCGTAGTCCATGGAGAAATGTCAAGACTAAACATATCCTTGCACTTAATTAAGGTCCGAAGCCCAGGAGGGACGCGGCGAAAATTCACCGCGAGGGACGTGGCGGTGAGGTAGCGGCTGGTTCGTCGATAATCACCTCGCGGCGTAAACCCGTCGTACTTTCGGGGCCGCATACAGCAGGGACCGAGAAACTATCTTCCATCCATGGACTAGGGTATGAGCACGTTGCGATGGGTACAGCCAGTGATAAGGTATCCGAGGGATTCTTCCAACCATTTCCTGGATCCACAGAGCTCGACGTGCCTGTGGGCGTGGGGACGGGAAGTGTCGGAATGGCACCCGTATGGGTATATTGTGGGAGGAGTGTGATGGCGCCCGCATTCGAAATGGTAGAGGGTGGCCACGCAAGCAACGCAGAAACGCTGGCAGGAATTTGGCCGGCACCAGAACCACCAGTTTGCGAGGGGGCCAACGGCGGAGCCCATGGAGCAGAGTTTCCGCAGACGCCATCCGCCTGACGGGGGTCCGTGGGCATCCATCCGTTATCTAGACCTAGTTTATAGGACCAGGAAGGAGCCTGAACGGTGCCGCTTGTCGAGTTTCCGATTTTCCACGTCCAGAAAAACCAGTTCTACAAAGAACGGTTCACATGGCGTCTGGTATGTATCAAAAGAAAAGGGCTCACCTGAAGGGCGTCCATGCTTGCTAAAGCAAATTGTTTTGTACTATCCTTCAGAGGTTGGCTCCACGTCGTGTAGTCGTCGAACGAGGAACAGTCACCAATTTTCGGCCAAGTTCCTGTATAGGTGCCCTCGTAACGGGTACCTAATCCGACACCGTTCACGAATAAGCCACAGTCATTGATGGCATTGCTGAACTCCCCAGCGGCAGTTAACCCGAACGCGGACATCGACTGGTTGATGCCACTCGCCCAACTGGTGCAAGGGTCATTGACGAGAGAAGACATGGGACTGGAGGTCTGAGTGCCGAAACAAAGATATGGATGGAGATCCAGTGCGATACGGTCAGCGCCAGGAAGGAAGCCAGCCCACTCGGTGGCGCCCGCAAAGCCGTCATGGAAAGAAACCATTGGGCCATTGTCAGTCCCAGTACCACTGGCAAGCCGAACGTAATTATATGCTTGAAGGTAACTAAAGGAAAAGGTTGAGAACGTGCACCAAGTTGCTCTCTAACGGCACTTACTATCTGGATAGATTGTCCAGGCCGACCACCGAATTTTGTGGTTCATTAGTGACGCCGAACATGGTTACAACGTCCTTGTACTGAGGCTGAGATATAAATTCGGCAATGATACGAATATAATCTAGTGAGCGTTGGGCGTTGGCCAGACCCATAGGACCATTCAACATGTTGACAGTGCCAAGTCTTCCGGAATGATTCCAGCCATTTTGACTACCAGGAAGGGAGTGGAAATCTAAATTAATGCGAATACCATATTTACGTGCCCATTGGATGGCCTTGAGGAAGTATCTGAGGAAGTTTGAGAATCAACAAGGTTTGATCAGTCTGCGAATACGAACGTCCAGGATGTCCCTTTCAAGAATGGCTCGCCATCCCACACGTCGATGGCCCAAAAGGGAATCGGAATGCGGACATAGTTGAGGCCTGCCCCAGCGATCTCAGCAAAATCTTGTTCGGTCTACGTTTTCGAGTCAAAACTAGCACAAGTATGATGAGGTTCGGGCGTACGATAAAGGTTTTGTAATGGTCTTCCAGTTGGCTGAGGCCGCCACTAGCCGTGTCACTGGCCATGGCAACGCTGAGAGTCCACTCGTCGACTGCGGTTGGGTATTTTTGGTATAGAGCAGGGGTTATGAACTGCGGAAAGAAGAATGAGACGGTTCGGCTCCAGCTCGCGTGACAAGTAAACTCACAGGCTCAGTAACTAGCCAGCCGCCGAGGTTGACACTACGAATACCCCGAGGTTTTACTTTCGTAATGGCACAAAAATATAAGAACAAAGTCACGTACCCGCGGATACGATCAGAACCATAATTAAATGTCTGGTTTAAGGGAGGTGACCAAGACTGAGCCTGCGCTGCGTTGTTGAAAGGGTCAGTCGGGTCGTAGTACCAAGAACCGCCGAACGGGTTGCTATATGTGAGGGTAGTCCCATCCTCCATCGTGACGGTGGAACCATCACCACCAGTGATGAGGGCAGATTTCGAAGGCGTTGCTGTGCCAGTCGCAGAAGGAGAGGAGGCAGTGCCAGTCTGAGATTGTTGGGCGGCGGCGGCGTTAGAGTTGTGTTTGATAACGAGAAAGTATACCGGGAGGATGACGGCAATAAGGAGTAGAACCACGGCGCCTATAGCGGAAAGGATGATGGTGTTACGGCGAGATTTGGATGCATAGGGCGCATACGCAGATTGTTTCTCCGCAAGGAAGCGGGGTTGAGATTGGAGACTGGACAAGGGAACGGAAGGACCGTCGAAATGTTCATCAGAAGGAAGGGAGTGTGGGTCATCAAGATAGCGTGCGGGGAAGTATTCGCTTCCAGGGCCTGGGGATTCGGACCCTCGCGCAGACAGTGATTCTGGGTTGAGAGCATAGAGTGAGGAAACGCCTTCGGACTGGGCACGAGAGCCGTAGGAGGCTACAGATCCACGAATGCCTTCGCCTTCGCCATCGATGTTACCAAGGAAGCGAGGACGAACGAGGCTGACAGACGGTTCATCGACGTTCAGGTCAACTGCGGTGGGGTCGGGGACGGTCTGCTCAGACGACGGAGGAGGGTCGTAGGGGGCCTCGTGCATGTCAGAGGTATCTTGAGGGTTCGGAATGGGGTCATAGGCAACGCCCTGGCCGGTGGGGGGTGGGTGCGACATCTCTTGGATGGCGGTAGGGAGAAAAGGGAATTGTTGAAGGCAGGGCAGGGAACCGGGGAAAATACATACAGAAATGGGCGCGTTCCGTTTCCCGTTTCCGCGGGTTTGCGTGTGACCCGTAACCGAGTTGGACTTGGTCCGGTTCTTTGGCCCAAGATTTCCTCTTTTAGTTTCGAGTTATTTTTATCTCACTGAAAAAATTATTACAAATCGAAAAATTGTTCAAATTTCTACAATCCTCTCACGACCCCGAGTATAACCCATACAAACTATACGTCGGACTTCGGTAATCTCCATACTCTTGTCCGTGTGTATGTGCCATCGCCATCTGCGCAAGTGACGGTAGCACAGGTGGTGATGGGACCCGTGGCGGCCTGTCGTCTGTGCGCCTCGATTTTTCCGACGGCAGATCGCGTGCCTTTGTTTTCTGCTGCATGCTTAGCCGCCGAGCCCCAGCCCCCGGTGACACAACGGCGCCCGATATGTCATCGCCCGCCACCAGGCCGCCTTCATCGTCATGGGTGGACTGTTTTCCCTTTACGTGATTTTGAATCGTCCAGATCCGATCTTCTGTCACGCTAAGGGGATCATCAGGGTATTTGCTGAACCTTGCAGAGACGGCTAGATCAGGTGTAATGGGGCCGACACCTCCCGTTGAGTCAGCCTCCTTTCCTGTAGACGAACCTGGCATTGGGGGCAATACGTATACGCCATTGACGGGGTCGCCGAAAGGATTTACCTCGGAATGGGCCTTTGGTGCGGAACCACGTAAGTACGATCCGGCAACGTACGGTGCCTTGACGCGAGCACGTCCTTGCCGTGTGGACCCATCGAAATCGAGTCTGTCATCATTGCCGGCCGGCAGGGCGGGTGACATCGTGTACGCTAAGCCTTCTGGTGATCCGTAGATGGTGCTGCGGCGCTTGTCAAAATTTCGCATGCTCTGTCTAGCGCTCGCTCTTTTGCGGTGATCACGAGCGGCAGAACCAGATTCCAGATCGCCCTGACCTGAACTGACAGCGATGCCGATGTTCTCCTGTCCGGTGGATTCGTACACAGGCCCTGTGTAAACCAATCCCGAGAGGGTCGAAAGACGAGACATTGCCTTGTTAGGGTGCCCATCTGAAGATTGGTTCGCGGTGATTGGTGTTTCCGGAGCTTCTTGCATTGTAGGTTCCGCCGTGTCAAACACATTAGGTGGTTCATCTACAAGACGTGAGTGTCTCATTTGCGGCAGATTTATGGCGCCTGATTTTGCAATGCTAGTCACGGGCGCCGATTTCGGCACATCTGACTGGTACTGTGTCCATGTCCAGGGAATTGCATTCATTATTGGTTGAGACGATAGTCTTTCCTTGCCACCGAACAAAGGTGATTCGTCCCCCAGCTTTCTATGCGGAAAGACATCCTGGAGGATCGGAAGGGAGGGTGTGGGATGGGAACGCCGCCGAGGTCGTACGAATAGTTTGGCTAGAATAAGAATGGTAGCTACGAGTAACACGCTGCCTGCCGCTAAGAGTATGATAGACGCAGCAGGAAGTTGGTGCGAGTTAGTTTGTCGTGATGGCACATTGTTAAGTGTGCGGAGAGGATGTTCTGCTGATACAGATGTAGGCGGGGCGAGTGATAAGGACGACGTGCTAGGATGAGTAAAGACCGAAGGTAGCGGGAGCAAAGTACTTGGGACAGCGGGAAGCGACGAATAGACGGTCGCGCTGGATGAAGCAGTGCTTGTGACGATATGAGCCGAATCCAGCATTGGGGTGGTGTGTTCCGCCACAGGAGAATAATACGGTGCTTCAACCAACGGGTTCGGCACCGGATCAGGTACAGCAGAGATTTCGGCATTAGGGTGGACATTGTCGACCTTACTGGAAGAGCGATTCCCCCTTCTGTCTGTAGACACAGGCGCGTCACCTTTTGAATGAGACTTTTCGGGGAAAACGATGTTGATCGTGTGAAAAGCGGAAACGTTGCTTCTCTGAGACGACTTTACCGACAGCGGTTTCCCCATCGCATGAGAAAGAGCTTTGATCTGGGGCCGAGTTCGACAGGTGCGAGGATCTGGTCCACGTTGGAAGGGTTGGCAACTCAATGGCATACCAACATGCAGAAGCAGAGCGTCCAGCGCAAAGCAGATACAGAGTCAGCAAAGTCCGCCGAGATAGCTTGCGTCACAAGGGGCAGAGTGAGGAGAGGCAGCGGGAGATCAGCGGGATCGCACAAAGAGTTGCCACCAGCAGCGACTCGGTCGTATAAAGAGAAAGGGCAACTCACAACGAGAAAGGGGAGGCACGACAAGTCACGTCACGTGCAGTAGCAGGACGCGATCCCGGGGGTCGACGGGGATTCGCGTCTGACTTTATTTACGCGTAATGTAGCGGTAACGGTGTCTTGCTCTGCTCTCTCAGTCCTTACAGACAGTTCAATCATTATTGTCTACCCACTCAAAAAATATCCGCTTTCTCTCGCCCTTTCTATATCGCGGTTTTCCGACTCGAAGATTATCTCCGGGCTTCCGCTGGCTTCCCTGTGCTTACCTACCCTATTCCTGGGTGTGGCACCCAGACATGTCTTCCAAGGTTTCAGGAAAGACGTCAGTATTTTTTGGTTTGGGTTAAATTTGGATGAACCCGCTGAGTCAAGTGTGACAGTGACCTGTCGACACACCGCGTAGTGAAGTCCAATACTGATGTTGCAACAGATGCGGCCCTTAGCAAGTCCACGTCTAATGCGTCACCCATGTCGGCAGATCTAGGGAACACTAATTTCCCATCCTCTTCATATGATTCTGGCTCGCAACTTCACTTCTTTGGTTTAGCGGCCACCCAGACCCAAACTCAGGTGGCGTCGAGCGGAGGGGCGAGTGGCAAGGTTGACGAAAGATCGGAAAGTAGGGTCTGTATCCACATCTTTTTAATGCTGCTTGGTTACTTCCCTTTTGGAGCTGCTACGTCGGTGAATGGTTGCTGATCCGGTTCCCCTCCTGGTTCAGGCCACCAAAAGGAGGAAAACATCTCATGATTCCAAGGTTCATTCGCCACCCAAAGCACCGTTGCAATCCTCGAACGAACCTTCTGAAACTCGGCCAGCATCTCGTTCTGCTTCTAAATTGAAACGACGACGTTCTCCGTCTCCCGCTTCTACTGATTCGTTCGCCGAGGCTGAAGATTGGGAAGATCCGGCAAAAGCCTTTCTTGCCTCAAATCGCCAATTCGAAGTCCCACTTTCTGAACTAGGCCGAGGAGCTACGCTGCGAGACGTTCCGGAAGCGTCCAAGTCGACGACGAGAGCTCCGTTGCGTCACGTCCCGCAGGAGCCCACACAGGTTGACGGACTGCATACCCCACCACCCAAAAGGTTCCACGCTTCTGGTTCTGGGCCAACTGATGTCCAGAACGAAGATATTCTCTCACCGATGTCAAATGTGTCAACCGACTCCCAAGGGCGAAACCGTTCCCCCATATCCGATGTCTCAACCCCTCCAGTGATGTCAAATCCGAGCTCGATAGAGAACCTTGACCTTGACACTCGCACGGAAGATTACCAAATGACCCAGCCTCTCGCGCCCGAGGATCTGGACATAGGCGCTACCCAAGTTTCCGATGCTAAAGACTTGTGCCCCAGACAGGCCTCCCCGGAAGCAGTGAGTTCTATGGTTTCACGGCCGTCCACAAATACTCGGACTATTCTGAGTATGGTAAATCCCGCCAAAAAATGGCGTCTCCAGCGAGGCGAGCAGCTCCTACAAGCTGCCTTGCATCCCGGTTCGGATGGACAGACACAGCCCTCGGAAATCTTTTCCGTGTCGTCTCATGCACCAAGCACGGGTCGCCTGCTCTTCGAACGATTGGCAGCTCAAAAACGCGCTGCGCAACAGTTGGCCCCTCAACGTGATCTGGGGGAACTAAATCCTCCATCTCTACCCCACTTCGACGAAGATAGTCGGGAAACTGCCGTTGTGCCCGACTCTGAGCCCTCAGAGCCTGCAAACACGGCATCTACCCTACCTCGGCTTCATTCGTTAACACCTCCCGGCAGTTCTCTGGGCGGAGGTCAGGTCGGTCCCTCACTAACTGGTCTTGCTCCGGTTCCTTCTATGGTCGTAGAGGACAAAGAACCTCAACATGAAAAGGAAAAGGATGGCCAGTCGGACGATGACGAGGAGGAGGACATCCCGCTATTTGTCACTGTCGGTCGTCAAGACAGAGGCGCAGCTCCATCGTCGACGAAGCCGAGCAGTCCGCCGAAGGTAATACATTCTTCCTACTCGCGCCTTCTCTCACTGACCACAATTTCTAAGTCAAAAGGCAGGCAATCTCGTGCGCCCGAACGAAGTGGGCGTGCAGGAGGAACCAAGGTGTCCAGCATACGGGGTGTCCACACTCGAGACAATGAGATACCATCATCTGTTCCCGAACAAGACCATCGCTCCTCCGCTGTTCCTCCGACCCCACCGCGCACCGGCCCTCGTCGGAAAGGAAAAGAACGCAAAGATACCAGGGAGGACCCTTTCATACCCGTTACGCGATCCAAGCAAGTGACCCCCACCCCCGACGAAGACTCGACAGAGCCAGCAGATGACTTGCCCATAGACGCTGAGGACGATATGATCGCACCGCATGATTCGAAGTCGTCATCGAAGCGTACACGCCCTCCTCCAGCGCATTTTCGCAAGTCTGCCTATAGATCAGCGCCTAGAGCGACAAGTAATACGCCATCCATGGTTTCAGGAAGTCGGAGTACAAAACGGATCAAGGGTCAACCTATGGCCACACGCGTGTTTTCCCTGTGGAAGCTGGAGGCCGCGTATTTCTCCGGCATGGTCTGCGAAAGAGCGGGGCAATCAGATCGCTTCAAAATTCAGTTTGATGACGGCGATGAAGATGTCGTGGATGTAAAGAATCTCCGTCGGTTAGAACTTCGGATTGGCGACCGCGTCACTATCATTGAGAGCCAGGAGAAGGCGACCATCGCAAACGTAGACAAGCAACAGCAAGGCATCGTGACAGTTCGACTTATCGACGACCCTTCAGCCGAGATGGTGGTCGAGGTCCAGGGGATCAAGATCCAGAGTCGTGCAATCGGATCTCAATGGGGCAATCGCTTCATCCACGCAGATGAGATCGTAACGCTGATACCCAGAACAAAGTCCGAGACCCCATCCTCTTTAAGAAACTCGAACAGCCTTTTAAACAAGAAGGTTCTAAACAAGGTGGGAATCGTTGTCACATTATCCGTCGGATGTGATCGGGAGAAGGAGAAGGAGACGATCATGCGGATTATCAAGGCGAATGGAGGGACCGTACTTGATGACTGGTCCGACGTCTTTTCTCTGGCAGGAGAATATTCCGCCAACAAGAAGCGATGGGTGATCACGAACGACAATATCGGTATTGATATAAAGCACGATATTCAGCAAGTCTTCCTCGTCTCTGATGCCGCAAACACAAAGCCTCGATTTCTCACAGCGCTTGCGCTTGGCATACCGTGCCTCTCAGTAGAATGGCTGACAAACTTGTCATCCGGTGTGAGTTTCACAGCAGGGTCCGAATAAACGCGTACTGAGATATTTTTGAAGCAATGCGCCCTCTCAGACTGGCCCAGTTATCTCCTGCCTGCTGGTTACAGTGATAGTCTGGGAGCCAGGGTTTCACAGCTGGTGGATCTCGATTGGGGAACGACAATCGATCACTTAACTGAGATCATGTCGAACAAGGTAGCGTCAAAACTGTTCTCCGACAAGTCGGTGCTAGTGTTAGGACCGGAATACTTTCCTCCGCCAGCGAAGGGCAAAAAGGTAAGACATTTGTTTTCCCTTGGCAGAGCCGAATTCGGACTGATTGTGTGTCACAAGGGAACTTCGGGCGTTGGGGATGAAAAATCCAGTGATGGGGGTCGATTTATCCCACGTATCATCGTGTCTATGGGCGCTGCTCGTGTGGAGGCTGTGCCTGAACACAAGTACTCCTCCAACCCGGATTTGAAAGATTTTCAGTACGTTGTTGTCAAAGACCTGCACGAGCGACCATCCGTTGGCGGAGAGAAGTATGTTTCCATGGAGTGGGTAAAGGACTGTCTCATCGCGGGCAGGATGTTCCCTCCCCGAGTGTAAATCTACGACCACATACGAACCTATACGTCGTTTTAGTTGCTTGCTATCTGTGACCACCTACCATCTAGCATCCACTTGTTTATTACTAACTCTTGCCTTCTGAACCGTTTTTTGGTGCTGTCAGCACCAGCATCAGTTAAACTATGTCACGCTACTATTATCCAACGAATAAAAATACATCCAAAAAACTGTCCAGAGATACGTCAAGAATGTAAGGGGCAGGGAAGCGACGAGGAATATGTCAATCGCCTAGCTAGTCTAGTCGCACTCCACATCGTGAACACTTCTTTTCTGTGTCGATGCTAAAGAGACTAAGCGCTTCCGTAGGTCATAAAAAAGACGAGTTATCACGTACCAGAGAAAGATGAGCCCAATCGGAAATAAAAGAATAGCGCAAATGATGCCGCAAAGGCCGAAACTTGTCGTCTGGTCGTGATTGCCCCTCGCACATTGAGCCAAGACTAAGAATAGAACAAGGTTAAGAAAAACCGAACGCCCAAGAAAGTGCTTACGTTGATTCCGATACTGCTGGCCTACCCACTCATCTGGTGGCATGGACTGCGACCCCGTACCAGGGGTTTGCCATTGCGGTAAATGCGAGGTCGGATAGGTTTGGCTCGACGACGGGGGGTATTGCTGGGATTGTTGTGGTGCATTGGATGAGGGGTCTGAGGAGTCTTCTGATGAAGGTGCGTATGCAGGTGGCGGTACGGACAACGGGGCGGATTCGTCTGGTGGTAATTTTGCGTCGATGACCATAACGATGATGGTAAAGAGGGAGTGGGGCAATGAATTGAGATGGGGAGGGTGAAAGGAACGAGAATCAGAAGGATGGTCAACAATAGGGCGGAGTGAGGTGATTTTGTCTTATTAAACCGTTAGTCGTTCGACGATGTAGTGGGGGCACTGCCTCAGACCGCAGCCAAGGTGAGAAAAAAAAGGTGGCCTTAGCGCCAGTCGTTGGAAGGCTTGGTAACTGGCGTGAGCGGTAAGTGTCACTGCCGTCGGTGCTGTGCTGTGTGGACGGATTGACCAGAGCGGGACTACAGTAGGACTAGCGTGGTGATGTGATGCTGTGCTGTGAAGCGCGTGTCAGCCATCTAATCCTTCACATGATCGCGGCCCGCTCGCTCGAAACACGAGACGACGGCCACACAACCTCGACACAGGAACACGGTATCTTCATTTAGTCGGTGAACCCTACTCAAGTATTTGAATCGCCATCCCCATGGAGGTCCAGTATGAAGTTGGTAAGTCTATCACGTCCTGTCCTTCATCCAGACTTTTTCCGACCGAGAACGAAGAAACCGTTTTGAGGGCAAAAGTCTTCATGAAGGGAAAGAAGATGGGTTGGGTAGGTTCAATCTCAACCGTTTAGCTCGCGTCTATTGATATATGCGACCTAGAAATTCTACGTAAAGGTGCGAGACATGTCTCCCTACTTGAGGCGACATACTCATCGCCTGTCGTTTAGTGGAAAGGTTATGAAGATACTGACAATACGTACGCACGCCTAAATATTGAGTGCTCGTCAGACGCCTTGCTCACGCAATTTCTGTAGCTGGGAGCCCTTCAAGTCTTTCGAGAATTGTGGGGAAGACATCATCGAACGGTTTTGGGAACGCGTTGACACCAAGGGTCGCGATGTGAATTCAATTGAGGGATGGACCAACGGGGAGGAGGTTTATCCAATAGGGCCCCCACGTACGCTCTCCTATCTTAAGAATCATACTAGAAACTTACTCTCTGTTGAGGCCGAACGAGCAGGGCGACCCCCAAGAAAGGTGAAACTGCCAATACTCAATCATCGACGGATGAGCGTCCTCTATCAAGAAGGACTACGAATGGCACGAAGGCAAAGAGACCGTTAGAATCTCCCGAGTCCCAAAACGTCCCTAAACGGAAGCGGGCAAGCTCCAGTAGACGAAAATCAGATACAAAAGTGACACGGCGCTCCCAGCGCCAGTCGCGCTCGCCAGTCAGTTCATGTCTGCTGTAGTCCCGGTTGCGGAAAACTGAAGCCTTCAGGTTCCTGATTCTCAGTCCGAGGATGAACTGCTCATGATCGCCGGGCCAAAGACAGGTATGTACATGGTCAGACTCCTGTGACTTGCTATTGAAACTTGTTTTTGATAAGCTGCTGATGACATGCTTGTTGACGCTGACGCTTCTAAACCAGCGGACGACCAAGTCGACCATGAGAACGGTGTCGAATCCAATTCTCAGAGACAATCTGAGGAGTCAGAGCAACACGGTCGGTCATCACGAGTTTCGAATCATGTTCAACCACAACCTTCAATGCCGACTATGGTCGATGATACAGATTTCTCGGCGGTTTCTGGTCTACACCCCGGGGCTGATCCTCAAGAATTTGTTGCTCCTCAGCCCCGGAGAACCAGTAAGGGATTGAAGGGTAGGAATGCCTCGCTCCTTACTTTCAGCAAGAAAACAGGGGGTCTTGAAACCCTGAAAAGAAGCCGTGTTGTAAAGGATAATGGATCAGTTGAGGATGCTGAAGAAGTCATGGAACAACTGGAGTCCACTAGTACAGCCCTTGCTAGCGTGGTGGTCCGTTCGGGGTCCTCAGGTTTTGAGACACCTCCCCAGGGTAGAGACAGTGCTGCCGAAGCAGAGCAAACAAAGGTTACGAGCCATGATGATACCCAGAGTTATCTGCTGCAGGATGATGAAGAAAAGAACCAACCATGTCCCTCTAGTCCAAAAATCGAGTAAGGGTTTTCATCAATACCCACATTTTCCTGTTTCGACCATTCTCCAGGCTGCCAGACAAAATGCCCACATCGATCAGCTTTCCTGGACCTTCGTCTGGTGCATCTAGCCCCTGGAAGCGGGCGACTATTTTTGGTCCGTTGTAAGTCTGCTTGGAGCTGCAGACAATGATTCCATCGCTGATGCTGGTCTAGATCGATTGGTGCATGTTCGCCAACTCAGGCGACGCCCTTGACCTCGGATACGGGGTAAGTCGGTAACTGGACTTTTTGATGGGTTTCCTGGAACAATTCAAACAGGTTTTCATCTTCGATTCCCAAGCCCTTCCTTCTAAACCTCGACAATTCAATCTCAGTACCTGTGGCACTCAAGGACGTGTCATCAACACAGGCTATACATCACCTTCATCTAGAAAGCATCGAATCAGGCGCCTCGGACCCACCCGGGAAGTTGTACACGTCTCATGCTGCTACCGCCCTTCTGGGTACACTCGAAACCGGAGGGTCTTGCGCTCGCCTGGTTTCCGGCGACACAGCGACGGTGGAACAACGTCGTGCTTTCGATGCATTTTGCACCAAGTTGGGGGAGGGTGGTCTGGTTCGTCGTCTGCTTGATGAACATATTGGATCTTTGGCTGACGCTTACATCAGTTCGTTGTGATGGCCAGCTCCGAGATCCTAGCTTGCTGCTCATCGACAAATGAGGACTATACCGAGAAACTCGCATTGGCCTCCGCGTTGCGCGGCTTATCTGGAACTGTGGTGGTATCCCACGTAAAGGTAGCCAATTATTCCGCGTTCGCCGACGCCGCAGCGCAGGCAGAGACCGTTCGTTGGTAGACCCGCATTAAAATATAACTATCATTACGTCGGTTATTTCGTGGTTTATTCCTATGTTGTCCAACGATATTCTTTATTCGCACTGAATTTGGGGTTGGGGTTGGGGGTTTACGCGTGCACGTGACACGGCGCGTGCGACGCGTCTCCGTCTGACTCGCTCGCTCGGAATCGAAAGCCTTTCCCACCTGCGCATTTAATCGACAAATTACAGAAATGCTTCGCAGAGCACCCACTACCATAGATGGGAAACTGGTCGATAGACACCAAGAAAGCATTCGCGTCTACAAGCCCTTCAAGGTCCCAACTCCCGTCAAACAGCGTGCTCAGCCGCAGAGGAAGAGAAAGCGCGTTTCCTATAAAGAGGCTCAGGGTCCCGACGATGCCACAGATTCAGATTCAGACTCGAAATCAGCGAAGAAGAGAAGGCCATCCAACGACGCTGAAAATGATTCCCCTGCCAGTCAAACCCATCCTTTTCCTGTTTACAAGCCAAAGCCCTTCAATGAGTTGTTTGGTCCGCGTAGATACACCATACCCGTTATGACGAACAAGAATGGTGAGATTGTCAAGACGATGCAATCGAACCCTTCGCTCGGCATAAGGCCCCAGATAAACCTTATACCCCGACCCCTACACGATCCAATGGAAGATCATGCGATCGTCCTCTATGACCCCACCGTCGATACACGGGAGACGGACGAAGAGAGAAAGGAACGAGAGAAGGAAGAACTCAGGGCACAGGCGGAGAAGGAAGCAAAAGATAAATGCGCAGGACTTTACAACCCACATAAGAGCCTAAGAGATATGCTAGGCGGCGGTAAAGAGAAAAAGACACATCACAGCAAGGTGCCGGTGGTCATCGATCCACGCCTCTCCAAAGTCCTGCGACCTCATCAGGTCGAAGGTGTCAAGGTACGTGCTGCGATTTCCCGCCTTGGTCCTCGATCATTCCTAGCTCAATCCTGGTTGGCATTTAGTTCTTGTATCGCTGTACGACTGGAATGGTCGTCGACAATCAGTATGGTTGCATCATGGCTGATGAAATGGGTCTCGGCAAGACGCTACAATGTATCGCTTTACTTTGGACACTCCTCAAACAATCCCCGCACGCTGGGAAGCCTACCATTGACAAATCTATCATCGCCTGCCCATCCAGCCTGGTCAAGAACTGGGCAAATGAGTTGGGTAGGCAATCGATCCATCGTACTAAGTAGAACGAATCCTGATTTTTTTTTCTTTTTAGCAAAGTGGCTTGGTAAAGATGCCATAACACCTCTGGCTGTGGACGGAAAGGGAGGGAAGGCCGAACTTCTCGAGAAGGTGGCACGCTGGGTTGCTGCCAGTGGGAGAAACGTCACTCAGCCAGGCGAGTCGGCTGTGCGCCATCCGGAATCACGGGCTGACCGCCTATTCTTAGTTATGATCGTTTCGTACGAGACATTGAGAACTTTGACGGCGCATTTGGTCAATTGCAAGATTGGGCTTCTTCTTTGCGACGAGGGACATCGCTTGAAGAATTCCGGTATATGAACTCGTATCCTTTCCCGTTATCCTTGCTTACCCCGCGTACCTAGAATCGCTTACATTCCAGGCTCTGAACTCTCTCGACGTCAGGCGCCGCGTGATCCTCTCTGGCACTCCCATCCAGGTATTAGCTCATGGTCAGGTCATGTGCATTCAAGTCACTTGCTAAAATGACCATCGTACATCCTAGAACGACCTTTCTGAGTACTTTTCCCTGCTAAACTTTGCGAATCCCAACTTCTTAGGCTCCAAAAACGATTTTCGGAAGAACTTTGAGAACGCTATTATCCGGGGCCGGGACGCGGACGCGGCCGACGAAGTGAAAGCCACGTGCGAAAAGAAGTTAAAGGAGCTTGGTGACATGGTTTCCAAGTTCATAATTCGTCGAACGAATGATCTTCTTTCCAAATATCGTGCGTTGCAATACTGTTATTTGTTTCCGCACACCCTGACTGCCATTATAGTTCCGGTCAAATACGAGCAGGTTGTATTCTGTGGACTATCAGACTTCCAGCTTTCCCTATACAAGTTATTCATTTCGTCTCCCGAAATTCAAGCGTTACTTCGGGGCGTAGACTCGCAGCCTTTGAAGGCGATAAATATCCTCAAGAAACTCTGTAATCACCCTGAACTGCTCGATCTTCCCAACGATCTTCGGGGATCTGATCGCTTAATACCTGACGGATTTTGTGGACCTGGCCAAACAGCTGGTGCGAAGGGCCGCGACAGGCACCAAGCGGTGCACTGCGAGTGGGGCGGGAAATTTATTGTGCTAGAGAGGTGGGTTTGAATTTGGTTCCGGGAGCCGGCACTAAACCTGGCGAAAGATTCCTGCATCGTATTCACACCGAAACCAACGATAAGATCGTTCTCATTAGCAATTATACTCAAACGTTAGATATTTTTGAGAAGCTCCTCCGGAGCAAGAAGTGAGTTCACCATATTTTTTTTCGGCGGCCCTGATGTTTTTCTGCAGGTATGGTTACTTCCGGTTAGATGGCACAATGACCATCACCAAGCGCCAGAAGCTCGTTGATCAATTCAATGATCCTGATGGCAAAGAATTCGTATTCTTGCTCAGCAGTAAGGCTGGCGGATGCGGAATCAACCTGATTGGAGCAAATCGTTTGATTTTATTCGATCCAGGTAAGGGTTTCCCCCTTGAGACGCTATGCCTTCCTCACGCCAGCCCCCAGATTGGAATCCTGCCGCAGACCAACAAGCTTTAGCACGTGTCTGGCGTGATGGTCAAAAGAAAGAATGTCTGTATCACACTTCTCCGCCTTGTGCTCATAGCCCGCCTATTCACCAGTCTCGGGACAGGCTTTGTCTATCGCTTCATATCCACGGGTACAATAGAAGAAAAGATATTCCAGCGCCAGGCATCGAAGCAGGCCCTTTCTTCCGCTGTAGTCGACGAGAAGGAAGATGCACAGCGTCACTTTTCGACCGATGCTCTCAGAAAGCTGTTTTTGTTCAATGAACACACGGAGTGCGAGACACACGAGACCTTCAAATGCAAGCGCTGCAAGGATGGCAAGCAGATCGTCAAGGCTCCGGCCCTGCTCTATGGTGATGCCAGCACGCACGTATCCACAGTTTTCTGACTTTTCAATGTTACCTGACTACAAGCACCTTTAGGTGGAATCATTTCACTAACAGGGAACTGAGAAACAACCACGACGATTTACTCAGAGCCGAAGTTGGGTTTCCCGAGGTATCATTCGTTTTCCAATACGTCAGCCATTAGTCCTTTCGCCCATCACAAACCTAAGTTATAATAGCACATATTGGACAATGTACACCAGTATTACATCCATCACAAACCATAGGCAGTAGAAGTATTATAAGCAATCAGACCAGCTTCCCCATTCTCCCCCGACTGGTCGCACTTTCACCTTTTCACCTGTTAAGCCAAAATATGATGCCTTGAACCATGATAGCATCTCATCTTCGCTATAAGGTCCGAACACCTGCCCTTCCCCGCCCGTAGAGCCTGGGACGTCCCACTTGTATTCGTAATTGACGTCCGCAGACGGAGGAACCCAGGAAGGACCAACTTTACCGGCCGACCGTACGGAGCGCACGATCTCCTCGTATGTTCGCAAGTAAATGTCGGTGTCACCAAGCGAGAGCAGGGTAGAAGCGTGATGCGTAAGCTGCTCGACGTCCGACGAGGGTTTTGCCGTCTGCGAAGCAGCAGAGCTGCAAGTGGTGGGATTATTAGTCTTGCGACCCAAAAGGTGGGGAGGAAAGAAGGGCAAAAGGGCAAGAGCAGGAACTTACCTGGACTGCTTCGCCTTACTCTGTTTGGCCCGCGCACCGAGGCGCTGCAAAGCCTCGAGCACGGTCTCGCCCTTCTTGAGCATAGCGAGTACCTCTCGCTCGACGGCCTCCTTCCCACCGAGCATCTCGAGCTCCCGCTCCTCCTCGCGTATCTTCTCCATCTGCGCCTTCTCCCTTCGGCGCTTGCGCCTCCGCGCGAGCCTGATCTCCCGCTCGCCGAGCCCGTCCATCCACCGATCGTGCAGCGCGTGCGGATCAAAGTTCCGCACGTACATCCCGTCCGCGGAGAACTTGCCCTCCTCCATCTCCTCCCGCATGTTGAAGGACGACATCTCGTACCCCATCCCCGCCTTCTTCCGTCGCTCCTCGTCGTCTTCGTCCTCCGGCTCCTCGTCATCGTCCTCGTCGTCACCAGAAGAACCGTCGTCGTCGTCACCGGAACCGCGCCCAAACTCCTGCCCCTCGATGTCGCCCAGGCGCAGGTATTCCTCGCCGCGCTTTTTCTCGCCTGGTTCGGCCTTGGTGTTGTTGTCCTCTTTCGGATCAGTAGCGAACATGTCTTCGTCTTCGTCGTTCGCCGCGTCCTCGCCACCAGCTCGACGGCTGAGAACTACGCCTTCGCCATCGTCGCTCGAGTCTGAGTCATAGCCTTCTGTCTTGACGCGCCCTTTGCGCGTCGCAGAGGGGTTTTCAAGAGCGTCATCTACTTCCTTGGCAAAATTAGCCTCGTCATCCGCAGGTTCGAGGAAGCGCGTCTTTTTAGTTGGAGGGAGGCTGGTTCCCGTATGATCACTAGAACTTGTCAACCGTTTGGCCTGTTCTCGTGGAGGCATGATAGCGATGTGGTTGTAAAGGGTGCTCACGCTGTGATGCTCAGGCGGGATGTCGGGCCGTGGGAAAGTAGGATGTGATAAATCTACAATTGCTTGTAAAGATCCATCCATCAATCAGTACAAGACAAAGCGCGAGATATACTCGCACGCAGGAGTGCGTAGAACGCGTGTGCTAGAGGTAAACTAATCCATGCCATCCGTCTCCTCCGCAGTGACAGGTAATCGGCGTCGTGGGGTATACGGCTCTTCCACTTCCACATCACTGGCATCAGTGCGCATTAAACCTTCCTCCTCTGGTGCGGTTACCTCGCGGGAGAATGTCCGGGATCCGCTTAACCGGGGATGTGGGCGGTATATGAAAGACTGGGTAACGATGGCCACATCAAACATGAGAGTACCACCGCTCCCGAGGAGATAACTACCAGAACATTTGAGCGTGAGAAGGGTCAATATTCTTGAGGACTCACGGCATGCTCTCGGAGAGAAACGTCGAGGCCTCCGTAAGAGGGCCGCGCATATTGGGTGAAGTGAGTAAAGATAGCACATAGAAGAAATTACCAAGGAAAGCAAAGACAAAAAGATACATAGATAGTCCCTGCAAAGGAATTAGGTGCGCGGCAATGGTCTGTGTTGAGGGAGCAACCGTACCGCTACAGATTTCCTGACGAACTTTAGGAATTATCACTATGAGTTACGGAGAATCACATGAGCCATCCAAACACGCACATTCTTCCATATTTGTGGCAACCTAGATGTCAGATAAAGTGTCGTGCACGTCCATGCTGAAATACGCCCAATGACACGTTCCAACGGGGGTCCAGCCGTTCGTGGTCGGTCTTTCGAAACACTTTCATACTGTAGGGCGTTAAACACCAGGCCAACAGTAGCCGATGGGGAGCTCTCGTGCGTGGGTGATGGAAAAAGCAAGCTGGGGGGCGCCAAGCTGGATGATGACAGCACCCTGCCAGGCTGAACAACCACGCCACTTTCGGCGCCATACCTACGCAACCCCAGCGTCCCAATCCCGAACAAGGCCCAAGTACCCATGAAGACCATACTCGCACCACGTCTATTGGCCCGCGAACTCCGCCTACGTTGACTCCCCTCTTCATTGGGAATCCAGTCATGCTCCCCCTGACGATCTAGAGACGGGAGGTTGGCACGCCGTAAGGAACGACCGCGAGCCAATGGGTCAAAGTCCTCGATAGTGGATGTGATCTGCAGCGAAGGCAGTACCGAGGAGGACGGCACGCCTTGGCGACTTTTCGAGCGACTGTGACTGACACGGGGCTGGTGGAAGCCGTGCCTAGGCAGGCCAGACCTCTCTGAATGAATGCTATCTCCTAACATGGCGAGAGCATCCTCGTCTGCCTCCTCATCCCCTTGTTGGCTCAGACGGCGCGGATCGCTGTCAAGAAGGCCATCCAAGCTACGTCGTGACCAGCGGGTATGAGCGTATGCCTGGGTTGGAGGCTCATTTCTTTGCGAGGCAAGCACAGCCGCAGCCGACGCCACGTTTGCTGCAGCGGCGGAGAGAGTGCGGTAATGGGATGGCGCCCTCTCTCTCGATGGGTGATACACAAGCGAACCGGCGCGTGAGCGCGGTTGGGTGAAAGCTGATACCGTCGGAGTGGCGGTCTTGCGATAATAGAAATATTGAGATAACAGGGCAATATCAACGATGCAGAAATATGAAGCGAGTAATGTCTGACGAGTGATTAGCCCCAGGTGACGCAATGTGGCGAAGCAAAGGCAATTACTTGGAATGGGAGTTGGTGAGTGAGGATGCATCCGACGAGGTTGGTCAGATCACCTATAAGCCAGATGACTTTGAGATGCTATTGATACATCTGTTAATCGTACCGAGTAACCAGTTCGCAAGGAAGGGAAGCGCAAGGCCCTCCACTGATTGCCGGCGAATGTTTTCGAGTACCTGACTGGTAAGGGAAGAAAAGCATATTTGAATCGCATCACAGGATGCGAACTGTGTGTAGCTCACGGGAATTGGGCGCCCAACCAGCAAAAGATGGACATTAAACCACACCAGTCGCTGAAGGACATGGCTGTAGGATGGCAGAACTGCCGACAAGATGTAGGGGAGAGAAGAAATGTTTACTGTCCGTCCGATCAAGCGGGACCGCGTCCGAGTCCCGAGTCCCGAGTCGTGTCCGCTGTGGGCCGTGTTCGTTCCACTGCTTTGCCTTGTTTCTCTCCGTCTTTGTCTCACATGTCCTCCACCTCTTCAAATTCTATTTCTCCACTTTCACCTCGCCAACTGGCAAGTTCAAATGTCCTTTCTTTGGATTTATCCCACATCCTTACCTCCTTCCCTCTGTTGAAAGCGTGCCCTCATCCTTGACTATCTCGTCCAACGTTGTTACACACGGACAGCAAGAGCATTTGCAGCTGACAGCACCATACGACACCTCGACGCAGACGGCGACGAAATTCGTTGTCCACGCGGAGAGGAGGATTCTTGTGGCATTACTGAAGAAGCATTGCACCAGGCTGGCCTTAGGCGAGGTGCATACTCTTTACCCGTCGTACACTCATCTTCTCATCCTCCGGATGCCACCCGCTTAGATGTTCAAAACGGCATCCTTTCAGGTCGCATCGATGATACAATTGACTGCCTGAATGCCAACTTCCCTTCTACTCTCCCTTCGTCAACGTCAATATGTGCAGACACCGAGTCATCTACCCGAACAGAACCAGAAGAACGTCCTCAATCAAAATCCATCGAGACAGTCTTCCCTTTTACTGTAGAACCCGCGCACTTGTATCTTGATCTTCGCATCCTGGCTTTCATCGAAGCATCCCGTACCCAGCCTTTACCATACCCGCTGACAATACCCGCCGCTTCTGATCCCGAACCAATCACTCGAATATCCCCGCCAAATAATTTTCGGGACCCTTCTGGTGAAGTGGATGGCGATGCTCACCTTGCCCGACTATTAAAGCACGTACGCGAAATATACGACTGTGCACAAGCTCTGCAAGATCCACAGGAACGGGCTGAATATCAACACGAACTCAGCAATGTTAGTAGCCTGTTGGCGTACAAGGTACCCGAACAGAGCCCCATGGCGAAATACTTGTCTCAGGAACGGAGAGAAGCAGTCGCCAGTCAGGTCAACAGCGCCATCCTTTGTGCGACGTGCTCTTCTCCGATTTAGAGTGTGGAAATCCTGACGTGATGGACATAGATCGAGCTGGCTGCCCTCCAATTTCATATCTCGAACTTTATGTTCGATATCATGCCGTTATCTGGAACTATATGAACGAGAATGGACACCGCGTGGTATTGTCCCGGGGGTGGCCAACAGGAATTGCGCCTACTTCGCGATCACAACCTACAAACGCGGCGGTTCCTTCTGGCACAAAACCGTCGGTGTCAAGAGATGAGGGAGAGGTCTGCCCGCATATCTTACAGCGTTCTCTCAATCACTAATTCTGCGCTCAGCTCGTACCCGCCTTCAATCTCAGCCAATTTCTATCTAGCTGATGCGACCACACACCATTTACAAGGTAGCATGCTCCTCTAGGATACCCGAGTATCGTCATGATGTACTCGTCTTATTTTGTAGCTTGCACGTTTGTATCCGAAGTCTGGCATTTGTATTGCATCTTTCCTGCCCCAGAAGGCATTTCCTCTCGGGCTTGGTCCGTTAATAATAAGCAATTGCTAGATTACAATCGTGACGTCCTCCCACCGTCCTTCATTGACCTTTCCCAGTTCTTCCAACGTAATCCCACAATCGCGACATCCCAGCACCTTCAGATACGCCCAACGCCCCCACGCAACCCTCTCCAGCGCCCGCTCTCGACCCCAGGCGGGCTCCGCGAGCCACGGGTTGAATGAAATGTCCAAAAACTCGAGAAGCGGACACTTGTCCGGTAGTCGATGTACCGGAATCGGGGCCGATAAGTGAACGAGCGCGAGGCGCGTGAGCGAAGGCGGAAGAGCGAGGAGAGCGGGGCTCGACAGCGCGGCAGACACGATCGCGACGGCCGTAAGCGGTCGTTCCTCTTCCTCCTCCTGCTCTTGCTCTTGCCAGCCAGACTCTGCGACATCCCACTCCCCAAGCGTCTCCGATCCAGACCCTCTTCCCTGATTCCCCTCCTGCGCATGCTCGACCTGGGTGTGGTGGTGGACCTGAGCATCGCGAAAGAGTTCCGGGCGCACCGACCACGTAGGCTCGACGACGACGAGCTCGCCTTGGACGTGGTTCCAACCCCCGACCTCCCCATTCTCCCACCCCCAAAGCGCGCGCAATCCCGCCAAAGAAAGCGGACTGCGCACCGCACACAACCTTACCGCCAGCCTCCTATGATGCGGGGCGAGATACGGAGCGAGTTGCTCGAGGAACGACGACTCTGACTCGAACTCGGACCCGGTTTCCGCGTCTGTACTACTAGTAGCGCAGTGTTCCAGTAGGACGCGCAGACAGCATTCTGCCAGACTCGGAAGACGTGAATGTGATGGTGGGTGGGGACGTGGATGATCGTTGTCGTCGTTGCTTTGCGCGAAGAAGAGCGATAGCGCCGTCGCACGCCACGTGGGGCTCTCAGAGACTTCGATTGTTGGTGCAGTTGCTGGGACTACCCAGCTTCGTGGGATAGGTCCCGCTGCGGTCATGCGAGTAACCTTCACATCAACATCGAGAGCCCGGGATGACAAACGATGGTGCTGCAAACCATATATGTCAGCGTACGGTAGTGATCGTCCGGGCAATTGTGGTGTGGAAAGTGCATTCGCTCCATGTCTGGGTCTGGGAGTACGTTGAGCATTGAGCGTGCGCCGGAAATGTTCGCCTCTGTTGGTCTGTCAGCCACTAAGAGATGCTTCGAGGCAACGTCGAGCCGCACCGAAGAGTGTGCAGAAGATCATTGACATCCTTGCTGCTCTTCGATGGTCGAGAGACCGGACCTCTCATCTGGCAGGTTGGCAAAGTGTGAATGATGATCTGGCGCAAACTAACATAATCAAGCCAATACTACTCTGGCATCGATTTTTAAGAAATCATATTTGCATGCATCACACGGGCATAAATTGATAAGAAAGGGCCCGAAGCATACATGTCCTCATGGAAGTGATACACAGGGAACCAAATCCCACCCAACGATGAATCTCAGACGAGAACTTAGTTCATCTGTCGGACAAGGCTGTTGATGTTGGCTTCCCGGTTACCAAAGTCGCCACCCTCAACGTAATGCTTGAACTTGCGCGTCCGCCAACCACCAGTAGGATTTGAGAGTTTGAACGGCCAAAGGAAGTTCGACGCCTAGAGTAACACACGATTAGAATGATCCCATAAGCTGTGACCATGATGGGCTGACCTGTTTGAAATTGGGGCCAACGGTGACAATCTCGTGTACGAGATCTTCGACACACAGGATGTCATACTTGCCGAGGGCGTTCTCAATCACAGAATTATTGGACAGAGGAACTCGCTGGCGGTTGACCTTGCCGTAGCCGCGCTTATAGATTAGCTCGCGGACAGTCTTCAGGTTTGGTTCGCTGAATGGATAGTGGGAGATCATAAACGACATCGCACTCTGACAACTGACAAATGGCATACCCATAAGTAACGTAGGGCTCAACAAGACGGAGCATCTGCTGAGTTGCCTTCGTCACACGTACAAACACGCCACTGTTGATTTGCAGAAGACGGAGGAGTTGGAGGATCTTTCGGGGTTTTGGTGCAATTTCGTTGATACTACCCAGATGTCAGTTCAGTCTCGGTCGGAGCTAGATCACTACTGACCCTCGGATACGGACAACAAACAACACCTTGGGTTGAGCGGGAACGTAGAAGTCACCAGATGTACGCGCCGCGCGCTTCAGGCGGATCTCTTCCCTCTCCTTTGACAGGTACTCCTTCACATAAGACTCAGCACGCTTGAAGATGATCTTGCGTTTTGCTTTCGCAGCCTGTGTATAGCGTTGAGCATTGTGGAATTTTATACATTGGGGTTGGGATCAGTCCCGAAAGATGGTTGATTGGAGGCAGCATGTAAGACCGTAGTCTTACTAGCCATTCCAGGATGGATATGCATCACAATGGTGGTGACAGGCTAAAGCGCACCTTTTTGGCGGCTGTAGCCTTTTCCAAACGCTCCTCGCGCGCCTTTTCATTTTGCTTCCTTTTCTTGAGGAGGGTCTCAGGAACTTCGATGTCCTGCCAGAGGTCACAATCAGAGAAGGCAGGAGACGGTAACGATGGCAAAGCATGCTCACCGCAACGGTCGGGACACTAGTTAGAACATCATCAGCATAACTCCATAGCAAGGAACAATAACGTACGTCGTTGAGGCCGCCATCGTCTTGATATAATCTTGGACACCGTCTGTCCCGTTTGGCGTTCACTCGTCTTTGCGGTCGTCTACCAGTGGCTAAAACTGTACAGTATGACTAAAAGTTTCTCACATAACGATTAAAATAAATAACTAAAAAGGTTAGCAAACATAATATCTAATCTGTCCTCACCCAGCGCCCTCCACAAATGCAACGAGTCCACCATCTGCGCTGCCATACATGCCACTGCGGAAAAGACGACCCAGGAATGGATCCCTCCCCTCGAAGGCCTAATTCATGCTGTTGCGACTTGCCTCCGCATCTCACGCAAACTCGTGTAGGCCTGCGACGGAGTAGAGGCCCCTTCGAGATAATGTCCTGCCCTTCACCAACGTATTCGCTTGCTTTTCTCATTTTTCCAATCTCGGATAGGAATTCTTGAGGTTTTATAAAGAGTCGCGATTTTTCAATGGCATCCGATTTGGACACTGTCTGTGCAATGTCCCACATGAGAGGGTAAACACTGGGCACCGGATTACATGCAGCAATACTTCGCCGCACGTCAATTGCTGCATGATATTGAGCACCCTAACCGCGCTAGCGAATACGAAGCCAACTCACCATTGGACACGTCAATTTTCTCCGAGATCTGCGTAAGCAACAACTCCAGAACCTGCAGATTGATACCAGAGCTGTCTACGGTGTCGAGTAGAGTATTCTTTGCGATGGCGCCATTTTCTCCGTTGGGGTCGACGCTCTTCAGTTGTTCGTATAGTTGTTTGACGTTACCCACAGTAGCGCGAAGCTTAGCCAACGCGTCCGGATAGAGCAGGTTCAACAGTATAGGATGTACTGAGGGGGTCATTTTTTCTATGGGCGGCCTTTCAAGAGATGTCAGAGCAATCGAACCCATGACACACCTGTGATTTCCTCCCCTAACCCTTCCCTAGAGTCACCCAGAAGGACACACTTCCTCAACAATTCCTCTAAGAAATCCACGATCCAGGTGCTCAATACTATTAACGGCCAACTATTCTCTTCGACAATGTGAGTATCAATAAGTTTAGGATATTAATGAAAAAACGACGCCTACCGAGCCCAACGCTGTCACCGTCCATGCAATCTTCAAAAGCACTATGACAAGCGATGACGGAGCAGAGGTCCTGTATTGTCTTCCAGCGACTTGTGAAATCATCCTTGTCAATTTGCTTTGGCATCCTTTCCCCTTTCAAGCTACCACAATTACCTCTCCGCGTACCGAGTGTAACAACAGTCTTACCGATAAACCTCGAGGAGGATCCCAAGAAATTCATGAAACCATACATCCCGTAGCCCATAATCGTATGATTCCAACGCCCCAAGAACATCACATAAGACGCTTTCAAGTTCTTGGATGCTGACTGAACTGAGTGAAAGTTGATGAGCAACATCCGATATGGTACGTTTTGACCGGATGGCCGATACAAGGGCCGAAACGAAGTCAGGGACTTGAGGATGTTCGACAGCTAGGCAATATTATCATGAGACTTGAAAACTAAACGACAAGGTAGAAATAGACTCGGTACCTGAATTATCAATCTGGTATTTTCTGGGTATCGTGTGGATCGTCAACTTCGAGATGGTTGTCGTTGATTGGGAGATAGCACAAAGGAGTGCGGCATTGGGAGAGAGGGCTACACTGACGGGAGCTGGAAGCGACATATGAACAAGTAAGAACTGAGCATGACGATTTCCGCGGTCAAAAAGACGACTCACGACACCCGTAGGAACTCTCACTCCAACCCATTAAGAGGGGTTCCGAAACCCATTCAGGATGAACATCAAGCGATGGGCTGCGTCCAGTGCATAAGAAAACGAACCATTATTCAACAAAGCTTGCTCACAGTTTGAGTACTATCATACTACCGCTAGGAGCCTTCGCCGTCACATTTCTTTTTGAGTAAGAAGCTGGACCCTGGGCACTCAGGCTACCGGCGACGATTGTATTTGAACGAGGAGACCGATGGTGGGGTAACATAAATGCCAATGCCTCAAAAAAGGTCTTTGATGCCACTTTCGTCGATGCCTGCATCACAGACGGTGAATATCCGTGAGTTGTTCCATCACAAAGAAAAGCGAACCCATTCTGAGATGTTGGCATGGGGATGCTGTCTCTTATAAAAACCAAAGACGATTAATTCCGATTTGGGGGTTGTAGAATCTGCTCCGGGACCAATGCGATTCTCCATCCCAGACGCGCGATCATCACATTTTCCAAGGTCCAGGAGTGACAAGCATAAGTATATCTTCGGGATAGGAGGCACCGGGTTTGATTCGGCCAGGACGGGTTGCAGCGGGTCTCCAGGACAAAACATGAAGGAACTAAGTGGATGAGCGTCACACCTCAGGGGGGAAAGGGAAAGGGGGCTTGCAAAGAGAACTAATGCGATGTTGGTATTCTGGAGAGAAGAGTGTATCGGGGACTCACGCGTCCGCATGTCGTCAAAGCCTAAACGAACTTCACAGAGTTCAATGTTAGACTCTTGTGCCCAACTCTCCCAATCTACGGACTCAACCAAGTGCACGTCGTGGAAGTGGGGAGATAATTCGGGGACTTCATCGAGTCCGAGCGAAACGAAGGATGATTCCAGGGGAAGTGGGTTCGGCCGTGACCGAGTTGCCACGAGAATTGTAGACTCTGAATTGTGAACATTTTAAATTTGAGTACAGGGAAGAAACTGTTATGCGAACCATTGTAGCCAAGACCAATAGCTGCATGTGTGCAATAACGGCTCTCAAACCCAGAAGGAGAATCGAGATTCGAAGGGCCACTATTCAAATCACGAGGTTCCTCGTGTTTCTCGAGGGAGCAAGATACGGTCGCTATTTTGGCCTGCTGAGGACCGGACCGAACGCAACAGAGCTGCACCTGAAAGTTCTGTGTAATGAGTACAAGTGTGGGCAAGGAGGTCAACACTGCGGGTCCGAGCGGAGGAAGTCTCAATGTATTTCGGCCTGAGTCGGCGACCCACTGTCATACAGGTGAACGAGTACTTCGAAGGTCTCATAGTATCCTGACGTACCTCTCTAGCATGCCCCAGCCATTTAGCGGAGACGACGCCTCTGCCGCGGGCGAAGCTAATAGATTCAATTATATCCCACCCATCTGCGTGCTGAGCTTTCCAGAAGCATCCTACTCCAGGTATTTGCCGACCAGGGAAGTATGCAAATAACCAATTCTCATCGGGTGATACGCAGAGAATGGTGGGAGGATCATACGACCCTGGCGTATTGGCAATAACGGAAGGGGACTGAAGTCGAAACTGCCTTGACGATGGGAATGCGCGGCCAACGACGGCAGGCTCGCTTTCGTGGGCGAAGAGGATGGCCAAACTAGTCCATAATACCGGTCTGTCGAGGGTGAGTTGAACCGGGAGATAGTAAATTAAGCGAGGAAAGTGCGAGACCTGCGTCGTTGTTCTATGAGGGCGTAAAAATTCCACCAGTGGGATGGTAGCGTTGATTGTGTAGGATCGTCCTTTGCTTTACCCTTGAGTGGTGCTGTCGCGGTCGCGGTCGTGGTCGTCGCGTTCATCTTGAGGAGATCGGGCCGGTGCTCTACCTGGACACGGTGATGATGCAGCCAGTCGTGCTCGTAGAACGGGACATCGAATCCGTCCACACTCAGGTCATCATTCAGACTTTTTCTGATCGGGTTCTCGTTATTGTAACGCAGCTACAAAAAGTTGGGACACTTGTACGCAGTTTGCGATTCTGTTCCACGATTGTTTTTATCTGACCCTGACCCGGCCCAGATCCATGCCTCCGTGCCAACTACCATTTCCCTCGCTGAGACGCCTTCAAGTTCAGACGAACCTACGTCTGACACTGGTGGTAGCACCCTAGTGCCAGTCCACCCTTCGATTGATTTGACCTATCTATTCGGAAATGCGCCATCTCCGGATCAGCAGACACTGTATTCATCTTATGCCGCCCAAATCGCAACCCTCGTATGGACTTCGGAACGCGATGGTCAGATTGGGACATCCCATAACCCTGTAGTCGTTGGAATTGCACTGAAACCGCCTCGCTCTTCCGAGAAGCCTTCCGATACAGACAGGGCCACTTTCCTTCAAGTTATGGACCTCGTTCGAGAGGCGCTCAACACTGCGCGTACTACATGAACTATGCCACGTGGACAGACAGTTGTGCTAGTTGCGAATGGTTTTCTTCTGTGTAGAGTAACGCGTAAAATGTAACGGTATCACATATCACTTTTCCTTGACTTGAGCCAATAATTTTGACAATTCCGCGTCTGAACGGGTCCGCTCCGAGTCTCTTTGTGCGCGGTTGGCCTGGTACTTTTCAATCTTCCAGCGCACAAGAGTGTCCAGCTTTTGTTCGGGAGCTGGCGCCGTCCGAGGATTTGTTTCGTAGAGGTAATACGCAAATACACCAGTAAAGATGCCCAAAAGAGGGTCCAGGGTACTAGCCCCGTGAATAATTAGGACGGCGCTCACCCTATGTGGCAAGCTGAAACTCACCGAGATAGCAACGCAGGAGGCATTTACGTTTACGTTGTAAAGACGTGTGGATGTGGGTAAACGTTGCCGAGTGGTTATGCCAGACTGAGCGATATGTGCTAAAGGATCACTCGATCACCCCCCAACAAACTTATAATAACGTAGCGACATCTCCTTCACGCAACCTTACGTGTACATACAGCTGGCAGATCTAGAACATTTGAAAACACGAACTTTGTCGTTGCCGAGCGGCCCACCAGCGTCTCAAGTTTCTGTCGGCTTTGACCAAACCATCATAGTCTCAACCAGTCTCATTCAATCAATGTCATCCATTACTCTCGAGCGTCAGATACGCCCAATTTATGGTGTGTCACTTTTTTTGAAAATTCGCCATCATCACCACAACTCTGTCAACTAGACGCTCTGGACAGTGGGTCCCATAAATCGGCACTGGTGGCTTGTAATAAGCTACTTAAAAAGCACCCCAAAAATGACCATGTCAAGGTACTTGCGCTTCTTCTGTAGATTCCGGTGCCAGATTCTCACCTATGGTTAGGCGCTGAAGGCTCTCGCTCTTACTCGCGCCCAGAAATTTGAAGAGGCCATTGTTATTTGTGAAGAGGTGCTGGCGACGAAACCAACAGACGATGGAACTATAAATGCGCTCATGCACGCCCTTCGCCATCTTGGCAGATGTCAGCGCGCAATTTCCATTAATCCTAGGATCCATGGCTGAATTCTATTGAATCGTAGTCGCTGACTTGGTAAAGCTATTCGAAGACGCCTTTAAGCAGCAGCCTGACAATGATGAATTTGGCCGCCAAGCTTTCTTTGCGAACGTTCGTGCGGGCAACTGGAAAGCCTCTCAACTGGTGAGATTCTCTTTATACGTTACCCGCATGCATTCCCGGTGTTCCTCTACCTTGTAGCAGCTCCTTTAAACTAATTCGCCTTAGCTAGCCAACAAGTTAAACAAGCAATTTCACAACGACCGCTACGTATTTTGGGGGATAACATGCACATTTTTACAGGTCGCGTTTACCATCATCATCCTCTCTATTGTACTCATCTCGATTGAAGGCCAATGACCCCATGACTACGGCGGAGATGCGTGATATTCTGCTAAAGTTGGCTCACCGACTTATTGTGGCTGCTTGGAAACAAGCGGAAGTACATCCGGATCGACTCTATCTATACACCACTATTCTCCACCAGCTCGGACTCTATAAGGATGCCCGGGAACTGTTAGAGACTGAGTCAGGACGGTTCGTTTGTGCTCGCAATCTCTCCTGCGATTACTTGCGGCGGGAGATCATGAAGGCCGGAGGCTGGCAAACGGAAGAAGGGGATATCGCGGAGCAACGGATAGTAGAGAAAAGGTCAGTTATATGCGTTATCCCAGATATATCTGCCATTTAGAAGCCACTGCAGGGATCGCAACTGGCTCGAGTTTGCCTCTATCTTAGATGCCACGTTCCTAACCCCGACACATCATCAGTCAACCCAGCCTGACCTTGCACAGCGTGTGGAAAAAACGCGAGACCTCTTCACAAAGGTTGCCGAGGGGGACGGTACGCGCGACAGGGCAGCCTGGTTAGGTCTACTGGAACTTGAGAGGCTCTGTGCACTCCACCAGATACCTTCAGGTGTGTAAATCCTCAGTTTTTCGATGGGCCCACTCCAATATCAACAGAATCTTCTCGTTTCTTGAATCTCCTGAAGCATTACTTCAAGATTTTCGGAGACAAGGCAGCATGCTATGAGGATCTTCGGCCATATACGAACCTCGATCCCGATGTATTGACCAACTGGATCACCCTTCTCGAAGGAACAAGCCATACCCCTGTAGGTCTCTCAAGTTGTGCCTAGTCCAGTGCTAAAGCCTATGCAGTCCTCAGAGTTTGAACTTCGGCGATCCATCAATTCTCACAAGCTGCTACGATATGGCTTGAGCGCAGCACAGTTGACCGTGGAACAGGAGCGTATCCGTGCTGCAGACCTTGTCCGTGAATATTTCGAAGCCCTACCCTTAGGAAAAGACCTCCCAAAATTAGAGCTACAACTTTCGGATGACCTGGCAATCCTCGCCGCGCAGGTATACGTAAACATGTTCGCCCTCGATAATGCGGTGGCCCACCTTCACAACGCAGTTGTCGTATTGGAGTATGCTTCGAGAAAAAGTCCCCAATCATATCAAGTCCGCCTGGAGCTGGTTAGGATTTATCGCCTTCTGGGTGTGTTTGTAGTTTCTCGACGCTTTCTTGCAGGTGCCTTAGATTTTCTTTTGATGTTAGGCGCACCACAACTAGCTTTGGACCACTATCGTCTCCTGAACGTCAAACAAGTCCAGAATGACACTATGTCGTATTTGATCCTTTCTCGTGCCACTAGTTTCTCGTTAGCGGCTACAGGTGATCTCACCTATGCCTCCGAGTGCCTGGAATCCAGTCACATCTACTTCAGTAACTCTCAGGAAGTAAGCGTAGATTGATATCCCACGTTGACTATCCTGACAATTGTTAGACGTCTGAGTTCATCGTCAAAGCATTTAGCATGGAAAAGTACTCACAGGTACGTCCCAATCGATTCACAACTACGTACAGGCTAACTGATCTACCAGATCCCTGAACTTGTTGTCTTCGAAGAACGACTAGATAACTCCCTTCAGCGAGACCTTGTCAAGATTGAGCATGTCCGACTGCGCATCTCGCACGAACAAATCAGCTCTGAACTAGTGGATATGGAATTGATCGAGTTGAAATTCATCTTTGATCGATGTGCGGTTTTGCTCGCGATATACTCTGTGCTGTAACTGATTTAGATATCAGTGCACCACGATAACCGTGACATGGAAATTCTCCCGAATTACCAACCACGAGACCAGCCATCTTTCTTTACACAAACAACTCTCTTTGGGAAGGAACCAGCAGTAAGCACACCTCATTTCACAATGCTGTGGCCAGAACGCAAATAACTTGTCATCAGGCAGGATGGCTGTCTGTCTTCCTCAAAATCTACATTAAGGTCCTGTCCGGAGCCAGCGACCTGGATCTCTCAGTCGAGGACGATAAGCTACTCGTCGGGGATCGTCCGAGACAAACCTTTAGCCCAGACGCAAAGATACCCCTGAGGGAACGCTTAGCCGTCCAGAGTGCGGATGTGCTGTCAGAGGTAAATTCCTATCACTGTTGACGCCTCCGTTCCCTCACAACAAGTCAGCTTACAGAAGACGAAGTCACTCTATTTCATTATGTGACCGATCTGACAAACTGGTTGGATCCATTCCATGATTTCCTTCGGCCTCGGGCGGAAGCCACCAAGCAATCTACGAAGAACAGCCACTCTCCAAATGACGCGGCACCCTCAAATGGACATGGGAGAAAACCCGATGACGCTCCGCAAATCACTGAGCCCCCTGACTCTATCTTGTCGTATTTCAAGAGTGAGCGGCTTCAACATTTCTTTATACCTTCTGGGTTGATGTTTCGGTAGATGCACACACCAAATTCACAAGAGCTGTTGAAGCAGCACGTCCGATTCATGAGATATTACACATCGCCGCTCTGGCACAAGAGGTAAACTAACTATCCACTAACCTGATGGTTGCTGACGTCGCAAACAGGCACTACTTGTGTTCTTTATCTGCACCAAGCGATTCAAGGATGCTTCTATCGTCCGTATCCATAAACTTAGCGTGGTAAGTGGAACAGTCTCTTCGAGATAACCTTCGATGGAGCTTTCGTAGCTCGTTCAACACATTAAGAATTTGCGTGCGGATGCTATCAATGAGGTCAGAGAAATAGGTGCTCAGTTGGTAAAGATTAGTGAGCTGGAAGGAACGTCTGATAAGCGGAAGCGGTTCGTTGAGGATTGCAAAGCCCTTCAGACGCATTCTGAGGTGAGCCTCTACGTCTGCGCGGTTGAAGCTACGCTTTATTAACTTGTGATTAAGATAACCCATGAGTATGTCCTTGATGTTGGCAAAAAATTGACCGAGTGTCAAAAGAAGGTTATGGAAGGAGTCGGGAGAGGGATAGAGCGGGTTTGCAAGACACCCATGTAATCTATGCACCATGACGACTAAGCCACAATATTGCTAGAATACGTCATGTGATCTACGTGCAGATCGTGACGAAGTGCACGTGATTACGTCACATCGTGAGGCGTGATAATAAGGGCATCACGCGTCGAATATATAAGGCGACGCGACGATCGACCCACTGGCAAGTGTGACATCCAACGCCAAGCGTCTGACTTGGATATGAGCCAGTGTGGGTGAACTTTTTATCTGTTAACGCTCGTCATTTAAGTCACGCAGCTGTCGATTTTTATGGGAATACCGGTGGAGGTGGCTACCTGACTGGAGGATCGCCATTTGGTAGCACAAGTGGGAGCCCTGGGGGACTTGGTCGTGGTGTACGCCCTGGCTGACCGACATTATATTTCCCCCCTCTGACTTCCCCTATAGCGAGGCACGCTTTCGCAGTCCATTCGACCCATTACCGCGAAACAATTTTACCAAGCTACACAAGCTCACCCGGATGCGGATTGGATGCTCGAAAATACGGTGTTGGGCCATGTGCGGTTTTCATCTGGGCACACAGCATTCTATTTATCAATGACTCTGCTCAGGTGACGCTTGTCGGGCACATCGTTTCGGTCCAGAAGCAAGCAACGAATTGCGTGTATAAGCTTAGCGATGGTACGGGAGCCCTGGAGGTGCGACATTGGTCTGATTCAATTAATCAAGACGATGGAGACGATGAGGACGAGGTCAAGTGAGGTCTTTGTCTAACCCATCACCCTTTCTGTTACTTAATTGTGTAGGCCAAATACACACGCCAAGGTTACTGGGACAATCAAAACCTTCGGGTCAAAGAAGTACATCAACGCAACTCGAATTCGGACCACCACGGACTTTCATGAGCCATTTTACCATCAGCTGCATGCCATGTATGTCCAGGTGCAATTTGAACGCGGCCCTGTAAGAGTCTTCTTCTAGTTTCTGCACGGCAGCAGCCGACTGATGCTCCTTGTAGCTGGGGTCTAACGCACAGACCACCGGCCCAAGCGGAGGGCAATCATTATCTGCATACTCTGCCGGCCAGGTCCATCAATCGACAGCCAATGACCAATATGGACACCTTGAACCCGTTTCGCAGAGCATTGTTCGTTTCATGTTGAACCAGCCTCAGAGACCAGAAGGCGTGCATGTCAGCGCTATCGCGAAAGCCGTAGGAGGAAATGCAGAATCTATCGAGTGAGATTTTCCACCTCCTTCAGTCAACGATGACTTACATGATCGTGTTACATATATAGGCGAGCCCTGGAGCAACTGATGGATGATGGCATCATCTTTAGCACCATTAACGAAACACATTTCCAGGTATCGCAGTGAGTTGGTGTGCGATCGAAAAACGTATCAAGGTCTAGAGTTCGAATGCCCATCAATATCTATGCCTAATACTACTTGAAAATAACGCGTTGCGATGTGCCTTGTGTCAGTTATGCTAACTATGCACCTTTACCCTTTACCTTCAACCTCTGTATTACCTCGTCCCAATTTCGCACTCTCCAAATCTTATCTTCGCTACCAAAGCTTATCGCATCGTCTTTCCATCGCTCCTTTCCACTCTCGAGTGCAGATTTGTCGTCGAATGTCCCGGGGTCATCAGTGTCAACTCGTTTATTCCATGCATAGTCCCCGAAGAGAAATACTGGACGGTTGACATTTCTTCCGAAATCCAACGCCGTCTCCAGCGAGTCATCAATAAGTAATACTGATTGCATCTGCTCACTTATCTAATGGGATGACTCTCATCAATACAGAACCTGACAAACTCAGGCTAAAATCAAACCTGCAGCTTGCTAAGCGTCGTGCCGATGCATCTTCCATCGTGTGTAAGGGTGTTGCTATCCTGCGACGAGAAAACTATGGTGCAGAATATTCCTTCGTCACATGAGTTTATCAAGGTAGTCCTTACTAGTTGTCTATGAACTTACCATCGAAATGTTTGTCCACCCAAGTTAATGTGCTTTCCACCTCAAGCAGAATCGACCGAGCCGTCACAATAGTAAGGTTATATCCCATCTCACGAAGACAATCCAGAGCGTCCAAAGACCCTGGCACGGGGTTTGCATGCTTGAGTTGGTCGGTGTCATAGAACTCTTTGAGTTTGTCCGCCGTGGTGGATATTGAGCCCCATCCTGGATTCTATGTCATTTGGGTCAGCACAACCTGAAGTTTCATAGGGGCATAATCGATACTTTATACCAAGTCGAGTCTGCCAGCGAAGCCTGTAGGCATGGTGATCACCACAATGCGGAAGCAAAGAGACTGACAGTAAAAGTGTTCGATCTGCATGTCCGTCCCAAACCTGCGATTATGCCCTGCGCGGCTCAGGAGATCAGGGGCCCCACAAACTGAGCAACCTGAATGTAAACAATGACGCACACTCGGCAACGCATTTTGTTGTTTGACACAAAACATCATCGAGATCCACAGCAATCCAAGGGCGAACACAACCTGACACTTCGAAGACCTCGACTAGCTTTTCTCGCGCTTCCTTCTCGGAAATATGTAGAATAAGTCTCTGGTCTTCGGCCGACCCTGATTTCGACATTTCCTGGGCGTGTGTCCGAATCGGTGCAAGTGATTTTTGTGCCTTGTGTGGTATGTGTGAGGGCCTGAGGGCGCCCGTGATGACGATATCAGTCGATAACTGGCCACTTCAATTACTGAGATTCGGCACTAGTACTGTACTGTTGACTCTACCGCCCAAGATTGGTCGTGCACCCCTGCCAGGCTCTCACCGCCCTTTCCACTGGCACATAGAAAGACCTCGGACAGTCGACCTACTCAACCTCTATGTCGTACGCAAGATTAGCGAGGCTGCCGGTTCGTCGTGTACTTCTGCTATCCGAGTCTTGCCGAGTCTTCAGAAGTCACTTCCTAGGACATGGTAAACTTACAGCATTCGATATGCTAATTGGGTTTTTTCATTAGTTAGGATGTTCCTCTCCCGATGGGCTCTATCCTGCCACAATTCGCCAGCTCCTGCACGCCAAGCAGCCGCATCCACAGTCCAATTTCTTCTTGGATGGAATCAGGGTCGATAGGGTACGAAAAAAGACACCTCGGGAAAATAATACAAGTTACGTGAACCCCCCAGGTCACCTGTGTTGCGGGTATCGTGAATATCCGTGAATACCCTTCCATGAAAAAGTACTTGTTAGAAGACGGCACTGCTGGACGTCTATCCGTGATATTAAGCTGGTCTCTCAAGTCAGAAATAGACCCTCTGGTTGAGGAAGCACTTCAGTAAGTAGGGGAGAGGAGTCTCTCCGGCCGCTTTGTGTTGATCGATCAAAGGCCGAACGTCTATGTTCGCGTGATAGGGCGACTAAAGGCTTTCAACGGTATCAATGAACTGGAGGCAACGCACATCCGACCAGTCCGCGACGTGCATGAGCCGTTCTTTCACTGCTTGGAGGCCATGGCAGTGTTTGTATCCAATCAAAGAGTATCTGTGCGCAATATTTGGTGTGCTAATGACCATATAAACTAACGACGAAACTTTGACTAGCAGTCACCGTCAGCACCTGGGGCTCAGCCTACCAGTACTACGCCAGGCATGCTGCAATTTCCGCCAACCCCACAGCGACCTGCCGTGGAGACGGATGACGAAGGCGATGACTACCTCACTGCACAGGGATCGGAGCCTGATTTTGATACCACTCTGACGGGGATTGACGCACTGACGCTGGTTGGCTCGGACTCTGAACCAGAATTGGTTCCACAGTCTCCGCCTCCACCCGAGTCACCACCGTCGTCATTATCCAGAGTTCCTCCCTTAGAGACGGTTGACCCACCGTCTCTTCAACAAGATCCTTACTCTTCACTCAGCCCATTACAGCGAGACATAGTAATACAAATTCAGGAGAATGCACCCCACTGCCCAAATGGAGTACCTATCGAAGTTATGTACAGGCGCACCGGTCGTTCTGCAACTCGCGAGTCAGAGATCAGGTAACTTCTAGGTATACCCTTGCCTGTCACAATACTCACGGAGAATTGTGCCATAGGCTAGCAATCGAGGCCATGATGGACGACGGTCTTCTTTACTCGACCATTGATGAGAACCATTTCAAAATGGTAGATTAGAGCTCTAGCTTTCTTCTGGAACAATGTCATTTGGCTATTAACTCATGGCCCCTCTGTACCATTTGCGTATCCTAGCGTTGACTATATCTGTGTCTGTGTAGTAAAATGGGAAAGACATTCGCATTCGGAAAAGGCGAATGTGATGATCACGTGTCCTGACGTAATCTGTATGCGGTCACCCGGGCTAACGTGCCGTATCTGAGGTTCCCCGCAAGTTCCACTGTACGCGAATAATGCTTTCCTGGGTGCCCTCCTGGTTCACGTTCCCGAAGTTCGATGTCTCTATCATCCCGAATTTGCAACGTAAATTCTTCTCTTTCATCCTTAAGAGATTCCTTGGCCATCTCCTCAAACCTGGACAACTGGATGTCGAACAAATAGACTCGGCCATCGGTTCGGGAAACCTCACAATCAACGATTTGAAACTGGAGTGTACTGTGAGTCTACCCGTTTCAATTGGATCACATCTAAGTTGTCCTCCGTGAGTCGATCAACAA
>Ga0307510_10000321_pt1 | contig 44628 bp, 31 predicted proteins | sample 12_EM_MG_FD_207224 | JGI IMG/M metagenome (GOLD analysis project Ga0307510, IMG submission 207224) | Populus trichocarpa ectomycorrhiza microbial communities from riparian zone in the Pacific Northwest, United States - 12_EM | ecosystem: Host-associated > Plants > Roots > Unclassified | place... | reverse complement strand
TCAATTTAAATCATAATTAGCATGCTTTTGATGGTTAAACACAAATCAAGCCACCACACTTTCCATTCATTTCATTTTTGCTAACCTAACTTAAAAACAACGTTTCAGTAAGGTTCCTATTTCTCTCAACTCAATCAGAATGAATACAATCCAAATGGTGAAGTTAACTACCATTATTTCATGCAACACATACCAAAAAAGCATAGAATTTTAACGGATAGATCTTTCTAGATCTAAACAAAACCAAACAGACCTGAAAATTAATAATATACTGTTCTACGATGAATACCTCCTTGTAGAAATCTCGAATCCCGATCTCCACCGTTCATAATGAAGCGCTCACCAATATGACCAACATATCCAAATTTGAGCAGGATCCAACGGTGGACAAAGGTGGACACTGCAGACAAGTTTTCCTTGAAATGTTGCGAGGGCTATATCTCTCACACCAAACCAGAACATTCAGATCCCAGCGGTCAGATGTTAGAGGGTGGTGAGAACCATAATATATCCAAAACCCAGACCAATCCAACGGTGCAATACAGAGATATGGCCGTTTTAGTGTATGCTCTCAAGATACACTCTCTCACTGTCTCCCCTTTTTTTTCTTTCATTCGGCCATCCTCTCTTTTTTCTGCATAATTTTGCTATTTATATAGCAAATCTATCCATATTTACTAAAACATCCTTATATCAAGTTCGGGTATCTATTTGTTCAACCAAATGTCTTTTCTCGGTCCGCTTTTAAAATACTATGCAAAAAATCTCTCTAAAATTTCTTTTCTAATAATTCAATACCATTCCAGTTTATTTTATTTTAACTAGCTCAACTCATTCTCGGTTCTGAATTATCAATAATTTTATTAATATCATAAAATTTGATTGGGAGTTTTACAATTTATCACCATTTCTATTTTATTTCTCATTATTCAATTCATCATGGTGAAGTCTTTTGTTGGGGTTTTACAGAGTTTCCACCGAGTCATGCATATCTAAATTATAAATTTCCAGGGTTTCACGCTAGGGGTCATTTTATCATTTGTATATAAACCCCTAACTTTCTATTATTTGAACATTGACCCCTCTTAGTCTTATAGTCTACAAAACAATTATAACCGGGGGTTTACACAAGGGCTCAAAAGCCCTCAAAAGAGATGAGGGCTCGAAGGCGCACTCAAAAGAGAGGTAGGGTTAAGAAACACACTATCTTGGATGGTCAAGGGCTCGAAGGCGCACTTGAAAGAAAATGAGGGCTCGAAGGCGCACTTAAAAAAAAGATGAGGGGTCGGAGGCGCACTCCAAAGAAGTGAGGGCTCGAAGGCACACTTAAAAGAGAGGTAGGGCTAGGAAATGCACTACCTTGGATGGTCAAGTGCTTAAAGGCACACTCGAAAGGAGATGAAGGCTCGAAGACGCATTTGAAAGGAGATAAGGGCTTGAAAGCGCTCTCGAAAAGGGAGGTAGGGTTAGGAAACGCACTACCTTGGATGGTAGAGGGCTCGAAGGCGCACTTGAAAGGAAATGAGGCTCGAAGGCGCATTCGAAGGAGGTGGAGAAACACAGAGATTTTTCAGGTGGCCTAATTCTCATGGGCGGCCTGTCCAGGTTGAAAAATTCTCAAAAATAAAAAATTTTCAAAAGCAATTTCAATCTTTAGCCATTTCAAGTTGGCCTTCCACTTGATGGATTTCGCTAGAATTTTCTCTTATGAAATTTGCAAAACTCATTGTCCAATGTCTCAAAGTTTAGATGATATGCATGCATCTTTACCTGATTTGAAATATAGGCCCCCATTTCTTCTAAGTCTTCTTGTTGCTTGATTGATAAGGACTTGCTACCTCTGATTTGGGTTATCTTTGTCGTTTGGGTTCTGGCCCACTCGAGTTGGCCCATGCAAGTCTATTTCCAGATTTGTTTGCACAACTCAGCCATTGTGGTGCCCATCGTGACCCACTTGCTTGCTAAAGATTTTCTGACTCGTCAAATAATTTGAGAGGACCACTCATTATTCCTCATTTCACTGCTAGAAACATTCGGTGTCACTTGCTAAAAGGATCAAGCTGTCTTTTGTAAACCAAAATGCTCCCTTGTCTGGTTGAAGGAAATTACCATCTCCTTTTTCTAGAATTTTTCCTTCTAAACACAATGTTGCCCCCTTGTATTGGTCATTGACCCTAAGTGTGCTTTGTCAGCGACTTAGACAAATAATGGTTTTAAGAGGCCATTCTCTCATTTCTCTCCTTTTCAGTTTGGTGAAGGAGTATGGGTCTAGAATAAATCTTGAAATCTTGATCTTGCATTTTGAAAACAAAAATTATTTCGATGCGAGTCTAAAACAATTTGCTTTTGAAATCTTGTAACTCCTTGGTTATTTTCTTTCTTGGAAAAGAGATTATTTGCTCTTGTGTTTGGCAATGAGGTCTTCGGTGAAAATACATCATGAGATGACCTTTTGTTTTTATAGGTTTTCAAAGTGAAGGGCTCGAGAAAAAGCTCGAGGTTTTGTTTGAGAAAAAAAAAACTTGTCTCTTTTTTAACATTCATTTTTATCAGCATGAATAATAATGAGTAGTTTATTATTGATGTCATGAATCTTATGAAAAAGTATTCTTTGCATTTTGAGAGCATTGTTTATTGTTCCAGGTTGCTTGCTTGCTTGATTAGAAAGGACTTCTACAGGTACGTAACGTAGGCTGTGGTTTTTGGCTATGAAAGAAAAGGATTCATAAGGCTCAAAGAGTGTTTCAGGGTTTCAAAGACTGAGGATCACTATCAACAGGTTGACTCTTGACGTCATTCATATTTTATTTTGCCGCTCTTCTTTGATTTGCCACTTCTTCTTTTTTATTGCTTTGCTATGACATACTCACTTTATCTTGGATGTCACTTTTTCTAGTGATTTGGGCATGCCCTCTAGCATTTGAGTTTCTTGAGCTCTTTATGCCTTTTTGGCTTTCTCACGACTTTTTCTCTTTTCTCATTGAAAGTTTCTCTTGCCCCCAAGTGTGGGGTGTGATCCTAGTCGAGATTTTTTTTCATGAAAGAAAAATTATTGAGGCTCAAAAAGGGATCACAAGGGATGTACTTATTTCAGAACGTGAAAGGAATAACAAATATGGCCTTTCCTCATTTCAAGCGCAAGCAGTTAAGATCAATAAACTTTGACCTCATCCAGTATGATGGTTTGGTCTTTGCAAAGATGCATTTCATGAATCATGAGCAACGAGTTCACTACATACCATTATTCATACATTTAAAAACACATGATTCAAGAGTCATGGGGTAAGGGTGTTTATTCATTTCTTTTTTCTTCTTTTTAGTTTATAATTTAGTCACCTCAATGATGGAGTTGCTTGATTCACTTGTCATTCTACAAGTAGAATGTCAAAAATATCATTTTTGAATAAACATCAAATTATTTTTTTTGAAATCAAAATGCCAGATCAATTTTTCAAAACTCCAATAGGGAAACTATTTTTGGTAAAAGAGATGAATTGCGTCTATGAGATCACGCGAGGCTTCAAAAGTGTATTCGTGAGTTCTTATAAGAAAACTCTCTTAAGAAGATGAATAATGCTTGGTCGTAAACACGATTGAATGAAAAACTCATTATTTCATTGAAACTTTAGAAATGAAGTTCAACAAAAAACTTATGCCAACATCTTGGGCTATGAATATTGGCATGATAACACATAAAGGGGCTAAACATTTAGCAATCATTGATTGGAATTTTCAAAATCTTTCAATCATTCATTCTCCTCGACAAGGGCATCTTTTCAATAGTTAGTTGAAGTCATATGCAGACCATTCTCGACCTAATATCACCATAACTCTTTCTTCAAGGTAGTTGATTTCTGGGAGTCGGTATGAAGAAATTAGCTGTAGGAAGGGTAGGTGCCTTGGCAACCAACTTCAGTGTCCCTCCCTTTTCCAACTAAAACCATTCTTCTCAATCGGGTCAACAATCTTACCTATCCCAATGGCTTGTTCAATCCTCTCAGCTATAACAACCAGGTTAGTGAAATGTTGTGCAGAGCTTCCAACCAGGTATTCAAAGTACGGGGCCTTAAAGGTGTTGGAAAATAAACTAATCATCTCTTTTTCCAACATGGGAGGGTTAACTTGTGCAGCTACCTCACTCCATCTTCGGGCGTATTCCCTTATGGACTCCTTGTTGTCCTTCTCCATAGCTTGCAAGCTTAACCGATCAGGGCCCACATCTATATTGAACTTATATTGCCTCATGAAGGCATCAACTAAATCCTTCCATTTTTTAACCTTGGTATTGTCCAACCGTATATACCAAGTGAAGGCAGTGTCACTCAAGTTGTCTTGAAAGAAATGAATCAGCAGTTTCTCATCATCAACCACCTCAGCCATTTTGTTGCAGTATGCCTTGAGATGAGTTACAGGGCATTGAGTTCCTGAATATTTAACGAATTCTGGCACCCTAAACTTCTTAGGAATGACTACGTTAGGTACCAAACACATCTTGGCAGCTTTCACTAGGTCACACAAATGGTTTTTCTTAACTGCCCTTACCCTCTCTTCTAGGGCAATCCATTTTTCCAGACCCTCTTCTTTTACCATCTTGCTTTTTTGTGATTCTTTCTCTGTAGAATCAATGGTAAATGACATTCTCATGGGGTTTGCTGGTTGGAAATGCATGGCTTGTTGAAAATTAGATGACAACCCATTTGCCCCCAGATTCTGTGGATTGAAAGGATTTATGAGCATAGGTGCAGGCTGAGCTATATGTGTTGCTTTTCCAGATTTGTCTCTCAAAGCCTGTTCGAGTAGACTAGTAAGCCTTGCGACTTCTTCTTTAAGATTGTCCACCTCTTTTTGGTGTTGGGCTTCCAACTGAGCTCTTTCTTCGTTTTCCTTTTGTCTTTTTCTCAAATGATTGTTATAGGTAGGTTTCAATGGGGAACCTACATTTCAACCTGCTAAATGTAAATCATGCAATTTATGTAAAAATGTTGATTAAAAAAATGCATATGAAATGCAAACTTACCCTTTACGGGGTGACAACCTAGTAGGAAGATCCTAATTGTTGAGTGCATCAAAGGGTTGGTCATTATCTAGTTTTAAAGGGTCTCTCACATGCTTAGTGATCGTCCTTGAAAGGTCGATATGAGGCTTACAACTAGTGTGAAGATAGAAGCCCTGAGTAATATCAGTTTGGCATATCAACCTCTTCCAAGTAAACAATCAAGTGAGAGTTGGATGGTTTCACGAGTCTTACCCAGGCTAAAGCCATTGGGGTACCGTTACTCCCTCACTTATCCTAGGTTGTAAAGTGTGTGCTCTCAAAGTGATGCATGGCAACATAAACAAGGATGCATGCTAAAGTAGTAAATGCAGGAAAAATAAACAAATAAACACAACAAATAAAATAGTAATAATAAGACAAAAGACAAAGCTTAATCTTAAGATCCCTAGTGGAGTCGCTATTCTGTCGCACCCGACATCGCGGCGGCCTTAAAATTATTTACAATGAAAATAACATATTTCTGGCATCTTATTCTTTAATGGGGAATGGTCTTGTTTAAGGAGTCGCCACCTAGTATTATGGTCACTAGGAACCCTAACTGGTCAATAAAGATTCTATGGTGCGGGACTGGTTACGTAAAAGGGAAGATATTATCACCCCTTAAACGTTCTGCCTGAGGCAAACTACATTGATGGTTTTGTCTTAAATTGCTAAACGTTTATTAGTTTATGCTATGATGATTTGCTTATAATATTCCTGACTTTGGCGTCAGTGAATATTCGACTACGGATACTTCCAACTCTAGCGTTGGTAAGTATTACGTAACCCAAAACAAAAATGAATGGTGTTGCTGATTCTAATGTCTTTAAATAAACCAATAAAAATAAATTTAAATATATGCATGTGTTTTTTATTTTTTATATATATTTTTTATTTTTTTATTTTCATATGTTTTTGGCTGGGTCCAGCTCAGCCCACATGGGTTGGGCTAGACCTAGCCAGCCCGGCCCGGTCACTGGCCCAAGCCAGTGACCCGGCTGTGCCAAAGCACGCATGAACTAGCTTCATGCGTGCATGGCACTATGCGAAGGTAATTAATTACCTTCGCACAGTGCTAAATGCACTGAAGTTTTCGAAAAAAAAAACGAAGAGAAAGAGAAAGCTTACCTTGCTGCAGGTTGCTTCGCCAGAGTGTTAGCCTCTAGGGTGAAGATCAGTGATTGCGTCCGTTGATAGGAAACTGGAATTCCTCCTTCTACCTCTGCTTTCCTGCCCTCTGTTTCTTCTTCTCTCGTTTGTTAATTTTTTTTTGCTTGTGCTCTGTTTTTCAAACCCTCTCTACTCTCTCTCGACCTGTTTCCTCTCTCATTTTTCTTAGGTCAGTATTGGTGAGGGAAAGCTTATTTCTGGTATGGGAGTTCTGGAGATAAACCTGAGAGTTCCTCTGGTTTATTTGTGTTTCTTTTCCTTCCAGCTTTTTTCATCTCTCTCTCTCTAACCAACCTCTTTTTTTTCGGTGCTAATCTGTTTATATAGAGCCCGGCGGGTTGGTAACTGGCGGTATGCTGAGGGTCGACAACCATTAAGACGCCCATAACTGAAGCCAATGGACGATTACTGCTGCAACATTTCTCAGCTTTTACTGCTGAAAACCGTCTCTAGTTTAAAGAAGAAGAAGATGAACATTGTCCTTTCAAACGACGCCTTTTGGAAATAAAAGGTGGCCATTTTACGTTTTGACCCGTGCAGTTTTGAAAGTCTTATAATTAAGCCCTTAGTTTAAACTGTAATTGGCCCCCTGTATTTTTGCGCCATTTTCAATTTAGTCCTTGGATTTTAATTTTGCAATGTTGACCTCAAACTTTAATATTTCTTCAATTAAGTCCCTGCATAAGTTAATTCCAAGCTCAATTAAGTTTAAAACTTATCGATTCTCCAATTAAACCCTTGATTGGATTAATTAAATTAATTCCAAGCTTAATTAAGTCTTAAAACTTATCCATTCTCCAATTAAACCCTTGATTGGATTAATTAAATTAATTTCAAGCTCAATTAAGTCTAAAAACTTATCAATTCTCCAATTAAACCCTTGATTTGATTAATTAAACTAGTCAAAAGTTTAATTAAATCTTTAAACTTCCAATCATGTTGCCCTTAACTCAAATTTCAATTCATTCTTCATTTATTTCATTTTTACTTGTTTTTCATCATCATTTTTCATTTTTTTATCATAATAATTAAAATAAAAGGGTCAAAAATTGGGTTATGACACTATCGATTCAGAAATCGGCAGCTAAAAACTGCGTCGTTGCCCATTCAGAAATCGACACCAAAACTGCGTCGCTGCCGATTTCTTAATCGGCATCCAAAAACTGCGTCGCTGCCGATTAAGAAATCGGCAGTCGAAAATGCGTCGATGCCGATTTGGAAATGCGCAGCCAAAAATTTTGTCGCTGTCGATTCAGAAATCGGCAACCAAAAACTGTGTCGCTGTTGATTCAGAAATGGGCAGCCGAAACTGTGTCGCTGTCGATTCAAAAATTAGCAGCCAAAAACTTTGTGGCTGCCCATTCAAAAAATTAGCAGCCGAAACTGCGTTGCTGCCGATTCAAAAATCGGCAACCAAATTATGCCGCTGCCAATTCAGAAGTCGGCAGCCAAAAACTGCGGGGCTGCTGATTAAGAAATCGGCAGCCAAAAACTGTGTCACTGCCGATTCAGAAAATGACAGCAATGGTGAAGTCATTTCAGCTTTACATCTCTCTTTTTTTACTTTTTTCTTTTAGGTGTTTACAGTATATATGATGGATAATTGGGAATGAATTATAAGATTAGCTTCAGCTAATGGTACCCATGTCGGATATTCGGAAATGAATGATGAGATTAGCGACTAATAGTATCCATGCTAGATAAATGAAAATGAATTATGAGATTAGCTTTGGCTAATGGTATCCATGTCGGATAACCGGAAATTAATTATGAGATTGACTTCGACTAATGATATCCATGTTAGATAACCAGGAATAGATGATGAGATTAGCTACGGTTAATAATATTCACATTTGAAAGTACTTATTGATATGCTAAAGTAAAGAATACTAATGTGTCAATTACAATAAGAATTAATGTTTAAAGAAGCATATACAAATTGATCATAATTAGGAGAAAATGGCTATACATGGAAGGATGTTAGACACACAAGGATTCTTAGACCATAATACATGTTATTGATTGATGTTGAATATAGTTAAAAAAAAATAACACGGTATAAGGTCGTATGAAGATGTGAAATAAAATATTAAGAATAGACTCCGTAGGAAGTTATTAATGAGAATCTAAATATTTAAATGTTAACACAATTTCAATTATATGTCTGTTGTCCAATTATACTATAAGAAATGTTTATAGACTTACATTGAATTTGGTTTTAACAGGGATGTCTTATGACCATGGTGTTTAGTAATTTCTTAATAAGTATCTTGTAATAAACTATGTAGTAGTACAAATAGACGACTTACATTTTGTAAAAACTTTATGATGTCGACATGCAAAATTGTGGTTGTAAATTATAGTGTGTATTATAAACTATAGACGACTTACACTTCATGTTATGAACGTGATAGACATGTATCCTTCCTTTTGTAGTACTATCATATATTATTTGTATGTGTGATGTACTTAAACATTTAATGATGTTTGATTATTGAAATGATAGATGGTATCATATAATGCATCGATCGAACATGATAAAAAAAAAAAATCACCCCCCATCTTCTGTTTATTATGAATAAGCAGTATATCATTAATCTATTGAATTTTGTGGGCTATTACACAACAAATCAAAATAAATTAAATTAGATAGATAACATAGTTTATCAATCACATTTCTATATGACTCCTAGATCAATTAGGTAACAACTCTTTGTCTAAACATATCATATATTTTTCACCTAATTCATGCTTCTAACCTCATATGATCATGAGTGACTCATCCAAATTATATATGCATTAAACATATCCGGTTAATGGTAACCTTGAGTGACTCAACAAATTATCCATGAATAGAACTATGATTTTATGCATATAAAATTGGAAGGTAACTATTGATATTCTCAACATGTACTTGATATATTAATGAGGGATTTATTATCAATTAATTAGGTCTCATATATAACATGACATAATAGATATACATTTCATACATAACAATTTATATATAAACATATACTCCTAGCATGCCATTCTAATTGGATGATTATGGATATATCTAAGCTAATTTCATTAAGCTATTGAAGGGAATTAGATGGTCAAATCCTAGGTAGTTACAGCAAGTCTTCATAAGTCATTTGCAAGCACTTCGGTTGTAGCCTTTATCGACATTTCTTTCTTCATCTTGGATTACATAATAATTTCTTATCTAAATTTTCTACATTTCTAAATTACATAATAATTACACAATTAATTAAGAAATCTTAAGTTACATTTGAGGGGAATTAGATGAGAAAAAAAATTACAACCCATTATAAAAAATAGAGATAAGGCAAGACACGCATGCCCTATTTAAAAAATTACAACCATTCAACCATCAAATAAAAGCATAATCACATTGGTCTTTAATGTCCATAACCATCTATCATGGATAATAACATATAAATATGCATAATCCAATGATTGCATGCTTCAATTCTAATTATTGGCTTTATGTCCAATTTTTAAAATAATATTGCTAACATTTAGAAATATTAAATGAAATCCAATTTGATAATTCCCCAAACATAATAAATTTTCTTTAATATAAATTTTCTTTAATTTTTTTTTAAAAACATTAATAAGAAAATAAATCACATTAAAATTCTTATTAATATCCTAACCTATTTTAGGATTAATTAAATAAAATTTTTCTGGCTTAAAAAACTCTCATTATTTTAGAAAACTATTTTTCTAAATATTATTTATTAAAACCATTTAATTAAATAAATCCTAATCCTATTAGGATATCATAAAACTCAAAAACTTGAATTAAATATTTTACTTCAATCCTAATCTAATTAGGAAAATTAATTCCTACAATTAATTTAATTTAGAGTTTTAATTTTAATGTACAATCATTATTTTATATATAGAGGGTTAAAATCATAATTTCAGCCTAAAAAACCTAAATGTAATCAGAAATAAGTTGCACAGGTAGAATTGTAATTCTACCCCTAAAAAAACCCTAAAAAGTTACAAGGGAAAAATTGTAATTTTGCCTCTCTTCATCTCTTTGATGTAGCAGTTGTTGGTGTGGGCACACTACCCACGCCGGCGGCAGCTATGAGGCTGCACCAAATAGCTCCTATGATGCCAAGCGCTACTCACATCAATACCCATAAAGCCTAACATTGCATGCAGCAGTGTCCAGAAGGCGTCGGGCGCTGCTCGTATTAGTGCCCATGAAGCCTGACGCTACGTGTGACAATGTCTAGAAGGTGCCATGTTAAATCATATTTGCTCTCTATATAATAGTCATTGATTGTTTGAATAAAATTTTAAATCCTTTTCAAATCTCATTCTATCTTGGCCAAGGATTTCTCATTCACCTAGAATGATGAATCCTCTCTTGATCACTTAAGTACCTTCATATAGTTCATACTACACTCAACCCCTGTCCTTTTGTTGCCTTAATTAAGATAACATGTAAAAGGATCAAAGTATAACATTCTCTATATAAGATGACTTAGTGATCTCAAGTCTAAGGATCACTTACACAATCGTCACGTGAGCATTTCCATAGATATAGGTGATTTCTCCATATAGAATTCTCATGTGGGTCAGTTCAGTGTACATATTTTATGACAATCACCTGCATATTAGTTCTAGGTATCCCTTATACCTTGACTTATAAGAACAACTGCTTTCTTTCATTAAAAAATAACATAATACGTACCAGTTTTTATGGCTCTCATAAATGTCCAGTGTTTAAGAGAGCATTGACTAAGAACGTTTTAGGAACAATGCTATGATGCAATAAGAATCTCATAATTATAACAACTTTATAAAAAAAATTTGCAAAATATTTTTATCCCATAGACTTTATCTTTACTCTATATTCATTAATCTAATATTATATGAATATTAAAGATAAATTAAGCCTTTATTATAATAAATATATATTTACATGAATATAATAATACCTGTATAATTAACCGATTGACTACAAGACATATTAAACTAATAGGTGTACCTCGTAACCCTTATTTTAATTGTGAAAATTATATTAAAATACAAAGTTAATGGCATCAAAATCTTAATTAAGCAGCAGTGCCAACATTCCCTTATACATTAAATCAATTCTGTTAAATGAATTGAGTGAACTCATCCTCATCTTACCATTAATCTTAAAAAGTCCACGTAGTACAATAGTCACAACATTTAGGATGAGAATGATATTTTGTAGTCCAGATCCAGTATCCAACAAAACAATTATCTTCTCATTATTCAACTGGAAATAGTGGATTAATGAATTAAACTTAATCCTAATTAACTTTTTGTCCTTACAAAACAAATAGACACATCATTGATCATTTTTGTTATCCTTTTTTTACCTTAATTCTTTGGCACAAGTCTTGTTTTTCTTGTATGGATTTACTTAAGACATAAAAGTATATAGTAACATAAGCTGGGTAAAGTATTTGGTAAATCTTGAGAATTTCTATAGAGTTAATCTATGGTTAATTAAATCATCACAATTAAATTTCTGACTAATGGTTTCTAATATGTGTGACACATTAGATTTTTAATATGTTGATCCAAATATAAATTATAGTTCTAATTAAATAGAATTAAATAAATTAAACAATTTATTTTTTTTCAGGTTTCATGTTCTCTCTCCTTACTACCCTCATTAGCATAATTGGAAGAACTAAACCCAAAAATAAAAGTAGGAGAAGAAGAAAAAGGTGAAGAAAGGCATTTGGAAACTCTTTGAATAACCACTTATTTATCACACTTGAACTTACCAACCAATTCCTTTAACTAGAAACAATTGATTAATTTATATTTGAAAATCAGGTGCATCGTCTAGCAACGTGTCATGAGCCTCTAAATACTAGAAAAGTTATTAGAGGTTTGACTTAACCTTTTGGTAACCGATTTCTTAGTGTAATTAATATCCTTTCATCAATAATTTTCTAAATTAACATTAAAGCATGTAGTATGTCTGCTATATTAAATCATATTTGTTCTCTATATAATAGTCATTGATCGTTTGAATAAGATTTGAAACTCTTTTTAAATCTCATTCCACATTGACCAAGGATTTCTCAGTCAATACTATTTAAGAATAAATAGAACATTTTCCCTAATTCATCAAGGGTGCTTAATCCTCTCTTGATCACTCAAGTACCTTCACATAGTTCATGCTATACTAATGTTTGCCCCTTCGTTACCTCGATTAAGATAGCATGTAACGATCAAAGCATAACATTCTCTATATAAGATAACTAGTTATCTCAAGTCTAATGATCATTTACACAACCATCACCTAAGCTTTTTCATAGACATGAATGATCTTTCTATATGGAATTCTCATACGGGTCAGTTTGGTGTACATGTCGTATGACAAGCACCTACATATTAGTTATAGGTATCCCTTATACCTTAGCTAATGAGAACAACTACTTTCTTTTATAAAAGAAAAAACATAATATGTATCAGTCTCTATGACTCTAATAAATGCCAAACATTTAAGAGAGCATCAACCAAGAACATTTTAAGAACAATAATTTGATGCAAAAAAAATCTCATAATTATAACAACTTTATAATTTACTTTGAAAAACATTTTAGTTTCATAAACTTTATCTTTACTCTAGATTTATATATCAAAATATTAAATTCATTAATCTAATATTATAAATATCAAAGATAAATTAAGCTTTTATTAATAATAAATATTTATATACGTGAATATAATAATATCATGTGTAACCAACTGATTGACTACAATGCATATTAAACTAACAGAAAATACTACAAGGGAAAAGATATATGGATTGTTTTTTCTCTTTTTATTTGGAGAGGATTTGGCTTTTGTCTCTTTGCCCGGTATGAATTGAATAGGGAAAGAGAGGCGGAGACAAAATGTTAATCTAATATCATATGATTGAAGGTTAGGGATTGAATAAACAAATTATATCGCCCCTAATAAAGCTTTCTATATAATTAACCAAGTTTAGCAATTTTCTATAGGAGCTTAACCTGTCATCTTTAGTTTACAGGATGGTTGTTTTAACCATTAGCATCGTACCGTGGAAAGCTAGTGTCTGCACTAAATGACATTTCTTGGTAGGGACCCGCTTCTTGAGCCGACCCAACTAAACAAGGGAATTTGGAATAATTGGAGCCTTTCTCATACTATAATAGATTAAATTGCAAGTATTATGAGTTGTAATTCCTGGAGTAGAGATTTGAGAAGAGAATTGTGATAGAGGGGAACCATATAATGAAGCAAGGAACAATTTTCCTTTTTCCTTAGAAAAGAAAAGGAGAGACATGGGCCCATTAAAAAACATTCAAAGTCACTTCTCAAGAATATGTATAGCAAGAGTTCAAGATAAGGATTATCCCTTTGCTTATGTAATTGTTTAAATTTTTATAATGCTAGAATGTAATAAACATTATATGTATTTTGTACTACTGTGTATCATGAAAAATATTGTTATGTAAATATTACCTATGAGCATGAAAAATATTGATATGTGAATATTGCTTACGAGTGCGAGAATTTTTGTGATGTGAATATTGCCTACAAGTAGGAGAAACATTATCATTTTGTAAATGTTGCCAACAAACAAGAGAAATATTATTATTGTGTGAATATTGCCTCCGGACATGAGAATTATTGTGATGTGAATATTGACTACAAGCAAGAGAAATATTGTCATTGTGTAAATGTTGTCAATGAGCAAGAGAAATATTATTATTATTATTATGTGAATGTTGTCTATATATATATATATATATATATATATATGAGTTGTGATCAACCGCAATGATGGTGGACATCTAAAAAAAATCAAAACTGACTAGCTGACTTGTTGGGAGCTACTGGCATATGTGTTCAGATATCTGGGATACTGTACTTTGAGCAGCCGATAGCTAGTGGCATCTGTGTTCAGATGACCAAAATAATTAGCTTTGACTAGCAGATGGCTGGTAGCATTTGTGTTCAGATAATCGAGGTAATTTGCTTTAATTAGCCGATGACTAGTGGCATTTGTGTTCACATGACCAGGATAATTTATTTTTTATTAATCGATGGTTAGTGACATCTTTGTTTAGATGACCGATATAATTTATTTAGTTTACCGAATGCTAGTGGTATCAGTATTTAGATGATTGAGATAATTTATTTTGACTAACAATGATTAGTGGCATCTGTGTTCAGATGACCGATGTAATTTATTTAGTTTACCAAAAGGATAGTGATATTGGTATTTAGATGACCAAGATAAATTGTTAGTTGGGTTGAATTGAAGGAAACCAAAAGTATTAGTATGACATGATTGTTGGAATATTGAATTCACATAAAAGTTAAAGTATCAACGATACATGAGAGCTTCAAATGAGGAATTTAATCTATTATAATTACTAAATAAGTTAAATGGTCATGAACGTGTTTTATTTAATTAATTATTGTATTATATCTAACATGATGGAATAATCTAATTGTCAAGTTCCTCGCATGTTAGGGTTAACTAGTAGATTTTATCGTGCTATCTTTTCAATATAAATATAAATATTGTAAATCATAGATGTTAAATGGACATGTATTAGAATTTTGATACTTTATCTTGGACTTGTAATTATGTTATGGTAATAACATTATCATGCACTTGTATTTTTTTTTGTTAAGTTTATGAACCTTTACTTAAATCCATTGAAATGTAGATAAAACTCTTTATGTATGTTTGTATTCAAATGTTAGTATTTCTTGTATTCTATGAGAAAATATATCTCGTAGATTATGAGTTCATTAAATTATTATATGTATTGTGTATGATTCATGAATATTTAAGGATATGTCATATTGTGTTGTACTAAGATGGAATACAGTCCAGAATGGTTGGACCTTGATAATAGTTATAATCGTGATATATAAATGGTGAGATGTCAATAACTTTGTATACATAAAAAGAAGGCATAAAAAGAAGGGAAACTCTACTGAATTTTAGACAGGGATAAAAAAAATAGCCTTATTTTCAAGGAATTTTTATGATTTATTTTACTCAATTTGTTTGTGAAAATTTATGTTACAATTTAACTATGGAACTGAAGCCAATGAAGATTTTGGATCGAGGTGAAAAATAATTAAGGAACAAGAAGGTTTATTTAATAAGATTATAGAGGAGTTTTTTTTTTTCAAAAAGAGACTTGGAAAAGTGAATTAGAAATGAAAAAGAAGTATCCAAATTTGTTCTTAGACTTAGGTACGAACCTAAATCAAACCTAAATTTCACTAATAGAATTTTTATGAGGGGTGTAAAAACATTAAAATAAGTTTCAATAAGTGTTAATCTGACATAATGTTTGTAGACCCTCTAGTTTAAAAAATTATGATTTTTAATAAATGATGGTAAATCTTGTTGGAAGGAAATATATATATATATATATATATATATATATATATATATAATTTTTAAAAAATATTAGTACGTGGCATTGTTACACCTTTTCCATAATAGTCGAGCTATTCTTTGGACCAGTAGCCCGCAGGATAAGGTTTCCAGCCGATATACTAATTTGGAAATTTGAAAACTTTCTGATGCGAATGAACAAGGCAAGACAAACAGTGTTAGGATCCTTGATCAAACACAAAGCATACTTAAATTTTTCAGTTGTATAAAGTAAATGTAAATTAAAGCATATAATGAAATAGAGGTTTAAGGAAAAGAACCTTGAATTTGTATTAATACAAGCAGGAGATAATTTTCAGGAGATATGGGTTACAGTTTTGGAATTTATCTTGGTTCTTGGTACAAAGCAGGAAATTAATTGATACAGTTTGAAAATACAGAGGAATATGATTCGTCTGCAGAGAAACTTGTTGTGGTTGTAACTAGTTCTGGGATGGAAATGGAAGAGAGTATTCTTTTATAGATGAAGACAGCCTGGAGAGCTTTGAACTTTGCACCGAAAGTTGTTTGTCTATTTGTGTGAGTGGACTCTGAGTGGAGAACACCTTTTGGAAGTGGGAGACATCTTTTGTAGTGGTGGGGACCACCTTTTGTAAAGAGGAATCTGCACCGAAAGCATTTTTATCAACTTATGCCGACAGTTTTGGAGTTGCTTAATGCTTTTTGATGGGTGGCAAAATGCCATAACAGTCATCTTCGTTTTCATCTCCAAGGGAGATAGCAGGAGATGATGATCCGGAGGAACTGGCGGAGGAGCTGGATTTGTTCAAGACTGATGTAAAGTCTTGGCTTTGTATGATTCCTTGTAAAAGAAAAAGGTATTCTTCTTCAGACTTTGCAGAGGCCAGGAGGGTTGTTGTCCTAGCTTTTTGGGCTAAAAATTTGGACTGTGGATCTTGTTTGACAGCAGGAGTTAATTTGTTCTTTTGTAACCATTCCTCAACAGCAAATTTGGAACTTTTGTTTTCAGCTGCAAAGGAATCCCACCATTTGATTTTGAATTTGCGGACCAGAACAGGATGTCCGTTTTGGAGGTTGTAGTCATAAAACCATGAGCATACCCGTGGAACAAAAAACTTTGTACAGAAAATGAGAAGGGAAGAGAACTTCCTTTCAGAAGGAGTGGGTTGGAAATGTTGTTTGAAAAGTAGGTAACCGCTGTCGACCAAAGGGTGACCTTGGAGGAAGTCAATATGACAACCAAAATAGTCCCACCATTGGAGGAACCAAAGGGGAAGGTTTGTAGATGTAGCCAGGAGTGGCTATGATTCGTGTTTTGGAGGAAGAAGGTATTAAACCAGGCTTGTTGGTAATCCCAGTATGTATATGTACCAAAATCCGGATAATTTTGGCGGAGTTGTGTTGGTAGGGAGATGGGTATATATAAGGGTTGGCCCCAATCTGAAGGGTGAATGATTTTTTGGATGATGCATGTGGAATATGCGGGTTCAGAGTGGGTTGTATGAATTTTGAAGTGTTTGAATTTGACAGAATTTGTAATCTCAAGGATGGCAGCATAGTATGATTGAGGTTTGGCTAAATCCCAAGGTTTGTAATGCTAGTGAGGAGGTAAAAGTTTTGAAGCTGCAATGGAAGGGTTTTCATGATAAAATCTTTCTTCTATAGTCAAGATATTTTAGAAATGAGGTTTGAAAATATATTTTGATTTAGATTTGGAAAAGCTTTGTTGTGGAGTTTGTAAAGCAAGCAAGGGTTTTTGAGGAAAATATGTTTGTGGTTTTGAAAGGGGTTTAGAAATACTACCTGTTGGTGACTCTTTATCACTGGAAGTCTGTTGGGAGATTTGTTGTAAAGCCAGAAGTAATTCTAGGGATTTGGAGAGAGTATCAACCCAATATTTAACTGAGTCTGTTTGTACCTGTGATTGTTTTGTAGTTTCTTCTTCTTCAACTACTGCCTCATACCAGGATTTGATAGGTTTGGCAGCTAGGATGGCGGATGACATGAGTTTTGTAGAAGGCTTTGGGCTTTTTGGTTTTGTAAGTTGGGTTTGGGGAGCTTTCCCCTTGTCTTTGGATTTTGCTTTAGGAGGCATCAGGACCTGTTTTGAAGGAATTCGCGAGTTAGGAAATCAGGGATGGAATTCGAATCTCCTTTAATGTATATAATGTCGAAATCAAAGATGCTTAAAATAGCTTGCCATCGGGCAAAAATCTGTTATGAAGCAAGATTTTGGACATATTTTTGTAAAACTTCTTTTGCAGATTTGCAATCAACTTGTAAAAGGAATTTTTGATTTAATAAATCACTTTGAAATTTTGTAATGCAAAGAACAATGGAAAGAATCTCCTTTTTTATAGTGGAGTAGTTTTTCTGGCAATCATTCCAATGGGCAGAGGTGTACTGGAGGATTTGTTCTTTGTTATCTTGGACTTGTTTAAAAATCCCACCATATCCTAGGTCTAAGACATAGGTCTCGACGATCTTAGGAGCTAATGGGTTAGCTAAATGGAGGAGTGGAATGGTTTGGACTTGTGTTTTGATCTGTTTGACGAGGTTGGTATGGAGGTCAGACCAAGGAAGTGGGTTGGTTTTTAACCTGTCATGTAAAGGTTTGGCAAGACGACTAAGGTTTGGATAATAGTCGAGAACATAATTAACATTGCCTAAAAACCTTTGCTATTGGGTTTTATCAGTAATCTTATCAGGAAATTTATTTGTAAAGGATAAAGATCTCTTTATTGGTGTTACAGTACCTTGGCAGATATAATGGCCTAGAAAACGGACACGGGTTTGAAATAAAGAAATTTTTTATTTAGAAACAACTAAACCATTTTGTTTTGCAGTATGAAAGAATGTGTGTAGATGTTTGAAATGTTGATCTATGGAATGAGAAAAAATGAGAACATCATCAATGTAAACAATGCAGAATTTTGAATGGGCATTGAAGATGTCATTCATGATGCGTTGAAATTCGGATGGTGCATTTTATAAACCAAAAGGCATGAAATTCCATTCGTATTGGCCAAAAGGAATGGTGAAAGCAGTTTTATATCGATCCTTGGGATCAATTTGGATTTGCCAGAAACCAGATTTCATGTCAAATTTAGAAAAGATAAATGCAGAATGTAATTTTTGCAATAAATATTTTTTGCTTGGAATTGGATACCTTATCCATTTTAAAGCAAAATTTAAGGGTTTGTAATTGATCACGAGTCTAGGTGTGCCTCGTTCAATCTCAGAGTTTTTATTTACATAAAAAGCTACATACGACCAAGGTGATTGAGACTTCTAGATTAGACCTTTTGACTCGAGATCTTGGATTTCAAGTCGGCAATGCTGTTCTAAATCAGCATTCATTTGTATAGGTCTTGCTTTTGTAGGTATGTGTTTTTCGGAAAAAGTATCTTCGTAAGGAAGATCAATAATGTGTTGTTTTCTTTTCCAGAAAGTATTGGGTAAGTCTGAACAGATTTGTTGTTCAATCTTACTTTGTAAATCAATAATTTTCTTTTGTAAAACAGAATTTTGTAATTGTTTGTCGATACGACAAAAGGAAACATGGTTTTGTAAATCATGCAATTGGAATTGTTTTCCATAAATTAATGCATTTATATGATATGTATGGATAGAACAGGCTTTGATTAAATTGAGATTTCAAGTCTTAGATTTTTCTAAGAATAGGAAAACAAGTTTGATGCTATTAATTTTAGAAGTAATGTAGTCATGAAGTGCTTTATATGGAGTAATCATATCAATGAATGGAGTACCAAGAATGATGGTATGATTAATATCTTTTGTAACGACAAAGAATATTTTAAGAGAAATGCCTGTGATAAAAATAGAGGCTTGAGTTTTGCTTGCAATATGCAATTTTGAATTGTTAGCAGTAGAGAGTTTTTCAAATGTAGTTTGTAAAAATCATCTTGGAACTACGCCTTCTTTAATGCAATTTAAATCTGCACCAGTGTCAAATAAGGCAATAGTATCTAGTTTGAAATCGTCTGAAATCGTCTGAAAAGACTAATGTAATTTTAATCAAATATTTTTTGGAAGATATTTGAGTTAATACATTTAGGAAATCATCAGGAATATGTTCAATGTTTGTGAGTGCATGTGGTAATGCACGAGACTCAATGGTTTGGTCTTCTGGTTCGGATTTAGTGTCAGACTGACTCTCAATTTTGGACAGAAGATGTTGTATTATGACAGAGTCTTTTTGTTGGGCTTGTTTTAGGGTTTGTAACTCGGATTTGAGGGTTTTGATCTCAGAATATAATTCTGGGATTGTGACTGTGGTTTTGGATTTCTTTTTGTTAAGGATCTTTGTAAGGTCATATGTATTGGTACTGGTGGAAGGTAAGACAGAGCGGTTTGGAGGGTTAGATGGAAGGTGTTCTGGTTTGTTGAAATCTTTCAACAGTCTATCTAAATAGGTTTTTTGGAGCTGAGAATCATCAAGCCTTTTGATGGCCTCAATGATGAATTCTTGGTCTTGGGTTAAGACGCTAATTTGTTTGGAATTTGTAGAGGTATTAGAAGTAGCACTAGAAGTTTCTATTTCATCTATTTGAAATTCTTCTTCAGAAGTGTCTGAAAGAGAAGGGTTTATGTCTGTGACTTCGATGTATAGGTTTTGTAGTTGGTTGATGGTTTCTTCATCTAGTTGAAGCTCATGAAGTTTGGTATTGATTTTGCAGAAACGAGAAGTATGTCCTTTCTGGTTGCATTTGTAACAGGTAATGTTTTTTAGGTCAAATTTTGGTTTTGACCGGAGAGGCTTATGGCTTTTGGTAAATTTCTTGCAGGGTTTTTTGTAGTAGGGTTGTTCTGGTTTGGAGTGAAACTGTTTTCGGTATCTAAGGGTTGAGCGTTTGTAGGGAGGTTTTTGACTTGTATAGGTTTTGGATTTTGAGCAGTTTCCACTGCATGAAGGTTTTTTGGTTGAAAGGTCAAACTGGTAACAAAAACTACCAAGTTCTTGCCTGGTACGTTTCATTTCCCACTTTAGGTGTTTTTGGAGTTTGAGATCCTGGCAGATCTTAAAACCTTCTTTTTTAGTGAAGCTTACAAGTTCACCATATGTAAGCTGGTCATATGGTATGGTTTTGGTTGTAAAGGTATCTTTGATTTTGTTTCTGACCTTTTCTCCTAAGAGAATAGGTAGGCCTGCAAGGAATTTTTCTTTCCAAAAAGGTTGGTTTGAATCTTCCATAAGCATGATGCAGGTAAGGAAGGTGTTTTTATACCATTGAAAGTCACTTAGCTTCTTACACCTAAGATTGGAAAGGAGTTCAGCATTTTTGTCTTTCAAATGGGAAGGATCTCCGACAAAATGTAAGGAAATTATAAGAATAAGGGTTGACACGACGTCTTGGATAGTGTTTCCAGATGGGTCAAGGATGGGTGTTTGGTCTTCATATGTTTGGAAGGAGTTTAGGATATGTAGGTGATCGGTTTCAGTGAGATGGTAATCCCACCATCCTTTTAACTGGCCAGAGAAACCAGCAATAGCTTTGTCTGGGGTTCCTGTTTGGGTTTTGTAGGCATTGGCTGCCATAGTCATTTGTTGAAGGGTGTTGAGGATATTATATTCGGAAATTCCATTTATATTCCATTCATAGAGGGAATAGACATTATATTTGTGTTGAGTAAGGGTAGTTGGTTCAGTAGATATGGAAATATCGGGGGCAATGGTTGTTTTGGGAGTTTGCCAGGTAATTCTGTTTAGTTCAAGAGGTTGGTTTGGAGAAGTATCTTCATCAGAAGACTCCCTAGGGCTATTTTGTAGGGTATTGACTTGATTTGTGGATGTAGAAGGGTTGGTTGTTTGTGGTGTGTCTAGGACAGTTAAAGATGAACTGTCAAGGTGTTGTAAGTGTGTTTTGATAGCTCTAAGAAAATCTGTTTGGTTTTCTTGGATTTGTGTTTAGCTTGTTTTTTTAATTTGGTAAGGTTTGAAGACGGGGTTTTTTAATTTTAGGTAGGTTGAGGTTTTAATGTCAACTGAATTGGTAGTGGTTCTTTGTATTTGTTTTTCTAGTCGGGTAAGCTGTTTTTCTAAGGTATTGAGGTTGGTGTTTGTAAAGTTGTTTTGGTTAATGATGTGTTTGGTATTGGAAAGGGTGTCATCACTGGGTAATTTGTAGGGGGCTGTATCTACAGTCTGGTGGTTGTGGGTTATTTGGATATTTCTCAAGGGTGGATGTTCAGACTCAACTGTTGGTCCACTAGTGAGGTTCCATATAGGGATTTTGGATCTTGATGTGACCGGGCATGCATGCTTGATGGATGCAAAAAGATATGTAATGTGATGTTCAGATGTATAATATAATTCGAACCAATCAAAGAATACAATTTGTACTTTATGTAACTCAATAAAATTATAAAATTGTTTTTGTATCTCACTTCTCTGTTAGAGAAAGTGTTGGAAAAACCAAATTCATTTTGTAGAATTATAGGCAGCATAAAAATCCTTTTTGAAAAGAGTTTTGTCAAGAACAAAATGTTTTTCTGAAGTCAAAACATTCAGCTCGTTTTGGATGTTTTTAGTTACTGCATAAAAGGTTGGAGATGTTGGAGGCGATTATTGGTCAAGGTTGGTATACACTGGTTTTGGTATATTTATAGTGTAATCTGTTTGTTGGAAACTTGTAGAAGGAATATCTGATGTAGAATGTCTAGGAGGATTTGTGTGGTATGGGATGTTAATGACAAAAGGTATTTTGAAAATTCTTCCAAGATCTATTATGTTGGAAGAGGAGGATTCTTCAGAGAATCTAGAACTTGTAGAATTACGATGGAAAGACAATTTGACTTTATCATCTGTGTATTGGGTTATATCCTTGATTTGGATATTTGGTTGTGGTGGTTGTGGTATATCTGGTGGGGTTGCTCCTTCAAGGATCCAGTCATCTGGAAGGGTTATATCTTTCCATTGGATAGCTTTTCGAACAACTGTGTTTGATCGGGATAGATCTGTTTGGAGAAGGAGTGTTTCTCCTTTTTGGGATTGGTATTTATGTTTAGTGGCAAAAGCTGAGAACATGGCTTTGTAGTGGATTTTGAATATAAGAGCAACGGTGATGGATCCTTCAAGCATATGGTAATTATGGGTCTTGATTTGTAATAACATGCTTTGTAAGATGTTTTTGTCTTTAAGGGATATAGTAAGGTTTGGATAGCAGTCAAAAGATACTGGATCGCTGCAAAGGCTAGACTTAATGGAACTTAGAAGTGAGTCTTGGAAGTTATGGAATCTAGCATCTCGGAGGACAACTAGAATGGATGTGTTTAGACCTTCTTTTGTAAATGGTTTTATACCGACTTGAACTAGGCCAATATGAATGTATTTGTAGTTTCTAGCTAAGTGTTTTTGTAGGGATTTTTGGGAGAGAAGTTGGATAGTCTCAAAAGGTGTTGTAAGCTGAATATCTCATTCTTCAGTTTTAATTGTAAAATCTGTTTTAAAAATGTCATGTTTGGATTTTTGGTAAATCTGTGTTTGAGAAATCTTTGGAATTTTCCAGTCATCAATAGTTTTTGTAAAATCCTCAATGGTTATTTCTTCAGTTTGTACAATCCTCTTATTCTTAGAGGTGTCAGATGTAGAAGAAGCCGAAATAGAAGTAGATCTATAGAAAACTGAATCCATAATTTGAAAAGATAAAATAGAAAACAGGTTGCAAGTTATATGGATTTAATGCCCTAATCACTTAAACGGGACTTACACCATTCAGTCTTGGGTTCTGTAATCTAAAAACACAATTCCCACCCAGATCCCAGTAGGCTCTGATACCAAAGAATGAGAATATATATATATATATATATATATATATATCAGTAAACACTATTAGGGAAAGATAATCCTTCTGCATTATCTTTCCTTAATAGTCTCCTTCATACCAGTGTAAGATGAAGGATTAAAATAGTAACATAACAGCACGTGGCGTTGTTATACCTGAGAATGATCTTTTAGATCGGGTCACAGGTTTCCAACTGATATACTGATTTTGTGAAAAGAACAAAGAAATAAATACAAGCAAATATAAACATATTTCTGATGCGAATGAACAAGGCAAGACCAACAATGTCAGGATCCTTGATCAAACACAAAGCATACTTAAATGTACAGAAATATAAAATATAGCAAGAATGTAAATAATGAAAATAGAATCTTACTTAAATTTGTAATGTAAATCAATACAGGAGATATTGGTTACAGAGGAGAATGGATATGGGTTACAGAGTAAAATCTTCTGAGGAAAAAAATGATAGTCTGCCCTCTAAGGATTTAGGAGTCCCCTTTTATAGACGAGTTGACACGGAAGAGGCCAAAAACATCTTTTGAAAAGCCTGGAGATTCCTCCAGAACCCATGTGGTATTGCCTGTCATGATTGGGTGACGACAAAATAGAAATTGCCTATGTTTTTTGTGGGATTTTCGTTGTTGTCTTCTTGCCACCGACACTTGATTTGTCTGTTTGTAGCATCAGGTAATTTTTTGTAGAAAAAAGGCTTGAAACAAAATGGGCATGAAACAAAGGGACTCAAAACAGTTGAGTCGAAAAGATATGGGCTCGAAACGGATAAGCCTTAAAAGCCTGAAATACTCTTTTTTTTTTAATGTCTCTTGATAGGTGGTAGAATGCCAAAGCATTCATCTTCATTATCGTCTCCAAGGGAAATGGCAGGAGATGTCGAGTCAGATGAGCTGGATTGGGACGAGACTGTTTTCGGGTCTTGGCTTTGTATAATGTCTTGTACTATTTGGAGGTATTCTTCCTTAGTTCTAGTAGAGGCAAGGAGAGCTACCATTTAAGCCTTCCGGGCTAGAAATTTTGATTGAGGATGATGATCAATAATAGGAGCTGTTTGATGTTTTTGTAACCATTTCGTAAGAGCTAATTTGGAACTTTTGGATTCGGCTGCAAAGGAATCCCACCATTTGATTTTGAATTTGCGAACAAGTACTAAATGTTCGTTTTGGAGATTATAATCATAGAACCATGAACATACCCATGGAACAAAAAAATTTGTACAGAAAATGAGAAGGGAAGGAAACTTCCTTTAAGAAGGAGTTGGTTGAAAATTATTTTTGAAATGGAGGTAACCATTTTCAACCAGAGGATGTTCTTTGAGGTAGTCAACATGACAACCAAAGTAGTCCCACCATTGGAGGAATCAGAGGAGGAGGTTTGTAGTATTAATGACACTATGGAAGTAGAAAAGCCAAGAATGGCTATGGTTTTGATTTTGTAAGAGGAAGGCATTGAACCATGCCTGTTGGTAATCCCAATATGTATAGGAAGTATTGAAGTCCTGGGGTTTGTACGGAAGTGTATGGGGAAGGAGAGAGGTTGATGTAAGGGTTGTCCCCAATCTTTAGGATGGATAACTTTGTGAATGATGCATGTAGAATATACCGGTTTAGTGTGATCGAAATGTAGTTTGAAGTGTTTGAACTTGACAGAGTTGGTAATCTCAAGGATGGCAGCATAGTAGGATTGTGGTTTGGCTAAATTCCAGGGTTTGTAGTACCAATAGGGAAATTTTTTGAATCAGCAATGGAAGGGTTTTCATGATAAAATCCTTCTTCCATAGTTAAAATATTTTGGAAATTAGTTCTGAAAATATATTTGGATTTGGTTTTTGGAAAACTGGTTTGTTGTAAAGAAAGGAGGGGTTTTGAAGCAGAAATGCCTCCTTGGGGTTTTGAAACGGATTTGGAAATACTACTTGTTTGAGATACGGAGTCACAGGAGGCATGTTGGGACACTTTTTGTAATGCCAGAAGTAATTCTGGTGATTTGGATATAGTGTCAACCCAATGTTAAACTGCGTCTGTTTGTACCTGTGGTGGTTTTGTAGTTTCTTCTTCTTCAATAACTGCCTCATACCAGGATTTGATAGGTTTAGCAACTAAGATGGCTCAAGACATGAGTTTTGCAAAAGGCTTGGGGCTCTCTGGTTTTGTAGGCTGGGTTTGGGGGGCTTTCCCTTTGTCTTTGGATTTTGCTTTAGGAGGTATCAGGACCTGTTTTGAAGGAATTCTCGGGTTAGGAAATCAGGGATGGAATTTGAATCTCCTTTAATGTAGACAATATCGAAATAAAAAATGCTTAAAATAGCTTGCCATCGGGCAAAAATTCAGATGGTGCATTCTTTAAGCCAAAGGGCATGACATTCCATTCGTATTGGCCAAAGAGAACTGTAAAAGCAGTTTTGTATCTATCTTTGGGATCAATCTGGATTTGACAAAATCCAGATTTCATATCAAATTTAGAAAATATGAATGCAGAATGCAATTTTTGCAACAAATCTTTTTTGTTGGGGATTGGATATCTGATCCATTTTTAAAGCAGAATTTAAAGGTTTGTAATTGATCACATGTCTAGGTGTGCCTCTTTCAATTTCAGAGTTTTTATTTACATAAAAGGCTGAACACGACCAGGGTGATCGAGACTTTTGGATAAGACCTTTAAACTCGAGATCGCGGATTTCAAGTCTGCAATGCTGTTCTAAATCAGTATTTATTTGTATAGGTCTTGCTTTTGTAGGTATAAGTTTTTCTGAAAATGTACCTTCATATGGAAGATCAACGATGTGTTGTTTTCTTTTACAGAAAGCGTTAGGTAAGTCTAAACAGATCTGTTGTTCAATCTTATTTTGTAAATCAATGATTTTCTTTTGTAAATCAGAGTTTTGTAATTGCTTGTTAATACGACAAAAGGATGGTTTTGTAAATCATGTAGATGGAATTGTTTTCCATGAATCAGTGCATTGATATGATAGGTATGTATGGAGCATGCTTTAATCAAATTCAAATTTCTAGTCTTAGATTTTTCTAAGAATGGAAAAACAAGTTTGATGCTATTAATTTTGGAGGTAATACAATCATGATGTACTTGATATGGAGTGATCATGTCGATGAATTGAGTGCCAAGGATGATGATATGATTAATATCTTTTGTGACGACAAAGAATGTTTTAAGAGAAATGCCTTTGTTGAAAACAGAGGCTTGGGTTTTGCCTGCAATATGCAATTTTGAATTGTTAGCAGCAGAGAGTTTTTCAGAAGTATTTTGTAAAAATCGTTTTGGAACTACGCCTTCTTTGATGCAATTTAAATCTGCACCTGTGTCAAATAAGATAATAGTGTCAAGTTTGAAATCTTCTGAAAAATTTAGCGTAATTCTAATCAAATATTTTTTGGAAGTTATTTGTGTTAATACATTCAGTAAATCATCTGGAATATGCTCAATATTGGTAAGTGCATGAGGTAATGCATGGGATTCAATGGTTTGATCTTCTGATTCAGACTTAGTGTTAGACTGACTTTCAATTTTGGACAGAAGATGTTGTAACACGGCAGAGTCTTTCTATTGGGCTTGTTTTAAGGTTTGTAACTCGGTTTTGAAGGTTTTAATCTCATAGTGTAATTCTGAAATTATGACTGTGGTTTTGGATTTCTTTTTGTTAAGGATCTTTGTAAGGACATAAGTATTAATGCTGGTAGAAGGTAATATAAAACGGTTTGGAGGGTTAGATGGAGGGTGCTCTGGTTGGTTGAAATCTTTCAACAGTTTATCCAAATATGTTTTTTGAAGTTGAGGATCATCAAGTCTTTTGATAGCCTCAAGAATGAATTCTTGGTCTTGGGTTAAGACGTTAATTTGTTTGGAGTTTGTAGAGGCATCTGAAGTAGCATTGGTAGTTGCTATTTCATCAATTTGAAATTCTTCTTCAAAAGTGTCTGAAAGAAAGGGGTCAGTGTCTGTGGCTTCAATGTAAATATTTTGTATTTGGTTGATGGTTTCTTCATTTATTTGGAGTTCATGTAGTTTGGTATTGACTTTGCAGAAACGGGATGTATGTCCTTTCTGGTTACATTTGTAACAGGTAATGTTTTTTAGGTCAAATTTTGGTTTGGGTTTTGACTGGAAAGGCCTATTGGGTTTGGTAAATTTGTTGTAGGGCTTTTTGTAGTAAGGTTGTTCTGGTTTGGAGTAAAACTGTTGTCGGTATTTATGGGCTGATCGTTTATAAGGAGGTTTTTGGCTTGAATAGTTTTTGGGTTTTGAACAGGTTCCACTGCAGGAGGGTTTTTTGGTGGAAAGGTCAAACTGGTGACAGAAACTACCAAGTTCTTGCCTGGTATGTTTCATTTCCCACTTTAGATGAGCAGATCTTAAGGCCTTCTTTTTGGGTGAAGCTCACAAGTTCACCGTATGTAAGTTGGTCATATGGTATGATTTTGGTTGTAAAGGTATCTTTGATTTTATTTCGGACTTTTTCTCCTAAGAGAATCGGTAAGCCTGCAAGAAAATTTTCTTTCCAAAAAGGCTGGTTTGAATCTTCTCGAAGCATAACACGAGTAAGAAAGGTATTTTTGTACCACTGAAAGTCACTAAGCTTTTTGCACCGAAGGTTGGAGAGAAGTTCAACATTTTTGTCCTTCAGATGGGGAAGGATCTCCGACAAAATGTAAGGAGATTGTAAGGATGAGGGTGGACACAACATCTTGGATGGTGTTTCCTGAAGGGTCAAGGATAGGTGTTTGGTTTTCATAAGTTTGTATAGAGTTTAGAATATGTAAGTGATTTGTTTCAGCGAGGTGGTAATCCTACCATCCTTTAAGCTGGCCAGAGAAACCTGCAATAAGGAGTTCAGCAATGGCTTTATCTGAGGTACCTGTTTGGGTTTTGTAGGCATTAGTTGTCATGGTCATTTGTTAGAGAGTGTTTAAGATATTGTATTCAGACATTCCATTTATGTTCCATTCATAGAGGGAAGATGCATTATATTTATGTTGGCTAATGACAGTCGATTCAATAGATATGGAAATATCTGGAGCAATGGTTGTTTTGGGAGCTTGCCAGGTAAGTCTGTTTAGTTTGAGAGGTTGTTCTTGAAAAGTATCTGTATCGGAGTTTGATATGGGGTTATTTTGAAGAGTATTAACCTGATTTGTAGAAGATGAAGGGTTGGATTGCTGAGGTGTATCTAGGACAGTCAATGTTGTTTGGTCAAGGTTTTGTAAGTGTGTTTTAATGGCTCTAAGAAAATCTGTTTGATTTTCTTGAATTTGTGTTTGGCTTGTTTTAGTAACTTGGTATGGTTTGAATACTGGGTTTTTTAGCTTAAGGTCAATGGGGTTTTTATCAGTCATGAAGTGGGATGGGTTCTTTTGTATTTGTTTTTCCAATCTGGTAAGCTGTTTACCTATGGTATTGAGGTTAGTATTTGTGAAATTGTTTTGTTGGATGATATGTTTGGTATTTGTGAGGGTATCTTCTACGGGTAATTTGTATAGAGCTGCATCAACTGTTTGGTCTTTATGAGTAAGTTGTATGTTGTGTAAAGGTGGATGGTCAGACTCAACTGTAGGTCCACTGTGAGGTTCCAGGTAGGAGTTTTGAAATGGGTTGTAATTGGACATGCATGTTTAATGGATGCAAATAGATATGTAATATGTTGTGCTGGTGCATAATGAAATTCAAACCAATCAAAGAATAAAATTTGTACCTTATGGGTCTCAATGTAAGCATAAAATTGTTTTTGGATATCATTTCTCTGTTGGAGGAAGTGTTGAAAAAACCAAGATCATTTTTTAAAATTATGATCACCATAAAAATCTCTTTTGAAAAAAGTTTTGTTTATGACAAAATGCTTTTCTGAAGTCAAAACATTCAGCTCGTTTTGGATGTTTTCGGTAACAGCTGAAAAGGTTGGTGAAGTTGGAGGAGATGGTTGCTCAAGGTCTGTATAAACAGGTTTTGGTATATTTGTAGTATATTCTGCATTTTGAAAACTAGTAGAAGGGATTTCAGATGTAGATTTCTATGAGGGTTTGCGTGATAAGGGATATTGATAATAGAAGGGATTTTAGAAATTCTTCCCAGATCTATTGTACTGTTATGTCGATATGAATGGAGTGCCAAAGATGATGGTATGATTAATATGTTTTGTGACGACAAAGAATGTTTTAAGAGAAATGCCTTTGTTGAAAACAGAGGCTTGAGTTTTGCCTGCAATATGCAATTTTGAATTATTAGCAGTAAAGAGTTTTTCAGAAGTATTTTGTAAAAATCATTTTGGAACTACGCCTTCTTTGATGCAGTTTAAATCTGCACCTGTGTCAAATAAGGCAATAGTGTTAAGTTTGAAATCTTCTGAAAAAATTAGCGTAATTTTAATCAAATATTTTTTGGAAGATATTTGTGTTAATACTTTCAGGAAATCATCTGGGATTTCCTAATTCAAACCTGTTATGATACAAAAGAAGGTTTAAACACCTCCATTCTAACTGTCCTCCGAGATGCTAGATTCCAAAACTTCCAAGACTCACTTTTAAGTTCTATTGAGTCTAGCATTTGCAGTGGCCTAGTATCATTTGACTGTTATCCAAATATAACCATATCCCTTAAAGACAAGAATATTTTGCAAAGTATGCAACTACAAATAAAGACCCATAATTATGACATGCTAGAAGGATCAATCTCTGTTGCTCTCATATTCAAAATTCACTACAAAGTCATGTTCTCAGCCTTTACCAGCAAACACAAATTCCAATCTCAAAAAGGAGAAACACTCCTTCTATAAACAGATTTATCCCGCTCAAACACTATTGTCCCAAAAGCAATCCAATGGAAAGATATATCCCTTCCAGAAGATTGGATTCTCGAATGTGCAGCACCACCAGAATTACCCAAACCACCTCAACCCAATGTCCAAATTAAAAACATTACCCAGTACACAGATGACAAAGTCAAATTGTCTTTCCATCGACACTCTACAAGTTTCAGATTCTCAGAAGACTCTTCTTCTTCTAGTACAATAGATCTGGGAAGAATTTTCAAAATCCCTTATATATATATATATATATATATATTGGGGTGAAGTTTTGTTGGAGATCAGTAGAGAAATAGAGATAAGTCTAGTAAATTTACAGTGCAAAAATATATTGGTGGAAGTAATTGTTGCTAATTGTTGTTGTGATGACCTTCGAAAAATAGAGGAAAATAATAGATATTTTCCATCATGTTGTTTTTTTGATATGGAAAAGTCTAGTTTAATGAAAATTAGCTGCTATCTAATATTATGGTCAATAAAAAATTATAACCAGTCAACAAAAATTATATATTACGGAAAAATATATTATCACCCTTAAAACATTATACCTAAAGTATATTGCATAACTGATTTTATTTTAAATTGTTAAGAATTTTGTTATGCTATGTTATTGATGGTTTGCTTATAATATTTCTGACTTTTGTATCAATTAATATTCAACTAAAAATACTAGTGTTAATACTTATTACATGCAAGATGGTATACTATTCCTGACTCTTTACCTTAAACGATGGCTGCTTTAGCCTCATTTTATGGAGGTTTCAGGTCTCTTTTCGATATGAGGATTGGCGATAGTAAGACTGTGGGGATGTCAGGGAAGGGAGTGGGTGTTTTTTAGGTGTGTTAGGGAGTATAGACATGATAATAAAATACAATCAGTTAGAGGCGATGATGGGTGATGTTGCTGGAAAAAGGAAGAAAAAGGTGCATGCACAGACCAAAATATCTTCGTTGTGGTGCGTGCTTTTTTTAGCAAAACATATTTTGCTTAAAGGGTGGAGTTTCTATTTTTTAAGTTGGTCCTCCAAGTTTTCCTCCTTTTTTCAGTTCGGTCATTGTATTTTTATTTTTATTATTTTATTAGCCAATTACATCTTTTCTCTGAATTTCTTTTAATTTTATCTCTAATTACATATTTTCATAGCCTGTCACTCCTTGCCTCTTTCAATTCGGTGTTTGCATTTATAATTTGTTTTTGTTTTTGGCTAATTGCTTCTTTTTTCTCATTATCTCTTTTAATTTTTCCTCTAATTACATTTTTTTCCCTCTCTTGCCCAAAAACAAAAATATGCAAATATAAAAACCTTCAAAATTAAAACCTTTGAAATAAAAATGAAAATTAGGAAACTTGTCAAAACAGAGTAAAAGTGTGATTTTTTAAAAATTTATTTTTCTTTTGCAATTTTTGTTTCTTATTTGGACAAGATTTTTTTTTTTTTTTTGCTTTAGAGGGGTCAAGATTGGGTTATTACATACATCAATAATAATAATAATAATAATAATAATAGAGAATTTTAAGAGTAAACATTACAATTTATCTTTTTGTAACAATAGTAAAAAATTATTGTAATAACAGAAAATCCACAAAGGTTAAGAGTACGGTACTATTTCAATCATGTTATTTACTTTTTTTACAAGTTCTGAAATGACAAAAGGACAGCTGCATCATCTTGGCAGTAAAATTTGTTTGTGACTGAACACGGGTGCCTAGCAACCCCATGCCATGTCTCTTTTGCGACCATATTTAAGGGACCAATTCCCATATGGGATTCCATACCTCTCCCTCATAATTTAGCTATTGGAAGGAAGAAGGAATGCAACATCATCAATATGTGAAGATAAGTTATTTATAATTAAATCTATATTTTCTTCACTATGCACTTGAGTTTCTACCGATTCTCAATGCAACTAAATCACGTATTCTTCTAGTTAGGTTGAAACGCTCTTCATTGATTATAACACTATTGAAATCTTATGCTTGCCATTTAAAGCTCAAATGAAGAGAATGAAAATTCTTTATCCATAGGTCATAGTTTTATCCATTCTGTATTTACTATACACAACTAACATTCATATGTTGAAAATCACAAATACTTTATTTATATATTAATTCAAATAGTTTTTTTTTAAGTAAAAAAAAATCATCCAAGAGAGGGTTTTAAATCAAAGGGATAAATAAAAAAAACTTTTATAATTTACTTATTTTTCACTTTATTTTTATTCTTTCATAAATTACATTTTATATCATTGGTCAATCAAAATTCTTAAATGGAATAAAATAACTAGATTATTCTTATGTAATTTATGAAAGAATTGTGACACTTCCATACAATATTCTCTCTCTTGTCGATAATCAAATCAACATTAAAATCAAATCTTTTTAATTAATTTCTCTCTTCTTGCTATGTGCATTGTTGATTCAGAAATGATTTGTCTAGTCTCATACTTTCAAATTTTTTCCTCCTCAATTTTGTGTCTTTGAAGTGTTTTGGGTATGATTTTGTGTGATTTTAGTTTGTGATCTAGCTAGGATTCTCTAATTTGGGTTTTTTTATTGTTTTAATTACTGGAATTTCCCTTAGATATTTTTTTTAAAAAATCAGGTCAAAATATATATTTTTTTAAAGAGTGGGGTTTAATTGTTGACGTTGTTTGGGTTTTAGTTTCTCCTCTTTTCTTTCTACAATTTAAAGAACTAAAGCAACTTCTCTTTCTGCAATTCTAAAAACCAAAGCAAAAATTGATTTTGGACCAATTTCTTCATCAACCTCTCACTTCACTCCCCGCTCTATCAAAAGCCCAAAATTCCTCTCCACTTTCCACACAAAACATTTATCTACATTTGCAATTGGGCAATGACGTAGTAGAACCAAACTCAAGTTGGCAAAAAAAAAAAAAATGCTAAATTAAGGGAATATTCAACTTGTGATGAGTTAATTTTATTAAATTTTTTATTTAGTTTTTGTTTGGATCTTTAAAACACATGGGTCTGATACACATGTTAGACCCAAGACATTTGAATTTAATAGTCAGTCAAGTCCAAGAAAACATGAATCTGACACGCATGCCACACCTAAGGCATATGGATTTGGCAGTCAGCCAAGTTCAAGCGTCTTGGGTCTGACATGTGTGTCAGACTCACTCTACTTTGAACTTGGCGCACTATCAAATTCAAGCGCCTTGAACTTGGCTGACTGTCAAGTCCATATGTCTTGGGTTTGGCAAGGTGGTGTAGGTCTGGCACACATAGCAGACCTAAGGCGCTTGAACTTGACAGTGCGTCAAGCCCAAGGTGATGTGGGTCTAGCACACATGATAGACCAAAGACGCTTGAACTTTGCACTTAGTCAAGTTCAAGATAATGATCATCCTTCCTTGGCATATCTAGGGGAACGACCAATCTCCATTGGGTCTAACCTCATGGAAGAACTCAGTTTCTATAGGTTTAGCTACACTTGACGTTTTAAACTCTAACCTTCCTATACCTTTTTAGGTGTATAATAGTCCTTCAAGGACCCACTATATTTCCATCAGGTAAGAAATATTTATCCCTCATTAAATACTATCAAAGTAATTACACTGCAGACCCTTTTTTTTTTTACAAAAGAACAAGATATATATACTATAAATACACTATGAGAGCTTCATAACAAAGGTTCACAATCTGCAATTCTCTACTGCATTTATATTTTCAGAGCATCTCTCTATAGAATATTCTTGTATTTTCTCTCTCTAAAAGATATTTATTTAAGTATCAGAGAGTCTATACTTCCATCAAATAATATTTTTTACGGGTACCAACCATGAGCTGCTTTGGCCAACCAAGGACTAAGTATAAGTTATCAAATATCTTGATTAGAAAGAATGAAGAAAATTGTTATGACCAATTGATTAACTAATTGTCTAATTTAAGAGCCTTATATTAACTAGTTGGATTTTTGAAATATACTCATATATTTTACAATATATAAACTTCAGAAAATGAAACGTCATTTTTAAAGAATGGATTCAAATAAATAAAAAATTAACTACATTATATATATATATATCCCTAAATCAAATAGTAATCACAAGGAACAATGATCTAACCTCCACTTTCTGTTTTTTTTTTATCCTTTTTCTTGTATGATCAGTGAGCTCTAATGTTCAGTCAGCCTATAAATAGCTAGACCTTCTGCATCTGAGCTAACACGAAAAAAGAGACCTTCAACTCAAGCCCCACATGTCTTTCAAAAAGAAGCTACCCTGCCCCATAAGAGTCTCTTTTCTCTTCTCTCTCCTAGGCATCTAACTCCATATGTGCCAAATGAAGTTCACATGCCTTTGTTTCTAGTAAAAAAGATAAATCTCCTCAACTATCAAGTTTTACAGTCGGATCTCCACCAACTCCCTACTGCTGCTCATTATCCACAATACAAAATTCATCTTCAATTATATGATAATGCTCTCAATGCCATTCACCAAAATCTAATTACACAAAGTTTTTATACGTAGAGAAGCTTTTGTAAAACTGTTATTTTCTCTGGTCTCCCAACATTTGCAGCCATGAATCAACTGATTATATTCTTTCTCTCATCCTTGTTTATCAACTCATTGTCTTCAAAGGCTGAACCACCTAAAAAGATTAGTGCCCATATCACTGTAATGGGTATTGTTTATTGTGATATCTGCTCCAACAACAGTTTCTCCAGACACAGCTACTTCTTACCAGGTTTAGTTTCAAAATTCTTTAGAAATTGCAAGAAAGCTTTCTATGTTAAGATGCTAACATTGTCTCTGATTTTCTTGATAAATACTAATGTTTATCCAGGAGCTGAAGTTAGAATGGACTGCAAGTTCGAAGCAAGCTGGCCCAAAACCAGAGAGCAGATATCATTCTCAGTGAACAGAACCACAAATAGGCACGGAATGTACAAGCTAGAAATTCCTTCTGTTGATGGAATTGCATGTGCACAAGCAGCCATTGACTCCTCCTGTGAAGCAAGCTTAATGTGGAGTTCATCTAAAGCATGCAATGTTCCTGGATACAAATCTTCAACAAAAGAGATCGCAATAAAAGTCAAACAACAAAATATCTGCATCTACAGCCTTAATGCACTGAATTTTAGACCATCAAAGACAGATGCTGGCTTATGTGGAAATTGAAAGCCTTAAAATTATTGACTATATGGCTCTCTTATATTGTCTAAAGCCTAAATTTTCCCTTCAAACCTTAGATTCCTTCATTATTCCTGCCTTTAAAGCATATGCAATTTCATTGTCATCCTACTCTCCCAAGCCCATCGAGGTTTTCTCACCCTTTTGTATTCTGCAGGCTACACAGAATCTTGGGAGCTAAATTATTAGCAGTATTTTTTTAATTGTGTTGGTTTCTTGCAGCTTATACTAATATGTTTGAATAATTTGTGAATTTAAAGTTCAATGTTCCAGGTGTGTGGCTGAAATTTCCTACCTCTTTCCCTTTTCTTTTAGATTAAACTTCTGCTGCAAAAAAAAATATCTGATGTATATAAAGAGCACTTGCGAATAAAAAGCTTTGCAAATGAAATTATAAAGTTGTTATAATTATGAGATTCTTGTTGCATAAAAACATTGTTCCTAAAATATTCCGGGTCGATACTCTTTTAAATATCTGATATTTATTAGAGTCGTTTAGACTGACATATATTATGTTCTTTCTTTTATGAAAGAAAACAGTTGTTCTTATAAACCGGGGTATAAGGGATACCTAGGACTAATATGTAGGTATTTATCATAAGACATATACACTGAACTGACCCGCATGAGAATTTTATGAAAGAAAACAATTGTTCTTATAAGCCGGGGTATAAGGGATACCTAGGACTAATATGTAGGTATTTTTCATAAGACATATGCACTGAACTGACCCGCATGAGAATTCATATGAAGATATTACACATGTCTATAAAAAGACTCACCTGACGGTTGTGTAAATGATTCTTAAATTTAAAATAACTAAGTTATCTTATATAGAGAGTGTTATGTTTTGATCTTGCTACACATTATCTTGGCAAATGTAACAAATGGGCAGATATTAAATATAAAATAAACTATATAAATGTTTTTGAGTGATCAAGAGAGGATTCATCACTCTATATAAATTAGAAAAAATGTTCTACATGTTCTTAAATAATATTAATTGTTAAATCTTTATGCAAGTTGGAATGAGATTTAAAAAGAGTTTTAAATTTTATTCAAATGATCAATAACTCTAATGTTGCGAACAAATATGATTTGACATGACAGACACACTCTATGCTAAAATATTTAAATCAGAACATTATTGATGATTATATAATAATTACACTAATAAACCTGTCACTGAAAGGTTAAAGTTAAACCACTTATGATTTTTCTAATGTTTGGGGGATCATGACACGTCGCTAGACGGTGCACATGATCTTCAAATATAAATTAATTAATTATTGAATTGATAATAAATTAAATTGTTTGATTTATTTAATTCTATTGATTTAGAATTATAATTTATATTTGGGCTAATATATTAGAAACTTAATGGGTCACACATAGTAAGAATCATTAGTCAGAAATTAAATTGGGATAATTAATCAAGTGTAATTTGATTGGAAATAATTTTAAAAATTAAATACTAGAATGTATTTAATTTAGGGATTATAATTCTAGTTCTATAATAATCAAGTAGGGACTTGATTGATTAAATTTCTAAAATTATCCTTAAATAATATATAAATATTATTTAAGGGGAATAATATATTTTATCATTTATAGGGTTTTTAGGATTCCCTATAAATATAAAGTTATGTTTAGACATAGTAATCTCTCTTTTCTAAGTAGAGTTTTAAAAAATTTCTCACTGGCGATTCGTGTAGATTATTGTTGAAGGCTAGATAATTGAACAACTTGTGATTTACGACAGCCTATCCTTTAAAGAATTATTTAAAGTCGAAAAAGATTAGATATTCAGATAATAAATCTTTAAACAACTTTAGAACGAGATTCCAAAAATTCTCAAATATTATTTTAAATTTATTATTTTTATTTCTTCTATGAATCTCAGACCCAACACAAATACCCCCTGCTAGTAACTTATTGATTTTTTTGGTGAGATCCCTTCCTTTTTGACATGTCCAATAACACAGAGTGACCAAGTTCCTCCGTCTGGATCACAAATCCAAAACCATCAGCAATAACTGCCAGAAAAGGTAATGTTAGTCATGACATTTTATCTCAGAGGACCGTAAGCAGAATTGCGCATATCATGATTGTACAATCTACTTCTCTTTCACATGTGAATGTCTCACTCACAGTAACACTAACCAAATTGTGTGGAATTTTTCATTAAATCTTAATATAAACTACAATAGATACACCTAAAAATGTTGCCAATACAAGTTCCAATAGACATGACCTGACAAATGAGGTAAACTTTAGGTTCAAGAACATAAATTCACCTCTAATTCTAACAAGGACTGTTTTAGGAAGCATCAATCAATTCAGCCCATTAAACAATAGTGGAGGATAAACACAATAAAGCCACCATGGTGAAAAATAAAAAATAAAAAATAAAACATACAGATAAATTTGATCTCTAAATCTGCATCAGTTCTTGGAAGATCTTCATGGCTGAAGCTGGCGAACCCAGAAGCTCGTTTATGCTTTTTCTTTCTTTGCCATGAGATAGGAACAGGATGACTTCCTTCTCTGGTAATGCCACTGGCCCTGATAGTACTGGCTCTCCCCATCCAAAATCTGTAGTGTAAAAAGATAGCCTAGACCAAGTAGTAATCAAGAGAGTTGAAGCCAAAGAAGGCCTTGCTCTTGTTACTTCAAAATAATCCATAGCAGATCTCATGTAACTGTCTGTCACCATTTTAATTGCCTCTTTAACTAGCCCCACTGCATGCGATAGTGGCTTGTCTAGGAGTTCCCCTGCATGGCAAAAAGAATTGGTCAACACAATTCCATTCCCAAAGTACCCTTTTGGTAGTGGGGGGTTATATTTAGGCCGTCCATCAACAGCAAATAGGAGCTTTGTTTGTTGATCAGGCTGTATTCTGAGTGCCTTTGTTCGAGCTCTCCACACAAAAGCTGAGAGCCCTTCAAAAGTAGTGCACTTCTCAAGTACCCCATCTTCCATGGCTTTCATTTTGATATTTTCAAGCATATCAGAATCGAAATAGAAAGAGCTGTAGATCGTTTCATCTTTGTAGAGGTCAATTGTGCTAGACTTGTCTTCTATCTCAGCGAATTCTTGGTGGAGGTACTCAATCTTTGGTGGGTTACGGGCTTTAAGTATGCTTCTGTCTATAAATGGAGGGACACAGAGTGGCAAGCCTCTGGCTGTTTCACTCCATGAGTTCACAAATTCCATAGCACCAATGCCATCAAACATACAATGATTCATGCACAATCCAAGTACAAATCCTCCACATTTGAAGGTGGTGACCTGGAAAGTGGAGTTAATTAACACCTTGGAGATTGAAGTTTAAGTCTCCGAATTTAAAATAATTGCTGGGAAATGATCATTGTGCTATTTAATCATTCAGGATGATGAATGACACTCGGACATTTACGACAAACACCTAAGAATATCTAGATACATGTCCGAATGTACGATTTTAATCTAAAGATATTAGTCCCAAATTGACAGACAATGGTAGGAAAAAAAGAACAAACTTAAAAAGCATAATTTGGAGAGGTTATAAAACCTGAGCCACCAAAGGAGGCATATCCAGTATGTTCTTTGCATCAGGAATGACATAAACCAGCTTCCCAAGAGTCTTTGGATCAGGCTTTGTTATGTCACCGATCTCTTCCATTGCACAGTATGCTTCAACCTCAACAAAAACAGCACCTTCTCCCGTGCAATTTACAATAAGCTTTCCCTCCGAGCTTATTGTTAGCCGCCCGGCAAGAGGATAGTAATGAACAAGAACCTTTTTCGAGGCATTCTTTATCAATTCTCCAGCATTTCCGTTTCCTTTCTAATATGACTTGAAGCAGTAGATTGTACGTACAATCACCGCAATATTTTGGTCAAGGTTGGAGAGAAAGTAGAGACCCTAATCTGTTTCCTCAACTGGAGGAACAAGAGTTGGCTTTCCTTGTTTCACAATTAGTTGAAATACATTTCCGTTAGAGCTCTCCATTGATGCAAATTTTGTTGAGAATTCCTATCCGTGATGTACTGATAATTGTTCATTTGAGGCTTAGCACACTGAGATACAATATTTAACGTGGTTCGGCAAATCACCTACATCCACGGGAGAGTTTCATATTATTAGAGATAGATAGAGAAGAGGTTACAACACATATACATGGAGAAGGAGGATCACATCTACTCAACTCAACTCCCATTGATCTCACACACACTACTGCACAAGGCAGCAGGGCTGCTGTCCTTGGCAGCCCCTCTTTCTCTTTTGGTCTCTCACATTCTGCACTCTCTCTCACTCACTTTGCTGCTCTCTCTCGGTGCCTATTTATAGGCAAGAATGGTGCCACCAACTCCAGCTCTTCTTCAACAATGGTGGTTGCAAACTTTGATATTTTGGATGGTTGCACATGGTTGGTGCAGCTCCAACTCCAGCTGCTGCATTTGTCAATGGACAGTGCCGTCCATTTATTGCACATTAATGGCAACTAACCCAACAATCACCCTCTTGTGCCATTCATGTGGGGCAACTGTCTTCTTGCTTCTTCAGCACAAGCTTGCATCTTGCAACTCTTCCAAGCTTACCATTCCGAGAGCGTCTTCGACCAAGTTTACAGGTACTTGCCACACATTTCAATCACCAGAGTCATCAAAGCACACCCTTGCTCACACCAAAGGATCACTTCAACCAGATGGTCTCCCAAATCACATCTGAAGAGTGTTAATGCTTGTCTCTGGGACACAACATTCCCCTTCGAGCGTATCAACCATGCTCGATCCGGAATGATTTTTCAAGCCTTACAGCAAGGCTTACAACACCCCCTCAAACGGAAATTTCCTTTCCCAAGTGCGACAGTCATTGAGTATTTCAATGTGATTACGAGCTCACCATTCTTCCAAGAATTTACTCATCTAGAAGTTGCGTCTGCCCTCTGTTCCACCATAGGAACCACACCTTACTTCTTCGTTAGTCTCTCGCTCTTAGTCTCAAGAGTCCAAGTAGCTCTCCACCTTTAACCATGGGGACAACCCATTAAAGGTTGATCTATATCTGTCTTCATACTCTGAGTATTACAATGTCATCACCGAGCTCACCACCTTGACAAGAGTCAACTTGTTCTCGGAACCTGCGTATGCCCTCTGCTAATTCCTAGCAGTCGCGTCTTAATGCTCCACAAGTCACCCACTTATTGTCCATGGCAAATGTCTTCTAGCTCATTGATCTTTAGCATGGGGGCAATATCCATCAAAGTCAATCGGCATTTGTCTTCATACTCATCATAACCACTTCATTGGCTATACACATGCATCTGTCCACTCATATCCAGCCATCACATTGGCTCTGAGGCATTCTGAACTGGGCTCGTATCATGGCCCTCACACCTTCTCTCTAAGGTGTTTTCGCCTTTCATAGGCGGTCGCATCCTCCTTTAGTTGAGATGCTTCAAAATTCTCTACCACATGTGGACTTGGGAGAGATTACTGCCACTGATCACATAGAAAGAGAGAGTTGTGGTACACTCCTCGCAATCCTCCATCTCGATTTCTATGTTTGGAGCTTTTGTGCCTTTCTGCTTGACAGCTCCACCTACATCAACTGCTTTTGGTGTCTTCGCATTTCAACATAGGCGGTTGCCTTTTATCATAGGCGTTTTCACCCCTTCAATTAGGTGTTTCTACAACAACTCTCTTTCCATCCTTGCATGCATTGGAAAGGTCTTCGCCTGTTGTCTTCATCAAGAGCACAAGAGACTTCCTGTTGTACAACCTCTAACAGTCTCTGCTCTGAGCTTCATCTGGGAACTCTTCTTCTCCTTGCACCTGTTGTCTCATTACAGTACCTTATTGGATCCTACGAGTACTCCTGCACAATCTCTGTGTGCCCTCATGCAATTTCTGTTCTCCAGATTTCTCCATATTCCTTGCTTATGTTTGACAGCAGCTCATCCTATCACAACACTTGTCCAAGTCAAAATAGGGTGCCAATATTTATCCCCTTGCTATATTTCTCTTCCATTATCAGGGTCTTCATTAATTCTCCCCTCGAGAAATCACAGTCACCGAATCTAACTTTTTTTTAGAAATCACCACTCCACTAGATCCTTGAACATACGGAACCCAACTGTTCCTTTGTGTCGTCATCTTGCTAGTCTTCAATCGTTTCATTACAAACTGCTATATATACAAAAATAGTATCGTATGGATAATCCTTCCACTAAGCAAGTTCCCAGAAAAGATTGGAGTGGTCACGTCGGTCCCGCTTAAAACCCCATCTCCTAGACAAAACTTCTTAATCCATATCTATCCATCGTACTGTCTTTCCGTATATACAACCATTTGCTAGCTTTTGTTGTGGCTTTCCTTTTACAAGTGATCTGGAATATCCTGGTTTTATACCTGATTTCTCAACATCTGGCGAGACTACTAGTTCTTAGATTCGTCAACATTGGTCTTCGTCAATTTTCACTCTACACCTCTAATTGTCCACATGACTGGGTGTCCAGAGTATCCCAATTTTTCCCTCCTTCAAGGCAATTAACATTTCTCCACTTAGCAATTCAGCACATGTAATTGGGCAAACATGTGCGATTTCTTCTTCTTCATCTCCATTGACCACCATAATGACCTTCAGATGCCTCCTAATCAGGCAATCTCTTTTTAATAATTCACCACCACCATTTTTCGGTCTCAATCTCAATGATCAGACCATACCATTGCATCTGGAACGATCAAATTAGCTGGAAACAAGTCTGAAATCATCCAAATCGCATTTCAGACGGCTAAGATTTGATTAAAACAATTCTGGCCTGATGAGCGGACCAGATTCAATCTCAGATCCGGTTGCACGTAGGATAAGCTACACTGGATCCTATACTTCGGCTCGCGGCTCGGCTCCTCTCAACTCGCGACTGATGACGTGGCAGGTGGGTCCCACTTTGCTGACGTGTCAGCTTACTAGTCGCTGACATGGCATGCCAACTATGCATGATGACGTCACAATTACGTCATGCTGACGTCATCATTATCCGGGTCAGTCATGTGGGTCGGGTCAGCCCATCCGGCGAAGAAGACGAGTGGGGCCCATCTGCACGCTTGGGCAAACGCCTTGCCGGCGCGTGACGGCCATTTATGATGTCCGATTTTGATGTTGTTTTCACTGGTGTGATCGTCTCTTCCTCCTCTTCATAGTGGTATGGTCAAAACATAATTTTGATAACTTTCATTTTTGGGCAAAAATCAAACACCACTAACCATATGCTCTAATACCAATTGTTGAGAATTCCTGTCAGTGATGTACTGATAATTGCCCATTTAAGGCTTGGCACACTGAAATACAATATTTAATATGGTTAGACAAACCGTCTACATCCATAGGAGAGTTTCATATTATTAGAGATAGATAGAGAAGAGGTTACAACACATATACATGGAGGAGAAGGATCACATCCACTCTACTGAACTCCCATTGCTCTCACACACACTGCTGCACAAGGCAGTAGGGCTGCTGCCCTTGGCAACCCCTCTTTCTTTCTTGGTCTCTCACATTCTGCACTCTCTCTCACTCACTTTGCTGCTCTCTCTCGGTGCCTATTTATAGGCAAGAATGGTGCAACTCCAACTCTTCTTCAACAATGGTGGCTGCAAACTTTGACATTTTGGATGGTTGCACATGGTTGGTGCAGCTCCAACTCCAGCTATTGCATTTGTCAATGGACAGTGTCGTCCATTTATTGCATATTAATGGCAATCAACCCAACAAATTTCTCATCCTCTACAACCTGAACACAACAAAACCATTAAAAGTGAAAATCAGCAACTATAGAACAGGGCCACATGACTCCCTTTCATTTACTGTAAATGCCAAAGTTATTGAGACTAAAAGTGCCAAACAAATCATGTGAACAAGCTTAGGGAGTTCCCTGGGGAGGTAGCTGAAGAAATGGTCAGAAGTCAGGTACAGGAATTTCCAGTTCCTGGAAAAATGAGGATTGTGTTGGAACCTTAAGTGTCAGGATTTTGAATTAGTAATTGTTATGATATGATTTATAACCCATGCTGTCAGGGGAGATATATAAATGGTTAGGGGTGGGTCTCATTAGGAGGCTGTGTTCCTCGGTTGCTTGAGAATGTATTTGAATTTGGATTTTTTAAAATTTTAGTTTTGTTTTTAATATTTTTAGATTATTTTGATATTCTAATATTAAATATATTTTTAAATAATAAAAAAAAAACTTTAAAAATAATATTACCGCAAACATCTTATTTATTAATTAGAGAGGTGGGATGCATTAAGCAACTCATAGAATTTTCCAGGAAAAAAGTTTTGCTTCAAACCGATCATGGTATCTTGACAATTTTTTTTGTCTTATGGATGGGGATAGGCCACCGATCATGGGACCACCCATCACAAGAATGGCCAATGTTTGGGCTGCGTTGGTGGGGTTGGCATCCCAAATTTTCTTGCTTGCTCCTCTTCGTATTATATTTATTCATCTTGCATCTTTCTCCGCCACGACTTCTCACTAGTCGAAAGATGTAAGCTAATTTGGAAGCATTAATCCCTTACATAATTAATATGGATTTTAAACCAATTAATTTAGGATGGAAAACCCCATATAGTATTAATAATTAGGTCTCTTCTTTTATGATTTACTTTAGGAAATATAGACAAATTCCCATCATTAATCATTATCTCAAACTTTCTATCAGGTTAACTTAATCTAAATTTTACAAGAGTTAATAATTTGTAGGGTGAAAAGTCAAGAGATAAATTTGTGAGGGGTCAAAATTAAAGTTATTAATACTGAACAGAACAAGCTACGAGCTCGTTAAATTATTGATTTAAAATCATTGGTTAATCATAAAGTTAATTGTATTGTCATGTTTATATATAAATATATTTTGCTTGATGCATACAATAAAAAATGATAAAATGGTTGCATTCTTTATTTTCTAAGTAGAAGGTTAAAACTCAATGTCTACATGCTTTTTTTTTTTTTTTTAACAATTTTCTAACTGAATCAATGTCTGACCCTACTATTTTAATTATATGGGTTTAATGGATTTGATTTTTTTTTTTTTTTGAATATCTGTTTCTTGACATCAACCCATACCATTTAAGACTCATATCACTGTTTTGATAGCACTCAGTGTGTGTTTAAGAGTGTAATAATAATTATTTTTCAAAGTGTTTTTTGTTTAGAA
>Ga0307510_10000320_pt1 | contig 44662 bp, 68 predicted proteins | sample 12_EM_MG_FD_207224 | JGI IMG/M metagenome (GOLD analysis project Ga0307510, IMG submission 207224) | Populus trichocarpa ectomycorrhiza microbial communities from riparian zone in the Pacific Northwest, United States - 12_EM | ecosystem: Host-associated > Plants > Roots > Unclassified | place... | reverse complement strand
GGAAGCATATAGAATTGTATGGAAGTCTCTAGAAAATGTGAGAACAGTCCATAGGTAAGTTAGGTAAGCAAAGGGGAAATGGTCTAGAGTTACAGACAGAAAAGGAAGGTGGGAATTAAGTAAGCATGGGGCAGTCCATAATATTACCCCCTTGTTAACATCCTTTAGACATCAATACAGTTATCAATGGCAGTGCAATACCCACACTTGAAGTTAGGGTGTATTGGGTAGACATTACAGTCACCACCCTCACTGCATATGTCATGGGGGTGTTTACACTCAATGCTAGAGTGTCCACAGTATGAGCAGTGACAGCAAAGTCCAATGCAAAAGCAGTTATCAATGTGATGACCCTCCTTGCTGCACCAGCCACATTCCTTGGGCTGTAACTCTTGAGCCTCAGTGACATGGTTGTGGATAGAGGTGCAGATCTTCTTGATGTGCAAGACAGAGAAGTAGGGGGCAGTGTCAAGGGAGGAGTTGATCCAGTATTGGAGGCAGGCAAGGTGTTATGATCCACCCCAATTTTTCTCATCCTCATCGGACCCCCTCCTTGTCACCATGCCCAAGCCACTACTCATGACCAAACAACCATTACCATTGAACCTATCACCCCTACCAGAGTTGCCACCGCTACCACCCAGTGAACCATCCAAACCATTGTCACCCCTTGATCAGCCACCAGTCCTGCCCCTCATCCCCATCCCCTGGAACATCCACCATCGGGACTACTCCTCAATGGAGATGTACCAAGAGCCACCCCCAGTAGAGAACCCACTGGAAGACCCAGACAGTCCCATGGAGGACGCACCGCCCTTAGAGCCAGAACCAGTCACTCACTATGAACCTGACATCCCTGGAGGACAGACACATACCTTGTCTCCAGAAGAGTCCCCTGTCGCACCCTGGGAGGAATACCTCACCTATCCAAATAGTCCTGTGTCCCACAAGCACTCCCTGTCACCAACAAGTCCTTCTTCAGCACCCATACAACAACATACCAGTCGTAAAGGCAGTTACCAGTCAATCACCCCTTTAGCTTCATTGCCCATAGCTGGCACCTCACCCCAGAGCCAAGGCTACCAGTTGACCTCTCCTGGAGGATCCGCAGACAATCCCTCATCCATGCAGAGCTCCGCAGACAATGCATATAGCGATATGGCCCTTAACTGGGTCACCATCAATACCAACTACCTTAAAGGGTAGTTGCTTACACTAGACGCCCATTAGACCAGAATGGGCATGCAGAGACCAGATCTCCTTGGATCAATCTCAAACCTTGTGGTTGTCATTGCATCATGATGATGCTCCCCTTCTTGGAAAGGCCCGCCACCATTGTTCTCCCATTAAAGATCAATTAGGCAACTTGTCCATATCTCATTCGCTCTTGCTCACTCTCTATTGTTTGACTCATACAGACCGCAGCACTTGTCCGCGGATTACCATACAATACAGACAGCCCCCTCTTGACCAGAAGTACATACTCTAGTGACCATGGCCCATGCGTGGCCGTGCCTGTATATAAGTGCCCTGTATTTTGACAGTCAAGCCCTAAGCTTGACTTGGTTTCCAATACCAATGCTCTTGAAAGCTCCCTTAGTGCCTCCCCTTTCGCCCACTTCTTACATAAGCCACTCAGAGTCGTCTCTAGCAATACTAGAGACTTCTACCTCTTCAAGTACTTGCCACCAGTTCACCTCTTAGTACAAGTTGTACTATCAAGGCCCCTTGGAGCCTTAACACAAGTCAAGCTTTCCTTTTGACATACCAGCTTGGCGAGTAGACCACTCTGAACCTCTGCAACTCCACCACACCACCTCCTCCCTATCCATACCAAGAAGTCATGACGACACTAGCCAACAATGCTAGAACATATGCTGCAGTTGCTGCTATGAAGAGCACACCCCATATCCAAGACCAGAAGACCACTGGTAGACCAAAAGGCATCACAGCTACAGGATGCTCGACCACTGAAGTCGGAGCTATCAAACCAACAACAGATCGGTTGTACCAGGGAACCACTGGATCATCAATGGGAGAAACAAAGGCGCACAAAAAGATGCAACCACAAGGCAATGCAAAGTCAATGCTTCGCAAAGCTCTATATGAGATCTTCGACATCAAAGCACTGATTGTCACAGAAGTAAAGGACCCTATCGAGGTCAATGCACTATGCTTTGCAGGGAAATACCACCGCCATGGAATAGCATCCCAAGTCAATCATGATTGACAAGAAGTCGTAGTCATTAACTCCATTTGAAGCTGTCCAGATACAGGAATCTTACCAATGGATCAACTTACCAAAAGGATCCAAGAGAACAAGGATGCCAATAGTTTTGACGCTCTCAAGGAAGAAACCCTGGATCACATCCCACTAGCACTATTGGATGCACAGAAAATCAAGGAGCTTACGACAGCACCCAAACATATGTTAGGACCACAGAAAACCAAAGTGGTACAAGAGTTTATCACAGCCAACACCCACAAATTTGACAAGGCCACTTGTGCTAGGATTATCAACCTATGCAAGCCAAAGTCGAAGTCCATCGCATAGCGATTGGAAGACACACATGCCTACTTAAAGTTGAAGCCCACTGTAAAGAAGTTGGGAGACACACATGCCTATCCAAAGTTGAAGCCCTCTGCAAAGCAGATGGGAGACGCACTCAAAGAACAAATCCAGACCATGGATGAAGACACAAAAATCAGAATGCTCAATGAGCTTATCCCAAAGGATGGATTCAGCATCCAGAGAATTGAAGCCCTTGCCAGAACCTTTGGACTAGACAGTGTCTTTGTCAACAAGAGTAACTCAGTCCAAGTCCAATTTGCACTTGTCAGCTACAAAAGGGAAACAACAGAAATCAGCCTCCTTGATACCGGAGCCACAGAGAACTTCATTGACTCAGAAACCATCAAAAAGCTCCACCTAGGAATGAAGGAACTTCCCTACCAGCGACCTGTCTTTAATGTTGATGGAACACCCAACAGACAAGGAAAAATCAGCCACTACTGCAACCTCATAGTTAGCAAAGGAAACATATGATTACAACTATGTTTCTTTGTCACGAATTTAGGAAGAGACCACTTCCTTTTTGGTTACCCCTGGTTCAAGGCATTCAAACCTGACATTGATTGGGAAGCAGGAACCCTCAAAGGACCAAAAGTCAAGGTTGAAACCATCTGGAAAGTTACCTGGGACAAAGCGCAAGGCTACCTCAAGGAAAAGTGACAAGAACAAGAAGACAACGATCTTAGTATGGAAACCCACAAAGTAATTATGGAAGAACTAGAAGACCAAAGCCAACCGAACATATGGATTGGAAGAACCACTATGGAAGTCAATAGGACCCACAACGCAACCAAAATGGCCCACAAATACATGGAGCAAAACAAGAAAGAAGAAATCACTTTACCTGAAGAATTCAAATGACATGCCCTCCTCTTCTCAGACAAAGAAGCCAATAAATTCCCCCCATCACGTCCATGCAACCATAAGATCGAGCTCACAGCCAAAGCTCCAGCAAAGTTCAATTGCAAAACCTACCCCATGAGCCTCAAAGATCAGAAGGCAGAAAATCAGTTTCTTGACAAGAACCTAGCCAAGGGATACATCATCCCATCTGAATCACCCTATGGATTCAGCACATTCATGGTCCCTAAGAAGGACAGCACAGAAAAATGCTATATCATCAACTACCACCCACTCAATGCAGTAACCAAGAAAGATGTCACCCCCCTTCCTAATCTTGCCCAATGTATTGAAGATCTCCAAGGAATGGAGCTGTTCAGCAAATTTGACATACATTGGGGCTACAACAATATTTGCATACACGAAGGGGATGAATGGAAAGCCGCCTTCAAAACCCGCTGCGGGCTATTCAAGCCCAAAGTCATGTTTTTTGGAATGAGCAATTTGCCGCTGACATTCCAGAGGTTTATGAACCTCATGCTGGAAGACCTATATGAACACTTCGAAAAGAAAGGAGTCCACAACATCAGAAAGATATTCTGAAGCTACATGGATGACTGTGGACTAGGAACAAAGCTCAAAGACATCAAACTGCACATTGAAATCCTCCACTACGCCTTCAACCTCCTAGCTAAAAACAGACTACACCTCAAGCTCAGCAAATCCATCTTTATGAAGCCTACCATGGACTTTTTAGGAGTATGCCTCACCAAGGACAGTACAACAGTTGACCCAGCCAAAATCGCCAGAATAGCAGACTGGCCAGAAAACATCACAACCCTCAAAGGAGCCTGCTTATTTATAGGAGTCTTGGGATACCACCACATGTTTATCGCCAGATTTTCCTCCATCACAGCCCCCATTACTCAACTCTTTGGAAAGGATGTCCCATTCGAATGGACACCAGACTGCATAGCTGCAGTTAGAGAACTCAAGAAGTGCATCACTAGCGCTCCAGTACTCATTCGCCCAGATCCCAGCAAACAATTTGAGCTGGAAGTCAATGCATCTCAAATAGTGACCGGAGCAATACTCTATCAAAGAGGACCACCCGCCACACGACCTGATGGCATAGAAAAGCCAGGACCACAGCACCCCTGTGGTTTCCACTCCCAGAAATTCACCAGCACAGAACAAAATTACCCCATTTACAACAGAGAATTCCTGGCTATCATGCGCAGCCTCAGGAATTGGGATTACCTCCTCAAAGGCACTGAGAAACCAGTGCTCATCTATACCAACCATGCAAACCTTTGCTATTACTGCGACCCTAGGAAAATTGGACCAAGAGTCGCTGGATACCTCCCAGAATAAGAACAATACAACATGATCCTGGAATACAAGCCAGGAGCTTCAAATCGAGCAGATGGCCTATCAAGATATGAAGACCATGATGATGGCAGCAACCCAGAAAATGAAGACGTCACAGTATGGCCCAGCAAATATTTCTGCAAACACCATACAAGTATTCGAAGTACCTCCATGGACAGGAGCAACCCCAGGAATGGGTGGCCCGATGGAGAGGATGTACATATTCAAGTTATGGATTGGGACACACTAGAGCACAATCTGGACAGTCAAGTCAAATTAGCGCAATATCAAGGACAGAAGCAACTCAAGAATTGGGTCAAAGCTTTCAAACAAATCACCCTAGCAGATGGAACCCACTGGTACCATGGGAACACCTTAGTTGTCGTGGCAGACAATACCCTTAGGAGGGGAGTAACATCCCTTTTTCATGACCAATTAACCACTGGCCACCCTGGAATTTCAAAAACACTCCAATTAATTTTGCCATACTACTGGTGGCCCAACATGAAAGCCTTCATTACTGAGTACATCCAAGGATGCACAACCTGTCAAATGAACAAAGTAAACACTCATCCTAGCCATCCCCCTTTGTCGCCAATCACTCCTGTTGAAAACGCTTGTCCATTTGAGACTATTGCTATGGATTTTATTACAAAACTACCGCCCTCTGGAGGCTACAACACTATCCTGACGATCACAGACACTGATTGTACCAAGGCCTCTATATTCTTGCCTTGCAAAGAGACTATAGACTCTAAAGGAGTCACACAACTCTACCTGACACACGTCCTACCACACTACAGCCTACCCAAGAAGATTATCTCAGACCGAGATCCCTGGTTCACCTCACGCTTTGGAAAGGAACTATGCCGCCTCCTAGACATCTGCCAAAATATCAGCACAGCCTACCACCCCCAGACAGATGGAGCCAGTGAACAAGCAAACCAATCTCTCGAGCAGTACCTCAGGATGTTCTGTGGAACACAGCAAAACAACTGGCATGCCTGGCTACCTCTAGCCCAGTATATGAAGAACTCATGGCCATCCGCCACTACAAAGAAAGCCCCATTCGACCTCCTTGTTGGATATACTCCACATGTATATCAGCCCACCAGATCAACCAACATTCCCACCCTAGAAAAATGTCTTACCAATATCAAAGAAGCCAGAGAAGCCGCCCAAGAGGCCCAACGTAAAGTGCAGGACAGCTGGATAAAGCTAAAACCAAGATACAGACCATTCGCAATTGGAGACAGAGTCTGGCTAGAAGGAACCAATTTAAACTTACCTGCCAATGTCACTCCGAAGTTATCACCAAGGCAATATGGACCCTTTTGGGTAGTTGCTATCATATCAAACGCTGCATTCAAAATAGAACTACCAAGTCATTGGAAGATCCACAACATGTTCCACGCATCATTACTAACGCCATATTGAGAAACAGAAGCACACGGCCCAAATTGGATTGAACCACCACCTGACATCATAGAAGGAGAACCAGAATGGGAAGTAGAGCAAGTAGGCAATAGCAAGGGTTGGGGTAACCCTCGCGGGACGCGGGGACAGGTACGCGCGGGACCGGGTACGGGTCAGGATTCTGCTACCCGTCAGCTTTAAAACAAGCCCTAGAACGTCCAAATCAGACCAGAATTGAATGAGTTATGCTTAAAATAGGTGTTAGACACTGTTTTAACCATATCTTGCTCAAATCTTGTCCGATTTGGATGTTCTAGGGCTCATTTTGACGGGATTTTACCCGCCCAGACGGGACAAAACCCGCCCGGGTGCGGGTACGGGGCAGGCGCTAGGTAGCCACGGGACTACCCCTGCTGTTCCCTAAGAGCAAGTACTCCAATCAAGACACTTTGGGTGAACAAAGAAGAAGCAATACCTTGTCTGCTGGAAAGGATACTCCCCCTCTCATGACTCATGGGTCGACGAATCAGATATGAACGCTGCAGACCTTGTTACAGACTTCTACACCAGCCACCCAACAGCCATTTGCTCTTGCATAAAAGCCCTGGAAACAGCAGAAGAATATCTCCCATCATGCCCTGCTGACCAGATTACTCCCATCCCTCCAAGCAGTCCCTCTACTTCTTCTGCTTGCTCTTCAGAGACCCAGCTATCTACCCCAACCCATACTGGTTCAAAGAGTTCACACCAGCAGCCAGAAAACCAGGATCACTATAGAACACCATCCATATCACCTACCAGCACACTATCGAGCACCTGCACTTTTGTAAAGAACACTTCTGCCCCTACCACTGATAGTAGATGGCACAACAACAACAATACCCAGACCTACCTAGCTCAGGATTCCCCATGTCAACCATCTTCACCCCTGGAACAGAAAATGGCATTGCCCTGGTCAGAGTACATATGGAAGCTGATGACCTACACCTATTTGTTGCCTTCATCAGATGCAATGACTTCACCATCAGACTACACTGGACCAACTGGGAGCCAGGACAAGAAGAAACCGTCATCAATCACAATGGAATTGATGTCCCAGTTGACAGCAAAGAACTGATCCTTAGCGCTTCAATCAGACATCAGTGCTACTACCATTGTGGACCCCCTTTCCACTTCCAACCCCCCACAGAAGCACAATCAGAACCAGAGTCACCAGGACACCTGCCCCTATATACGACCAACCCAGACCCCCCATCAGAGGAACCAAGTCCTCTCAACCCCGCCACCAGTACTACCGGACTGTATCCAGGAAGCAAACAACATGCTGGCACACAAACAGAAGAAGAAGAAGAACATAACCACAGTGACACCACTAGCCAATACACTGGATGCCAGACTACTCCACTGGGAAGTCCTCCTTGCCATTGCTGAAGCAGAAAACTTGGAACCTTAAAGCGGAACTCAAAAGAGAAATTCTCAAGTTAGTTGTTAAGGATTTCATTGCTATGGATAACAAGTGGAAGCGCAACTCAGGACGCTTCAAGACATGGACACTAGCCATCTACTTCAGGAAGCTCAACAAGGATATGGCTCTCTATCTATTGTGGATACATCCCCAGCTCTACTTCATGATGACCAACCTGCTGAAAGGCAGAGGACTTACGCTGCCCAACCCCAGTCAGGCCAAGTGGGCACGCTTCTTGCTTAACTACCACAAGGAGCTCCGGACTCAGCTAGCCAAAGCCCATAATCGTGTGGAAATGATTCCCTTAGGAGGGGCCTCATGTTATGATCCACCCCAATTTTTCTCATCCTTGTTGGACCCCCTCCTTGTCACCATGCCCAAGCCACTACTCATGACCAAACAACCATTACCATTGAACCTATCACCCCTACCAGAGTTGCCACCACTACTGCCCAGTAAACCATCCAAACCATCGTCACCCCTTGATCAGCCACCAGTCCTGCTCCTTGTCCCCATCCCCTGGAACATCCACCATCAGGACTACTCCTCAATGGAGATGTACCAAGAGCCACCCCCAGTAGAGAACCCACTGGAAGACCCAGACAGTCCCATGGAGGACGCACTGCCCTTAGAGCCAGAACCAGTCACTCACTACAAACCTGATGTCCCTGGAGGACAGACACATACCTTGTCTCCAGAAGAGTCCCCTGTCGCACCCTGGGAGGAATACCTCACCTATCCAAATAGTCCTGTGTCCTGCAAGCACTCCCTGTCACCGACAAGTCCTTCTTCAGCACCCATACAACAATGTACCAGTCGTGAAGGCAGTTACCAGTCAATCACCCCTTCAGCTTCATCGCCCATAGCTGGCACCTCACCCCAGAGCCAAGGCCACCAGTTGACCTCTCCCGGAGGATCTGCAGACAATCCCTCATCCACACAGAGCTCCACAGATGATGCGGATAGTGACATGGCCCTTAACTGGGTCACCATCAATACCGACTACCTTAAAGGGTAGTTGCTTACACTAGATGCCCATTAGACCAGAATGGGCACACAGAGACCAGATCTCCTTGGATCAATCTCAAACCTTGTGGTCGTCATCGCATCATGACGACGCTCCCCTTCTTGGAAAGGCCCGCTGCCATTGTTCTCCCGTTAAAGATCAATTAGGCAACTTGTCCATATCTCATTCGCTCTTGCTCACTCTCTATTGTTCGACTCATACAGACTGCAGCACTTGTCTGCGGATTACCATACGATACAGACAGCCCCCTCTTGACCAGAAGTACCTACTCTAGTGACCATGGCCCGTGCGCGGCCATGCCTGTATATAAGCACCCTGTATTTTGACAGTCAAGCCCTAAGCTTGACTTGGTTTCCAATACCAACGCTCTTGAAAGCTCCCTTAGTGCCTCCCCTTTCGCCCACTTCTTACATAAGCCACTCAGAGTCGTCTCTAGCAATACTAGAGACTTCTACCTCTTCAAGTACTTGCCACCAGTTCACCTCTTAGTACAAGTTGTACTATCAAGGCCCCTTGGAGCCTTAACACAAGGGCATTGGCACCAGTGAGGTAGGACAAGCTGCAATAAAGGGCCTGTTGCTCTATCTCAAGCAACTCCCTGAGTTGTCCCATATGTTGGGCAATGCAATCATAGGCTCTCTTGTAGGATCAGAAATGTGTTACTTCCACTGCTAAGGTGGGGTTATCCTTGTTAATCACAGCCCAGTCTACTCTATCAGTGAGGGTCAGGTTATGATGGAAGAAGAGCTTGTTGTGGGGTGACATTGGGGAGGAGCAAGTGGACTGGGGGCAAGTGTGGAGAGGGTGGGAGTGGATGGTGCAGCCACAACCATTGGTGGCATGGAGTTTGGGAAAGTGACAGTTAAGTTTGTAGAAGATGAAGGGGGCAATTATGTCCTTATCACCATCAGGAATAATGAAGTAGTGGCAAGTGCAGGAATAATGAAGTAGTGGCAAGTGTTAGTTGCTGAGAAGTTGTCCTGCTATCTAGGTCCTGGATGGACACCAGGTTGTGGTCCAGTAGGAGAGGGGGTCTGTCCCTCTGTGTCAGCCTCCATGGCTTTGATCTTGGCATCTTGGTCCAAGAGTTCTTGGTACAAGACCATAGCAAGCCCCTTATAGTCAGTAGTGTCCTGAGGAGTGGACAAGGTTTGGGAAGTGACCTTGTGGATAGAGGTCATCTTGGCAAGAGGTTCTTCTTTGTCATACTGTACAACACTGTCAGAGATTACCTGAATAAATGACAGGGGACTATTGGAATAGGCAGGGTCAATATAGTCTTTCAAGTCAGTGCCAGGATATTGAAGAGTGGGTAAGACAGGAGCAGGAGCAAAGAGAAGATTATTAGGAGAGATAGCTTAAGGAGAAGAGCAATTGATGGGAAGGAGTGAGTGATTGGTGGGGCCAAGCCATCTCAGAGTTAGTGGGGCTATCAGGACAAGAAGATGCTGTGATATAGGGAGTGTTGCCAGCATTGTTGGTTGGGGATGAAAAGTGGGAAGGGACAAAGATGGGGGAGGACAAGCAAGATATGTCTTTGACTGAGAAATTAGCTAGGTTTCAAATGAGTTGGTTGAGGTGGGGACTTGATTCATAGAGGCTGAAGAGGTACTGTTTGAAGTGGTTGTTGTACTTGTAGAAGATATCAAATGGGGGAGCCAGTTTGAAGATAAGAGAGGAGGATGGAGATTGATTGGTGATTTGTAAGGGGTCTTTATACTGTTGGTTGTCCAGCCATAGCAGAGTCAGAGAGGTAGAATTCTGCTAACAAATCAGGGGCATTGAGGTCCTTGTGATTGATCCATTGATCATCAGAGTGTGGGTAGCCCTTCTAGTATATGAGGTATTGGAGTTTACATCCTTGACCAAAGCATTGTGCTTCTAGAATATTCTTGATCTTGTACTCCTCTTCACTATTGATGATTGGTGGAGGTCATATGTAGGGCATGACATATTGTTCTGTCTCCTTATATAGAAGAAGTTCCAAGTTCTCTTTTAGAGAACAAGGTATTAAAGCTGTTTTTTTCATAGGGAAATTTTGGGCCCCCCCCCATGTGAAAATTCTGCAATTTTGTTGTGGGAATGGCCAGAGTCATGCAATCTTAAAGTACTGTGGTAGCCACAACTTTTGGGCAACCATTCTGTGATTTCATTGTGGCCATTGCTGTTTTTTTTTTCAGCTGGCATTTTTTGGGTGCTGTGTGGGAGAATTCCATGATTTTGTTGTGGGAATGGCTGGAGTCATGTGATCTTAAAGTATGGTAGTAGCCATGACTTTTGGGCATCATCCCTGTCTGCTGTCTGTGATTCCGCAATTTTGTTGCAGCCATTGCTGGATTATGTGGTCAGAGAGTAGTGTGCGACTTTTGGGCAACCAGCCTTGTGTGGTTCCATTCTGCGATTTTGTTGCGGCCATTCCCACTGGGTGCCTCTTGTTTTTATCTGGGGCTCTTACCTTCTCTTCTACCCAACCCTGGGCAATGGCCCCTTATAATGCAGAAGATACCTATTGTCTTGTTCACGTTGTACATTCCTGCCTTGCCATACTTCTGCAATCTGCCTTGGGGTGCATATCTTGGGTTCTGTACTTCAGCACTCTGCTTCAGCCAGGTGGGCCAGCTCTTCTCAGTTGCATGGGTTGGACTTTGGTGGTTTGTACAGATTGGACCTTCCTTTGCCTCCTCACCTTTGACACCTTCTTCCTTAGTAGTCAACAATCTTTCACCTTATTCCTGGTTTGTTTTATTTTATTTCTTCTATATTCTGTTCAGCTTTCATTATCACTACATTCCTTTTTACTTTTCATGAGTGGCAGCAGTTGTGTGGTTTGGGTCTATCAGTCTAATTGGTTGGCTAGATTGTTGATTGGTTGGAGGTGTTTGGGTGGGTTGTTGGCTAGTTGGATGGATATGTACATATTTGTTTGTTTGTTTGTTTGTTTGTTTATTCTGTGCCAACAAGGTAGTAGTGTACCCTGAGCTATATTACATAGTGATAGCAAAGATCAAAAATTTAACAAAGGAGGGTCCCCGATTTGGGGTTTCCTGCCACCCCTTTTTTGGATGACTTAATGTTACTTAAGCAAAAAAAGCATGAAATGTTTTTCATGCATATGATGGCACACTGCAGGTGTGCCTAGTGTCATGGTCCAACCCAGTACCCAAGGTCCTCCAGTAAGCTTGCTTGCTTGCTTGATTTCTGTTCTGACCAGACACTTTTCACTGCTCACAGGTCCACAGGTCACTTCCCCCCCCTTCTAGGTTGGTTTTCCCCCTTGTACTCTGCTTTTTCTCCTCACAGCTCTTTTTTTTTTTCTCCTTTGCAGGTTGCCATTGCTGCTCACTTTTTTTGGTGTCCTGCACTCCTCCACCCCATGATGATACCACTACGAAGCTCCTGGAGTGAGTCCCCTCCCTCCCTTACTTTTTTTACTGACTGCTGGCTTTTTTTCAGGTTGCTTTTTTTTCATGGCTGACCTGTCGAGTGAGTCCCCTCACTTTTTTACTCACTGCTCACTTTTTTCAGGTTGCTTTTTTTCTGTGGCTGACCTGTCCCCCTCCCCACTTGGCAACAGGCAGATTCTTCTTTTTCTCTATTCACATCCCTCACCTCACCCAAACAAACCTGGCCACCCCTGTCTCTGCCATACCCTTGGTGAGTGACCTGCTATTTTTTTTTTTTTCATTCTGACTATCCTACACAGCTCAAACAAACCTGCCCCCCCAGTAAGTGGCCACTTTTTTATCTGTTCTGACCCTCCCTTACCGCCCAAATCACAAACCCCGTCCCCATTGTGCATCGCCCAGTGAGTGCTACCATAATTTTTTCTGTGATCTGACCTGTACTGACTTGCTTTCCTTCCATGTCATGACCAAGCCCAACTGCTGCCCTCCACCCATTCTCAGCCCATCCTCTTTCTCCCTCACAGTCAGTCCTGGTCCCTCTCTCCCCCCCTGTGAGTGTCCCTGATGTTCTGTTCAGTTGCATCCCCAGCCCAAATCATGACTGTCATAGCCGCACCTGTCCCCATTGCTACATCGCTTAACCTGTCCTTTTCCCTCCTAGTGAGTGCCCTGCTTTTGGTCCATTTCTTGCCATCACCACCATTGACTTCCCAGGAGCCCACACCTGCCATTCCTGCACTGGCCTGTGACCTTGCTCTCATCAGTGATGTTCACCTCCACCACGCCCATCCCTGTCACTGATGTTGCCTTCCCAACCAGTCCCTCGAGGTCATGGTGAGTACCCCAGTCCTGTTGGTGTATCATTGGCTAAGATGTTTGCACTCCAGGAGATCAAGCAGATGGAACGAGCAATGTGCTCCTACTTGGAGTGGCAGCTCAATGTTGATCCCTCAACGCTGCACGATTTTCAACATCACGTTCAGCAAGATTTTGTGGTGTCCAACTTGCCTGAAGCCATCCAAGACCACCACAGGACATCAGTGGCACAGGCCCCTCTCCCCCACTGTCCTTACCTCTCTGAGTGAGTGCCACTTTTTTCATGTTCTGACCAGTCCTGACCCCTGCCACCACCCCTTCCAGCACTGCTGGCACACTCAGTCTGAAGAAACACAGCACAAAACCAATGGCAACAACCCCAAGCTGGTGACATTTTGATTTCGAGCACCCCATCTTCAACCTTGCATCGAGTTGCCCCTACCTCTCTTACAGCTTGATTTGTGACCATCAGAGCCACACCGCCTTCCCTCCCAGTTCCCCTGTCTGTCTGCATCATGCCCATGTCGGCTCAGATGCCTGACCTCTCCATACCAGTACGTCCTGCACCCTCAGTGCTTGAGCAACCCTTGCTCACTCCCGAAGAAACACAGCACAAAACTGATGGCAACAAGGTTGAGCCACCTCCCAACCTTTGTTTTTATGTGGGTTGAATAGGTAAGTCAGCTTTTTTCCTGCTTCTGTGCACTCACCCAGCCTCCCACCTTCCCCTATGCTATTCACATCCAACTCACTCAAAGTATCAAAGACCGCTGTGGATGTCAGCAGTATGTACCCTTCTCTTACACTGTCTTGCTGCCACCCCACTCCTCCAGCATGAAGACGCGACAACACAAACAGATGGGATACCCTGTCTGCACTAGACAGGCCATCTCTTCATGCTCACCAGTATATCCCTGTGATGCTTGGGGGGGTTTTTTTTTTTGCTGACTAGGCCCCACCACTCCTCAAGACAAATACATGACCCTGAACAGACAGGGTCTGCCCATATTGTGCCCACATCCACCTGGACAACCAACTTCCTCACTCAACGGTACATCCTGCATCTCCCTTGCCCACAACTTGATGCTGACACACCCTTGCTCTCCCATTTTGACATGTTCATCGATTGCCTCCAGATGCACACACCACCCACAACCAACATCCACACACCAGAATCACAACACCAGCAACACCAGCAAACCATGCACACACACATGCATGGCTCATGCAGTGCCTGTGGAGGTTGGGCTTTTTCTGGGGCTTTGAATAGATGAGTCCACTTTCTTTTTCTTTTTTTTTTCCAGTCCTGTGCTTTTGCGCATCTCGACACACACCCTCTCACCACCCTTGCACACCCCCACCCCTGCCTGGCCAGAAGTTGAAGCAGCTGCACCATCGCAAGGCATCGACGACAACCACACCTGTACCCGCATTGCGTGCATTACCCACCTATGTCCTCCCCATGGTTTCTACACATGTCCTGTGGTTGGCATGCGACTGACCACCCTCTTCGCCCCACAAATAGACCGCTGCCATTGAACTGCCAGCCCATGTATGAGCTCACTTGGTATGTATTCCTCCCCCCCTTTTTTTTTTTGCTTTTTTGTTGGGTTTCTTTGTGTTTTCTATGTTACACTGTAACTTACATATTTTTAAATACTATGATGAATGAATGAATGATTTTTGCACAAAAATATACTTTACCATGCCTGTGCTGTAGGTGCGGTTTAAACACTTGTGGCCATATTATTATCACTTATGTACATTGTGAAAATTCTGTGTATATATGGCAGCCATTGCCAGATCATAGGTTTAGAGAACTGTAAATGTTGTGGCTGTTGCCAGTTTTGTGTTTGTGTTGTTGTCTTTGGGCTGCCTTGCAACAAGTGTCCTGAAATCACCCACCACGTTGCAGGCCATGCTTGGTCTCAGGTTTCCAGGCATTCTATTATTTAAATCTTTGTTGAGGTATTCTAGGCACAACACTATGATTTCTAGGATCTCTAGTCTTTCTATTATTCAAATATATTCCCTAGGCACATCAATGTAATTCTAGTTCTGCTAGGAGAAGACACTGGCACTTATGTCATGATTGCCATCTGTAAGGTAGTTTAGGATAACATTGTGTCATTTGAAACAAACCATTTAGTCTCTATGTGGCTGAAGAGAGTAAGAGGGGAAAGGAGACTCTTGAAGAGAAGGAGTGCGAATATGATTGGCTCTTGGAAGTTGAGTGCAAAAGGGCGCACAAGGACATCAACAGCAAGGTTGTGCTGGGACATAGCTACTGCCACAATCTTGGGGCCAGACATGATTGATGTGTTGCCTGTGGCCTTGCACAGGCACAGGAGTCCTTTTTTTCACTTTTGGGCTCCTTGCCACTTGATCATAGTGCCCAGATGGACACAACACCATTTCACATGTCAGACCCAGCTACAGTATCTGATGTGGTCATGGTGTGGGTGTCTGGAGCACCATGACAAGGCCATCACCATGTCACTGCAGTGTCACTGTGTTTATTTTATATACCACACATCTTGGGTACTGCCAAATATACAACACATGACTTCTTCACCTCCCTTCACCTTGTCCCCTTTGTGACATGACACATTTTTGTTGTGGCCATTGCTAAACCATGTGTTGTTGTATTTGTATTTTGTGTTGTCATGTTTGGGTTGATGCTTTGCATGTGCACAACTTTGGAATTCCACACTTTCATTGTGGCCATTGCCAAACCATGCTTATTGTATTGTGCTATTTTGTTGCTGGATATCATGTGTGCTCTCTTTTTATTATAATCCATTTATGTGTGCCTCAGTATACTGAACTGAAATGAGTGAGCATGGCACTGACATGCTAGAATGTAAGGATGGCTGGTGGGAACATTTCCTCAGTAGATAAGCATGCTTGTATATGATATTCACACAATTTCCCATTTCTCATGTGCATAACTTAGCTTGGGTATTTGGTGAGTGTGGTTGCATGACACTACAGACCATAGATTCAGAGTAAATCCAAGGAATTAGGAATTATATATGTTTGGATGCTTATGGCCCATTTCATTGATATGCATTGGCAACAATGGTATTACCATATATGGACAAAAATTGCTAAAATATCATAGAATAATATCAGTGGGTATCAATAAGTAACCACAGGCCACATGGTAAACATAAATGGTTGACCTGGTCAGCAAGTAATCTACAAAATACAAATACACATTCAATGATACAGGCTCAGATCAGGAGGGTGTGATAAGCCAATGACTCAACAACATTTACCATAAGTACATGTCTGATTTGCATATTGTGTCACAAGACAAAATACAGGACTATAATACTATAGGAAGTCTGTTTTGCCAACACCAAAGGCCACCCAAACCCCCTCTGGCTGTTTGAGGGGTTTCAATGGAAGGGTTGGCATGGTGAAATGGAGTTCTTTGGTGCATTGTCCTTGCTCTCCCACATATCTGCAATGCATCATCACATCCCAATGCAGATTGGATGACAACCCCTGGTTTCTTTGGTCCCATGCCTGAATGCAATAGCAAGTTGGGCATTGATATAGCATCGACTCCCCCAATGGCTGAGTACAGGAATGTGCCCATTTGAATGTGCAACTCTTGATGACAGAGTCATGGGTCCAGAAGTGCAAAACACCTGTGTGACAAGAGAGTGGGGAGGAGCTAAAAAGCAGCCCTGCAACACTGTCAAAGGTCCTACTGTTGACGATCACATAGTGAAAGAAATCAAGAACAAATGTGGTGGCGTATATGGGGTGAAAAGCCCAAGCATTGAATGCAAATAAACTGGCTGGCTTTAGTCTGTTGATATTAGTCTGAGTAGACTGTTGAGTGCATTGTTGCAGCTAATGAGGGTGGGGTGAAAGCGATCAAACACAAAGGAGTGTAACTATGTAGCGGACACTTAGTTGGGCACTAGGATGCACACACTATAATATTGAGGTATTTACCTGTGTAGCAGATGCTTAGTTGGGCACTAGGATGCACACACTAAGGGTCCACTACACAACATACAAAAGTACTTAAAGGGTTGTAACAATGAATGCTAATTAGAGTATGTACTGTATCTGAATCTACCAAACACTGGGTAGGAGCACTAGTGTGCTGCACACTGGCAGTGCACACTGTATGGTCCTCAATTCAGTGGACCTGGCCATGTCCTGGCCAGCCACCACTTCTGCAACATGCATAGCACATACTCATAGGCAAAGGATTCCACCCTCTCTAGTGATAAGGTGATGTTGACAAGTGCCCCACAGCAGAGGAAGAAACAGTGTGTATTGACAGTTCTTGATCCTCTAGCTTCTCTGGCCCAGGAAAAGACAATATCCATAATGTCAGGAACTCACTACTTTATTGGTAGTGAGACTTGACTATGGCACAGAGTTGAAGGTGACTGATCCAAAGGAGCAGCAAGGAGATGTTAAGGAGGAAGAGGCAAAAGGTAAGGAGAGGCAGGATGGAGTAGACTGTTGAAGACAAGGGGCAGGCTGCTAACAATAAGGGAGCTTTGGAGGGCTCCAGTGTAGGGATTGACAAGAGAACAGTCTAAGGACTGTTCACCTAAATTCATAGGTCTTATATACTAATACAGGGTGGTCTGTGCACAGTTTAGGGTAGGTACAATTACAGGTAACAGGGGACTGCACAGTCAATGTGCAGTAACTGTGGATTACATTATATATCTTGATTAGGGTCTAGCCCCAATAAGTTGCATCTTCATTGATTGTTTAGTGGATGTGTCTTGTTAATTGTTCCCACAATCTGCCATGTGTTGATCAATGGATTAGGCATGTGCCCAAAGCGCATCTTGTCATGTGACATTGTTGATGACCAGTTCCTTGATAGGTCATATGTTATCTTCCCAGGGTCATGGGGTTGTAGGTTCCCAGGGTCACATGCTGATAAGTCATGTGATGTACAAGTGGTGGAGGGGTCACATGATGAGTCATGTGTAGGGTCATGTGATATGTTCCCATAGTCACATGATCCTGAAGTTACAGATTTGTAGTTGAGACTGGGGGGTGCAAGTACTGCTCGTGACAGTATCCCCTCTTTAGGACCTCCTTGCACCTGCAAGGCTTGTATGTGTATCCCCTCTTTAGGGCGATTACAAGCATAGAATTCAGCAACTAATTCTTTGGCATGTGTTAGTTCTCCAGCTGGGATCCATGAGTTGTCTGCGTCTGTATAGCCTTTCCAGTAGATGAAGTACTGTGTGCTCTTGCAATTTTGTGTGGGACGTGCTGCTAGAACTTTGTCTATTTCATAATGTCCTTCTTCTCCTCCAATGATTTCTGGAGGGGGTTGCTCAAAGTTGGGTCCATGTGCTTGTGTTTTGTGGTAGGGTTTCAACAAAGAGTTGTGGAATACAGGGTGAACCCTCATGGTCTTGGGTAATTGCAGCTTGCAATTTGTGGGTGAAGCCCATATGACCTTGAATGGTCCATATCTTCATGGAGCAAGTTTCACTTTTGGGTGTGTCGTTTGTAAATTTGTGGCTTCCAAGAGTACTAGGTTGTCTTTGTGGAATGTGTAGGATAGTTCTTCAGGTCCTCCACTTTGCATTTCTTTAGCTGCGATCATAAGTGCTGCAGTGACTTCCTTGCATATTTGTTCTAGGTATTGGATGTGGTCATCCATGCTTTGTAGTCTGGTCTGTAGTTGCAAAGGTGGTTTAAAGGTTGGCTGAAGGCCATACCAGACTTCGAAGGGTGATTTATGGGTGCTGCAGTGCAGTTGTACATTATGTGCGAATTCGATGATGGGAAGGAGTGTGGTCCAATTGTCTTGTTGGAAGTTTCCACAGATATGAAGGTATTGCTTGATGACTTGGTTAACCCATTCTGACTAGCCATCAGTTTGAGGGTGAAACGCAGTGGACAATTTCTGCTTGATCCCTAGTTTTCTCCATAGTTCTTGTGTTACTTGTGCAGCAAATTGTGGTCCTTGATCAGAGATGATCGCCTTGGGAACACCTGTTCTTTTCCAGACGTTGTCTACTAGTAGTTGGCTCATTTGCTCAGCCGTGATGGTTTTATAACAGGGGGATAGAATGATGGCTTTGCTGTGACAGTCGACAACTATAAGGATGCTGTCATATCCTTGTGATACTGGGAGGTCTACGATGAAATCCATGGTGATTGTTTTCCATATCCCTTCAGGGATTTCATTGGGCTTGATTGGTACTTTGGTTGGTGGCCATATCTTCATAGTTTGACATGTGGCACATCCTTGTATATAGGCTTTGACGAATTCAGTAATACCTGGCCACCAATATTCGCATGAGATTAGTTTGATGGTTTTCCATTGTCCTGGGTGTTCCATTAGGTTGTCATGAAATTGCTGGGTGACTCTTCATTTGAGTTCTTCATTCTTTGTCTTTGGAATGTATATTAATCCTTTGTAAAGGATTAGGCCATCTTTGTAGTTCCATTCTTGTAATTCTTTGTTTATGTGTCTTGGGCCACTAGTGAGGATATCTTTGAGTTTCTGGCCTGTCAATGTGTCTGACTTTATTGCTTCTTGTATAGCTTCCTTGAGCTCTTCATTGATTCCTGTAGGAATTGCCATGTTATGTAGTGCCCATATATAGAATTGCTCTGGCTTGAGTAGGAATTTTTCTGGTGTGAGCAAAATTGTTTCTGCATTCTTGGATGCTATCCCCTCTTTATAATCTGGACGCCTGGACAGCGCATCTGCCTTGTTAATTTTGCCAGGCTTGGGGATGATAACATAGTCAAAAGTGCCAAGGAAGAGGGACCACCATGCTTGGCGACATGTGAGCGTTTGTTTCATGGTGAAGTACTTGAGATTTGCATGGTCTGAAAATATCTTTGTCTGGTGGGCACTGCCCTGGAGGTAATGGTGGAAATGCTTGAGAGCATGAATGATAGCCAGGAGTTCCTTGTCATGTATTTCATAGTTGCACTCTGCTGGCTGAAGGGACTTTGAGTAAAAAGCGACTGGATGCGACTGTCCTAATGTGTCATCTTGTTCCAAAATTGAGCCTGTGGCATAGTTGCTGGCATCAGTAATCAGGGTGAATGGTTTGTCATAGTCTGGTAGGATTAAGACTGGCATGGAGGTGAGAGCATGCTGTAATGCAGTAAACACAGTTTCCTGTGAATGGGTCCATGCCCATGGTGTGTCTTTCTTGGTAAGGTCAAACAGGGGTCATGCCAATGTGGAGTAATTTTGCATGAAACATCGGTAGAAGTTACAAAATCTTAGGAATTGCTGTATGTCTTTGACTTTCTTTGGCTTAGGCCAGTCTTGCACTGCCTTGAGTTTGACGGGGTCCATACATAGTTTGCCTTCGGAAATGATTAGTCCTAAGTATTCAACTGAAGTTTGGTTGAAGGAGCATTTGGCGGGTCAAAGGTATAAGTCCAACTTGAGTAAAAGTTGGAAAACTTTGTGCGTCCAGTAGACAAGTTCTGCAATCATGGTGACATAGATAAGGATGTCATCAAGATAGACAACTATGTGTCTGTCCTTGATTAATGGACCAAATTCTATGTCCATAAATGTCTGGAATGTCACAGGTGCATTGCATAATCTGAAGGTCATAACTGTGGATTTGTATAATCCCAGAGGTGTCTTGAAGGCTGTTTTCCATTCATCACCTTTGCATACACGGATATTGTTATATCCCCATCATACATCTAACTTGGTAAAGAATCGTGCTCCCAATAGTTTGTCAACAAGTTCAGGGATGAGTGGAATTGGAGCCACATTCTTAACTGTAATCATATTCAGTGGGCGATAATCTTGTACAGGTTGTAGTTTGCCATCCTTCTTGTCAATGAAGAAGAAGGAGCATGTGTGGGGTGCTTCAGACCGACAGAGTGTGCCTTGTTTTAGGCCATCTTCAATGTATTCCTTAAGGGCGACTTTCTTGATAGGTGTTAGGCAATATACTGTGGTTTTCTTCATTTCCATGCCTGGGATGAGGTCTATCTTGTGATCCCATGGCTGGTGCTTGGGTAGTTGCTATACTTCTTCATCTGAGAAGACTTTGCCATATTGACAGAATTTGGGGGGTATTGCAACGTTCTTTGGTTGTTCTGCTTTGGCTAGAGTGGTTGACACCGTAGTTTGTGCAACTACCGGTTCATTTTGATGTAGAGCAGACCATGCTACAGTCATGTAAGACACCATGGGTGTAACCACTGGCTTGTTTCTTTGTGTAATTGACATTGTGGGCATAACCACCGATTCATGTTTAGCCATATTGTGCTGCAACGCAACTATGCTTTTCTTGGAAGGTGATATCATAGGCGAAACCACCGATTCACTAGGTTGTATCATGTCTTTGTATTCTCTGTGGAGGTGGGCTATAATGCATTGTGTAGGATCTATGCCTTGGTACTTGGATTCAAGAAGGTCATTGTAGTGTGCTTCCAAATCTTCTGTTGGAAGTAGGTGTGCTAAGTCTGATGTTTCATTGGGATAATTTGGGTAACAAGAGGTAGGGCAGCAGTCAAGACGTAGTTTGTTCTTTGCCCAATCTATTTGGGGGTTGTGTGCCCTGAACCAGTCAGTTCCAAGGAGTATATCATGCTGTCCTATATTGGTTATGGCCATTTTAGTAGTTTCCTTGTGTTCTTCGCCCATCTCCATTTGCAGGATGGCAGTATGGTGGATTGGTCCTTGTTTATTCAAGGTACCGTCGATGTTTTGTGGGTAAATGGGTTTTTCCAGGGTATTCATAGGGATTTTGTGTTCATTGATAAACGAGATATTACAGTAGACGCCCTTGGCTCTACTGTTGAGTATTGCATGAGCATCAATTTTTCTCCCATGGCATACAATTTGAACTTTAACCTGAATGGACAGGGAGCGTATATTTTGAATTGTATCTACTGGTACATGGGGAGTCTTGAGAACTTGGAGATTTCAGAGATTGTTAGAATTACAATGGGATGGTGGTACAACTCTCACTGACGATGCAACAGGAGAGTGATCTAAAAAGACAAGTGATTGATGTGGGCCATATCAATGTCCTAGGGGTCCATATTGAAGATGGACAGTGTCTTGAGGGTGACGTCCATGTCAATAGGCGCAAAGTAGTTGGTGGACAGCTCATTCGCTTCCACACTATCATAGATACTCATTTTATCTATGCTGTCTTCTGGGATAGAGTCCATTTGACATAATGAGGTTCCGGGGTGCTTGCCTAAGTTGCAGTTGGTGGCAATGTGTCCTGGTTTGCCACAGTACATGCAGAGTTTCTCTCTGAAGCGGCATTCCCTTTCTTCAGGGGAGAGCTTTCCTTGTCGAAACAAGGATCTGCAGCCACATCCTTGAAATTGACCACAACCATGTGTTGTGTTGATTTCCACAGTAGGTTCTTCTTCCTCAATTGCTCGAATTCAAGGGGTAAAACAACCTCTTCCGTGTCCCCCAGTAGAGGGTGTATAGGGTTGTGGTGCGAACATGTGGAAGGAACAATCCAGATCTCAAGCTTTATCGACAAGGTCTGGGAGTGTGGCTGGCTGGGGTGATAGGGCAACAAGTTTCTGTTGGAGTGCTGAGTTGATGCATTGTCTGAATGCATACACCTTGGTATTGTCATCAATGCCTGATCATTGAGCGTGGTGGGTCCAATCTTGGTACCAGTCATTAATTCTGTGGGTTGGTGGCTAAGGCTTCAGCAATGCGATCGCTAGCCCAATCTCCTCCACAAGTACCAGTTTTAAAATTAGTCAAAGCTGCTGGTACTTTCTTGTCGTTGGTATTGTAGACTGCATTGTTCATTGTATAATAGTTGGCCAACGTGTTCCAAAAGGCCTGGGCCTTTGCTGGGTTCCCATCATAGGGATCAGGGGAACTTCCCAAGAGTTTGGGAGTTGCAATGTTTCCTGCCATGACTGCTGGTGGATTGGGTGGTGCTGGAGGACTAGGCGGCCTTTGTGGTGGGCCTGATCTTCCTGAACAAGGCCGGTAAGAAGGGATCTGCAGTGGTATTCCCTTGGGGTTTCCTTTTGGTACCTGTGGTGCCTCAGGCTGGGTTGCAGTAGATACTGGGGTGGCTTGTAAGGATCTTGAAGAGCTGGCAAGGGTCTGGGGTAAAGGTTTGTCCTTTGCTTTGCCTTTGGATACAGGTGGAGTAGGAAGTGAACTTTCTTCTGGTATTGAAAGTTTGGAGCTTCCAGGAAGTGTACTTGTTGGACAAGATGGGGTTTCTTGGGGACTTGGGGTACTGGGGCAACTGGTGAGCTTCTGGATGGTAGCAACAAGCCTTGTTTCAGTTTCTTGTAATAAGTTGCTAACATTGAGGGTGTCCTCATTGGTAGAGGATTCACTGTGTGTAGATTCCTTGTCTGATTTGTCTGCATTATCAGATCCTTTGGATTTATCACTTTCTTCTTTCTCAAATTCTCCAGGGATAGAAGGCTTTGCTTCTTCTGCTTCAGAGGTGCTAGGGCTTTGGAAATGTACCTTTTGATTGTTGAGGTACTTCCACTCAGGGTATAGGGTATCCCACTTGATTTGTTTGCCGTTGTAGGTGGCAGTTTGGTATACAAAGTTGAAATGTTCAACTTTGTCAAGGTGTGAAATGAGGAATTGAAATTTCCTTGTGGTAAGTTCTGTGTTATCTGAAGTAAACTTCCAGATAGTTCCTACTCCTTTACACCAGATAGCTGGTTCTTGAAAAAGAGCAAAGAGACACCTAGTGTCTTTATAGTCTGCAGCAAAGGCGTCAGTGGCATAGACTGGTATATATGCCTGTTCTTCTTCTATGAGTTCAAGTTGGTTTTCAGGCAGAAAGTTGTCAAGGATGTGTTGCCAAGAGGTCATGCAAGAGTGACTGTGTAACTGGGGTTATCCCAACTGTAGAAAATCATACACACTCTAACTAGACAAGGAGTTCTAGCATCACTATGATGGGTAATGCCTCTATAATCCTCTAGGATACTGTTGATTGTGATCGAAGTATGGTATTTCCAAAAGAATTTATTAAAGGCCCCAATATGCGGAGTGATAGTCTGTAACTCTGTCAAAGGGTGGCTAATATGTTTCTCAGTACAATTCTGTAAGAGGAACAAACAATGTTGCTTGAAGATGTGGAGCTCTGTGTGATTTCTCATAGGGGTAGTGACACCAAGGTAGATAACTTCCAGTAGGTAGATTTGTGAGGTAGCTCCAACTAGATCGAAATTTCCTGAGATGCTGGTGTGATGACTTCAGGAAGTAGGGGGTAGTAGTTGTTCGATTCTTGGTAACATGTTATATGGCCCATGTAGGACTTCCTGGAGATGATGGGTTACTGGTACCATGAAAGGATTTAGGGGTGGGGTCAGTTCTCTATAAACTTGAGGAGAGGGAACAGGCTGGGGTTGTCGGTCAATGAAGTTCTGGGTTCTGCATAATCTATGTCTTTCTCTTTCGTTAGAGGGTATGAAGTGTCCTTGTTCCTGGGCTGGGGCTGAGTGATTTCTCCTGTTACATGGACTGGCCAGGTTGTTGGTTGTAGTGGAGACCTTCTATAGGTCCTGCTCTGAAGAATTGGGGGTCCCAGAGGTGGATTCCAAGTGGGGTAGGTGGGGTTCTGGGGTAACAGCTATCGCAACAACAAAGGTCAATTCCACAGAAACAATGATCCAGGTTGTTGTTCGAAAAGGTGATCTCTCAGGTATGCCAATATACTGACTTAGGTGTGCTTGGAGGACTGGATTGAGGGGTACCAACCAGAGTGGGGGGTAAAAAACTGTCCATGCTGTTGTGATAGGATGAATTGAGCATGAGAAGATCTGGTTCCAAGAGGATATGCTGGAAACATTCCAGGTATTCATTGTCTCTTCCCTGGGTATTTGGCTGGGTGATGGGGAGGGTAAATTGGGAAGGGGGATCGATAAGACTTGTGTGTAGGGTAAGGAGGTCTGTGGTCCAGGTGTGGTTGTTCCACCGATACATAAGGATTCATTCGTCGCTGTAGATGAACTGGTACAAGTTAGTTGAGGTGAATTCTCCACTTGGAATTGTCTGTACTCTGTAGTTGAATTTTGTTAAATTCCACTTCAACTTTGGTTTCTGACATGTGAAATCTAGATAGAAATCTAATTCTATGTCTGGCTTGGATCTGTGTGATGATTTCTGGCCTGTGTGATGGGACGAAGTAGTGCCAGAAGCAGGTTTCATTGTAGAACAAGGAGATCTGAGTGGCAGGGGATTGGTCAAAGTTATGGGCGCCAGAGAGTTGCCAATATGTAGTGCAACATCTTGCTGCATTAAGGATGTCGACAAGTTGGTAATCAACATAATGATAGAAGTGCTGAGCACTAAAAAGATGGCCAAAGGGGAGGATGTCTAAGAGGTCTTGAGGAACCAAGTGGTGTTCACTCCAATATGTAAGCTGAACTTGTTCCTGGAGATTGGCAATTCTTGAATAAGTTTGTCTTAAGATTTCTTCATGAAAATTTGCCACTTAAGATGAACAAAAAGAAAGTGAGTTAAACCTTCGATTTATTTACACCAAATACAAGTCCTTTGTAACTTACTAAGATGTATTACAAAGGATTTTTGGAGGGGGGTGTAATAAAATCAAAAGGTTTAGCAGGAACCCAGGGGGTAGGTATGAAACAAGAAAATTGAGGGTCTGTATGAAGTAAGTCTGTGATACATGTACTTCAGTTAACAAAAAGAATCCCCTGTTTGGTGAAATGTAAGTGTCTGCAGAGGATAGCTGTACAACCATCTAAAAAGTTGTAGGCAACAAGGGGGACAAGGGCACCTTCAAAGTGAGAGAGCCAAAGGGGAGGGAAGCAAGAGAAAACAAACTTAATTGAGTCCAAAAAGGTGGTCTCAATATAGCCAAAGGGGAAGTTGAGGGACCACAGGTGCTTGCCTACTTTGGCACAGATGTGAACTAGGGGGAGTGTGCCGTCAGAGTGGACATGGATAGAGTGATAGGTGTCGGTGCAGAAAGGAGTGACGAAGAAGAGAGGTGTGGCGGTGTTGAGGTCTTGGGCCTGGGGAATGTAGTCAAGGAACTGGCTGTTGACAAGTTCCTCTGATGAAAACCAGATGTGGCGGTCCTGCTTGTAGTGGACCGTGTACTGGTGAGGGTGACCGTTGGTAGGGAGGCAAGGCGGGGCAGCGAAGAGGTACTCAAAGGGGGCAATGTTGACTGTAGGATAAAATATGGGGAGAGGTTGAGCAGCAGGTGATGGCAGGGTGGGGAAGCGATGGTGGCAACGGGTGCTTTAACAATGGGCAGGGGAATGTTCTCAATGGGAATATCCTTGAGTGAGATGTGGTTGACAATGTCACCAGTGAACTGAAGGTGGCTCCAACTGTCTTGGTTGAGTGGGGGAAGGAGGGTGTCAAGCTCTGCTTGAGCAAGACAGACAATGTGGGTGGCAGTTTCTTCTCCAAGTTGTTCAAGGTTGAACTTGGCAGTGATACAAAGTGCTTCCGCAGTGGGCTCGGGAGTAGGTGGTGATGGCAAGTGGACCACATAGGGGTCAAGATCAATGGGGGTGGGTTCAAGGGTGTCCGGGTTGACGAGGGTGATGCCGTTGTCAGCAAACAAGGTGGAGTACCATGGGGACTGTGGAAGGTAGTCGTCATAGGGGCCGGGGCCCATGGGTTTGAGGAAGGGGAAGCCAGGGATGGTGAACTCAAACAGGAGTTTGGGGCTGGAGGCAATGGTGGGCAACCAGGGGACAATAGGGGACGATGTGGAGCTGGGGGGATACTAGAGGCAGGGGCTTCTGGGACTTGGGTAATTCCAAGTGTTGTGGGGACTGTTGAGGATGTTGTTAATGACCTCAAGGGTGGCAGCAGAGTTCTCCTGGTAGATGGCATTCAAGTCAGACCAAGAGGCGATGGAGAGGGAAGGGGAGGACACTTCCAAACAGTCAGCTTCTACTTTAAGAGACTGTTCTAATGTTGGGAACTCACTACTTTATTGGTAGCAAGACTCAACTATGGCATGGAGTTGAAGGTGACTGATCCAAAGGAGCAGCAAGGAGACATTAAGGAGGAAGAGGCAAAAGGCAAGGGGAGGTGGGACGGAGTAGACTGTTGAAGACAAGGGGCAGGCTGCTAACAATGAGGGAGCTTTGGAGGGCTCCAGTGTGGGAATTGACAAGAGAACAGTCTAAGGACTGTTTACCTAAATTTGTAGGTCTTATATACTAATATAGGGTGGTCTGTGCACAGTTTAGGGTAGGTACAATTACAGGTAACAGGGGACTGCACAGTCAATGCGCAGTAACTGTGGATTACATTATATATCTTGATTAGGGTCTAGCCCCAATAAGTTGTGTCTTTGTTGATCGAGTTGTGTCACATGTTCGTTGATTGTTTAGTAGACGCATCTTGTTGATTGTTCCCATGATCTGCCATGTGTTGATCAATAGATTAGGCGCACACCCAAAGTGCATCTTGTCATGTGACATTGTTGATGACCAGTTCCTTGATAGGTTATGTGTTATCTTCCCAGGGTCATGGGGTTGTAGGTTCCCAGGGTCATGTGCTGATAAGTTATGTGATGTACAAGTGGTGGAGGGGTTACATGATGAGTCATGTGTAGGGTCATGTGATATGTTCCCACGGTCATGTGATCCTGAAGTTACAGATTTGTAGTTGAGACTGGGGGGCGCAAGTACTGCTTGTGACACATAACTGTTTTGGTAATAACCTGCCTTGCCCACTATGGATGTAAGAAGTTTGAAACCCAAAGAGGAAACTACACACCTTATTGATGCTGACATATGAGGTTAACAAGGTTGCAAGATGGCCTGTGTTCTGCTCTGCATGAGTTGTTATGAGAATGATGGCTCTCTTGAGCCCTGACCTAAGATGAAGTCAGCATTAGGAGGGTCATTAGAAGGGTCACCACCAGCAAATTTGAGGACACACCCAGCAGCTCTTAATCTTTTGACTATCCTACCTGTCTGCACTTTATGTGCAGAAATATTTGTATTGAGATCAAACTCAACATGCTCCAAAATGAGCAAGCTCTTGTTTGTTCCACCAAAGAAGGCACAAGAAAAGCCTTCCAACAGCCTGCCAACATCACCAGTGTTGACATCAAGATATTTCAGGCAGAAGCTTAACAAAGCAACATGGTCTCCCAGAAATTTCAATCATGGATTAAATTGTGTGCTGCCATTGACCTTAGCTGGGCTTGTGGAAGCAGGTGTAAGCACCCGGGTCGAGATTTGTGTTGTATCATAGTTTTCTTTTAAGTAGAGACCCTGGATTATCATCAATGCATCATCAATCGAAAATTGAGATTGTCAGAGTGTCAAATATATATGGTAAGGCCTAGTAGTCTTTTCCTCTTGATCTTCCACTTGATGGCAAGCAGGATAGATGAATGCTATGTCTTTGCTGATCTCATAGCCTGGGGTCAATGGGATGGCTAAGCATGGTCCAAGACAGATTGCATGGCAACATTTGTCACATATTAGAAGATTACCACCGTTGCCACATAAATAGCAATACTGGAGTATTTGAGCATATAGTTCAGATCAGTCCTGGAACAACTACTCACCAGATCTGGTAATGATTGGGGCTTATCACCAGTACTACCAACATCCATATCCGGGCGAACCATGGCAAAGGACATTACAGAAACACATATGGAAACTTTATTGGCTGCCCTGATAAAGCAAGAGTCACAGAGAGAACTGTGAGACCAGAGATCTTGTGAGTGAATAGTGTATCACAGACCAAAGGTCTGTGCATGAGTTCAGAAGAAGGGAGACAATAAATAGAACCAGCACATGTGCGTGCTTGCATGCATGATGGAGCAAGATGGGGTGGCAGGTTTGTGGTTGTTGATTGATGTTGATCATGCGATTGCTGGTGGGCACAAAGTTGGCACAGTGTTACTGGTTGACAGTGTATGGCGTCGTTTGGATGGATTGGACAGAGAAAGAAGAGAAGATAAAACGCACATGAGAGATGAGATGGGAGAAGGGGGCGTGGTAGTCTGCTATGATGCAAGGCCAGGCAATGATCTTTATACATTTATGCTGAGGTGACTATGGGACAAGTATGATAGGAAGAGATTGAATGTAAAAATGAAAGTAAAGGGGCATCAGCCTTGCTGGCAACAGACTTGTGTGGCACCAGATGTTTGGTTTCAAGGGTATGGCTGTAGGTGCAAGGTTGAATAAAGGAATGCTAAGGTAAAGATAAACATATGAAAGTGTGTGTAATCCATCAATAACAATCCTATCCAACAAGGCCAAGCTATGGAGGTGCTTGCCAGTGGACCTACTTCACCATCCTCAAGGCTGCATGCAACCGTTGTGTTGGCAGCTCTGGGTGATCTGAGTGTTGTTGGTAGCAAGATTTGAGGTGGGATGTGTTGAAATATGGGAAGGATAAGGGATTACAAGGTGATGGAGATTGATATATGACAATGCCTATCACAGTGTTGTGCATTCTATCATTACTATCTACAGCAGTTATTAGGCCAGATATGGTAATCATAGTTATTGTGTCTTGATACATGTCAGCCATGTGGTCTGTGCACATCAGTCTGGGCAACACATGTTTATGTAAACAATAATAAATGCATCTATGGGATGTGGCTACTACAACGCATGCACATACATGTATTTACAACAGATAAAGCAGATATGAGATATGGCCATTAGAAGGAGCTTATTTTTTTGTTTTTCTTAAAATGTTTTTGTTTTTTGAAGGCATGGTAGGATGGTCTGTATTGGCCTGGGGATGCTGCATTTTAGTTGGAGTTTGACTTAGCATGAGAGTTGATGCATTGATGTATTGACACAGTGCTTGCATCATCATGATGCACTGTCTACTCTACTGATGGGTTGATGTCACTTGCAGGGGATAATTGTCCCATTTGGTTGTTGTGATCACATACTTGTGTTCATGCTGCCAGGCTGCAGTGTTTTACATTTCCCATGCGATTATGAGTCCTGGAACCCTTACCCAGTTTGAGGGTTGGGCGGGTACTGGTAGGTCATGGTTTAAAGGCTAGAGCCTGGAACTCCAAGTCACTAGAGGCAGCAGTCTCATCTTGCCTCAAACTCAGCTACTGAAGGCACCCAGGTTGCCCTCTTACCACCTTGAACTGTCAAGACAACAGTACATGTGACACCTTGCCAGTCAAGCCTATCCTAAATATAGAATCTCTGCCAGTGCACCTGTGTGTGCATGGTGTGTGATTTGGGTGTGACAGCCACCAAATGGTGGAGTTGCAATGCTTTGTTGCCTTGACATCTTCCAGGACAATGCAGTGCCCTCTCAATGGGCCTCAAGACAAAAAGCAGGTGGACTTTCCAATGGCAGGATGGAATGGTGATGGATGGGGGTAACAGGTGTGTGGTGGATTTGTTGTAGAATGTGCGGCTGTCTGACTGGTTCTTTGGGGGGGCAGGTTTCTTGTGCTGGCAGGTGCTGGCAGGCGATGCTGCCTGCAGTTGCTCTTGCTGGCCTTGCTGGCCCTCTTCAACTCAACAATATCATCTCTGGGCAGCCTCCCTCCCAGATTACAAAGTGCCAAGGCACCCTCTTTGGGTTCCTTTGTGGCAGTGTATCTTGCTTGTACTTGTGGTTTCATGGCAGCACCTTGTCACACCCTCATCTCCAAGCACCACCTCTCCTTGCAGCCAAATGGGTTTGTGTTTGCCCTTGTTTGGGTGTCACTCACACTTTCATGACAGCACCTCATGTGGTGGCTCATCGCCTTTGTGCTTTCCTTCTTGTGGCAATATCTCGACTTCACATTTGGCTGTGCCTTGCGGTGTTGTGCTGCCTTCACACTTGCCCTCTGGTGGCAGTGCATTGGTGCATTTCTCACTTGTGCCCTTCTTGATGACGTCTCAACTTCATGGTTGGCCTTGCCTTGCAGCAGCATTGCCTTGACCATGTGCTCACCTTGCAGTGGCAGCGCATCGAGCTCTCCCTTGCCTTCTTGCAGGGGGGTCTTGACTTTGTGTCTGTACCTGGCCTTGTTTTGCGCCCAGGGGACCAATGCCTTGGGCTTAGCAGCAATGGCTGTCATAGCCTTGTTAGCAGGTTTGACACTGGTAGTACCCTCAGCCAGGGCTGGTGCAGCACCTATGACCAGCAACACTCCCCTCTTTTATGCATACTGTATCAATGCATGAGGGTTCAACTTCCTTTGCATTGGTGTCCAATGTGCATGCATGCCCATAAGGGTCTGGGCCTTCAAGGATCACTGGTGCATTGCCTAATGTGAGAACATGCAAGATGATGATAATAGAAGAGGCATGGATGTCAGTGTGTTAACATTGATGTTAGCAAGTCCCCCAAGGTATTGTCAAGATGGGGTGATGGTAATGGCAATAGATAATGGCAATGGGCAGCAAGTGATGATGAGGGTGGATGAGGGCAAGGGCAAGGGCAAGGGCAAGTGATGTCACAGTTGCTCAACCTTGCATATAGGTTTTGCTACCTGTCTGAGTGTTTGTGTTATGATTAAGTTGATGATATGTGCATGCATATTATTTTGGATGGTGTTTGAGAAAGTACCTTTGTAATAAAAAATAAACAAACTGATTGCAACAATATGTTTTTGGGCATGCTACTTCTGGTATCTCAGTGCTCATTTAGTCAAGATGATTGAATCTATGTGTCTCTACTTCTATGGCCATATTGTCAACTCTTTGCTTCTTATGCTTGCTGTCCTGTTTACAGCCATAACCTGCTTTTCGCTTAATTGTTCTTGCTTTAGCCTTTGGTTTCTCTATGGTTTTGACCTGTGGTTCTGTCTGCGTTTTGTGTTAACTTAATATATGCTTGGTCAGGCAAGTTTTATGCTTACCTTTTTGAAGAATCCTCTAATCAACACCAGCAACTGCAGTACTGTCAGCATCTTGCATTGCCCTTCTTTGACCAGTATTATGATGAAGGAGACCTGGGCTTCTACTATGTCCCCTACTCAGAACACTTGTGGTTTGCATTGCTTGTATCTGTGAATCATATCTTAGTGTTATGGTTCCTTCTTTTGCTGTTGCAACTGATACTTACCCAATGTTGCCCACATTGTCTCTGTGTGTTGTGTAGAAATGGACTTGATTGTCTTCAGTGTATACGTACATCCAGGTGGTGTCTTCTTGTGACATGCCATGCAATGTTCCTGCAGGGTTGACTCCAGGCAGGAAAGCTATCGCCTGCATTTCCTTCGCCTTGTGTGCTGGCGTGAAGTACCTATTCCACATGTTAATTTGGTCAAAGTTCTTGGAGTCCCCCATGTCTTTGCCATGCTCCTTGAGGGTCCCTTCTTGAAACTGCCGGTTGAAATAAGAGTGGATAACTTGGACTGCTTCTGCTGCCTTCATGAATGTTGGTGTTTGCTATCCTGTGAGAGTTACCCCTTGTTGTAAAAATTTATATCTATATGCTGGAATCCTGGTTTTAATCAGTCTTGGTCAGTATACTGTACTTGCTGCTCTTTGTTGCTTACCTCAGCTTCATTTTGATAGGGGGTAAGTCCTTGGTGTGTATCACACCTCATATGGATATGGTGAATATTACTTCTTCTATCTTGTTGTCATCTTCTCCTTGCTTCACAATTTGCCACAATGCTGGATTTGAGAATTGTTGTATTTTATTCATGTCCCAAAAGTTCATATCGATCTGGTGGTGGGTTAGAAGTTTGTTGTGTTATGTGTTGTGTTTTCTTACTTTGTGTATGTCCACCAGGCAGACATGTTCTTTGTTGCTGGTTATCTCTATGGTACTTTGCTTGATTTTGTTCCCTGTGCTCTATTGGTTATCATTACTTTCTCTTATTTGATTAAGGATGTATGCATTTTGGCTATGTGATCTAGCTTTTCCATTTGTCAGGGTGTAGCAAGTTCTACTAGTAGAAGATGACAGAAAGGTTCTGGGTGGTTCTGTGTGTTTTTTTTGACTCTGGGCCCTTGTCTCCCATATACACACACATTCAGGGCAGTTTTCTCTATTACGTTGTGCTACATGCTGCAACACTCTGTATGGTACAACACTCTGATTCTCTTGCTTTTCATATCATATGGTGTTTACCTTTTTATAATTACAGTAATCTCAATGGTCTGTGGCAATTCATTGATTTATACCTCTTCAAGTTTTGATCTGTTCTCCTTTGTATCCTTGTTGTTGGTTGTGATCCATTTGCCTTCTGTGAATTTCCATGTTTTTAATTGATATTATGCATTTGTACCACTGATCTTATGCTGTCAGTTTTGATAGTGAGTTCCTCTACATTTGGTACACAGCTTGTGCTTGCTCATTTTAGTTATACGAATGAGGAGTTCCTTTACTCAATTAGGTCTTGCAATGTGTTGTGTGTCTCTTGGTTGTTGTCATGCTTGCCTTCTGATGTACTTGTCCCATACAATATCTGTTAAGGCTTCAACAGGCCTTGATAGTACAACTTGTACTAAGAGTGAACAGGTGGCGAGTACTTGAAGATAGTAGAGAGTCTCTAGTTTACTTGAGACAACTCTGAGTGGCTTATGTAAGAGATGAGGGAAAGGGGAGGCACAAGGGGAGCTTTCAAGAACATTGATATTGTTAATCAAGTCAAGCTTAGGGCTTGACTGTCAAAATACTGGGCACTTATATACAGGCAGGCTGGTGCACAGGCCACAATCACTAAGGTAGGTATTTCTGGTCAAGAGGGGTCTGTCTGTATTGTATGAAGGTCCGCGGATAAGTGCTGTGGTCTGTATGAGTCGAACAATAGAGAATGAGCAAGAGCAAATGAGGGATCAGGGAATTGCCTAATCTATCCTTAACCATAGAACAATGGTGGTGGGTCATTCCAAGAAGAGAAGCGTCGTCATAATGTGATGACAACCACAAGGTTTGAGGCTGATCCAAGGAGATCTGATCTCTGTGTGCCCATTCTGGTCTAATGGGCATCTAGTATAAGCAGCTACCATTTAAGGTAGTCAGTATTGATGGAGACCCAATTAAGGGCCATGTTGCTATCCACATCATCTGCAGAGCTCTGTGTGGCTGAGAGATTGTCTGAGGATCCTCCTGAAGAGGTCGATGGGTAGCCCTGACTCTGGGGCAAGGTGCCAGCTATGGGCGACAAGGCTGAAGGGGACTGCCTTCACAACTGGTACATTGTCATATGGGCGCTGAAGAAGGACTGGTAGGGGATAGGGAATGCTTGCAGGACACAGGACTGCTGGGTTGAGTGAGATATGCTTCCCAGGGTTCGATAGGGGACTCTTTTGGGGACAAGGTGTGTGTCTGGCCTCCAGGGACATCAGGTTCATAACAAGTGACTGGTTCTGGCTTTAAGGGCGGCATGTCCTCCATAGGACTGTCTGGATCTTCCAGTGGGTTCTCTACTGGGGGTGGCTCTTGGTATGTCTCTATTAAGGAGTACTCCCGTCAGTGGACGTTCCAGGGAATGGGGACAAGGGGCTTGTCTGGTGGCTGGTCAAGGGGTGATGATGGTTTGGATAGTTTGCTAGATAGTAGCAGTGGCAGGTCTGGTAGGGGTGATGGGTTCAATGGTAATGGTTGCTTGGCCATAAGGCTAGGTGGCATGGCACTTGGGAATATGGGTGGAGGTGTAGATAGAGTGATGAGAAGGGGGTCCGACAACTGAGAGAAAAATAGGGGTGGATTGTAACAATATCCTTGGCCTTGTGTGTTCCTACAGTGATTTTGATTGCGAATCTTTGGACCTTTTTATTTTTGCTCTTCTGATCTGCGTACTTCTTATGTTCCACGTATATGAGCCCGCTTTTGAAACACATTTTTTTATGTTGTAATATGCTAATGCTGCATTTTGATAAGTGCTTTATTCAGGGAAGAGGGGATAACTTGTCTTCGTTATTTACTTTCTGTTGCACCTGCTTATTCCTCTGCATCTGTATACTTTTCTGACTTTAGGTCATCAGCATTTAGTGTGCTGTGTCCCTATATAAGACCTTGTTTTCCTCTGGCTTACTGCTCAAGTGAACCAAACTTGTTTCTCTCTCCTACATTGGTCTCATTCATACAAGTTTTTGAAAATTCAACACAGCTAAAGATACCCAAAATGCCATCACAGTATGTATTTTGCTTTTGTGAAAATATGTTTTGTTTTATGTCTGACACTTGCATCTTTTTAGTACATTGAAGAAAATGTTGTTGTATGGTCTCCCTGTCTTTTTACTATCGTCTATCTTATATGGTGCTTCTGTGCTAGGCCATCAAAAAACATCCCAACTGCCCTGTGAGTATATCCAACTTGTTTTTGTCTGTCCATTGTTTGAACAGGAATTAGCAATCAGACAAGCCTGCAGCAGTAGGTTACTTGTTTTTCCTGTTCTGTTTAGGCTTAATTCGCTGTTGCAGAATTGTTGCCAAGGAAGCTTCTTCAAGTACCACCGCCAGGTAGGTTGTTTCTCAATTGCAATGATGTCTTGATAGCTCAACAGTCTGTTTGGCAGTCCTTCAACCCCTGCAAAAAGGCATGGCATGGTTGTGTCAGATGGTTTTTCTGATGTGTATGTCCCATTCATTGTTTTTACCACCGAATAATATTAATTGAATCATCAGAGATTGTTTGAATTGCTTGTCTCCTGTGAAATGCCAATGCCAGTCTCCTCCAGCCCCTGGGACCTCAGCCTTCAATAACCTACTGGCTGTTACTCTTCTATTTGTTGTTTATCTTTGATTTTTATTCACTCCCATATTTATTCAGCTGTGTGTTAGCACTTCTGCTGGTGCTACTGTACATGAAACCAATACTGCATTTGATTCTGTTACTGCTAAGTACATATTGTTCTATGTTGATATGCTACTGGCATTCTCACATGTTTTAGTACAAGCAGGCCTAAGTCCATATCAGTGTGCCATGATGTTTGTCATCTAAATTTATGATAGGCAGAAAATCATCAAATCAGAGAAAGCAAGGGCACTTGAAGAAGCTCAAGATAATAAGTATGTTCTTTTTATTACCCTCTTGACTTACTGCTTAGCAACGCTTGTTATAGACCATGTGTGGCTATAGTCAATGTCGATGTCAACAGTGATACTGATATTCCTATCCTGAATTCATTGGGTTTTCTTTATTTTTTCTATTATATTTACTATTACTGCTTGCTGATGCTAGTTGCAGGTCCTGTGCACCCACAGTCTGTGTTGAGAATGATAGCAACAGTGTTCTGCCTCTTGCTTATTCATAAGTCATTATTTCTGTTGTGACCCTTATCATCTTATTGCGTGTTGATGTTGATTGTAAATCGCATGGGCCTGCAGTCAGTATCAAAGATGACAGTGACAGCAACTTTCCATCTGTTGCTGTGTATGTTTATGTTTTCTGTTGTTCTATATTCTTTCACCAACTAATATTATATTATTGTGACAGTATCCTTGCAAGCACTCCCAGTAACAAAAAAATCTTGGGTCACAAACATAATATGTGTGTGGAAAACACTAAATGTGATAGGGGTGGTGGTGGCCTTCCATCTGTTACCAATGTTTTGTGGGTTTAATTTTAATTTTAATAGTCATGTAGCAGTATTGTTGATCTGCTCTTCTACACCCCTGTTTGTGATACCTTGAATGGCAAGCAGCGTCTTGCTGCTTTGGGTTGCAATTTGTAAAGTGTTCTTATTTATCATCTATTTTCTGTCTGATTATAGTTATAGTACTATTTTGGATGCTCTCAAAAAAATGACTCCTACCTTAATGTGGCACTTGTCATACATTTGTGTATTCACATTTTGTTATAGACATATATTGATTTATTCATTGCAATATCCTGTGTTAGGTCCCCTGAGTCATGTGATGAGGACCACAGTGTTAGTCCTACAAAGGTAGAAGTTCTGGATGATACCTTGCCATAATCACCAGTGCAAAGTGATGTCCCTTCTTCTCCTGCAGAGTAGGTCTTGTTGTGGTGTATGTCCTTTCCAAGCCTTCTCTGACTTTTTGCATGTTCTGTTAGTTCATCTGTTCCTCTGTCTGCTTCTAGTAACAGTCTTTCTGTCATGCTGACCCCATACCCTGACCCTGACCTGGCAAGGTTCTATGAGAACCTCCCTTTCCTTCTGTATGTCTGCTGTTTGTGATTTCAAATTTGATTATTAATATATTTGTATATTTGTTTATTCATCAGTTGAGTGTGCAAAATTAAGTCTTTCTCAGGGTATTCGGAATCACCCCATATACCCTTTACAGAAAGGTGCAGGGGCTTAGCCCCAGAAACCATTAGGTGAGTCGCCCAGGCCATCATTATATCAATTTTTCATTAGGTTTCTAATACGAGCTCCCTACCAGATTGATTGTCAAAGTGTTGTGTTTTACAATGTCCAAACCATATGTGAACACAGCTAGAGTTGATCCTGACCTGTTGCACTGTTACGATCCTGGGCCCTACCACCAATTTTCTCTTATTTTCCGCCATTTTATTTCGCGCTCTCAGTCACTCATTCCCCACTCGTTCCCTCACGCGCCGCTCGGACCGCCACCGAATCACCTGACAAGTCACCTGATGGATCACCTAACCATTCCGCAGTCAGATATCACATGCCATCACTCCGCAGTCCGCAGCACTCCGCAGCATCACCATTTAACCCATTATGGATTGCCAGCTCATTGCCACGTCATGATGGACCGCCAGCTCATGATAGAGCTATACTTAGAACTGCTAGCTCATGATGAACCTTACTATACGTGACAGTATTATTCTGTGACTCCTGTGACCCGTTACTTCTCACTTGTATATAAGCGCTCGTACTTTTAGCAGTTAGGCCCTAAGCCTAACTTGGTTTTCAATCCAAGACTTGTAGCTTCCACCCAGGACTCTCAGAGTCAAACAGCCCGAACCTTCAGTCGCTTCAAACCCCCTTTGAAGCTCTCCCTCTCATCATCTATCAGAACCCTCAGGAGTCGCCCTTATCATCGGGGACTTACTTGTTATACTGCGTAGCCAACCAGTACCGTGCTACTCACATGATCATTGCCTCAGGAGGACAACCCACTGAGCAATCCCAGTCATCGCCAAACCAACCCACGCACATCGCATCTTTAAGGCCCTTGGACCTTAACATGCACATTGTCAACACTTGTCTACACATTATTAAACCCAAAGCCATGGCATTATGTGTTATAACTGGGACAGTAACTGAATGTTATTTGATTGCATCCACTAAAGGTGGACCCCCACAAGCGCCATATCCAATTCACAAGATTTCTATTGCCCCTTTCAAGCAGGATTTTAGGCAGGATACTGCCATTTGGGGTAAACTATTTGATTTTCATGTTGTATTGGGTATGATTTCCCCTGCCAGATTTAGCTTTACAACTAGGGGAGAAGGAAAAGGTGATCTGTGGCAAGCTCATAAGTGTTCTTTTATTGTGTAATGCATCAACTCATACTCTGTTGTTAGCATCTGCTCCAACATCTCCCATCAAGGGCATACTGAGCAGATTGAAGATAGTTTCTTCCTCAATAGTCACCCCTTCAATGGAGTTATATGCCCAAGGCTTTGATGACAAAGGTATGTAGCATAGTCTGCCATCCTCAACCTTTATTGACTTTGCTTATAATGTGCAGTTCCTATTTATGATGGGAGGGCAACAGCTGAATGTTGGGGATTTTGCTTCAGCGATAAGGATTTTGGTAACCTTGCCACCTGGCCACTTTATAAAGGGGGCCGTAAAGATATTCCATTGGATTCCATTGTATCTGTTGTTTACACACTTAACTTGTACTGTGGTGCTTCTGGCCTCATCTTGTCCTCTAATGTAATTTCTGTCATTCTTCTTTCTCTTCCATAGACTGTTGTCATGTAGCTATTTCAATGACTTGCATATTATAATTTTGTCGACATGAATCACATGATAAGATGTTCTTGAATGCATCCCAATGTACCTTTGGTTGGCAATATATACAACTCAATTGGTATGCTATATATTATAGTGAATACCAGATATGACTTTGTATGTATAAGAACAGTTATATGCTAATAATATTATGCTCTGACTTGTCTCCCCCTCAAGTCCATAAGCTGCCAACTATACTTATGCATGAGGGGAAGGTCAGCCCAACAACCCGAGATGTGTATGAAGTGACCCTGGAATGGATTGGGGGTCCTTGCATGCACATACGTTCATACTTTTGCTCTACACCAATACGGCCTATAATGAAGTTTGGAACAGATTAAAGGGGGTTGGTGTATATGTTGAGATGTCAAGGGATGATTAATATTGATTTGTTCTGTTCTGATATATATTTGTTTGTGTTAGTATTTACAATAAACATGACATAAGCTCTGAACATCATGAATGCTGATCAACATCTCTTTTTTTCTGCATATTCTGCTTTCACACTATGCTTGCTTACTGTGTTGTATCCTTTGGTGCATTGGCTACCTTATTGGCTTCATATTCTGGCATCTATCATGATGCTTTTACAGCTGTTGCAGTTCTAGCATGTGTGGTCAATATGATTTCCTTACCATCTTTACTGTTTTTCTTTTTTCTTTTTTTACAGCATACATCATTCAACAAATACTACATCTAAAGGTATTGTTTCCTATTTGATGGATGTGTTTTTTGCTTTGGTACATCTTATTATTCTTTGGTTCAATATACCAATTTTATATCCTTCTGTAGAATTAGAGTATCAGCTCTGTCAGACTTGTGGCTACTTATGGCCATATCTTACTATTTGCCCATGTATGGGTTGCTGCAGTCAGACTGTATCTAAATAATGCTTTTTTATTGTCTATGAACCTTGTCCATGTCAGCTCGTTGGCTTTGCATCAATTTATTACCACTATATCGTTCTTTGAAGACTGCGGGAACTATGCCTTCCATAGTGTGTTCAATGCCTTGATTGGTATGCTGAATCAAGGGTCATACAGGCCATTTTATATTCTGCTTTGTCCCATATACATATTGTTGCTTTGCATGTGCTACGCTATGCTTGCTGGGCTTGGGGTGATGATCCACTGCATTCTTTTCATGTGCACTGTATTACTTGTGCCCTTTATTGCTTCACATATTTTACACAACAACATTTTGTTGCTTATTTATCAAGCTTGAGGGCCTATTTATCATTTGCATCTCATACAGGGTCTGTGTTGTGGGATTGCCTGCCCATGTTTCTTCATTTGGGTATCTATTGTTTGTTGGTTTCTCCAGTTTCTCCATCTAATTTCCCTGTCTTTTTGTAATACTTTACTTTATAGTGGTTTGTTCTCCTTGCAAAATGATCCATCAATAACTTATGAACTGGCCTGTTGTAACATTGATTGCACAAAGGATATTCAACCTATTTCATTGCCTTATGGTGGTGGCAGTCAGTATGAATTTGTGTTTAAAGATATTGCACCATACATTGTGCAAGGTGATGCAAAAAGTACTGAAAATTCATTCAGATCTGTTGTTCATAATAAACACATCAGAATGAGTGATTATGATTCTGAATATTTTGTTCACACAAAGGTGCCTCTGTGTAATATTATTCATCATCTATCTGTCAAAGTGATTTTAAATATTGCATGTGTCCATAGAATAAAGATTTCGTCATATATCCCAAAAGCAATTATGGTAAACATCTTTGATGCTCATCACTGTGCAATGTGTAATGATGTGATTACCATATTCTCTGTGGTAAGAAGCAAACTTGTTCACGAAAGAAACTGAAAATGAAAGGCCATGGATAGTGTATACATTGAACCTAAGATGACAGGAGGTACTGGTGACTCTGTACAGCAAGAATATATCAGTACAACAGAGATAGAACAAAAATCTTGTCAAGGCACAAATCATTCTTGAGAATGTAGTAGATGTGTATCCAGAGAACAACAACTGGTTCATTCAAGTCGTACCACAAGCTCTAGTTTGTCAATGCCAACTTTCCCTCCCTCACCTCCAGACAATGTACTTATGTGTGATATCGCACACAAATTTTGCTCCAACTCTTCTCCTGAAAAGATAGAAGTGGCTGGTTGTGCCATATGTGGTCAGTTGACTCCCTCTACAAAACTTACCAGACTAAAATCCATGAAACAATATCTTTGTATATTACAAGTACAAGGCATTACTAGGGTTGAGAGAATGAAGTCCTCCAAGCTGATACAAGAATACAAAGGCCCTGTTCTTGACTACAAATCCAATCATATATGTGATAATTGCCAGAAGCAGGTATGGAAGGGGCAAGTTCCTTGAAACACTTTGGCTAAAGGTCTGTAGATTGGCATAGCCCCTGATGAGCTCTTGAGTTTGAAATTTATCAAATGGTTGTTAATTGCACATGTTTGTATTAACAGCTGCTTCATTCGAGTCACAGCATCAGGCTTAAGAAAAATGACCTTGCATGTAATTGCATTTGAATTACCTGTTCCAAAAGTTTACCATCGCTTACCTTCTCCTGTTGAAGACCTGGAAGAAATATTGGCAATTTTATTTACAGGACCATGTTTGCCTATGGATAAAGATTACAAGTGCACTCTGTTGTTGGTGAGACACTCTTATGTTGCTCATGCACTTGAATGGCTAAAGCTGAATAACATTTATTATGCTGACCTTGAGATTGCTTATGACAAGCTAGAAAAATATCCAGAAAATCTTCCACCAGTTATGGTCAAATATTGCCAGTTGCTGACCATGAAAATAGAAGAAGGTACAAGTTCTTTCAATAATGGCAAGGAAGTTGGTGTAGATGATGGAGAATGCCCTTTTGTTGTGTATGGATTAATGGAGGATAAATACAAGACAATGTCAGTTGAAGTATTGAAGGGCATTGCATTGAAGCATTGGAATAATGGAGGTGGTACACTTGCTGTATCCCACAGTGCAAAGTCTAAGTCAATATATAATAATCCGGGCTTATATCCTCAAGCATCCCTGTGGCTATTTCCATATGGTCTTGGAGGTATAGGAACAACTGCGCTCTCCAACAAGGCTCATAAATGCTTCTTGTTGATGTATCATGATAAGTGGTTCCAGTACAATGTTACTTTTCCATTCATTGCCTTCAGTCATCTGCAGATGAAGGCTGCTATGTCAGCTGGCTTCCTCCTTGCAGATTTATCAAAGTTTCATGACATTACAAATAGATTGTTGTCAGTTGATCAAGAAATACTGGCATCTATATCTAAGTGTTTGTCCAAAGGTGAAACTGTAAACCCTTCTACCAAAGATAAAAAAGTGTGCTTTCAACTTGTCCATGACCTTGACCACATAAATGGGAAAGTTCAGGGTTCAATAACATCTAAAAAAAATATGTGCAGCAAAATTTGGTCATTGATTGCATACATGGGTGCTCTGATGTGGTATATAATGCTTTCACCTGCTGATAATAAGCATCCACTGTGTCTATATTTTGCTGATAACAAAGAGTCATTCAACATGAACCTGAATTGTAGTAATGATAAGCAATTTCGCTTGGTAGCCAATAACCCTGTCACCAGTGCTAGATTTTTTCATTTTATGATTGATCTGTTTATCATACATGTACTGGGTTTTGGAAAAAAAGGAGAGGATTGTATGGCGATATATTAGCATTTTATGGTACAGTCAAGCAACAAGAATGATTGAGTTTACATCTACACATGTTAATATGGATCCATGGGACTCTGCCACCCAATGAGATGCGACGTAGAATCCTTGATCCATCTTCTGACTTCAGAAAGCAATTAGTAATGTACCTGGAAGGCACACATGCTGGTGATTTCATGTCTTCAAGCCTGAAGGAGGTCAATGCTGATATGAGAGAAGCCTTGACATTGGAAGATTATATGGATCCCACTGAAACGTTACCTGAGGCACCACCTCCACCTTGTTCAAAGGATGTATGCAATGCTTGCAATCAATGCAGTAATGTGGCTTCTTGGTGGTTGCATTTCTGTTGTGTAGTCAACACATTGCTTGTTACGTTCTACGGGCTTACTTTTCTTTTCTTTTATGCTTACCAATCCTTTCCCATCACGTGACTGCTTACTTGATACATCACCTGACTCCTTTCTTGCTTACCTGACTGCTTTCTTGTCATCCTAGGAGTGCCAGCTCATTTCTAGGATTGTTGTACTTGCCTTCACTATCTTTAGCTTGCCAACTTATAACTAGGACACCTCTCCTAGTTATTCATCATTCCTACTAACTACTGTACTTGTTTTCTGTCATTACTAGTACAGGTACTAGTAGTATTATTCCTTAGTCATGGTAGCTGCCCTTATGTATATAAGCTGGTCTTATTTCTAGAGTTGGGCCTTAAGCCTGACTTGGTTTAATACCCAAATCTTGTTGCTTCCACTGTGAGACTTCTAAGTCTTTTCTTCACTTTCTTGAGTCGTCTCAAAGTCCCCTTTGAGACTCTCCTTTCCTCTTGCTCATCCCCCAGACCCTGGATTAAGTTCCACTTCATCCATTTACCCCCCATGCTTTACTAAGGGTTAGCAGCCCCTTGTAAACTCTCATTACCACCACTCACATCTTGCACATGTCATGCCTTAAGGTTCTTGGACCTTAACATTGCTGTTCAGGTCAAATCTTCACAAGTATTTGAGTACTAGAAACAAAGACAGATCTCAGAATAAGGGATGTGCGTTTAAAGGCTGTCTTGATAACGAATATGGAAAATGTAAGGTGAGATTTCCATGTCCTGTGTATGAACTGACTGGAGTTGATCCTGAATTGGGCAGTATTTTAATAAAAAAGATAGAGCAATAGCTAAACACGTTTTCTTATATTGTTACATATCTATTCAGGTGCAACACAGATGTTACAAGTCTCTGTTTAGGTACTGCAATCAAATCTGTTCTGTTGTATATTACTAATTATGTGACAAAAGCACCTCTGAAAATGTATGCTGTTTTCAATACAATACGTTCAATTTTCAAGAGAAATCCAGATGTAGTAGAAGGTAGTAAATCAAATAAAGAAAAGGCTTGGAAACTCATGATGAAAATAGTCAACTCTTTCAGTGTGAAGATGGAAATGGGTAATCCAATGATATGTATGTACATATTGGGCAATCCAGACCATTATAAGAGCCATAATTTCCAAGTCTTTTATTGGATATCATTTATTAATGCTGCCAGAAGACCATGGGTTGGAATGAATACACACAGATGCAAGGAAGAAACAGAGGAGGATGGTACATTGTTGGACTCGAAAGTGGTGCAGCATAAGCAATCTGATATGGAAGTGTTTAATAGAAACGATGAATTTAAAGAAAAGGTCACAATCCTCAAATATAATAACCGATTCATTGGTCTTTCTTCTGTGCATGACTACATCCATCAATGCAAGGCTCTTCATGATATGTGCTTGTATGACTGGATTGCAAGATGTGAACAAATAAAAATACCTAAAAAACTTATATTGAATAGAAGTAAAAAGGATGAAGATGATGGTCAAGGTGTTACTGAAGGTGAATCATCTGTTGATGAATGCTCTTCATCTCATCCAAACTTTTGCATCAGTGAAACAAAGTCAAATATGTTTCCTCTCCTCTTGGAGCATCCCCTTACAGAGACCCATGGTACTCAATGTTGCCCTGTCAGAAAAGAGAAGGTTCTGAACTTTGTTGGCTCTACGCTCCCTAGATATGATCAAGGTGATTGTAAGTATTATTGTAGCGTGATATTGACCTTGTTTAAACCTTGGCAATCAGGGTTGGAGCTTAAAACACAGGAACAAAGTTGGGATGATGCTTTTAGCACACACAAGTTTTCTGCTAAACATCAATATATCATGAGGAACCTGAATATCTGATACAAGTGTCTTGATGCACAGGATGACTTCCATGCCCAATTGA
>Ga0307510_10000319_pt1 | contig 44673 bp, 58 predicted proteins | sample 12_EM_MG_FD_207224 | JGI IMG/M metagenome (GOLD analysis project Ga0307510, IMG submission 207224) | Populus trichocarpa ectomycorrhiza microbial communities from riparian zone in the Pacific Northwest, United States - 12_EM | ecosystem: Host-associated > Plants > Roots > Unclassified | place... | reverse complement strand
TACTGTACTGTACATCAACCAAGTTCGCTTATCCCATATTTCCGACCAAAGAGCGTTAGAAGAAATCCCAAACTCATTATTCACGCGCGAACATTAACATGCAATTTTACAACACGGTGAGGCGCTGTGAGCCTCCAACCATTCGCTCTAGGTGCCATTTTACGACACGCACTGGGGTGGCGTAGCTATGTAAAGTATCATGACGTTGACTTTTCCGGCGATTCGTAGGGGCGACACGCGTGTCGTATACCAGCTTGCGAGATGTAGTCGTTGGAGATGCGATGCGGAAATTATTCCGTACCATGCTGTACGACACTGCCCAACAGTACTGTACTCTTTCAACCTTGCACAACCGCTCAAACTCACACCCGTCCATTCTCGCGTCGAGTCTGTCGACCTTGTAATCGAAGCATGCGCGTAAAACACGATCAGGAGTCAACCTAGCTTCGGCAAAGGAAAGAACCCGGTGCGTAAGGATGATGGCCCGTCACACGATGACATTTCGCCACGCCACGATCATGGCCCGTGCGTGCCGTACATAACCTTCCGTAATAGCGTTCCGGCTCGGTTATACAACAGGGACCGCGGTCACTCCCCAAGACGTTGCATGGAATTCGCCCCCGCAAACGGACGTACTGTAGTAGGGACGTACAGTGACAGTAGCCCGAGCGGAGCCTTCGGACTCCACCGTGACGTGATGCGAGGCGAGGCGTCGCACGGACAGCAGCTTGACCTCCGCGTCGCTGGACACACCCCTGCTCGCGGCCCGCACCAGCAGCAGTTTCAACATGACACCAGGCCCACCCGCCCGCTCATATCACCGCGGCGACGCGTCAACATGGCGATGGGATGAAACAGGCGCGCTGCGGTAGTGCGTTGGGGTGATACTTCGCCTCTTCGTTCGGCAGCGCCGCGGCGCTGCCCAGCGTAGCGGCGCAGGCCCAAGCAGGGCTCGCTCCTCGAGACCTCATTCTCGAAACTTCATCTGTTCCCTAGAGAAGCAGCGAAGGGGGCCTATGCGCGATGGCCTGGACCTGCCCCGACGGCTCCCGATACTGGATTCGCTACGTCTCCGCGGTCCGCGGTCCGCGGCGGACTCGGGCGGAGGAGTAACTGCTTCCTCGCGGAAAGCCGTGAACGACCTCCCACACGCGCGTCATGTAGAGAAGTTCATGATCAGGCTCCCACCACCCACTCAAATCGGTGAAAGGTCGTTCAACGACAGACACAAAGATTCGGCGTACAGTATACTGTCTCACCACGTGTGCCCATCACTACCGGGTACGGCAAATCGTTCGTCGCCGACAACCGTAGTCCGCTGTATCCTCATCATCATTCGACTTCGATGTCACTGGCCACCACATTGTGCCCGCCACCAGCAAGCTCCAACGAACCGGCACACCCACGTAGCCGGCATGAAGTATGATTTCTCATGTGGGTCGGGTATGGCCCTCAAAATGCATCTGAATCGCGTGGATCCCGTTCTCGAAAGCAGCACAGCACCCACACGGGACGGGACAATGACCTAGGAACCCGCACTTTGCATCGGGATCTCTCGACCCGGTCCCGACGTGCGTGGCAATGCCCTTCCTTGGTGCTACGTTGCGTACCAGGTAAGGTGACAAGAGGTAGCGAGCACACACGAACCTTGCCTACGTTGGTTGATTCAGCGCAATGGACTGAGGAGTATATAGTATACCATATATACAGCTATCATACTACTACAATATTTTACCAGCTTTGTTCTACATTTTATCGTAAAACTTAGACACGTCAAGTCACTTCGTACGATATATATATATATATATAGGAGTGTAAGATTACCATTCAGTTGATCAAGGCTGCGTTCCCGAGCATCCGAGAACGCGCCGTGGAGTAAATCGGGGGACGGACGGCGAGTCAGCGATCGCACGTCCGCCAGCGGTTATGTTCAAGGGTTGAGGGAGAAAAAGAGAGTAAATGGGCCACGGTCGCCCGGCACGCAAACGAGAGAGGGAAAACTTGGGCCACAATTGCCTGCTTTTCAGCGAGGCTGGGCGATGGGTATTTATGTGTTGGGACTGATGCGATAGGGACAAGTACGCTACCAATCTACCAATGATTGCGAGTAGAATAATGAGGAAAAGGAGTGGAAAATGCCCGCTCGGCGACGTAAGCAGAAACCGTTCGGTGTTCATATTGAAGGGGGAAACGAGTGGGTTATATCCCAGGCGCAGCTGCGGGCGCGAGGCCGAAGCGTGGGTGGCGTCATGCTTTGTCCAGTGGCTATGTAGAAAAGGGGAGAGAAACGAGAGCGGAATTCTAAGATAAAGGAGCGATGCAGAAACATGCAAAGAGGGAAAAGCGGCGTGTTCGGCAAAGTGGTGTTTGGCGGGTTCGACTGTCAAGGCATTGTGTGCGGCGTTGTTTTGACAGTTTGAGGTGAAAGGGATGAGCGATCCAAGAGTCTTCGGTACGGAGCTTGGGGGCAAGGCGAGAGAGACTTGGGCAGGATGAGATGGGAGATCGATGAGATCAATGGGCGGAAGGCAGACGACAAGGATGAGGGCGAAGGAGGTGCGGCGCGCGAGAGAGCCGACGTGCTGACTCGGTGGTAGTGGTCGAAAGTGGCCCGTTCCGAGGCTACAGCGAATCCATACCTTACACACAGGACCCCAGTTATTATCTATGCCCCAACAACGTCCCAGTCTTCTACCTCTAAGGTGTTCATCTGGACAAGCATGCTGTTCGGCCATGGAGTAGGCAGGTTGTCCGCGCCAAGATATTCGTATCGGAGAATATTCCCCTCAGCGACCTTGTGGCGTTTGAGGATGCCCGAGAGACCTGATGCGCGACGAAGTCCATCAAACTCAAATACAGCACGGAGCACTTCGCTCATGATCTTCGTCGTCAACTCAACACCAAGCGAGCGGGTAACTCCGTCCCCGGACAGGTAATGGTCCTTGGACTCGCGATGGGCATTGATGGTCGGATCAGTGAACACGACCGGCTGGGTTGTCTATCTGTCAATGCGAACGGAGATGCAGAATGTTGGGTGGACTTACATCGCTGTTGGCATGGGCAAGGTCGAGGAATACACGTTGACCCTTCAAGACAGAGATGTTGCCTACTTTCTGGTCGGCTAAGGATTCGCCTGTCACGAAAGAGTCAGACCAACAATTGAAGGAAAAATGATAACATACGATATACGCCACAGAAAGGTGGGTCAATACCTACATGACAATCTGGGATTCAGTACCTATAACATGGCACGGTGATAGGTACTTACGCAAGGCTTCATAGATGTAGCCCTCTACTGTAGGGCGTTTTACATCAGATGCCCCAAGTTGGCTGACTATATCGGGCTGGCCCAGGTAAAAGTTAACAATGTTGATGATAGCTAAGGGAAAGAAGGTAAATCTATGGCTTCAGTGCAGAGAGTGTCGCACTCACACTGCGAAAGCTCAACAGATGCACCAACTAGCAGAGATAGGATGTTATTCGTGGTTCGATCCACCGAACCAGTATTCGCAAATAGGCTTGCGGCTGTTGGGAGCTTTTGTTTCCTGGCCTTTGCGGAAAACAATGATTGGACAGTGCCAATTAAACCTGAGAAGGTAAGCTGCAATATGTGAACACCGTAGAATTCTGTTGAGAAATCGCGTGTCTCACCCTTCCGCCGACATCCGCTAAGATGTTGGCCTTGATGCGCTGGCGAAGATCCTTGATGTGCTCCTTGACCCTTTCCTCCAGGTTCATCGCCTTGGACGGGTCAACGTCCAGGAAGAGGAACCTATGTACGTCAGTTCTGCAAAAAACGAGCGCAACGGTCGAAGAACATACGAGTATATATCCGTAACCATCTCATACAGCTGAGACTCAGTGTAGTCCCCGAATGAATGTTCATCCGCTTTCAGCTTCAAGCCGGCCTATTGACTCATGTCAACCCCTCATTGGCGACGCCATAATGCGCAAGATCACATACCAGCTCCGTCGCAGTCCAGTACAGTGGCACGTAGCGTAGTACATCACGAACAAGATCCACCATCTTGACCCCTTTACCAGATACGGCAAATGACCTCGAGAGGATCAATTTGCGCGTTCTTTCATAGAAGTAGTGCGCAATCTTGTCAGCCTGGTTCGGCGGTGCCTGCAACACACGCAGAACCTCCCGCTGGTCGCGTTGGCTTTCAGCATCGATGTTCGATGCAAGGAAGAACCTGTCATAGTAATTCACTCAATGACAACGATACTCGTCTGACATCAACTACTCACCCTTCACCAGAAACAACCTGTGCCGCCTTGACATAATATGGAGGGCGGAACTGAGCGCTGCCCAAAACTTGTCGGACGTCATTGTATTCGCGCACGATGACGGTTGCAGGCAAAACACCGGGGCGATTGAAGCTGTAGCGATCGGCTGTGCCTAATTTCCCAAGGAATAATTTCATCGACTCGGGGGTCTGCAGCGGGAACCAAGTGTAGGTGCTATTCTCAGTAAACTCTCCTGGCAGGCTGCGAAGGAGGAGACGACCAAGCGTGCTCCCATGTCCTGGGCCCTTCGTGTCGCGCTGGCTGTCTGCGAAACCCCATGCCGTGAGATTGTCAGGAGTGTAATCCGACGTAAAGTAGCGATCGCCACGCGTCAAGGCCATGGCATCGCTGAGGATGGCACGACTAATGGTGTATCCTGTGAGGAGAATACTGAGCCTCGAAAGGTCACAAAAGACCGGAACCTACCAGGGCAGAGTCCAGCACCCTCGACGACGGGCTTTGCCTCTTCGGCTTGCAAGCCAACATAAAGTTCAAGATTGTCGATATCGCGGTAAAGGTGCTCAGCAGCCTCTGCAATCTCGGGGTTGGAGTTCCATTCCAGGAAACTGGCATAGGCTACGAGGAAATATAATCAGAGTGCTGAGTTTTGGTATAGAGAAACTTTGATTCTCACGTTTCAAACAGAGGAACTACAGCGACAGTTGAGGTTAGACTATACTCGGGGTAAGAAATCAAATGAGATACCTTGCGAAATTCGTTCAATGAGCAGACACCCCAACGACGGTTGGCTTCGATTCCCATAATTTCGTGCAACCTCATGATATGGGGCGTGCCACGAGCACCAAAGGCTGCAGCAGGATGCTCGATCCTAGCACACCATCAGTCTGACTAGTGCATACAACCTAGCATTGTTACATACGCATTCTTGATGAGTGCTGCGAGCTCGCCATCGTTAAACCTTCCATCTTCCCCGCGTTCCAAACTAGGAAAGATATAAATACTGAGATTTAAATGGTCCCTGATCTGGGTACGCACTTTCCAAAGGTCCACTCCGAACAATCTTTCCGTTCGGCGTGCATTCTCCGAACAGCATCATGGAAATCCTTAATAGTGAGCTGTATATCATGATACGTGAATTCGTCAGTGATGTCGACGGTATGACTTACATCCTCCATGGGTTGTCCAGGGAAGATACGGCCCATCATACTCTCGACCCACTTCTCATCGGCTTCGGATGTCGTCGCATGCCACCGGTACAAAGAATTAAACTATAGGAGTAAGGTCTGTGAAGAACGAGGCCGGTCATTGACAGTAGTAGCACATGCCTCAACACTGCAGACATTTCCACGGCCGCGTTCAAAGAGCTTGTGATCCGATTCGCGCATTTCCTGAGAGTGCGGATTTAGCTACAGGCGACAATTGGAACAGAATGACAAAAAAGAACCACGGACACCAAAGGGATTCAAGCTCCAGGTGTTGCCTTGACGCACGAGGCCGAGAATGCAGCTAAAATAATCGGAAAACACTATGTTCGCGAACCAAGTACAGTTGATGAGGCGCGCAGTCTGGAAAATTTCCTCATCCTGAGAGGCGAGTTTCAATTCACGCTGCGGGTCGCTCAAAGGTATTCTGTCTGGGTTTGTCCAGGTATTGCGCTCATTAATCTCGAGGACTTTGTTGGCAACATACTGAACATAGGAATCGATGACAAAGTAAGGTCGTAGAAGATCGAAAACGTACGTTGTGGTTGCGGTTGAACAGCACAAGCAAAGCACAGACAGCAGGTGGAAGTAGGAGAAGACGTTCCTCGGCGAATATGTCGGGAAGGAGAAGCCCTCGACCGTCATGCGCCCGAATCTTGTTCAGCGTTTCTTCGTTGTTACCGTACAGTGGCGCAAGATCGATATAAGAGGACGTTTCATTAATATTGACATCCCTGTGAGACGTTCGGAAAATGCTTTCCGAAAAATTGGTTAGTCCTAGTACAGATCGAACATGATAGACCAAACTCACGTATGGACAACAAGCGCCGCAAACGAAAACATAAAGCTGGACAATCCGGCCGGGTGCATGACGAACTAAGACCACTCTCATCAACGGTCAGGCGAAAACTGCAAGTAAAGGGGGCCTGAACCTTTTCGCGTTTGAGAAGGGTATCAAACGCAAGGCCAGCATCGGGAAACATGTTCTGCGGGAGAGGACGCATCTGCTGTACGCTACGCGCATACGGCTGGTGAGCCTTGCCCATATTGGGATCAGAAAGATTGTTGTGTGAGCCATCTGGCCTACGATACGAGTAGTCGGGCCCGATGTACGTCGCCGGGGGGTGGGCTAGGTCGTCGTAAACTGTGTCGGGTGGCGTACGGTGTGTCAGGTAAAACGTACGCATATGCGACGAGGTATGGGAGACGAACGAAGCTTGACTAGCTTATTCTGCAACTCGTGAACCCTGTCCTTCAGGATGCCATCTGAATGGTGGGAGAGGAACACGATGATCTGCTCCAGCTGCGCAGGGCATCTTGAACGTCAGGCAATCCAATGTATACGATAACTAGCCAACGACTTACGCCCATCTTACGGTCATCGATAGAGTTGATATGCTTAAACGCGTCAATAGCCGCCACCTATCTCCGTATTATCACAAAGAGAACAACTGCGCAACGTGATAGGATACCCACAAAGGCGGAGGGCTCGTGGAACGAGGTGACACCCTTCTCGAACTAACGGACGGAATAAGCGCAGAAAATGGGCCAAAAATGAGTCAAAGCGCGGGAGACCCCCGATGAGGTAGCAAGAATGGTGTGTTTACCGCGGCCTGGAACTCTCTTACTGCAGCATCATCGTCGCGCTTGAAAGAACCACCCGAATTGGTGACCTGCTTGCGTGCGTGCGATTAGATTAGAGAAATGGGCAGGGGTATGGCCGACCTTGTTGTGGGCGGAGGGCTTGGAGGGCGTCGTGGAGGACATTTTAGCCATCGTTGAGATCGAGAAGGCGAGGAGGTATCGGGGGATGTGTTAGAGTTGGGAGAGGGGTTGGGAGGGTCATAGGGATGGTGTATTTGTATGACTAGGAGCGTCGACCATACGAAGGCATCGGCTGCCGCATCGTGCTCCAAAATTCGTACAACCGACGTTAGTCCATGTTGTGGGTTCATTGTGATGGGGTGAGATGATGGGGTGAGATGCCAAGACGGGTTTAGCTGTTTAGTTTGGCCGACAGTCGCAAATTAAAAGAATGCGCGCCTTTTCGACCTGCGACCTTACACGCTGCCAACTCGTTGCATGCCCTGCATTCTTGGACCTCCTCTCTCATTTATTCATCCACAAGCATGTCACTTGCCAGCTCATTGTGGAGCAGCACGGCACATGCTGATAGAAATGGCAATGCCCCGATGGACACCTAGATGTGCAGCTTGTTCATAAGCGACCCACGCGACGCGAACGAGCTGGTTGTTGGCGCGGACCTCCGACCCGGTCTCTCTTTATGTCCGTCTCTACAACCTCGGCTGCGCAATAGGCCTTTTACCGCGAGGATACAACCGATTCGATTCACAGAAGAAGAATCAGCTACGTACGCTACCCGCGACTGCCGAGCACCATCATACTAGTTACTAGATCTGTTGCTCCTGCGCACCAGCACCCCACTCGTGATCACCCCACCCACCACACTCGCAAACGCGTACCGCGTTCTCTCATCTCTTGCCACTGGTGACAGACGGACGCGGCACGGTCTAGGTTTGTGGACAGGGTGGTCGCCGTGTGAATGCTAGGTCCGTTGAGCCATCCCAGTTGCCGTGCCGCGTGTTGGTGGCGCAGCGGCATTCCTGACAGATAGGGGCGCTTGCAGGGTCTGTCCGTCTCCTGGAGATGACTTGTTCTCGAGCTCAAGTCAGCTGTCGTCCCACTCAGATCTTGGAAGAAGCCTGGATAGAAATAGACCAATTTTCCTGTAGTCTAGGCTGACAAGCAGCTACTGTAACAGTAACAAAACGATCGCTTCGACAATGTCCATTTTTGGAGCACCTTGAATAACACAGCTTGATGGACAGCATGACCAGACATGGGGACTATAGATGAAGGTGGCCCTGGAGTACGTCAACTGGGAGCAGGTGGATGTATGGAATGGATCAATCGACGTCAATCGTTAATCAGTGCGGCTACTTTCAAACCCAGACGATTACAGAGTACTGCTGTAGTTGACATGCTTCTGAACAGAACTGAACTGAACATTTGGATGTCCTTGGGCTTCAGTTGGATGGGTTCCCACACAGTATCACACCAGCACCGTACTTCGGATGAATGTTGCCGGTCATGGCTTTCCATTTCTAACATACAGATAAAGAACCACGACCAGCCTTCCAAAGTCTACAGTAATCATCGCTCGCACTTTCGTAGTAAGCGGGTGGGCGATGTGTCGTGTGATCGTATGTCTTCAACGCTACAGCCATTCGAATCTACCGTTCGTCCGAACGATGAGCCGGTGATAGACGAACGACCAGTTTTTGTGCACCACATCTACAATCTGCCCACAAGTGGGACCTGCGTCCAACCTGAGCCCGCGACTTGCTCGTCGCTCCACATACCGAGGTTTCTGAATTTCTGACGAATCCACCCGCGCGCTGCGCGATGGTCATCGACTCGGTAATGGCCAGTTTTCCCGGAGCGCTCGTGCGACGCTTATGGTATTCCGGGGAGAGCGCAACTCGGACGGATTGCGTGTCGGCGCGAAAGCGGGCCATGGGCGCCATGGCGACAACTTGAAGGTGTTGCGGGTCATCCGTCCTGATACGGAACGGTTGGAAAACCCTTCGGGATAGACAGAGACGGCTATGACTCGGACGGAACCACTCAAAAAAGGGGCAGGCCATACTGTATCGGTTTCTCCTTATCGCCTCGGCGCTATCAATGTAAATGCGATCTTGGGTTTAATACATGTTGTATGCCAAAGTTATACATCCCCTGCTGATACTACCTGATAGGTTGCTGTGTTGCGTTGCCAGCGTGCCCGTGCTCGAGAAGGAGTCATGCAAGCTCCACATCACCCCAAGAGGACGCCAGATGCAGCGGGGTCGACCTGTCTTTGTCCTTGGCTGCCGCATCGGCGCCGTGCTCAAGGAGGAACCGTACGAGATTGACACGACCGAGAGGAATCGACTACTTGACGCCACTTAAGTGTCCGTACCTGGGGTCCTCAGAATCCAGAATGATTTGTGCATAGGATGCGACTCCCTTGCGGATGGTACAGGGCGGAATGTCACTGCAAGGGGTGGAATGGAATGAGATAAGTCAAATTGCAATGGAATGGCGTGCGTGTCTGCTGGAAAGCGGTCCGTGAAGTCCGCTGTCGTTAGTTAGGGATAGAAGTTCCGGTTACCTCCTGAATGAAGTGGGACGGGAGCGCTGCGACTCGAATGGAGAGAAAATCGTTACCAAAGTATGCAAAGTACATGATCCTAGACGTCTACATACACCACGTTTCGGTTCTCATGGACTGCAAGCAAGTGAGCAGGAAGCAGAAAGGACACAGAATGCCAGCGCATGCTCGATCATCAGAGGCCACCTGGGCCAACTCGAGCACGGCTCGCCTACCCCTCAACTAAGTCAACACACCAGTACTGTCAACACTGGCACACCCTTTTCCTCATTGTACTCTCTTCTCTTGGCACCCTCCTCATTTCTTTTTCTACCTTGCCATTTCATCTCTCTCTCGCCAGCAAGTTGGAAACAAGTTAAGACAGGACACCAGGGGGGCTGGATGCAGCTGAGGAGTGTCAGTCGTCTTCTAATCCTTTGCTGATCAAAGTTCTAGTATTCTTTACGCTAGTACCCCCAAATTCTCATACCCATTCCCGATTGCCCGTAACAGTAGAAGGATACATTTCAGTGCTCGCCCTTCATGTACGTTCCGTCTTTCCGCCTTTGCACCATCGATCACCCTCACCAAGGACCCCGCCGTTGTCGCATGATACCGTCGCATTTCCCACCGTTGTGCTCACCACGTGATGAAGAACGCGACCATAGGGAAGGACGTCTACAGTTGCGGTCCACGAGTCCACCAGCGCTCGCAAGTTCGGAAGTTGTGAGTCGATAATGTCTTTTAAGAGTGAGAAGACCAACGCAGATGAGTTTGGAGATTCCTTTAAGGCAACAAGGAAAATCGGAGCTTGTCCTGGAAGTTTCATCAAGTCCTCCAAACAACAGACAAGTTCATCATCACCGGGGCATTGTGCACCATTGCGGTGTGTCGTATAAAAGTGGAAAGGATCTCATAGTAGGAATCGGACTGGTCGCACAGTTGGAATAGCACAGAAGAGAGTAGCCCACGGAAGTCTTTCTTTGATCCTCCCTAAAGTCATAGTAATACATCGTGAGTGTGGAGCCTTGAACGGACCACGCCGCGGTCCTGCTGTGTCGCGATTCGCCAGCAAGGTCGGAATTCTCCATGGGTTGGGTGGAGAGCCAACTTCGAATATGTCCCTGCAGCTGGTCGCCTATCAGATGATTTCAGCGTTTAGTAGTGGCAACGTCAGAAGGCTACTGACGTTTCAACTTGTTCTTTTCGCTCACCATTTGATGGAGGATTTATAGCACTCCAGAAGACACGGGGCTCGTTCGTTGTCACCACAAAACGTACCAAGGGCTTCTTGGACACCGTCAGCAGAAACACCGCCGTCTAGAGGGAAATGAATTCAACAGACAGCAGATTACAGACCAAGGTGCGCTTGCTCACCATCCATGCGCTCCTTCATACTCTCAACAAGACAGTGAACGACCCCAGGGGTCTGAGCTACGGTGGTCTGAGCCTCGTCTTGCATGAGTTAGTCCGGCGTCTGCAGGACCGCCTCGATGTCCTTGTCCCCGAAGAATCTTTTTCTTTAGATATTTGGCTGCGTTGCGCTGAGTACGGTGACGTTTCGGCAAGAACGGACTGGACTCACTCGACAGTCGCTGCTTGGGCTCTTCGGTCACCAAAAGACGAGGGTAGAGATCAGCTCTACTATTATCTTGACCACCATATCAATCATTGTGGGCGTGAGAGAGATTTGCGTGTATATATAGAGACGACCGACAGAGTGTTGGTGTGACTCGAGCAAGTCGGTGAGTGCGTCCCAGTTGAATTGTACGCCCTTAGCCGCCTGGTTCAATTGGACGTCACAAGAACATACATATATGAACTAGAGAAGGCACCTACATCAAGCAGGATGGCGAGACGGCCGCCGGTATTGCCTTCGACAAAGGAAATGACAAACGGTCAGAGATGCAGTAGGAAATATGTCATCAGCGCCTTTGACATACCAGCACAACAGCGGAGGCGACGGAGGCAACGGAAGAAAGTGGAGTTCAAATCGACACGGTTGTCTTCATCGCTTTCGTGATTTTATCAATTTCTCGGAAATCGATGAAGGCCTGCGTTTGACCTCGCAGAAGAGTTGAAATGGGCCTGACGCAGTTGTAACTCTGGAGTTGAACCGCGAATGGATGTTGGGCCAACTTGACGCCCGCCTTTTTCCTCATAAGCCTGCAAGGCAGACTCGAAAGGCCGCTGGATAAACGTGTGGATCCTGGCTGGGGGGGGGCATATCGTGAGTGGGAAGGAAGAGGGGTCTTTGGGAGGGGGATCAGTCTGTTGTGGGGAAGCGATAGCGAGAGTGCGGGACGCGGGGCGGTCGAGGATTGCGGCGAGGATGTAGTTCAGGGCAATTAATGTGATTGCTCGAAACGAAAAGTCTTGGGTTAAGCGCTGGACTACGTTGGGCACAAGTGAGAGATTCTTGACCATCGTAGTTGGTGCGCGAGGATTAGGATGTCAGTCGGCCCAAGTCAAGGCGACGACAAAGGTCGGATACCATCTATCCACAGTAGTACTACGAACCCATGCATGGCACATCCGTTCGCAAGGACGAGACGGAACAGAACTTGCACTGTTAATAACATAAATTGATCTCTCTATAGCTAGTAGTGTACATCTTTGTGGTTGCATCCCAGCATTCCCCCAGACACCCTCGGATGCTGCCTCACTTGTATTGCGACACCCAGTGGTCGCACCACCTCGTCATTCTCCCCCAAAGACTGAAACACCCTCCAATAGACGATACCTTATGACGTGGTGCGTATATTGGTTGTCACGAAATAATAGCATTAGGATAGAGAGGGAAGCGACGGTGATAAGTACTGAGCTGGCGGCGAGATAACGGAGAACAACAGGCGAGCATGCGATAGGTCAAAAGTGCGTATCGTGAGTGTATCACTTGCGCATGGCACGACGGACCAAACCTGCTATGAAGAGCGTGCCAACGGCCGCGGCACCACCAGCAATGGCCATGCCGATGTATCCCTCTGTGTTGGGATTCAGCAAGCTTCCCACAAGGCGTCATGAAGGGAGAGGGTGAAGGGACATACCACGCTTGACTGCCTTGTCGATGAGTGTGTCGAGAGACAGTGCCTGCAAGTTGGTTGGTTCCCGCTCTAAAAGACGTGCTGCGTGCGGTAGTCCGATTATTGACGCGGAGCGGGTGAGAACGGTGACTCTCACAGTTAAAGCTCTTCGCTTCGTCGAAGTTGCCCATTTTGTAGTGTCCGAGTGCTAGATAGTACAAGCATTCACGTCTCCGCGTAGGTTCAGAGCGGTAGATATCTGCGAGAAGAAAAGGGGGTGTGAGAGACGATACGAAGACAAGACGGGGATAAAGGACGGTAACGTAACCTGCTAGGAGCTGTACTCCTTCTGCTTGGTGCTCGCGAATTGGGCTCTTTACAAGGCCCCATGCATAGTTGAACTTCGTCTGAGTCGTAACGTGGGACTGAGCAACCTCCTTTTCGTACTGCGTACGCAGCACCTATCATACATGGGTTCAAGGCGCGTTCAGAAAGGATAGAAGATAATAGAGGCGGACCTGAAGCTCGTCAAACGTGAGTGAGACTTCTGCATCGGCGGCGTATGGGACATCTGCGGTCTTCATGTCGGTTGGCTTTGTCGTGGATCGCAGCAGTAGCCTGAGGTGACACAACTGCGGTCTTAAGAAGTCCTTAGGATAGTGGCAGTGAGGGGTCCGTGGGGTCTTCTGGGCATCAGCCGTGGGGTGTCTTGGGTCCGACTAGCCAACTGCTTTCTCTTCAACTCCCAACATGGCAGACGCAGTCCGTGAGTACATTACCATACGCCCACCTCCCACGTCAGAATACACTGACAAGCAAACTATTTTTTACAGCTGATCCTTACGGTGGTGATAGAGGTGATTACCCCATTCCGTTCTTTTTCTTTAGCTCGACACAACCCACTTATGGTGCATTCCACCCACGCACCAGCTAGCTAGCTTCGAGAATCCTTGTCCTCTTCGATTATTGCCAGCCGACCGGCCCACCTTCTACTAACAGACAGCTATCCAGCACAGTGCTCACCTCCTTTCTCCTCTTCCTTTTTACAGAACGTTCTCATCACCATCATGCCGACTCGGAACGTCATCGCCCCTCTCGCCAAGACCATCGCGACCGCGAACGAGGTGATCGTGGGGACAGGGATAGGGATAGAGAAAGAGACCGTGGCAGGAGAGAGAGAGAGGACCGCGAGCGCTACTCTCACCGCGACCGGGAACGCCCAGATCGGGGTGACCGCGAAAGGGACCGTGATAGGGATCGCGACAGGGAACGCGAACGAGGCCGCTATCGCGAAGAAGGACGCCCGCGCATTGAAGAAGAACGCCGACGAGACTTCCCGCGCGAAGACGACCGACGTCGCCCACACGGCGGCCACGATGAGGGAAGCCCCTCTCGCGGTGCCCGCCGCGGCCGAGGCCGCGAACGTAATGGTGGTTCTCCAGAACGCCGCTCACCAACACCCGTAGGCACCGTCCTGCTCTCGCAGCGCAAGCGCAAGGCCAGCGGTTGGGACGTTCATGCACCGGGCTACGAGCAATACTCGGCTATGCAGGCGAAGCAAACCGGTGCGTACCGCCTTGGGTTTGAACACAAGAGTTGTGTGTATGAGAGCTAATGTGTAAATTGTGTTTTCAGGGCTGTTCAATCTTCCTGGCGCGAATCGTACGCAGATCCCACCCATCCTGGCTGTTCCTGGCCTTCCGCCCCCGATGCCTGTGCCTACGTTTGGGATGGGTATGGCAGTGAACCCTAACCTTTCTCGTCAGTCTCGGCGCTTGTACATTGGCAGTATCACGCCAGAGATCAACGAGCAGAATCTCGCCGATTTCTTCAACAACAAGATGACTGAGATGAAGATCGGTACTGGTGCTCCGGGGAACCCAGTCCTTGCCGTGCAGTGCAATTACGAAAAGAGCTATGCGTTTGTTGAGGTACTTAATTTTTTCATGCGCATCTGCCATCTTTCATTGACTGAGACTTCGTAGTTTCGCAGTGCTGAGGACGCTACCGCTGCGATGGCCTTTGATGGGATCATGTTCCTTAATGGCCCACTCAAGATTCGCCGACCAAAAGATTACGGTGGCTTGGAAATGCCTGCAACTGCTAGCTTCCATGTGCCAGGGGTCGTCTCGACTAATGTGCCAGACTCGGAAAACAAAGTATTCGTCGGTGGCCTTCCATCATACCTCAACGAAGAGCAGGTGATGGAGTTGCTGAAGAGCTTTGGCGAGCTCAAAGCGTTCAATCTTGTGCGCGATAATGGGACTGGGCCTTCAAAGGTATGTGCGCATTTGTCAGATCTGTTCCAATGGTTTTTGAGCTGGATTGGAATTCAGGGCTTCGCATTCTTTGAATATGTCGATCCTGCTGTTACGGACGTCGCCATTCCCGCACTCAGTGGTATGACCCTTGGTGATCGCCAGCTGGTCGTCCAGCGTGCCTCGGTCGGCGCCAAAGCCGGCCAGCCAGGTTTCCCCGACTTGCCGTATGAGCAGTTCCCAGCCATCCCGCGACCGATCATGCCAGCCGGCGACTTTTCGGAAAATGACGAGCGGGTGCTTCTCATGCTCAACATGGTCACGCCCGACGACCTCATCGACGATGAGGAGTACGCCGAAATCGTGGACGACGTCCGGACCGAGGTTTCCAAGTATGGTCCGGTTGAGGATGTGCGCATTCCGCGTCCGGTCCATGGAAGGGGACACCACCCAAGCGACCAGGCGAATGGCGTTGGGCGCGTCTACGTGAAGTTTGTGGACTCTGAGGCAGCCGCGGCGGGCCTGAAGGCGCTTGCAGGTCGCTCGTTCGCGGGGCGGAGCATCATCGCGACGTTGCTTGGCGAAGGGAGCCAGACATCGCCACCACTGGAGGTGATCTTTGCGCCACAGCCGGATGCGGCACCTCCCCTCCCAATAGAACCATGATGCGGGTATGTGAAAATGAAAGAAAAAGTACATACGTGCTTTTTTTACCTCAGTTCCCTAGGTCGTTGCTCTGTACTTTTGTTCCCGCTTTTTGTCTTGTCCGGGCAATTATGCTTGTTGTCAGTCAAGCCCGCAATACAGTCTTCGTTCTTTGATTCGGCTACTGGCGTGGATCTCGTATAGCTGTGTGAGATTTTGAGGTATGTTGGGTTTCCAATTGGTACAGTACTATTGTAAAACTGTGATAAATTCGGCCAACTACGCCACATAATACAGCGGGTCTGCTGTTGTCTGTTCATGCGTTCGGCTGTCCTCCTAACCATTCACGAAAGGCTGAATATTCTGTCACTTGGGGCACCCCGTCACAAATCGCGGAGGGTATTCTGCCTACTACATCTGGTGGGACCCTGGGCAGTCATTCATGCATTTCACGCAGGTAAACCCCTAGAAAAACATTGTCAAAGATAAATGTGATCCACTCTCGCTCCCACTGTCGCCAGTGGACCGGCCACGCCAGTCATCTTCGCCGCCGAACTGAGCATCAGGAGAATGTTTCCTTCCGGACCCTCAGCCACCCGTGCCCATATGTGGTACGTCACTTTATGAAGAAGACCTTAGGAAGTAAGTAAGGAGCTGGCGTGGTAGATGGAAGTAACTTACGTGCCACGGCACCATGACTGGGATCGCTGATGTCAGGTCCGAGTCTGGACTTCGATCTGGAGTCGGACGCACTAACGAAAGGCCGAGTAGCGCTGAGATAGAGGCTCTTTAAGGTAGCTTCCCTTCCCCGCTGCCAGTGGGTGCGGTCCTGCTTTCACGAGACCAGAACGATCCAAACAAAAAGTCTCCAAACGTCTGGCATGGAAGTAAATACGGTCGGGGCTATAGACGCTCCGCGATCAACCTGTAGGACTGTAGTCACACGTATCGATCTCCGAAACGCCATGCACCCGCTCCTCGTTCAGTCGTATCCCTCTGGCATGCCGTTAAACCACCCTGCACTCTTTCGGCCGCACAAAAAACTAAAAAGAGGGGAGTGCCCGTATTATTATAACACCACCGGAAATGGGACACTATGCAACGAATGCTCCAGAAAAAGTGCTGACATGGACTATTAGCAGTCTCGGCCACCTTTCTCACTTCGCCGGTCGAGAACCGAAGCAATACAGTACATGTCAAGCCTGTGCTTATCGGACCTTTTGTTGCTTTTTTGAGCAGACAATGGGTGTCGATGGCAAGCGGGCCCGGGATGTCACACGCAGTTCTGACACCTCGATGATCTTCGACTTCTCCGTAAACCCCTTAGCATCGAGCGTCTTTCATCAGGGCGGGTTATCCGTATTTTGTTTGCATGCATAGAAATATTTCTGTGATGTGAAGGAGAGCATTTCGGAGGACAAAACAAACGCGGGACAGGGTGGGGAAAATATTCTGTCCATTCAATTTTCCATTGTTATATTGTACAACCCCTACAGTTTATACCGACACCGACAGCGTCTTTCCCTTTCTGCACTTTTTATATACGCGCACGCTCTAGAGTGTTTTCTTTGACTTTCAACCAACATCGAGGTCCAAACATTCCCTTTTATTCTGTCTTCGTCTTCTGCTCAGGCTCGACGTCCGATTGAGACCTATCAGGCAGCAACGCCGCCACGTCGTCGATTTTCCTGAACTGCCACGGGAAGCGCGACGGGTACAAGAAGGGGCGCATGTCGAAGCCTGTGATATGATTCCGACCACACAAGTGCGTTAGCCAAGGTTCCCCTCTACCCGAGACGAAATAAATAAATAGATAAACAACGTACGGTTGTCATCCGGACTATACGCCTCCTTATATGTTCCCCAACGAGCATTAACAGCATCAGCAAAAGAGGGAACAACAGAACGTACAGCGTGATACGACGGCGTGAGCGTCGTCATCTTGTGTCGATTGCGCGCGTACTCAAAGTAGAACAACTTGACCTTCTCGGCGATCTGCCGAGGCGACAGCCGCGCGCCCCACTCGTGAACAAGCTTGGTGAAGATGCTGTAAGGCCCGCACTTCTCCACCTTGCGCAGCCGCCCAAACTCGGACAGTTCGTCATACGTCATCCCCATGTCGGCCTTCCGATGTGATGTGCGCGCCCAAGCAATTCACGTGAGTAACCCACAACAGAACCCGGTGGGAAAACCAGTCACACCTCATCGGCCTGTACGTACGTTTCTGTAAGAGGCTCCAACTCGGCCGTGGGAACGGCGGTGATGAAGCTGCATAATCAAAGGTTCGGATCCTCGTGCCAACAATGAGCGAAGTAGGACTCCTTACCTCGAGAGGATGGGAAGCTGAAACTTCTCTTGCGCCCACGCGATGAAACGCTTTAGGTCGGTCTTGCTTATCCCTCCAATAGGGTTGATGTCCGCTGCAAGTCCGCGGCCCCGCGCACTTCGTAAGGACTCGGTCCAGAACAAAAGGAACGAGGAGCCCAAACTGACCGGAAGAGCAGTCGTACTTGGTCAGGTACCCACGCAAACTTGCGTTCCGAATCGGCGCGTCAGAATGGAACGATGAACGCCGTAGATCCCGGCTGAGAGTGAGCACGAACGCACCTTTCGTCTACGTTCGCGCTCCCCAGCACGAGCAGCCCGCCGGTGCGCCCGCGCACCCACGGGAGGAGCTGCGCGAGGAAGTATGCGATCACCATGCGCAAACGTGCCTGAATGTTCTGCAGCGCGAGGTTCTCTGCGTCGCTCCCGCCGTGCGCGCGGAATCGCGGCCGCACGCCTGTCACGACCTGGAAGAGCGTCCGGAGCGCCGTCACGATGGTGTCCATGTTTAGGTCCGTGTGATAGCTAAGGGACCATCAACCGTCATCACACTACATAGAGTGCCCTGGGAGGGGGGAAAGAGAGGAGAGACATGCCTGCCTATGGCCTCTGCGAGTTCCTTCGCGCGCCCGCGGGTCTCTGCGCTCGAGTTCTCCGTGCCCATATAACACGTGTGCAGGATCCGTCCACACAGCTCGCGCGCGTCCGTAGGAACATATTCTGAACCTTCGGGCTCCCCCACGATACGTCGCGCATCCGAAATCACCTGCTTGTCTGATCCGCGACGCACCAGCGGGCATCAGCTATGACCAAACACGGACAGAGAGGGACACCATACTCCCGTTGCGCGCTGCGTCGACAGCCAATCGGCACATCGAGTAGACGATGACGGCGGTAGCGCAGCTGTCAATCCCACCGCTGAGCGGCAAAAAATAGCCCTGCGTGCGTGAGCGGCGCAGGTAGTCCCAAAGCCAACAAGCCGGGCCCAGCCTGTTTATCATTACAAAGAGCGGAGCGTAAGGAAAGGGGATGGAGAGGAACGGTGACTCACGCTATCTCCTCCTCGGGCGTATGGTACTTCACCTCGTTCGGCAGCACCGCAGGCCGATTGAGCTCCTCGATCTCGTCAAACTTGCCGCTGGAGAGGGCGACGGGCGCTTCGATGCGGTGGTAGCGCTCTGCACCAGCAGCTTGCATGCTGCGGCTGCTCTTCGCGCGGTGCGCGCGCACGTCTTCAATGTCAATCGTCGCTGAGACGACCTCGACGTCCGCGAAGGAGAACTGCGAGCCTTGTGCGATGACGCGCCCATTTAGTGCGATCATCGCGCAGCCGTCGTAGTACAGCCGGTCGCCATCGCAGCCTTGCTGGTTCGCGTAGAGATACACGCCGCCCAGCTGCGTCAAATCAGCGCTGTGCCCTTCTTTCGAAGAGTAAGGGATGGCGGGGGGTGGTCACCTTGAGAGTGGCCTCTTTGATGAGCTCGACACGCCTGTTGAGCTTCCTGAGCTCGTGGTGACTCCCGCTCGAGTTTGTGAATATTTCGACGCCGTCGAGGCCCATGAGGATATGAGGGCTACAGACGAAATAAATGAATGAGATGCGTAGCGTCCTCCCTCTCTTTAATCGAAACAACCGAGTGGTGTACAGTACCTCGCTGGCGTGAAGAGCTCCTCGCACAGTTCGATTCCGATGCATGTATCGATCGTGCTGACGACACAGTCCCCAAACGGCACCTTAACCTATCTCGCCATTCCTCTTTTTTAAAAGGTGTTTGGTGGTGGGCCAAGAAGGATTCTGGCGTACCTGGCCAGTAACGGCTTGCACGATGCGGGGCAGGTAGTGGTCCTCCCACTGGCGCGGCTTCATCCAAGGTGTGAAGTAACGCAGCTCGCGATAGTTGCCATCATTCGCAAGCCACATCTTTGGGCGAATGAGGAGGATCTTGCGATTGTGGATGATCACGCGGCAGTTGTATATCACATTCTTGTGCATCACCGGCCTGTGCGTTATGCACGTTATGAGACAAACACACAAACACATGTAGGAGGTGGAACGAGTGGTGGCATTGCTCGCAAAGCGAGTTATCATAAACAAAGGGGGAGGGAAATGCACGTACATCCCGATATCGCAGAGAATGTTGAGCGTGTCGTCAGATGAGAGTATGCTCGCTAGCACCTCCCACGAATGCAGCACCGTATCACCTGCATATACATGTATCCATCCGTTAGCCTCAACATCATCCACCATTCTGCGTCCAAACACAGAAACCTAGGGAAGGCTAACCGGGCCAACACGACAAAAGGAAAAGAGAAAAGGTTCTCACCTTCAAGAAAATGGTCCAGACATCCATACCCGGGTATCTCAAGTTCTGGCCCAACGCGCACCGTAGCCCCGCGCGCTCTGGCGATGGCGATGCTCTCCAAGATACGTTCCATATTTCCCTACTCGACAGCCACACAGATACGTACATGCATGCCCGCGCAAAAAGCGATGCAATCAGTCAGTCAGTACACGCTAGCGAGAAAACCGGGCCAGGCACACCTGGAAGTCCATCGCCCACTGATTCAACGAGCTATTTTGTATGATAAAGAGAAAGCGAGAGAGGTTGTGGTGGGGAATGAAGGGACATTACCATCTGGAAGGGATAGAGGGGCAGGCGTGAGGGGATACGAAGGCGCGATCGGGGGAGCGGGTGCCAGTACGAACGCCAAGCGAGTTGGTTACTGTAAGTTAGCACAGACCACAGAGACACGCGACGGGACGGGGAGGACCATGCGGAAGAAGGGGAAGACGATTGCTGTATGCTCACGTTGCAAGAGTGATCAAGTGACCCATCCTCTTTCTCTTCTTTCACAATAAACCAAAATTAAGAAAAAAAACTTGTGGAGCGATCGATGCTTGTGAGGGGAGATACACCACGTTTGCCCGTTGGTCCGGGTCGTCGTCGCTACGGAACACGGAAGGTCCGGGCCGATGGATGAACGCCACTAAAAGTTAGGACGCCACAGTGATATAAGCGGCGCTCGTCGACAAACGTGTTAGCAATAGTCGCTAAATAGAGAGAGTAGCGCCGAATGTCGGGTACGATCCAGAAAAAGTCTCCTCTGTACATCGACCGCGAAGAACTGGATTTCTCAGCCCTGCGCCCAAGGACGCCAACTTTGGGTGGTGTATTATTATAACTTACTGAAACCGAAACTCAAAGCTGAAACTGTTCTGATAATGTTTTCGTCTCCGCTCATATCGTACCAAGTAATACAGCAACTAGGTGCTAAGTAGTAAAGTAAGGACGATCGAAACAACCATTGGACATAAGCATAAATAAGGCACAGCATAAAAAAAAAAGTCTCCAAAAGAAAACAAATTGAAAACGATGTGTAAAATCTGTTACCTCCAGTACGGTGCCGAGTCCCGACGTCCAGGCGATCCAGACGATGCACCCCGCCCTCCCCGTCCTCCCCATCCAGTATCAGACATCCGCCTATAGTCACCTCTACCATCCTCGCGCCCTCCGTTCCCACTTCCAACCCCGCCACCCCTGCGCGCTCCCCCACGTCCACGCCCGCGCGACGACTCGTCTCGACCATAGTACCCACCGCGACGTGCACCACCACGCTCGCGGTCATCGTACCCACCATAGGGCTTCTGCATCGGCATTGTTTGCGTCGGTGGCTGATGCTGCTGCTGCGCACCCCAAGGGAGCGGTGGCCCTGGAACATGTATAGGTACCGGTCCCGGCGGCAGGGGGGCTTGCATCGGTGGTGGGGGTACTGATGGAATGGGAGGTGGTGGTAGCCCGGAGGATGACGGGCCTTGTGGTAACTGTTGTTGCTGTAGCGCAAGTAACATCGTTTGAATCTGGTCTGGACTGAGTGATGCAACTTGTGCTGCCAGTTCTGCCGCTGATGCCGGCGGGATGGAAGGTGGTACCAACGCAGGCGTGGTTGGCGTGACTGATGCCGGTGCGGAGGGAAGATGGGACAGCGCGGCGGCTAGAGCAGCGGGTCCTGCGTTAGGAAAGGCAGCGCCAGCAGGCATGATGCTCGCCAAGGCAGATGCGAGGGCAGGTGGTAAGACTGACGAGTGTTGCCCTTGTGGTGGCGCGAATGGCAATGGCTGCCCTGCATGCGTGGGTTGGGAATGTGAAAGAACCGACGTTGCCGGTTGGGGTGGTGGTGGCAGTGGTGCCAGCGGCGGCAGTGCGGCCAGTTTGCCGCGGTTGAGAACCCAAATCCCGACGAGACTGTCTTCGTTCCGTGTTGCAGGAAGGTGCAGATCATCAAGGAGCTCAATGTATTCGGGCAGTGTGTGGGAACTCTGCAACGGAATGACGTAGAGTTCTCGGCCCCAATCTCGTCCTCTCGAGCCCCACGGGAATATCAACCCATGGCGGCTGTTCATTCATATCAAAAAATGATTCAGTGACGTGCGATGAGAAAAAAAAAAAGAACGGCAGATAGTGACGCACTCTTTATTAATGAGAAAAGTGGAGAGCGTCTTGAGCGCCGCCATATCAGCGTCGGAAACGGGCGTCCAAGCGACTGCGATCAGCTCTTTTGCCGAGTTGAGCCTCGACGCGAGCAGATACTGGGCCGAGTTGCCCACCGCCACGCGGCCATCGATCCTGAGGTGGTCGAGGGGGAATAATGTCCGCCAGAGCGGTGAATCAGACGCGAGGCCGCGTCCGCCGATCTGGCGTGCGACGACCCTGAGCTCTTGCGGTACGCTCGAGTCGACTGGCATGCTGATCTGTCCAAGAACCGTTCAACGTTCGTCCTTCTCTAACTCCCAGAGAAAATGAAAGACGCCGACTTACGATACCGCTCCAAACGTGGGGCAACCCTTCGAAAACAACCTGCGGGTCTGGCCGCGAAGCCAGCCCGGTCGTTCCCTTCTCTTTGTCCTTTTCTTTGTCCTTCTCCTCTTCCTCTTGACCCAAGAACATGGCAAAATCCAGATCGTCTCCACCTTCACCCTCGTGCTCCGCTCCTCCGCGTTCTGTCCCACCCTCGTATGCCAGTTCAGCCCCACGTGAAGAGACTTCCTCGGCGGGAGGCGGGGGCGTGCCCAGGTCCATCGCATCTCCGCCGTCATTTGCATCCGTGCCCTCTCCTGAAGCACTACCATCTTCATTGGGTGGAGCCGGTAGTAGCGCCGGCGCTGACCACAGCGCATTCAAATCGAACGACGCGCGTGGGGGCATGTCCGGTTTGCTCGGTGCGAAGGGAGAAATGCCAGTAATCGCTGTCGACACTCCCTGCTGTCCTTGCTCCTGTCCGGTTGCGGACGATTCACTCGAGGATGCGGGCAAGTTGGGCGCCACAGGAGAAGCAATAGGAGCTGACACAGACTCTGAAGGTTCATCATCCATGTGGATAAAGTCGCCCAAGTTGAGCTCTGCGTCCATTGTGGGCGCCAAATCGGGCGCTTGTGTGGTTGGCACAGGCGGCGGTGCGCCCCAAGAGGCCGGGGCCGCACCTGAAGCGGAAGAGGGGACGACAGGAGATTCCGGTGGGGCAGAGGCAGAGGGCGGGTTCGAGTGCATATGGGATTGTGGCTGGACGGTGCGAAGCCTAGCGAGGCGCTCGCGCTCGCGCTCCTGTTCGGCCATCTCCTGTTCTCGTTCACGCTGCTTGGCGACAAGCGAGTCTTCATTCACGTCTTCAATGTCCTGCAGCCCCTTGTGCGTGATCTTAGCGCGCGGGACGGTCGCCTTGACTAGAATGGAGTGTTCAAGGGCTTCCTGCTCAGCCTGTTTGATCGATTCCTGCTGTTCTTGAGACGCGAGCTCCGTGGATGACATCGTCGCGAGTTTCGTGGATGCGACTTGCCCAGAGGAAATGCGCTTATGCAACGTGGCACGATCGGACTGCTGTAAATTGAAAATAAGAGTACGAAAGCGCTCCCTGAATAGAGACAGTAAAAGATGAAAGCATCGTTGTCAGTAACAACTTATGGGCTAACGGTTGAAAAACGTACTTGTACTTTACGCCTGCACCCAATTTGCCATGCTTGTCCGACTCCGCATACGTATCGAACGCCGCTTGCTCAAGTTCTGCCGCAAAGGCCGTTGCACGTTCCCGTACTTGGGCCTTCTCCTCCTCGGTCAGCTCCTCGGGTTTTCTCTCCACCATCACCTTTTTGCTTTCCTCTTCCTCTTCGGCTTTGCCATCCTGCTGTATGTGCGGGTACTGCATATATATGCCCGTGAACATCTCGGTAAACTTGCCGAGGCAGTACTTGCGCGCGGGGTCATCTGTCGCAGAAGTGGTGGTAGAAGTTGATTCGGCACGCTTGCGCTTCGCCGCAGTTGGCGCTGCCGCTGCGCCCGTGGCGCTGATGGACTGCTTGCGCTTGAGTCTGCCTGGTGGTGGAGACGTGGATGTGATCCTTGATTTTGTCGACGTGACGCTTTTGCGGCGCAGATGCGCACCCGTCGCAGTAGCCTTTTCCTCTCCACCATCCCCTTCAGAGTCGGATGAGGAAGCTGTAGGAATGCGCCTGTTGTTCGCACGCTTTTGGGACAGGTTACGGTGAGAACGTTGCATCCTTGCGGTAAGCGGCGCGCGATGACACACCTTTCGCCTGTGCCCGTTCCCCGCTGCATCCTCGCGACGATCGCCTTCCTCGACGTACTCGTCGCCACTTCCGTCACCACTTGATTCTGATAACTCCGCAGGGGATAGCCGCTGCCGCCGTTGCTTCCACTCGGGCCCCTCGACCTCCCCCGCCTGTGCGGGCTCCTCTTCCGGCTTCGTCTGCGTCTTGACCGTTCCCGATGGTTCCTCGGTTGTAACGTTCTCAATAGGTTCGAGCGCCTCGAACCCCTCCCATTCCACTATCAAACTTGAGTCAGCACTGCTCTCTCCCAGGGTGCGGAGAATAATAAAAATGAGGCACAAGTAGGAAGAAGAAACGGCGGAAACGACTTGAAGTCGGGAAGAAAAAGGAGGAAAGGTAAGACTGCCTGCAGTCTTGGCGGGTGGTCTCACATTACATATGCGTAGTGGGGCGGCATGTCTGACCACGCTGATACCTGACGGTATCATTCAGAAGTCGGTATACGCAACTAGCACTGGCAAGCGGGGGCACATGCAGCTCAGGCTGGCGCAATGGCAGCGTACCAGTACCAAGACGTATTGCGACGAACACGGGTACCAGCAGACGTAGATGTGAGGTTGTTACAAGATGGAAGAGTACAACAATACGGAAGAGAGAGGGGTAGTGGGAGTTGCCGCTCACGGGTCATCTTCTGATACTTACTCACTGTACGCCTGCCAGTCTTCTCCTGACATGAAGGACACACATACACCACTGAGAGATGAAATAGATTAGTCGGGCGTAATTGATCCACGTAAAAATGGAAATATGACTCACTTATCTCACTCGCGTCGTCTTCACTAAGCTGGACACACCGGAAGTGATACCTGGTTGGATATGTATGAGTATGAGCACCATTCGAGCAAAGAGGAAGGAAGGAAGTGAGAGAGGAAAGGAGACAGAATGGCACTGACCATTCATCACAGGTCCCGCATTGAACCATAGGGGTTCCGTCATCCACCCCACGACACGAACAAAATTGCTCCTCTACTGTCTTTGCCTTTACATTTCGAGCAGGCTTTTTAGGGGCAGCTTTCTCCTTAGCCTTCATTGGTGGTGAAGGGAGGGAAGCGTTGTCGTTCTCTTTACCTGAGGGCTGCGTGGCTACCTTGCGTGAGCGAGTTGTACGCATGCTGGCGGCAGCTGCTGCCGCTGTTGCAGCTCGAGTTGGCATGGGAGCTGTTGTTTGAATGTACAACAGAGTCAGGAGGGAGAAAAAAAACTTTTTTTTTTCACAGAAATCTGACTATGCCTGTGACCGTCGTCGTCGTCGGGTGTGTTGAGGAAAGAGAAAAATAATTCGTTATCGATCGTTGTCTCGATGACTGCGGCGCGGCGGAGGTTTGCCGAACACAAAACAAACAAAGTTTAAAGTCAGACATCATTCTTCCGTTCCCACGCCACAACCACCCACTTTCGCCCCTGCCCCTGGATTGGATGATGGCCCTCTCTGTCTTTGCTTCCTTCACCGAGTCACAAGGCAAAAAAGTCGAGATATGCGATAGGTCGAAATAACAGAAAACAGCCACCGATAACCCCCCGAGCTTCTCCACTTCTATGCGGCCCATGCACTTCTCCAGGTATCCTAACCCTCGTCGTACGATTGATCCTGGTCAGTGGTTCTTGAGACATGCGACTCCCTGACCTCAAGTTATGGACTTACCGAAGCAACGCATAGGAGACCCGTTCCTTAGTCGGGTCCAGTATAACTGTGATAGTGGGTTTTCGGAACGCCCGGGAGCGATTGGTTGCACGGTTGTCATCAAGAAATCTTATTGGCGCTTCGCGACTCTCCACATTCCAAGAAAGAATTCTGTTCATCTTTGGTGTCATCCAAAAGGTGTACCGAGAAGACGTCGCGACGTGAAGAATACGTTCCTCTAACTGAAAGCGTGAGTATGTTCACACCCAGGCCTACTGCGCACTGCACCTCTGTAGGACGGCGGGACTAGGGCTTCCCAAGTATAGCCCACGAGGCCGTCTCCACAGCCACAATCAAGGTTGGTCCGGCCGCAGTTATTAGGATGACCACATGCCCCGCTGCCAATCGTGGAACCCCCTACACGTGATCGTGGCGTACTCCACACGTGCTCGTACGCCGATATTTTCGGCCGTGGGCCGTATTGTGGTGTGGTGTGGAACGCAGAAAAGGTACAGGACAGAATCAAAAAAAAAATGGTGCCGTTGGAGGCATGACCGGATGACCGACCGAGGGTGAGATATAGATGCAGCCGTTGTAGGTTGCCTGCAAGCAAGCGGATCGGTCTCTCCACGAGGCGTGCCTCTCAATTCAAGGCGGCTGTTGGCCGTGAACGTGCGCGTGGAAAGGCACGATTACGGTGGCGCACTTTGGTTAGCATCGTGTGTGACACGGCCGAGCGTGTTTTGAACGAGCGAGTGTAGGTGCTTCGTGGAGGGTTGGCAGCTAAGTTGAGAGAGCTTGTAATAGGACTTGGCCCGGCGGGGAGGGGGCGGGGCAAGTGAACCTAATATGAAAATGTGCGGGCGGAGAAGGGAGAGTGTGTTTCGTGTGGAGAGGGAGATCGGGGAGAAACGAACGAACGTCATAAGATGCGTCATCCCATACTGGGATAGGACAAGCTTGATAAGACTCATATAAGCTCAACGGGTGACTGAGTCGTAGCGCAAAGTTCCTTCCCCTGGAGAGGGTAATTATAAGATTTCTTGTGTGTTGGATATGGTGATGTTCGCGTCATGGAGGGAAACTGAGTTGGGTGCAGATGTTGAGAGAGGTGTCAACGGCGAGGAACGATAGGCCGACCGGGACACGGCTGTAATGATTTACCTTGTTCCGGGGATAAGATTACGGGTAGGCCGAATTACCCAAAAGAGATCAAAATTGACATTGACAGGATTGAATTGAATTAGTGACAAGGGCGTAAATCTTTCACGCTCTCTTTCAGTCGTTTATGCAGGGGTGGCCCAACCCAACTACCGTATTCCCCTGTCATCTGTACCGATTTTCTACACGTTGCATCCCTTCTTTTCAGGGTTTAATTTGACCCCACTTATTACATTTCACAGTGACTTTCTGTGGCTGATTGACTCGCCTCCCATTCGTGGAATGGTCTCACTCCCCCCACTCACCCACCCAATTCAAATCCGTGTTCCCGGTCCTGTCCTCACTCTGACTCTTCCCACCCTGTCCTCCCTCGCGCGCTCCCCCCCTTCCGCTTAGTTTCATGAACGCTTTGCTCCTTGTTTTCGTTTTATGACCTTTTCCACCTTACGCTATCCACGACACGACATCCACGCCATCTACCTTCACGTAGACCCGCCTCGCTACTCTGGGTCCCTCTCCTTGTCACATTGCATCTCCCAGCATCATCTCCTCGCATGATCGCTTCCACATGGCTGCCGCCGTCGTAACATCGCAAACCAAGCCAGCGGTCTCAAGTCCTCGACGCATTGTATCCTCTCGTACGGTCATTAATTCTGACCCCCATTCCGTTCCCTCTGCCTACCCTACCCCTGTCATGGCGTCCTCTTCCAAACCTTCACGCTCCCCACCACCACCACCGCCGCCACCACCACCGACAAACCGTTCGAGGTTTGCAAACCACGAAGGACCGTCGCAGCCCTCTTCGTCCGAGTCCACACCGATGTCATTCAAGCGTTTGTTTCGCACTCCAATCGAGCAGACCATCCGATCTGCGACGCGGTCAAAAGGGAAGACCAGTGGTGCTGTTTCTTCTTCACTGCCCTGTGACGACTTTGCCACCATTACGGCTAAAGAGAACAATCGGGGCTCCCAGCAGAGCGCCAAGGTCAAAGTGACCGAAGTGACGGTGAGAGAAGATGGTAATAATAAGGAACGGACCGGCATGTTCAAGCGGTTCGAGACCAAGGTTGCCCTCCGCCGTACAAGGAAGGTGTCGACAGAACCATCAACAACGACCCCTAAACCCCCGCTGTTGTTTAATCATGAAAGTGAAGATTCGGAGAGACAAGATAACCTTCCCGACAAGGATCAAAACCGATTTCGATTGCCTGGGTTCACGAGCTTTGTGACTCCTTCGCTAAGACTGGCTTCGCTTTCCTCACCCACCATCCATCTTTCCTCGCACGCATCTATTTCCCCATCATCTCCAACATCTTCCTCCTCCCCGCCCAGCCGCCCCATTATAAGCCCTCCCGCTCCCCTCACCCCGAAGCGTCCTTCTGTTGCGAATGCCAATTCCCCCGCTTCACCATCCTCGTCGCGGCCTAGAAAATCTCGTCCCGCATCTCTATTGCCTTCTTCCCCATCTACACCATCCCTCGGCTATTCCGCACATTCTTCTTCGCCAGCGCCTACTACTCCAACCAGGCCTGTCAGTCGAGAACCGATCAGTCTGCCTAGCACCCCACCCTCTCGTAATCTACAACAACAACAACGCCAGCAACTCGGAAAACGTTCCCCTAGCACAGGTCGTTCTTCTATAGACCAACCACCGCCTAGCCCATCATCCTCTACACCCCCACAAAGGAGTCCGAGTTCTCCCCGTGCTCAATCCCCTCGCTCATCTCGTGTAGTTACCCCGCGCGGCTTTACCTCTGCCTCGACCTCTAGCCTCAATTACCCGCCGTCTTTCTCGCCCAACGCGATCCGGCGATCATCTGCAGATCGCCGCTCGCCCTCACCTGCACTTCCGCGCGCTTCGACTCCAAGTTCGCCTAGCCGTCCTCGCGCGCTTTCCCCTACTCGCCAGCATCAGCGTGCCGTCTCTCCACCCACCGTTCTGACCCGTCACGCGGACGCTTCCACCTCGTCCATTTCAACTCCAGCTTCGTTCAATCCAATGCAACGCGAGGCGGTGCGTGTCGCCACTGCGATTCTCTGCAAGGAGATGTTGCGCCCGGGGCAGAGTACGGGACTCGGCATACGCGAATCGGAAGAAGTGGAGGCGCGCATGCGAGCGCTTGCCCGTCTTGAGCGTGTGTCGGGAAAAAGCGGTGCCTCTGCAAATGGGAGTGCTACCCAAGTAGGCGCAACAGGGTCTGGAATCATTAGCGGAAGCGCTAGCCCGGCGGGAGAAGAGAGGGAGCGGCGGCTGTTCACAGAGGCGCTCCGGGACGGTTATGTTCTCTGCCTGTGAGTTATCGCCCCTTGGTTACCGCGTGTGATGGCGCGGCATTTTAACACCTTTTTCTATCAATTCATCATAGGCTTATGAACAAGTTGCGGCCCGGGTCGATTGCACGGGTCGACCCGCGAGAGGACGGCAAGCTCCGCATGTCTAACGTTACCAAGTTTCTTGCGTCCTGCTCTGCAAACGGACTCCCACCAGAGGATCTCTTCTTACGCGACGATCTTATTGAGGCCACTTCTGACTCCCTCGCACGCGTGGCAAAAACTATCATTGCTCTCGTCAAGTGGGCAGAGACGCCCGTACCTACACACTCTCAACTCTTACGTGGTGGAGGCAAACTCAGATCTATCAACACATCTGCCGCGAAACCAAGCTTAAACGGCTCTGGCCTTCTCGGCTCACCGTACTACACTGGCTCTTCGTCGCTCGCTGTGATGTCCTCGCCCAATCTGCCTGCGCAGTCTGCACCACACTCACCGTGCTCTCCCACACGGGCCAACACGAGGCGATGGACACCACCTTCTGTTGGCCTTCCCACGTTACGACCCGTCAGCTCTGATGTCGTCTCTTCGTCTAGTGATGCCGGGACAGCGCCTGGAGCAGAGACGGATGGGCATGAAACGCCGACCCGCACCAGCGACCTCGACGAGGTGCCTCCAATCCTTCCTCCCCGCTCGCCCTTACGCTCGCGCCCATCCGAGCGCTCACTCCTTACTTCTGGCGCCGGCGAATCACCGCTCATGCCATCCTTTAGATGGCCTACACGCGTATCCATTGCGGACTCGACGACGAACCAGTCGATTGCGTCGAGCAATCTCACAGACATGAGCACGCACTCTAGCCTACTTGACCCTGGTATTGGGAATAGACGCAACTCGGGCGCAGGTGGCAAGTTTAGCACAATCCGGACTGTTACGACCGAGGCGACGTCACTTATTCCGTCCGAATGGCCGAGCCTGACGCGCACGGAGGGGAGTGTGGCGGCCGCATCTATAACAGCATGCTTCGATGAGACTGGTGACGGAGAATGCAACAGTTATAGCCTAAGCTCTGGAGGTGGCGGCACCATGACCAATCAGCACAGACGCAGCAGCCTTGAGAACGCCGTACGTCCCCGTGAACGAAAACCAAGCGAAACCCCTGTAGACTTGTCGCGAGTCGTCGAAGAATCTGAAGAACCGATGAGTGGCGGTGGTGGTAGTAGTGGCGTGGCACATGGGAAGGTAGCACAAGCAAATGGACGCATTGAACGCATCAATCTCAAGCAAGGCAAATGGCCGGATGACTTTCTTGACGCACTTCAGTCACAGAATTTCGTGCCTTCTCGTCCGATCGCGATCAAGAAGTCTTCCCGGTCTTCCCTGTCAGTATCAATGTCCGCGGATGCACCATCGACGTGCCTCGATAAATTTGGCCTTGCCGATCTCAGTACCTTGTCGACCTCAGCTTCTGTGTCATCCAACCCCGAGTCACAGCCATCACCCATCATCACACGACGACCAACGCATCGAGCACGTCACAGCGTCGACACGCCTGTGCTTGCGCCCAGGGACTCCCTACTCCCCCGAGATTCGAGTCCAGACCCAGGCCCGCTTGGCTCTGGCTTGGCACCGGCCGGCCGCGTAGCACTACGCCGGAACAGCACGCGCACTGGGGCCGCCGGACAGAGGAACGGGATCTACGTCCCGAGGCGGAGTAGCCCTGTGGATAGCGCGAACGGGGGAGAGACTGACCCGTTCGTTGCCATTCCGTTCCCGCGCGCTGCATCTGGCGAGGACGTACCTTTGCCCACCTCCTTGGGTGCACCCTCTTCTTCCCAGTCTGACTCGGTCGAGCGCACCTCGTCCAACGAGCGTGGTGCAAGCACTCGTTCCATCTCGGGCGCAGGTTCGGGCTCGGACACTGCTAGCGGGTCCATACTTGCGCCGCCGCCTCGCGGTCGATTCCAGAGCGAGGTGGACGGGGCGAGTTCACGACGGCCACGGCCTAACTCGTACGATGAATTTGGCGCCAAGCCACGCCGATCGCGCTTTGAGAGCATGGTCAACCTCGGCGTCGCGTCGGGGGAGAACGCCAGCGCTAGTGATCTGATGGCGCGTCATGTGACGGCGGGAAGCGCGTCGCGGCAGACGCTGGTCATAAGGGAGGAAGGCAAATGGCCGACGCACTTTGTGAGTGTCTTGCGTTTTTCGTTTCTCGCTCGTTTTCCTTGGGAGGGGAAGGAAGAGGTTTAACTGATCATGCTTCGCTCGTTTTATAGCAACTTGGCAATTGTATTGGTCGTGGACAGTTCGGATCAGTGTATCGCGCGCTCAACTTGAATACGGGACAAATGGTTGCCGTGAAGCGGATTGGGCTAGAGGGCCTGAAGGAGGAAGAGATCGCGCAGCTTATGCGCGAGGTCGATCTGGTCAAAAGGCTATCGCATCCGAGCATCGTCAAGTATGAGGGCATGGCCCGGGATGAGAATACGCTTAGTATCGTCCTCGAGTGCGTACTAACTCCACCCTTTTATCGTTTGCTGCGGCTTCGCTTGGCGGCTGCGCAACCTTGTTATACTTAGCACGCTAACATCTTGGCATCACCACGTGTAGATATGCCGAGAATGGATCGCTTGGGCAGACCCTTAAAGCATTCGGAAAACTGAACGAGAAGCTGGTAGCGAGTTATGTGGTCAAGATTCTCGAGGGGCTAGACTATCTCCATTGTAGCGACGTGGTGCATTGCGATCTCAAGGCGGCTAATATTCTCACGACTAAAACCGGGAACGTGAAGCTCTCCGATTTCGGCGTTTCGCTCAATCTCCGTGCTGTGGAGCAGATCAAAGACGTCGCCGGCACTCCCAACTGGATGGCACCTGAAGTCATCGAGCTCAAGGGTGCATCGACAAAATCTGATATTTGGTCTCTAGGCTGCACAGTCATTGAATTACTAACGGGGCGTCCACCGTATGGGGATATCCCTAACGCCATGACGGGTACGGAGCCTACCTTCCATCTCTGACAGAAGCGCAGTCTGATAAGAATAAAATAATAAAAACTTGGTTATCAATAGTGATGTTTCGAATAGTCGAGGACGATTCCCCGCCCATTCCAGAGCATTTCTCGGAGCCGCTCGTCGCGTTTCTGAAGGCGTGCTTCCACAAGGATCCAGCGAAGCGACCGAGCGCCGAGGAACTATTCGAGCATGAGTGGCTGAAGAATCATTGGGGTCTGAACAAGGTAAGAGGAGGCGAATGGAAGCTGAAGCGATCAATCCGCATATTGAACTGATGAATCTCCCCCGCGGACTTCTCTTAGGACCTGCGCCCTCAGGACAGCATACCGTTCCTCCGTCGCGTGAGCGCTGATCTACAGAAGAACGACGCCGCGCGCAATTTGATCGCGAATCTCGACTTGCTCGACCCGCCCGTTCCTGAGTATGCCCGGGCGGGTGATGATGTTATGGTTCCGAGTTCGCCGGGCTATCGTTCGTTTACCAACGCGTCGCCGGTCGCCCCCGAGGTCCCTCCGGCTGATACTGATCTGTTTGACATGCGCGAGCACACCTTTGTGAAAACGACATTCGGCAAGCGTGCGTTTAGATGAATATCTCTTTTCAGTGGTTTCCCTTACTAATTATTTCTCCTATCTAGCCGTGAGCTGTCGGGTGTGCATGGAGCCCGCGAAAAAGGGGGCGGTCTTGTGCTCCCACTGTAGCCTCATCGCCCACTCGAAATGCGCTGGCCGCGCACCGCCGACGTGCGATCTCCGATCGAAGCTGCTCATGCACGCCCAATTTCCGGAGAGGGGTAGCCCCGCAGATATCTTCACCCGCCTGCCTACCCCCGCAGGCCCCGCATCTGATGGGCTCGGTGCGAGCTCATCGCGTGGTAGCCTGGATCGCGAGCGCACAAACTCGCCCCAGCTCTCTGCATCGTCGCCTCCTCACCCGCCCGTGGCGTATAAAGTCCTTGCCCCATTCAAGCGCTCCCACACCTCGCTCTCACAAGGTCCGACACAATCGAACTCGTCCATCTCCCTCACCGGTGCCACCCCTCCTCCCGTTTCAAAACGCCCACAGCAGCGCCCACAGCAGTCACACCAGTGGCACCAGCCTAGGAAGTCCATACTTCCCGAGGGCGGAGTGATACGACGGAAGTTATCAATCATCTTGACGCGTCAGAGGGACCCGAGTTTACTCACTGACCGCCCGCGGCCACAGTCAATGATTTCAAGCATCGGCTCGTCATCACCGCACTCGCCACAGTCGAACAGCTTACGGAGTATGCAGACCGCAGCGGAAAGTATCTCGAGTCGCGCCGCGCGCGTTGATGCGTCCATCTCGACTGCGACCGAGTCGTCCACGGATGCCGCGGCTGTGCCACGCCGTGTGAGCGTTCACTCGGGCACCTCAACCATACCGGATGGCGTGGGCGAGCCCTCGTCATCTGCTCCTCCCACCTCCTCCACTTCTGCACTGGGCTCGACAACGAAGAAGGTGCCTGCTACCGTCGTCGGTACGCAGGATACGCACCGGACGAGACGTGGGCGCGGCGAGTCCAAATCTTCGAGCGGGAATTGTGCAATCCAGTAAAAATAAAGACAAGACGACGACGAAAATAAAGGTGTACGACTACAGTATCTTTCCTCTATATTTCTTGTTGTATGCGCTACTCTCCTGTTTCTTCTCTCTCTGGTACTACCGCCTCCTGCCTCCTGGGTTGACCGGTGCCCTGGTTTCGCTATACATATGCATGGAATTTCTCCCAACTTTCCTCACCCTACTATCTATCATCCATCCACTTCCACACCATTTCAATATCACACACGGACATGATTTAATACCTCCATTTTTTTGCATTTGATCAAGATCAGAGATATATCTTACGGACTCCTTTTTTTGTTGTTACCTCTTGACCTCGCACATCTCATGGTTACCTATCTACCTCTTTCCACGCCGTGCAACATACATCCTACACCGCCTCTTACATCTACCCTCCCTTTGGCATGCCATTACGAAATCCGCTATCGATGATTTCCTTGATAATAAACTGTTTCAGAAGAAACATCCAATATTCTTTGTGCCTGCTGCCTGGTGGATATCCTCGGGACTCGGGACTACATGGCGGCGTGCCCTTGTTGAGGTATTTTATTCTGGTCCGCGGGGCAACTTAGTCGCTTCCTCATATGTATATCATTATGGATTTTATCATTCTGCACCTGTGCAGTGAATGAAGGGAGAGAAAAGCACTGAAATACTAGGCATTGTGGCACGATAGGCGTGCTTTATATACATTGTTTGCTGAATTGCGTTCAATCTCTCATACGTGCCGCATAGATGGATAGATAAACAAAAAAACAAGATAAAATATATCAAGCTGGCCTTCATTCAGATGCATCCACCATCGTAGTCATCGTTTCAGCATTGTTGGCCATCGCGTAGAGGAGGTCCTTGTCGCCGCTCTCGTCGACCAACGATCGGAACATGCCATCCTCCTTTTTAAGCAGCTCGCTGGGCTTGTCGAATTCGACCTGGACCAAGAGAGAACGACAATGGGTGATAACGAGCCAAAGTATCAGTCAGTCGTGCGTTTCGATATTTTTGTTTTTGGTCCATCTAAGGAAGGGGGGAGGGATGTGAGGATGGAACTTACGATGCGACCTGCGTCCAAGACCATCTAGTTTTTGTGTACATTTTTAAGTCTGCATCGTGTAGGAAAGGAAGGCATACGTACGACTTTATCGGCGTCGATGATTGTCTGTAGACGATGTGCGACTGTGATTAGAGTCACGTCGTTCCTAAGCTCATTGCGGAGGGAGGTCTGGATGATGGTATCGGTCTTATAATCTGCATGCCGCGGCATTAGGTCACACTATTACCAAGAGAATATCGTGAAGCAGGTAAATTACCGATAGCAGACGTTGCTGGGGGGGTTGCATTGCTTAGTCGTGAAAAAATCATAGAAGCGATAACGCAGAGAGGCACACCTTCGTCGAGGATGAGTAACTTGCTCCCGCGCACGATCGCACGCGCCAGAGCCAAGATCTGTCGCTGGCCAACAGAGAGGTTGCCGCCACCGCTCGCGATCGGACTATCTAGCATGAGGCGATCTTCGTCATCATCGCTTTGCAAGGAAGATAGTCCAGAAGCGCGCAGTGCTCCATTAAGCGTCGCATCGTCAAATTGCGAGAAAGGATCGAGATTTTCTCTCAGTGTGCCGCTCAGCAATTCGGGCTAGGAATCACTCATCACTTTTAACTACTAGGGTGGAGAAATCCAGGTCGTACCATTTGGGGAATAATGGTGATGCTCGAGCGGAGAGCATCCAGGTTGATCGAGCTTGTCAGTTTGCCATCATAGTACACGTTGCCTTCAGTGAAGATGCAGCGTAGCAGAGACAACGTCAGAGAACTCTGTGGAATGTTCGGTGGGCATTTCTAAAGGGATGACGATTCAAGCCGATTACCTTGCCACTTCCCGTACGACCGACTAGCCAGAGGGTCAGGACACGCAAACGAGAGATGTCATCACGAGAACTCACCAACGCCAACGCGTTCGCCAGATTTGATATGGAAGGATATGTCGTGAAGGACCTTTGGTCCATCCTGATAACCGCGTATGAGATCTGAAGGGATGACGACAAGCCCTCACGTACGAGAGAATAACGCGCAGAAAGCCGCTCGACCCTGAGGTCCCCACTTGCGGGCCAGTACGCAGGTGGAATGCCTTTCTTGGTAGGCTTTGGCTCTTGCTCGATGTTGATGTACGCGTTCATGCGCTCCAAGCTACAATACCGATAAGTATCGCGCACTTTTTCGAGATGAGACATGGTTCACCTGTTGCCTAGAAAGAAGGAAAATCCATCAGAGATGGGCATAATGTAAATAGTACAGGCGTCCTTACTGTTGACCTCAAAGTCGTTGAAAAGGCGCACCCACCAGAGTATCATGCCGCTAAATCCGACTTTACCAGGAATCAGTGATCAAGCAAAATTCAGGGGTCAAAGTACATACTGGCCATTGTAAGCGAGAAACCAGTATCTGAGGGGAGAACACGGTCGTTGGGGACGTAAATCAAGTAAGCGGCAAGAGCCGCAGCAAACAGTCCACCAGCAAAGTCGACACGCAGGCTGATCCATCTGCAGACGAAGGCGCGAGAAGTTTAGGGAGTAGGAGATCTCCCAGTGAAACTGGACCACTTGCCGATTCATGTTGTAGAAGGACCTGCCAGCCCTCGAGTACCTATCAATTCGCCTATACGACTCTTCACGGAAAGCGTGCTGCGCTCCATACGCACGGATGGACGCTAAAGGATATTTTGTCAGAACAAGACCACCACACCAAGAACAGACGAACTGATTCCTGCGACAGCAGCGCCAAAATGACCCATAACTGGGGCCTTCGCGTTGCTCATCTCACGTTTGATCGCAATTTGTGCCTTCATGTACACATGACCAAGCCAAGCCCCCACAACGGCGATGACTGTGCCTGGGATCATAAATATGGGAGTGAGGTACACCACAGCGACAAACTTGATCAGCATGGTGGCACTGATCTCGATGAGCCACGTGAAAGTATTGGATATGGGGCCGTCCACTAGATAAAGGGAATGTCGTTTCACCCAGGCACCGAAAACTAAAAAAAAACTTGACTTACAGGCACGGATGTCCTGAGTAACACGAGTAATCACTCGTGACGTGGGGGTCGTGTCTAGCCATCTGAAATACAGAAGGAATGACTCGTGAACCAGATACGGACACTGAGGAACCCACCTCAAGGTTGTCCCAAGGACAGCGTCGATGAGTTTAGCATGAATTGTTCTCGAGGCTCTCAGGGCACCAAAGACGTATAGACCAGAAGCGGTTGTATAACAGATCGTTGCGCCAAGCAGTATGAGCCCATAAATTGAGAGATAGCTGTAAAACGGTGAAAAAAGGCAAGGGAGAAAGGAATGATGTTTCCACTCACTAGGCGACGCTAACTTGTTCTGGCGGATAAATATCATATTGTTCGGCCCAATATCCCATGAACCACGTTTGCGCCGTTAACAAGACATCGCAAAGTAACAGGCCGCCCACAAACAATATCCAGAAAAGGGCAGAGCGAGAACCTCCCAAACCTTTGAGGAATAGCTTAACTGATAAGGAGTGGGTCAATTTCAGGGGCACTGCAGAAGAAGGGAATGGCAATTTACACGCATCCCAGCTGACATGCCCTTCGGCGATTTCCTCAGCCACGATCAGCTTGCCATCAGCCTGCTTCGCAGTCGCATCTGGCTCTTCCTGGTCGATTCGTTTCTCCTCGTCCTTGATCGCCCGAACCCCTTCGACTAGCTCTGCAGCGAGCGATTTGTCCTTTGCGACTGCATCCGACACCGAGCCGCAGCTTACTACTCGCCCGTCAAGGCCAATAGACACGACGTAGTCCGCAATCGAGCTAGTCATCGCGACGTTGTGCGTCTGTAGTGGGATGATAAGAGCCGTCAAACTCAGACAGAAATTATTCACTTACGACAAGCAAGACCGTTCTTCCACAAATGAGGTCGCCTTTGAAGCACTTTTCCACAATCCATTTGGCAGTGTGGACATCCAATGCAGCCAGGACCTTGTATGTACAATATCGATATTTGGCCCCAGAAGAAATGGTGAGGGTTGTGCTTACGTCATCCAAAATAAGGGTCTTGGCTGAGGAATAGACGGCACGGGCGAGGGTGATGCGGGCCTTCTGACCACCACTGTGAGACCACAAGAATCAGTGACGGATTCCTACGGTGATGATCATTAATATTTTGTGCGACCTTAATGTCAAACCCTTCTCTCCGACTTCTGTCTCATCTCCAGCATCGAACAAGCTGAGGTCACGTTGCAAACCACACTGGTAGATGACTGCCAGGGCGTGAGAAAGAGGAACTGTCTAATCGCGGAGAGGGAGGGTACCTTTGCTGTAACGTTCCTCGTCGTACGGGGCACCGAATAAGATATTGTCCTGCTTTTGGTCAGGCGGTGAGCACCACAAGCACGGACCGTATTCACCTTGATAGTTTCATTCTGGACCCACGACTCCTGCGCAGCGTAGCTTACACCGCCCGATCTAGGCAGATGATACCAAGCGTCGGGGGTCATAGGGATAAAGTGCATTTCTCCCAACAGCGCCATCAATAAGGAGGTCTTCCCCGAGCCGGTCGGCCCAATGATGAGGTTGAAGTACCCCCGCTTGAAAAGCACCTCGCCCTCTACGCGTAGGGTAAACTTGCGCCTCGCTGGCGTAAGGCCACCATCGTTGGGATCGTCATTGGTCCACGTGAAGCTGGCATTCAAGAATCCGATGACGTCCCGATCAAAGTGCGACGCATCACTCAGCATGAGGCGCTTAGAGCCCTTCTCGACGTCTGCAAACTCATCCAACAGCTCTGTCTAGAAGGCAAAGTGTCAAGTAGACGTCATTACCAGGAAAGTAATAGGCACTCACATCGTGTAAGAAATCATCGACACGATCGAGGGAGACCTTTGCCTGAAGGAACATGGGGATCATCCAGAAGATAGTGTGGAGCTGATCACGCAGAAGATCGAACACTGAAAAGACGTTTTATCACAGACATCTCGTCGAGAATGACTTAGGTCTTACCCGCCATTGAGGAAAATACGACCGATGCTATGCTGAACGTTAGCATGTTTACTCGCTGTGGCCACCGGGAATCTTACGGGTGAGTGCTTGCTTCATAATTGCGGTCTATGAAAACGATCAGCCAAGCAGCGACGTCAGAGTGTAATTTACGCACGTAAGTAACGTAGGTGACAACCATCTTCAAAGAGGGTCGGTCAGAGCAAGGGCGTCAGGTAAATCATTGAACATACCGTAACGACTGGTATGAAATAGCTGGATAATACATCAGCGAGAACGCTAGTCGAATCGCAGACGAGACCTACTTGATATTTCCGTTGATCAAGTTCAGAATTTGGCGTACCTTGATGAACTGTAGTTCCTGCTCTCTCTTTTCGACCAGTCTCTCGGCAATCTTCGGCTCCCAGCCAAACAGTTTGATCATGCGTAGAATGGCCATTGCTACAGAAAGCACTTTAGTGTCTGCGGCGCCTATCAACGACTGCTCTCTCACTCTCAGTAGCACCCTGGACACGCGCATCTGTCTATCCTCGGGGTCAACCTGGACTGAAAGTCTGAACATCAATGTGACAAGCCTACCCGCTTCATGGTTTCTTTCTGGACTTTCTGGATTTTGCTTGCGATAACGCCAGGGATAGGGAAAAGGGCGAGCATCGCTGCCGTCCCTACAAATGCACTCCAACCAAGGATGGTGTACAAGAACCAAACGCATACTACAATCTGAAGCGGAAGGTACAAAACTGCGTGACGCAGCTCATAAGACACATTGACAGAGACGCGAGCGAGTAACGAACCAAGTAGTAGGAAATCTCGTCCGTCGACGAGGTTATCCAGGTCAGTGGAGACCAAATTATTCATCTTTCCCACCAAGTTGCCCGACTTTCCTGGGTCCTCGCCGCCATCTTCACCGACTGGAGTAGGGGGAGCGTCTTCTTTTTGCTTGCCCTTGATACTTGATGACGCAATCGACTGCCCATTTTCCTCGCCGTTCTCGACCACAGGCTCAGCCACGATATCGTCACCCACTACTGAAGCGTTGTCGGGCGTCGCGGCTTCACTGCGAGTGTCGGGAGTGGCCACAGGGGTGGTCCTTGTCGAGGACGAAGTCTCCGCTTTCATGCGAATGCGCAGAGCATGCTCAAAGACGAGCTGAGTAACGAGTGCCGAAATGCGCACGAGTGTACCCGTCTGGATGGTAAAGCAGCGAAGCGTGAAGAGCGTGACTTTGTAACTTCAAATCGACCACTGACCGCAATGAATATGTACCACTGAAAAGCTATGGTGCCGAGTGCTGGGCCTAAGAAGAGATACGCGATCCAAACCCATGGACGGACAACGGCACCCTCCCCATGGTGTTCGAGGTAGCTAAGAAGGCGTCTAGCGCAAACATGAAAGACCACAGATTAGGAAGCGCACCGTAGAAGTTGATTCATCCCGATGGGCGCCATAAGTGTCGATATGACTCTTATAATGACCAGAATTGACATTTGGATGTATTCCCGGCCTGTATGCGCGTAAGTCGAGAGAAAGTGAAGCTCGGCCGAGGGACATACGAAAGATGGTCAAGAGACCCCAAAAGAGATATCTGTTGGGACTGCCAGAAAAGGTATCCAAGTGCTAACGGAACGAGTTAGCAAAAGTTGCGCCCGGGAGAAATATGTACCTGCCTTAAAGCTTTTCTTCACAAGATTTTTAGTATAGTCATAATCTGCGAGCGGGGGGAGCATATCGTGTGACAAGTGGGGAACACGATAGGCCAAGAAGACGATAGGATCGAGGAATAGGTAGGTCATCAGCGATAAACGGGATGCTGTCTGCTCCGGGTTGATATCTTTCTGAGGATCCTACAGAGGGGAGTCAGGGTACGCGAGATGGCCAAGAAGGGAAGAGAATGTTCTCACCTTGGGATCGAGTGCGACATACTGACGCGGGATGATCAACGGGATGACGACTCCCGCAGCAGCAAGGAGGCCGATTTTGACCCAGAGTACGGCACCTTCCCAGTCATCTGCGGGAGCTAGCGTGAAAGTAAGGAGTGGCCAAATATTGCGGTACGCGTAAACGGAGAAGGTGATGAGCAACAGGGAGGAGAGATGGAATGATGCGACCGAGGCACGCGTTCTCCGGGCCGTGAGCGCGACCAACGCCAAGAAACAGGCGTACGACTAACGGACAGATGGTAGTGAGAACAGGGGTTGCGCGCGCGCGCGAAGCGAGGAGCACCACGTACATAGTTCAGACAAAACGCGAGGTCGATCCACTCGCGTTCTGACAACGTGTCACCATCATTACGGTGTTTGTGTTTGTGCTTTTTGCGCCCGCGTTTGCCGCTACGCATCAGCGTGTCCACTGGCAGGCCAGAATTGACGCCAGACTGCTCCTGTTCTTCTTCCCTGATGAAGCTGTATATCGAGAGGCTGAGGAGCGCGAGGACGAGGATGAGGCGGAGGAACTGGAACAGGAATATGACCGATCCACCCGATCTCTCTACATGGTCCGTGACAGCCGACACTAGACCCGTACGAGTGCTGCTGTCGGCGCTCGATTCGTCGGCACCGGCACCGGCACCTTCGTCTTCATTTTCGACGGTGCCAATGATACGTGCGCGAAGCTGCTTGAATAGATCTGACGAGATGATAGCTTGTACAACGAGAGCGATGATGGACGCGAGGACGAAGTAGGATGGTATGAGGAGAGGACGTGTCCACAGACTGAACGACGCCAGCGATAACGATGAGGGTTGGAAAATAGTGAGCAAAACGGGCTTTCTCGGTATGTCGAAGCAAATTGCACTCACGATGTGTTCCCGCGGGCGAACGCGTCGTCGTCGAGAGGGAGGAGGACGACCTGGCCCATTAGTATTGGGTCGCGTGGACGGTATTTGGAGGACTTGGGCGGACCGCAAGCGAATTCCGAATCCTTTTAAACTATCGACGCGTCGAGGAGGTGGTGACGAGTCAAAGGAAGTTTCCCATCGCGGGTCCGCCAAGTGTCCGCCCATCACCACAGCTGTACGAGAGCCAGATCACGATCTAAGGCGTCAATGCGCGCGTTAAATGTCCATCCCCTCACCACCAAACGATCTAGACTGCATACGTCCACGTTGCTACCGTACCTCACACCAGCAACGTGCGATGATACAACATAAATCACCTGTTGAGAGTCCTCTTGGTTGACCAATCCTCTTATCACCCATCTTCTGACCTATCCCGACAAAGAGAAGGAAGCGTTCCGCGCCACGTTACCAAACCTTGGACTCGGACCTTCCTTTAACACCATAACTTTGTTTTATCTCACCTCAAATTTTTTTAAATTTCTCTTCTGATGGGAGTACAGACTACACCACTCGCAGAGGAAAGGTGTTTGAGTATCAACCCATTCTCTCGCGCGTCTTTCGAGTGGTGCAGTAGGGGTGCCTGTGGTCACGGGTCCTTGACTGACTCACTTCAAACTCTAACTTGAGAGTCACCACCTGCTAACTTACCTGTGATGGACACGCCAACTCGAACAGTGTCATCCTTTGCGTAGGAATCTATCAAGCCAGGCTCTTTGCTGTAAATATTCGCGACTAAAGCAAGGACATGACAGCCTGAGGGCTGATTGATGCTCAGCGGGAGAATGTGCCACGCCTCAGTGGAACACAATGATCACTCTACAAAGTGGGTCCTACAGACTTCACAGATATATACGTACGTGAGCACATCGACACGAGAGTTGCTGTGGTAGTGGCAGAGCAACGATACATTACGTCGTGGATGGGAGCGAGGCGAAGCCAACTCGGTTGTTTCCAAGGTCAAACACGGTGTAAACATTTTGCAAGAAGGAGTCACCGATGATCCAGAATTCTGCTGGATATGAGCGCTTCTTTTGGAGCACGCACAAGCAGATTACGTACCGAGGTTATCAAACCCGCTTATGCTGCCAACACAGTTGTTCGAGTTGATAGGGCCGAGGCTCAAAGTGTTTTTGGAAATTGGGAACGTGGTACCGCCAAATGTTATAGCCACAGTAACACTGGCGTTGCAAGGGACTATTTGCATGGGAATTCGTTCAAAATCCAGACAGTGAAGCGTGCGACAACGTACATATCCACCTTCCGCTCCCAATTGCGGCCGAGCCAGGAATGTTCTCGTAGATCGTCCGGACGGAGTTGGTGTCACCGAAAATAATGGAAGTTCCCGAGTCGATGATTACGCTGGTATTTCCAAGAACACGGTTTCCGTTGACCATCACGTTGTCGAACGAGGTTTGCCAGAAGCCCTGTATGATCGCGTCAATGTTGAGCCCATGCTGAGAGGTGCATCGTCCTCATGTGCTCACCTGCTGTTCGACAGGGACATAGGTGATCGAACCTTTGTAATGTTCGCTATTCACCCCTCCGATGAAGAGCTCAGAATCGTTAGACTGCGTCAAGTAGAGCCCGAACACAGGTTCGGGAACCTGTCTTTGGGCAACAAGCGACTGGAAAACAGAAGGAGCCCGAAAGCGCGAGAGGGACTGGTAAGCCAGACCCAGAAGGCCATCTGCGGCAGCATGGATTACGCTAAAGCCAGACATGCTCGTGGCTGAGCCAAATGTCTGACCAGTAGCCTAGTGATTGAGGTCGTCAGTTATCCGTCAGCAGGGCATGTGATATTCCCACTGACTGTGTACCCAGCAAGGGTGACAGCGTCTGTGTACTGTTCAACACTGGCCCAAGCGCCGCCAGCATATGTAAGGTTGACAGGTTTCCCGACATGTTGGGCGGTAGAACTTTGCGAGGGGTCGTATAGCTTGTGTCCTTGGCAGGACTCGCCGCAAGAGACATCAGGTACGAAAAAGTCGCTGCTTCCCGTGTCAATTTGAACTGTGAATCATGGGATTAATTCTACGGCTGCGCTACAAGAGATGATGGAACTACCCGTGAACGTTTGGTGGGGAGTACCAACAGCGATCGAGCCATACCATCGGACAGGTTGATAATCAAGGGTCTCATTGCCAGCCCCGCGGCGCACGTTGCTTGGATGTCTCAGTTTCGATGCGAGCGAGTGGGGCCGGCCGGTGTTCCTCACGAAAGCATCCAATCCGCGCTCAATTTTCCTAGGGCACCAATATCAATGTACTCAGACCTTTTCCTTAAAGAGGATGACTGATACAAACTCGATAGCATGATGTTGGCTAGCCTGAACCGTTGTGATGTCAATGTGTCCATCGGCGTCGTGCAATACCGAACGTTTCGAGATAGGGATTGACAGTCCATTTTCCAAAGCGTCCGCAAGGAAAGGCAGGGCTATAAGAGCAAGAACGGAGAAGTGCATCTTGGCGAGGACTGACGTGGGAGGTCCTCGGACTGGAGGGGCGAGAAACCGGAGAGACTCGAATGATAATATGGGCATCTATGCATACAAAACATGCCATGCCATCGTGCAGCTCAAGAATCCGTTGTCAAGGTAGGGGGTACGTCACCGTTATAACGCTGGCTCCTAGACCGGTACATGAGCCTCTATTTCGTCGCGGATCCATTGAGGGTGGTTACGA
>Ga0307510_10000318_pt1 | contig 44726 bp, 37 predicted proteins | sample 12_EM_MG_FD_207224 | JGI IMG/M metagenome (GOLD analysis project Ga0307510, IMG submission 207224) | Populus trichocarpa ectomycorrhiza microbial communities from riparian zone in the Pacific Northwest, United States - 12_EM | ecosystem: Host-associated > Plants > Roots > Unclassified | place... | reverse complement strand
TTCAATGTTCAATGTTAATATTAACTTAAATATTTTTGTATGTTAATTTGGACTGTTTATTGAAATTACTAAAATTTTCCTTTTATATATTTTTATTTCAAGGGGAAATTTCAATAGGAGAGTTGATGATAATGTTGCGAGGAGGGTTTAGGAAAATTACGCTGTAATTAGGTAAAATCGAATTCAGGATATTTTTTTATTTCAAATATTATTTTTTTTCATTTACTAACTGATAATTAATTTGTACCATATATATAGGTTGCGTGATTTTTTGTATGAGGCAAAAAAAACCCAAAAAAATATGGGGATAGGGCTGGAAAAGAATTACTTTAAATGTTACTGCTACTACCAACACACCAACGACATTAAAAATGGTATTCTTTCGGTAATATTTTATATTTATTGATGGATATACCAATGAAATAAAGTGAGTAAATTTTTTTTAACACGCTTTGTCCATTTGTAAATCTTTTGGTATATTTTTTATCGACGGATTCACCGACAGTCCATAAATTACTAATGAAAGTTTTTCAATGAACTGTTTTCATTCATAATTTTGGCGATAACATAAGTTCTGATAGACTATTAGTGTAAATACCAATAAAAATTTTTATTGATAGACTATTAAATATGGTAATCTACTATTATTCTTTATTTTTATTACTGCAGGGCTAAATGAGATAATAGAGGAAAAATTAAAGTTAAGTTTTAACGCTCTCTCTTCAAGCACTCCTTGAAAGAGTTATATAGTTATGTTTTAAAAGAAATTAAATGGTGGTGGATAAAAACTATTTTTTGAAAAAAACTTGGATTTTATTTTTATAATTTAATTGCATAATAAAATGCAATTTTCTATTTAATGAATTAGATGTTAGAATTAAATAAGCAGAAGATATTTTATAGAAAAAGAGAGATAAGTTAAAGAAAAACTCTGCCGTGCAAACAAGTTTATTTATTCATGTGCCAATGAAGAGTTAGAGAATACAAGTGATTAATCTCATTCTTTAAAACAATCATAAAAAAATATATTTATTAAGAGAAACAGTCACAAATCCCGAAATTGACTAATCTCACCGAATAAAAAATTGAGAATATTTCATAATCAAAGCTCCTTATATATTAAATATTCTAATTGTCTTGTTTACGAATTCCATGTATTAAATTGTCTTAATTTGTTTGTTAATTCTATATACTTGTAGTTATTACTAGATAATAATTAGTTAGGAGGAATTGAAAAAAAAAATTGCAGAAAAACATGATATGTCACCCCAGAAAAATTAAAATTAAATTTGGCATTTCTTTATGCACTGCAAGTCTTAACCTAGCAGGAACTAGGCATCTGCTTAACGACACACTTCCGTCTAGAAAGAGAAACATGCTATACTGGATATAGATAAAGACGAGGTCAGGTTTAACAACATGCGGTTACATTAGATAGCCTCCGGATGCATGCCAGTACACAGCATACATAGGCAGGTCAAGTGGAGTGATGATCAGTCACGTATCATGATGATCTTCAAAGCAGTGTGTGAGAGATGTCCATTGGGAAAGGATTGCCCAAAACATTATCCATGTAATAATGAGGATGGCCGGCATCCATCACCACAAACTGCATGTCTTCTGATGGTTTCCAGTGGCGTTTCCTTTGGTTAATGAACCAGTTGTTTATCTGCTTCTGATCCAGACCAGTGGACTCTGCGAGGGCCAGCTTCTGTGACTCCTGTTGATACAATGTCTCATCGCATAAAATAACTGAAAATTACATGAACTAAGAATGTTATGATGCATGTAACCTGTTAATTATCTGGGAGCATAAGCAATTGTGTCGAACATAAATTGATCTCAAAAGCAAAATGATGCAGTGACTATTTGCTCTGTGTTTCCAAAGAGTTGATTTACTTTTAGCACGCTCTTCAATAAAATTCCGTTCAGAGCCAAACAAACCAGAAGGAAAAGGTTTGAAAAATCATCTAGCAGCTACGAAAAAGGATTTTTTAAAAACAATCAAGAAGTACTTATCAGAGGGGAACTAAGCAAGGGGCCGATTCAGCTCCACTTCAAGTTTTCTTGAACCACTTGCAGCACACAATATACTTTAAGCATCTGCGGTGCTATGACATGAAAAGCAACATGAAACGTGCATACCGATGGATATGGCCATTTGTGATGCCTGCTCCACCAATCCAGCAGCTGCTGCCTCGCTTCTTTGGGCAACTTCCCTTTCTTTCTCTTTTTCATGAACTCCTTCTTGAGACTGCCTAAATATCCACTGTACTTGCGTAGTAGCTGACCTTTCAATTCTTGATCTTCTGCTTGAGGATCTATGAATTTGTTATTCACATCAAGCTCTTCTTCGGATGATGCATTCCTATCATTGCCCTCGCCCCAAGCTAATGGAAACATAAACGGGTTAGCAGCTCGTAATGCAATAAAATAACACATGAAAGGTTACTGCAGCAACTAGCATCACATATTTTTGCAGTACATCTACATTGACAGATACTAAAACAGCTTCATAACTGCCATTGCAACATACAAAACTTGATACTTTACCACCTATATATGAAACTTAATAATAATTTGACTATCATCATGAAAATGGAGGGTAATGACATGTTTATATGAAACTATATAACTAGAATCTGTGCATTTGTCAATACTTACAGGCCAGCATTATCTGTACAAGCAGAACTAGAAAGACCAAAAAATCCTTTACGAGATGCATATCTTACTCCCTTATCACTTAGAACGGGGACGCCAACATAGAACAATGCACCATTTAACTCAGTAAAAAATCGCCTTATTAGACTGTTGGACATAAGCTTACACGGCCTATGCATAGTGCTGTGTGAATCAATTGATGCAATGCATGACAGAAAGTACTGTAATATTTGAGCCGACATGATTTACTTCAATTCATATGACTTAGGTTACTTGGCATCATTTGGTCTCCAACGCTATTTCCTTTAAAGAACTATATATGATATGATTATTCCTAACATGAATCCTTAACCAGATGTATACTAATGAGAGCTGTTATTAATTTGAACAATGGTGGATAGTAGTTGGGTAAGAAATTTTCGGTTGTTTTACAGAAATCTTTCATTGGAGAGAGACAACAACAACTCCCTTCAAGGCATGGAGGAATAGTCGACTGGATGAGCTTCCTCACAGCACCTAATTGTAGATGCTTCCCTCTTTATCCCAAAAGATAAGCAATGAAAAGTTTGACATGTTGACTATATTCTCATATCTATCCATAAGCTATGCCTACAGACAACATTTAAAGAAGTCTAGTCCCTTGATTAATACATGGTTATCGTTACGGTTCATCATGAAAGAAGATGGGAAGATTGAGAATCAAAGTATGTGAACAAAAACCCTTAACGAGTACAATAATTGAAGTATCCTATACAGGTGCCCCTACTCCAATTCTAGTAATGCTTTTGACTTAGCAATGCAGAGAACTAAAATAGGTGTTAGAAGCTATCGAAATTCCATTAAATATACAACCGCAGGAGCATAAATCCCTCGATATTGGACAGTACAGCTCACTTCCATACCTCAGAAATCCATGCGGATCCAAATATCATCATATGATCCATACCTGTACTTGTGCCCTTAGTTTCTTCAGATGATTAGATTCAATCCACCTGTCCATGCTCATGATCCAACGTATGAGAACTCAAAATCCTAGGGAACCCTAAGAATCTAAACAAAAAGTAGAACCCCCTATGTCCTTCGGCTCAATAAACATAGCCCCATTTACAATACTTCAAACATCAAAACCTGCAATTTTCCATCTTATCAGCCAGTTGTATGAGGAGTTGTTTTCTATGAAGAATCTTCTATGCAATCAAGAATCTAGCGGCCAGACATCGAACTAGTAATCTCTAAAAGGCTTTTCAACCAAAAGCACTTAAATTGCATTGCTGAAACGAATATAAATATAAAAACCTAGTTTTATCAGCATCAACAATAGTACAACTACAATATTGATTGGAAAGAAATGTGACAGGCATTAACCAACACAGCAAGTAGAATTGACGAGAAACAAAATAAAATACACAAACACCAAGGAGAGAGCAAGTCAGGGAATATTTACTCTACCATCCCATCTATGTCCAGCAAGAAATACTGTCTTCTCTATGGTTACCCTACCACCTCAAAGTTTTCCATCTAGGGAAAGAGATTAAACTTAAAAACGTATAGACTGGGGAAAAAAGATATAAAGAATAGCACCCACTTTGGGAAACAAGCTCTCATATATTGTTAATTAATCCGTCTCGGAAACAAACACATGCATGAATTACTGTTGGTCCTTCAATAAAAAAACAAATCCACAAAAAATAAAGAAGTCAAAATTATTTTTGGAGCTCAAAAGACACGAACACACATACCAAGAGAGAGAGGATGGGGAAGAGGGGGAGAGTGGGAGAGAGATTATGATCACCAGAATTTGGAGAGGAAAGAGTGAGGGCTCTGAATTGGCATTCGACCCTCTGAAGAAAAACCATGGCTTCCTTCAAGGGCTTAGAGAGTTCTTGCTCATACTTGGTCAGCATCTCACAGTAGGCCTCCATGAATTGGTCAAGGGATGGATCTTCACCGATGCCGTCTGTATTTGCAGGGCCCATTGAGGCAGCAGATGCACAAGCTTCTTCAAGTCTAGCCACGACTTCAGGTGGTGCTCCAACCTGAAGAAATACTGACACATGTGAGCTATGTATGTGTCTATATATATATATATATGAAGGGTTGAAGGGAAGAAAAAAGAAGAAGTAATTGAGCTCCTGTCCCTATCATGTGGATTGCTTATAAGGGTTCTGACCCCCACTTTCTTGGCAACAGAATTTTTCTTGGATGCATCGAAAGAACACACGCACACAGGTTGAGAATTTGGGAGATGTTGATCACTTCTTAGATCCATAATTACAAGAATTTTTGGAATGTATGAGGGCAACTGAGTTAATCTATTTCCCACAAGAAGAGGAGTTCTTTTACTGGACATGCATTAGAGAAATAACAAAAACAGGTATATATGGGTTTGGGATGTTTAGTAATTAGTAGGGTTACTAGGGCTGAAAATCCAGTGTCTTTCTTCACCTTTTGACAATTGGCATAGGCAGCCAAGAGCCGATGGTAGTGAGGATGAGCCATAATTTTAGCCTTTACAGAAGTAGAATTACTACCACCATCATTGTTCTCCATGAAATAACACCCAGTCGCAGTGACAGTGTTGTTGTTGTGGTTGTGATCGTCAAGAATCATAGAAGAGCCACTAGCGCTATTATTAAAACGGTTTTGACTTTGATAGTTGGTAGGAGGTAGAGGAAGGAATAAGGTATTTGATATTGATGAATCCCCCGCATTAACATGTTGTTGCTGATGGTGATGCTGATGAGCAGAAGATGAAGAAGACATTAGCGGCATCATCATCATAGGGCATAGTCCATTACTGCTGTCTCCAAAAGCCATCATAAGTGAAGGGGTACTTGAACAACCAGCACCACCTCCCTCCATTATCTCTCTCTCTCACTTACTATCTTATCTTTTTCCTAGTTGTTCTCTTGTGTGCCTTGCAACTTGGTAGTAGCAACTTGTGTAGATGTAGTAATAGCAGTACTAAAATTTAACCCTCTCTCTCTCTCTCTCTCTCTCTCCCTCTCCCTGTTTCTTGTCTTCTCACCAACCTAGGCAAAATCTTATTTTCTTTTGCTCAAAAAGTGGGGTGTGGTATTAGTATTGTGCAGTGCTCTCCCGGGATTTATGCTATACAAAGAACACACGTATTACAGGGAAATCCTAAATAATGAGAGTAGCAGCAGCAGCAGCAAGAAGCAGAAAAGGAGTCAGTATTTTGTTGTGTTCTTGTGAAGGGTTTTGTTCAATCTTGGCAAGAGAGAGGTAGAATCTGTCTGCAGAAAAAAGACTGCAAAGATTTCCTTTGGAAAATGGGTGTTTTTTTCTTGCTGGATTTCTGGTCTTTAGACGAGGGAGGAAGAGCAGATTGCACAAGAGAGAGAGAGAGAGAGAAAGAGCAGCAGAGGTTGGTGGTGGGTTGATAGATGGTAAAATGAAAGCAAATATTTGGGTGATCTCTGAGGGACTGACCAAAAACGTTACCTTCCCGATAAAAACTCAATTCTCTACCTCCCTCTTGTCTTGCACTGCCACTGCCATTACTGTCAGAGAAAAGGAGAGAGAAAGCGAAAGTGTTTGTTTTTCTCCAATTTGTGAAAGAAGCAGAGAAAGAAATGACCGATCAAAACGAGGAAGCAAGAGAAACCAAGCAGGAAAACGTAGTGCAGTGTAGTGTTGTAAAAGGGAAGCGTTGAAGGGGCACGGATATCAACAGACTCCTACGCTCCTGTCTCTCTCTCTCTCCCTCCCTCCCTCACAGTATCAGGAGATTGTAGAGTACTACAGAGTCTTTAATTTCATTTCATCTCTAAGATTTTGACTGAGGTGGGGGAGTTTTGATTGGAATCTGTCCACTCAGATAATTAATATTCTCCCAAACTTAAATGTTGTTGTCCTCTTTCTTCCCCTTAACCCTAAAGACCCAAAAGGCAAAAACTTCAATCCTCCTACCCCTCCTCCTCCTCTCTTTTTGACTGTGACAGTGTGCCCGCTAGTCTTTCTTTTACGTTTTTGGTCACTATGTTTTTGCTACCTCCTCTTCTTCTCCACTGTTTTTTTGCTGCCATTACCTTCAACCTCTTCGGTGCCACGACTCTCGGCTGCTATATTATTTGTCACAAATCTTTTGCGAAGGGTCGTGATAATAGACTAAATGCGTGTTTAATATTATGATTAGTGTTTTCTAAAAGTATATTTTACTTTAAAATATTTTAAAATAATTTTTAATATTTTTAATTTTTAACATTAACAAAATTATTAAAAAATATAAAAATATTAATTTAATATTTTTTCAAAATAAACTACTTTCAATAAACAAAAGTTGCTACACTCTCGGATAAGATCCGAGAGTGTTTGTAATATGATCCAAGGTATTATATAGGGTCTCAAAGTATTTGTAATATGATGTAATGTATTTTTTTAATTAAAATTATATATTTTTTAATATTTTTTATTTTTTGTATAAGTATATTAAAGCACTTAAAAATAACATTTAAAAATATCAATTTGATAATTTTTCAAATAAAAAAAAATTACAGTAATAACAAAACATAAAATAACATGTGGGTGTTAAAAGTCTTAATTAGTGAAATGAATGTCCCTTCTATAAAACTTTAATTAGAAGGCATTTAACAAATGAACATCTCATTCTCTTCTCGTTAGTATATAGACATAATTTTAAGCATCTAAATTTAAACAAGTATATATATATAAATTTATAATTTTATTAAATATATGACCGGATATAATTTTTATTTAAAATATTCTTTCAAAAAAGTAAGGCAACTCTCTTATTCTTCTCTTGGATTTGATATATGGTGATTTAATTTATTTATGAAATCAAGCCAAGATTTGTACTTTATAAGAACTTGAATTTTAGTGTGTATTGTGAAGTGAAATTTGATGTTTTGAAGAGTATCGTTTATTTGCTTTCAAGTGCTGTTAAAAAACTCTTATGGAGTGTTTAGACTTAAACCAACAGAGTTTCGTTCTTTATAGTTTTCAAGCATAGATGAAGGAGGCTTGAAAACTTTGCAGAGAACTTCCTTACTTGAAGAGAGAGTTCCTTGCTTAAAAAGCTTGTCTTAAAGAAAATTTATACCTCTAAGAATTTATTTATTTTTGTTCTTTCTAGGTGGAGGTCCTCTATTTATAGAGGTTTATAAGGGTTTTCATATCATTTTTCAATGTCACGTGATATGATTTTATTGGTTGATCTTTATTAATGATATCTTGAATATTTCATCCCAAGTGTCAATCTTTCATAGACAAAAAAATATATGAAGGCTTATTTATTTTTCATGTCATTCATTTCAATTTTATTTTATCATTTGATGTAAAAATAAAATAAAAATGACACAGGATGAAATTTGATTGATAGAAATTTTTTGTTTCTATAGAGTAATAAAAGGCTCCTTTTGTCATTGCAGTTCAAATTATTTTTTTATATATTTTTTGATTGTTTTAATATGCTGATATCAAAAATTATTTTTTTTAAAAAAATATTTCTTTGATGCATTTGCAAGTGAAAAATATTTTAAAAAATAACATCCACCGTATTTTCCAAAAAACACCAAAACCATGGGTGCTTTTTTAACCGAAAACAATTTTTCATTTAGCTTTTCAGTTTTTTTTTTTATCATTATTTTATCTTTTAAATAAAAAATAAAAAACAAAAATTGTGTCGTTTATTAAAAATAAATGAATACCAAGTTTTTCAAAAAATAAATAAATTAAGATTACAATTTTTTTTCATAAAAGTTAAAATCATGTCTTAATATTTTATATTTATAATAATAGCACTGCATTTTCTTTGAAGTAAAAAATATGAATCCTTTTTAAATTTTTTAACACAAATATTTTTTCTACTAGTTTAAATCATGTGATGTCATTGAACTTGATAGATTTAAAGTGCTGCTTTCTGTAAAGCATTATTATAAAACCCGGACTGGCCTGACGGGTAGACTTGAGACCTGGTTAATCTAGTGGCTGGACCAGTCCAGGTTTGTTAAAAAACTGGCCGGTGCAAAAACCCGGCAAAACCCCGGTCGACCCGGTGGGTCGACCAATGACCCGGCAAACCAGGCGAACCCGGACGAGACCCGATATTTTTTTTTCAAATGTGGTTTTTCTCCTATACCCCTCTTTTTTTTATTTTTTTTAATTGGTTATTAACACTTTTTAAATTTACTATATAAATATTAGAAAAATATTTTATTTTTGCAATATGAGATTTGAAACCCTTTAGTATATATACTTTCTTTTCCCAAGAAAAAAGTTATTTTTTCAATGTGAGATTTGAAACCCTTTCGTGTATATATATTTTATGTTCCCAAGAAAAAACTTATTTTTTCAATGTGAAATTTAAAGCTCTTTCATGAATATATATATATATATATATGTATATATATATATATATATATATGTATATATATATACTCTATGTTCACAAGAAAACAATAATGTTTTTTTAATGTGGGATAAAAAACTTTTTATTTTAAATATTTCAACTTAAAATGATAACATAGTATGTTTTCAATATGAGATTTGAAGCCCTTTAATATATATATACTCTATGTTCCTAAGAAAAAAGATATCTTTTTAATGTAAAATTTAAAACCCTTTCGTATATATACTTTATGTTCACAAGAAAAAAATTATATTTTTTCAATGTGGGATTTAGAACCCTTTAATATATATACTCTATGTTCCCAATAATAAAGTTATTTTTTCAATGTGGGATTTGAAACCCTTTCGTATATACACTCTATGTTCACAAGAAAAAAATTATGGTTTTTCAATGTGGGATAAATTTTTTTTTAGTTTAAATATATTAGGGGTGATCATTTTCGGTTCGGTTCGGCTTTTATTAAAAACAAATAACCAAACCGAATTTAAAAAAAAAACTAAAACCAAACCGAAACCGATTCAAACCGACCGGTTTCGGTTCAATTCAGTTTTTAGAACAAAAACCGGTTTGACTCGGTTTTTTTGTTTGGCTCAGGTTTTTTTTCGGTTGGGGTTCGGTTCGGTTCGGTTTTTTCGGTTTCAAGCTTATAAAACCGAAATCGAATCGAACCGGTTGGTTTTTTCAAAATTCTAATCGGTTTTTTTTCACAATTCGGTTTTTTTTATTATTTTTTTTTGTTTTCTTGATTTAATCGGTTTTTCGGGTATTTTGCTCACCACTAGTTTAAATCATAGTTTTTAAACCCGACCCGGTAGTCGACCTAGTATAATGATCAGGTCACGGGTCAGATGGGTTGACCCGGGTCAACAAAAAAAATCAAGTAAAACCAGTCCAAGTTAGACCCTTGACATTTTATCCACAGACGCACACAAAATTCAAACCAGTTGGTCACAGTGGAGTGGAGTAGTGGACCACTGAGAAAGAAAGAAAACAAGCTCATGGACCACAAAATTCAAACTGCACGGTCTCTGTCTGTCTCTCTCCCCCCTAGTTTCTTGTGCCCAACCACAGCGCCTGCGTTTCTCTTTCATAGACGCCTCTTCCTCTCATCTCTGGGCTGCTCTTGCTGACTCTTCCCTTGCAAACGGTTCCCCTACCAGAGAAGAGTATTTCTCAACCAACAAAGAAGAGGCGGATTTCGGTCCGGCATCCCGTATAGGGCGGGATGGAGCTGTTCTCTTTTTGGAAGAGAGTAGGGCCCTAGTTAAGCCTGAGTTTGTTCGTTTTGTGTACGGTGTTGGCTTGCTTTGTGGTGTCGTTGATACCCTGCCTAGCTGAATAACTGACCGACGACGGAATGGTAAGCTTCTTCGTTCACCTGCACTTGTTCTCGCCAGCCAAGCGACTTAAATGCAGCTGCAGACACCTACAAACTTACACACACACACACACACACACACACACACACATATATAAAAAGGCTGGATCTCAGCCGGGTTTACCCAGGTCACCCAGGATCCTGGTCCACCTACGGGTAGACTGGGTTTCGCCGGGCCAACTCTCAGGCGGGTTTTTACTTAGACCTGGACCGGTCCCAGGCCCGGGTCGGCCGGGTCCCGGGTTTCAAAACTATGGTTTAAATACTTCAACTTAAAAGGATAGCATAGTATCTATTCAATGTGAGATTTAAAGCCTTTTAATATATATACTCTATGTTTCCAAGAAAAAAATTATTTTTTAAATGTGGGATTGGAAGCCCATTCGTATATATACTCTATGTTCACAAGAAAAAAATTATGTTTTTCAATGTGAGATTTGAAACCCTTTAGTATAAATACCCTATGTTTCCAAGAATAAAGTTATTTTTTCTAAATGGGATTGAAAGCCCTTTAGTATATATACTCTATATTCACAAAAAAAAAGGTCATGTTTTTTCAATGTAGGATAAATGTTTTTTTTTGTTTAAATACTTCAACTTAAAAGGATAACATAATATATTTTTAATATGAAATAAAAAAAATTTTAAAATATTATTTTAAACTTCATTGATCTCCCACGAAGAACGACTCATCGCTGTCAAGTGGATTCTTCACTATTATTTACAATATGTATAACATATATTTACATAGATTTTTTCTTAATTTTTTTATATAAAATATTAAAATATTAAATATATTTTTTTAATTTTTCTGTGTTAATCTATAAAACCCGGGATCTGCCTCCAAAACCGAATTAACTCCGTACCGGATTTGACAGCTATGCTGGAAATTAAGTGCTCACTATGTGAAGATTTTTAATGTAATCGTATTAATGTCTACCTGCTATTGATGTTAAGTTGACCCCATCACAAGTGCTTTGGATTTTACATCAGCACCATGTTGCGTGGAAAACTTAAAAGCTACATGATTAATAATTTAAATCCTGGAAGAGAAATTATATTTCTCAAGTCGAAGTCCTCGGTTTTTTTTTTGTTTTGACAAAAAAAAATATTTTTAATTATTTTCAATGGGTACCCAAAGTAATTAGAAAAAACACATTGTGAGAATCTTAATAGTTTGAATTAAGGGGGGATAATTATTATTTCTTGGGACAAAACTCCCATTTTCATATTAATCTTTTTTATAAGGACATGTATTTTTTTAATTAGTGTCGTATTTTTTTAAAATAAAAACTTATCATAGTCTAAAACACAAGTTACAATAAAAAAAAATAAAAAATTATATCTTCATAATGTTTATGGATTATATGAAAAAAATAAAAGAATAATTAATTTGCGAGAATTATATAAAAAATATCTATTTTATTTTCATTGAATATTCATGTATAATTTTATTTTTAATGTTTTTTGTATTACATTCATATATAATTTTTAACAAAGCATTGCAAATACAACTATAATAACTAATCTTAGTATGAAATAATAATAAAAAATTCTCAAATAGCATTGTAATTATTGATTTAAAAATGCATTTATCTTATATTTTTAGAAAAAAAAAAGTGCTTATAGAATTACAAGGCCAGTCTTGCACCCTACCCTCTAAAAAGAAAAATTATAAAAGTTTTTTTTTTTGAAAAAATAAAATCAATTAAGCGTAGATAATTACAGCCAATTAACTTGTAATTGAGGGAATGTTTGGAATGGTAATGGCTTTTAACTATAGCTTGATTTAAAATTTAAAACTTTACCAAACACATTTTTTTTTTCAGAGAAACAAATCCAAATAAATAAAAAGCCATAAAATGCCAAACAGGCTCTCAATGCATAAGTAATGGAACCGTTGGATGGCATGACTTTTATATTTTTAAGAGCTTCTAGGACCTTTGACTCCAATAATAGAACATGTGTTTGGTAAAATCCAAAAAAAAAATAAAATTAATATCTAATTTTTATTTTTATTATATTAAAATCTAATAACAAAACATGTATTTGGAAAAATATTTTGCAATCCAATTTTTTAATCTTTATTTTATTTTATTCTGTATTTGTAATTCTTTTTCAATGTAATGTATGAACTTTTAATTTATGATTTATGAAAGATTTTTACAATTTTATACATGTATTTGTTTTTTAAAAAAATTGTTTCATGATCGATAGATAAAGATCCAAAGTGTTTTTTTTAAGTTGAAATCTAACTTTTTAAGAATTAATTTTTCTAATAAAAAAAGAAAAAGATGTAGGATCAGGTGCCCACGGGATAAAGAAAGATCCCAACCCAATCCGAACAAATCAAGGAGATGGAGGCAAATAGCAGATATTAGATATGGATGGATAAAAAATCTGTCCCTAGGCTATTAGTGACATCTTTACTCTTGTTTTTTTATTATTTAATAATGATGTATATTCAGGTCAGTTTACGTCTATTTTAACTAATCTTTAAAACTATATAATCTTTAAAAAATAAATTTAAAATCTAATTATAATATTTACATAGCAAGAAAAACTGCACTCTCTTCTCCTGTAATCAGATTTCCATCAATTGAAAAAGAAAATGCAAAATCTCTAGTGATCTTGCCTCCAATGACAAAACACATGTAAGCTCACCCAACTACGAGCCTATTTTTTTATATATATTTTACAAGAGTTTTAAAAAATATTAAAACTTTATTGTTATATATTCAACATAAAAAAAAATACAACGCTAGCAACAACAGCATGAATACTCTACGGCTTATGGACAAGTAAAGACGAAAAAGAAACAGAATGAAGAAAATCTTTTTGCAGGATTGGATAGGAAATGTGTAGCTTTTCTTGCAGCCTAATTATTAGGTTAGTCATAGTCATAGCATCTAATCCAAGCTGTTTTATTAGCAGAGATAAAAGGTGGGTTACCGCCGATTAAAAAGCTGATAAAGCTTGTGGGACAGTCCGAATGTCTCTGCTTCTCTCTCTCTCTCAGAGCAAAAAAAAAAAAAAGGATGGATGGCAGCCCTATCTTCAAAGAATCATGGCTCATGTTCAGCAACTTGTCTCTTCTTCTTACGGGAATAGTAAAAGTGCGAGAGGAAGGCATTTGGCCACAGGACCTGCATACGGAGAGAGTGGAGACTATTGTCCATGTACGTATTTAAATACTGTATTTTTTAAAATTATTTTAATGTGTAAATGTTATTTTCAAAAACCACATCCACTTGAGAACCTGTAATAAGAAAGGAGAGACCTAAAGGGCCTTTTCTTTTGCTAGTCATCAACTGGTAGTAATGGTGCTTTCTTTTGTTTTATGTGGTGAACCTTGATTGAATCCATTATCATGTGCTCTCCATTTTCCTTTTTATGCCAATGTCTAGCTAGTCGCTTGGAAAAACGGGGAGTAAAATATCCTTTATTCCCTACTTTTGAACGAAATTATAACATGATCTTTCCTCTTTAAAAGCCTTAATTTAATCCCCTAATTGTTGTTTTCTGTTGATATTTCTTTTAAAGTTGATTGGTTCTTCTCTCAATCTTCACTATCTAGTTTTTTCCCCTAAGAATTTAAAACTAGAAACGGGATCAAGGAATTTGGTAGCTAGACAATGCCGGCCAACAAGAGTCAAGGAGCTAGTTATAGGTAAACTTATGTCTAAATATTTGTTTGTGAATCTATCAAGAAAAGGGATATGTCCATGAATGGCAAGCAAGGTTAATGTCATGTCGTCCATGTACAAACCCAAGCATATGATCCTGTTCAGGAACAGAAAATCTACAAGATCCGCAAAGTGGTGGCATCGGGTGCAGGAAGTGTGTGGTTCCTGATGGAGCACAAGCTGGACACTATGCTGGGTTTTTGTACAGGCTCTCACACAATCTCGCATGGGAACATAACTCTCAAATTCTTTCTTTGCAGTTTGCATATGGTAAGGATTGTTATTCTAAAAGACAAGAGTTCTGTACGATTTCTTCCTAATGATAAAACTAATATATATATATATATATATATATATATTAGATTATCAATTTAAGGGTGTATTCGTTTTGTGAAAAATATCTTTTCAACAATTTTTAATATTTGGTAAACACTGAAAAATTGGTCTAGACGAAAAATATTTTCTCAGTTTTTTTAACCTAGCTAGCACCAAAAAACAATTTAGGACTAGAAGGTTTTGGATTTAAATCCTGAAAGATGCTTTAGGGGTTTTAAGGAAAATTTAAGAAACACAAAACGGTAATCATAAACCATTAGCAACAGGTGAATGTTTCAGGGGTTTAGCAATAAATTTTGATGACACCATACTGGTGGGAGGGGTTAGGGTTAGGGCAAGGGTGACAATTTGGAGAGGGACAGAGAGAGAGAGGATCACAGTACGCGAATCCGTCACAACAGCGGGAAGCAAACAAGAGAAAAGCTGAGAGAGAGGAGGTACGTCATCAGTGAAGTTTTGGTTTATGAAGGCTGTGTTGAGAGCAGGGGAATGCAGAGGGTATATTATTATCGGGAAGGGAAAGGAAGGGACAGCAAGCCCTAGCTATGAAAGGAAGGCCCTTTCAACCTCCTGTATTATTAGCTTTTCTGATCCACTTTACGTCTTCTCTATCAACAGTTGCATGATATAACGTAAAGGGTTTTCTTCCTCTTTTTTTTTTTTTTTTTTTCAGTTTTGTACATTTTCTCCTTCAATTTAAAGTCTATTTAGACATTAGATTAAAGCAATAAAACAAAGGAAAACAGAACATTAATCTCAATATTTTGGTACCTACCTCATCAATAAAAACAATTAAAAACACCTCCCCCTCCCCCTCCCTCCCCCCCTCCCCCCCTGGCCCTCTCTATATATATGTATATATTCTCTTTGATATGGAAATATTCTACACGCCATCACTTCTGGAAATGTTCGTACTCCATATATTTCCCTAATCCCCTCCCTTACGTGTAGTCATAATCAACAAGAACATCCAAAACAACGAAGAAGACAAGCCAGTAAAATTTATTACAGGTCCACAGAAACTCTAACATCCCTTGTATTGCAATATTTAATCCAAATTATTCAATCTTGTCCCACAAAAAGGGGGCAATAGCTATGAACAAAATTTATAAGCAGCTACCCAGATCCGATTTCCTTTCCTCTTTGAATGACCCCATCAATCTTAAGAGATCATTTGTGGTCCACTTGGCTTGCAATAAATAAAGCTTTAGCTCATGCTCAAAATTAGGGCATGATTTAACCTACCATCTAGGGTTTGTTGTCCTATCCTATCATCTCTTTTTTCTGTGTGCGCACATAAGGGTGGATTTCGAGCATGTTTGATAATACCTTATCTTAGCTTTTTTAAGATATTTTTTATTTAAAAATATATTAAAATAATATTTTAAAAAATTTATTTCTATATTCTACCATAAAATACAAACGAACATGATGGCAGAATCGTCAAGTACATGACATGATTATTAGCTGAGCTTAAATTAATTAACAACAAGGCAAAGATATGACCCATTAATATTTTTATATATAGCATCTACGGGTTTGAGTGTGGATAGCTTATATGCAATGATCTTAAGTTTTTACGACTCTCTCTAATAATTCCAATTTAATTTTATGTTTGAGATTATTTTAAATATTAATAATTAAAGTTTAAATTTAATTTAATTTCCAAAAATAATATAAAAATAAATTAAATACTAACCTTTTTAACTTATTATACTAAGAATTAAATTAATATTTAATTTAGTTTCTTTAAAATATTCATCTACTTGTTTTTTTAGAGATATTTGAAGGTATAATCTAAAAATGATAAAGAGTAATATAGAAAATAAAATAAATTGATTTATTTATTAATTGAATTCAAACTGTGTTTATTGATTTTTAAAAGTTATTTTAAATTAAGAATGCAATGCATATTGTTTTGTTTTTATATTAATACTTAAAAATAATCAAAAAATACTTAAAAAATTAATTTAATATTTTTAAAAATAAAAAACAATTTAAAAAGAACCTTAACACATTACTAAATGGTGTACTAAATGGTGTTTATATTAAATTATAATAGAGAATTAATTTAATTTCAAACAAGCAGTAAGTAATTACAATGTTCTAAAAACTGATCATGAACTCTGTTACATGTATGTCATTGGTTAGCTTTTGTGAATGAAGGGGTTATTAAGTCTTGATTAACCTTTATCCAGATTGATATCCAATTGGATAATCTTTCAATTGATGCCTGTTAATTTATCTACACGTACCTTATTTAGTTCTCTTAGAGAAATGAAAAAAATTTCATGTTTATAAAACGACCAAATGCATCAAGCCGTATACCATCCTTGCAAACTCCAACATTCCAGGAGTGTCCATAGCAGCTAGCTGTTGTAAGGATTTCTGCTTGATGGCAATCGCATGCTCGTGTTCCTTTACAGCTTATGAGATGAGTTGTGGGTCTCATCAAATTAATCAAAGGCCTTACTCGATCGTCATTACAAGAACCACTTGATTACTTGAGATTAATGATAATTGCATGCTTTTGTTCATTGACAGCTTATAAAGGCATAATTGTCAGGGGAAGGAGGAGGTGTTATTAGAGGTTTTAGGCATGGAAATGATAATTAAGGCAGCTACTAATGATTTTGACAGCAGGCCAGTAGCTACTGTGTTGTCAACTTATCTAGATTCAACTTGGAGGCCAACATGGTTGGCAAACAGTACATGAACATGACCATAAATGGGATGTTATGATTAATGTAAAGTACAGTCAACTTCTAAATTAAAGAGAAATTAGCCATCAATGGAAACCAAGTTTGATTAGTGGGGTCTTAATTTTCTTTTCAAAATTGTATGCGCACCACATTGCAGAAGATCTTCAATCAATGCAACCACTGCTCCTCTAATTATTTTATCGATTGATTTCACTTAGAAAGTTGGATGGCACCACACTTACTTTATATCGCGGATATCAAAGTGATCAATGTGTTTCCCTAATGGTCTTAGATTGGTCCATAAATCTGCAACAGGAAGATGTCAATGCTTATCTGCTTCATGAACAGCTAGCTTACCTTTTATATATATATATATATATATATGACAAACGAGAGGTGAAAATGTCTTTTTTTTTTAAAAAAACGAATCTACAAAATCTATGGCCGAAAAGAAAGGAATTAGAATCAATTCAAGCAGAGTTTTAGGGAGTAAATAGCCCCAAAAGATCAGAGTCAGGCCATATATTCACAACTTCTATTCGCACCTTGTTTTGTAAAACCATCAACCATACAATTAGCATCGCGCGGAACATGAGAGAAAAACATAGAATCCAATTATGAAGAAAATCTAAATGCAAGGATAAAAAGCTCATCAAATTTTCATGGCCTATTAAATGACTTATTCATCCAGCTAATCACAACAATAAAATTAAATTCAGAAATGAACTTTACTATGATAAAATCATCTCTCAAAGAAGATAGTTCAAAAGCTTCAATCATAGCCAGCAACTAAGCTTCATTTGAATCTTTAATCCCAACATAATCAAATAAAAAGCCAAGCACTAAGCTTTTAGGATTGTGAAGAACCCTTGTAATACCAGCAAGTCTAGGATGTGCCAATAGAAAAACCATCAACATTCCATTTTAACATATGAAATCCAAGGGAAACAATGAAATGAAAGCTTTAACACTATTGTTATTTGACCATTGAATCAAACCATCAACAAAAATTAAAGAATCAAGAGCACGATAAAAAAAAACCAAAGTATAAAGCCTTAATCTACACAAAGTCTGATTAGAATCATGAGAAAGATGATATCATAATTAAACCGAGTATGATTGAAGAGTAACAATAATGAAAATCAGAGTATAAAGTTTTGACTCACACACACAATTTGATTAGAATCGGGAGGAAGGTGATATCATAGTTTGGCTGATTATGGTTAAAGAGTAATTCATTTTTAAGAAGCCAAAGATACTATGAGATTGCAAAGAACAACATGAACCAAACTTTGTTTTTTGGAGTTTTTCATAAACAAGAGATTTCCATTGATGAAATAAGGATAACATGTTTTCTATACAACACTAAGATAAACCCCTATAATCAACAAATTTAGACAAAATGCGTAAGTGATTATGGCATTGAACAAGTAGATGATCCACTAATTCCTCGTACGCGAAACATAGTGGTCAAAATGCATCACTAGCTTCAAGAATATCTCGCCTAACCAAGACTCATCTAGTATTGATTTTACCAAGAATAGCCATCCAACAAAAAAAAATTCAATCTTTGGAGGAACAAATCCTTTCCATACCCGATTAAAAAGAATCAAATGGACACTCCAGGAGATGATAAAAGCCACAGATAGATTTGAATAAATAATCACCATTAGAATTTGTCTTCCAAATCAATTTATTATCAACGTCACTTGATAATAATACATTAGATAACTTATCAAGAGAGCATCAAATGAGCCAATCTCTAAGAGCCCTTTTCCATTAGAAATTCTATATTTGGGAAAATCCATTGCACATATCCATATTAGCAATTGAGCAAACATGATCTTCAGATAGACTAAAAAGTCTAGGAATTAACTGGATAAGAAGGCATGTATATATTCTCTCAATCACACATCATTCCAAAAGCTAGTACCATGACCATTGCCAGCCAAAACACAAACTTCTTTATCTATAATATTCTGAAGTTTCTCATACTTGTAACAAATATTCACAATCTTAGACCATGTACTACCATTAACCATCATTAAATTTGTACTTCCATTTGTTTTTGTATTTTAAAAATGTTTTTTTAAAAAAAATTATTTATTTTTTCAAATTAATTTTTTCGGTGTTTTCAGATTATTTTGTTATATTGATGTTAAAAATAAATTTAAAAAAATAAAAAAATTATTTCGATACATTTGTTGGAATATTGCCAATTATGTAGCTGTCATTATCAAAGAAGATGACTGTCATTGTCAAAGAAAATGGTTGTCATGTGAGAGTCAAAGAGAGCTGTTGGTGCAGCATTTACAGCCCCTTGACATTGTCAAAGAAGGAGGCTACAATGGTGGGTTGTTGGTGGCAGCCACCAACCATTGTCTAATGTCAAAGTTTGGTAAGTTTGGCAGCCACCATTGTTGACAAAGGAGTAAGAGGAGCTGTCATTGAAGCCTATAAATAGACACCAAGAGTGCAGCACAAAATGAGAGAGAGTCTTGTAGTAGAGCTATAAAAGAGAGAAGAAGAGAGAAAGAAAGAGAAGGGCTGCAACCAGCAGCCCTGCTGCCTTATGCAGCTGCTGCCCTATGTAGCAATGAGATATGGGAGTGGAGTGGATGTGATCCTCCTCCGTGTGTTGTATTCTTTCTCTATCTCTAATAATATCGATCTCTCCCATGGATGTAGGCGATTTGCCGAACCACGTTAAATATTGTGTCAGTGTGCTTAGCCTCCTTTGAGCAATGATCATGAACACCACCGTTCTGCAGGGGGAGCAGAATCCCTAACAACATTTTCATATAAAAACATTTTAAAAAATAACCGTTATTATAATATCAAACGAACTCAGCCGCAAACTACAATTTAAAACAAGGTTGGTCATGTAAACAAACGATCCATGAACAGGACCATCCTAGTGTGTGTGTGTGTCTGTGTGTAAGCTAGTAAATGAATTGTCTTGACCAATTTCATGCTGGTTAGGTGCACCATCTCAGATATAGTGGAACAGAATTGTGCATGGACAAAATGCAATTAAATATTTTTCATGTTATAAATGGTTAAAGATGGGATTTGGAATGTAAAATCAGGTAAGGCTGTGATGTGATGCATGGTTTGCACATGGGCTTAGAGGGACCCTTTAGTCGGGTGAGCCCTAATGAGGGAAAGAAAATTGAAATGCGAGCACAAATGCCTTCTTCTGGCCGACAAAGGAGGCTTTATCATGTCTAATCCATGGCACTATGAATGGAGATGGAAACGATGAGGAGTGTCTTGAGATGCCTCACCAGGTCACTGTGATCATGAGATGCCTTACCAGGTAGTGAAATCAGATACCATGCGTGCATCAGCTACAGAGACAGGCTTCTATTAGACTCGAACAATATGTGGTACTCACACATGGGAGAATTTTTTACTTTGCATAGGATGTTAGCTAGGCAAGAAGAGACATTTATTAGATTGTTAACTTGGACCTGCAATTCTGGGCTCGAATCTGATCTATGGGATGGAGTGTAACTGAGCCGTCCTGTAAAGGCCAACATTCCTTTCCTCCGTTCGGGACTCGGCTTGTAAGAGATGGGTCTCATCCAGCAAGGTATAATAAATAGTTCCATATATCAGTCATATGCTTCAATCCTCTTCACCAAGTTGAGCCATGCTTGAATGAACAGAGAGAGAGAAATGATACCAGCGGTCCAGCAGTGATGGAAAAAGTGGGAAGAGAGAACATGTCAAGCAAGCAAAACAACAGCATACAATTTACAAGACAACGCCGAAAATTCTACTCCATCGTCCAACCGTCCAGCCACCAAAACCCTCCCTTTCGTATACAAGGAAACGGATATTTTTCATAAAATTGGTTAACTTACTACAAGAGACAGCTCAATAACAACTAGAGATAGTGTGCGGCCTTCATGCAGCTTTGCTACAATTTCTGAATAACAACTAAACTGGAAAGGTCTGCCTGCTCTATTTTCTGAGTTGGATAAGTAAGAAGCTTCGGAGGGAATCCCATCAACTGCAGCTGATAATTCCGAGCACCCCCAGGCCTGGATGCATCAATGAAGGATCCAATGTCATTGACTGTGTGGCTATTATTGAAGTGGGCCACCATGCGGGTCCCATCAGCCAACCTAAGTTGAATTGATGCATACACTCATGTCTTTCAAATGCACACATGTGAAAGCATGTTGATGCATTTTTTGGACAAGAACTATCAACTAGAACACTGAATTGGTGATGACAAACAGGATGGTAATTTCTAAAGTTCCACAGAATTGTTAGTCTTAGTAAATACTAAGAAAAGAAAGCTGGTAGAGAGAGAGACTCACCGGGCAGTTTTGATCCCTCCTAGTCAAATTGACATGAACCGAAGACCTTCTATCAGCAGGTTCAAGCTCCTTTGGACACTCAGACTTCCTTATGCTCTGAGATATAACAATATCATAACATCACCACAAACAATACAGATGATGACATAAGGGTGAGGGTGAAAGCAAAGCACAACAAAATAAAATAAAAGCTGCACTAGTTTATGTTGCTATAAGTGAAGGTTCAAGAGTATGTAGAAAAAGAATCCCAGGGATGAACTACCTATGTAACTAGATCTGTTGATTCAAGAAAAATAGTGAAAAGATTCTGATTGAGAATGCTTCATTAGTGCTTTGAATTTTTTTCAAACACAGCAGAGTGGTGGAAACAGATATCTCCAACTCCAAAGCAAAAGTCCAACTTCTGAAAAAAATCTTTTATTTCATTTTAAACCTATGTTGCTATTACCTCTAAGAAAGATGCATTTTCAGGATCGTCCAGCCTCCTCAAGGGGCCACATCGTCTACAGTGAAACCATTAGTCCAGAAAACAATATTGTGAACAACAGCCTCAGGTTGTTGAGGAGCAGATGGTACAGTCTCCCCTGAGAGTAATCTACCAGTTCCAGTAAAGCTTCTTCAACTTGAAGATTGATTAAGATTCTCCAGAGGACCTTCAACGGCTCCAAGTTGTCTAGCTTGATTGAAAATTGCATCCACATCATTACCTTTTGTAGGATCTTGGATGAGCATACCACTTCAACAATAAAAATTAGTGTTAGAAGTATGAGAAGTACTTAAATATAAACACATTTCATACATAGGAAGGAATAACCAAGGGATTCGAGTCAGATAAAAGTAAATGATAGACATAGTCATAGCAACTAAAGCTTTATGTGCAATCATGGGAATTTACCAAAAGAGTTGGATAATATCAGGTGCCACAATTACAGGATTGAAAGAGCAAAATCTCAAAAAAATTGAATTAACAAATAGTTGAGAATATGAAAATAAGCAAATATCAAATTTTGTTCTTCATAGAATTATGAAAGGTTGAAAATTACAAATGCTTCGAATACAGAATATAACGGATTTACTGATGACACAACCTGATAAATACAAGGCTGAAATAATGCTAAAAATGCACAAAAGAACCATCATCTATACACATTCCAAGACCACAAAGCTTTCTTTGGTCAGCACCCAGTCTACAACTAGTCTTGAGACTCTGAATAAGGTGCTTCTTCTCTACCTATGCTACAGCTCCGGAATCAAGTAGGGAAAAGTGAGCTCTATAGATAATTCCCATCGTCATCCAGACTCTACTAATGCTGTTATCCGGATGCTCTTGGAACCTCCCCAAATGCATTTTCAATACAGCGAGCTCAGAGATTACTTCTAACCAGAATCAAAATGAAAATTAAAATCCATCCAACAGACAGAACTGTTTCCACAGGCCAACAAAACTAACACTGCACTACTAATATCACACTGTCCGACACACCAAAAAAGACTGCAATTTTTGTATTAAAAATCAAAACTTTGAAAAAGCAGAAGAAATAAATTTGAATATAAAGTTAGGTTCAAGGGAGAGTAGTTGTTTGTTTCCTTTTCTCGCCACCAGTGGAGTACTATTCAGGAGCATCCTCATCATCGCTGTCAGATTCAGGTCCAGACCGCCGGTCCAGATCGGAGAGAGAACGGATACTGCCTGCTCCACTGCTTGAGGGCTTTGCTGGTTTCTTGTCCCTTGAAGCCATTGTTTTTGCTTTAGATTGATTTGTGGAGACTCGATGAGGTAGAAAAGGAAGAACAGCCTTAGACCATCAGATATTAATAATTCTGGTACAGCATCTTGTATTTTTTTTAAAAAAAAATTATATACAGTGATTGGTGTTTTTTTCACTATTTCCTAATCACCTTTGCATACTTTATGTTACTCTGATATGAGTGGATGTCTTTATTCAATCATAAAAAATTAGAATTAATGGCTACGATATTTTAAATACATGAACATTTTAAGGCTAACATTTTTTTTTAGTTTAGGCAATGAAAGCCTCTGATAAGCGAGGGAAGATACTACAGTACCCTGCATTAAAACGCGATATACCATCAGCTCGTAAGTTCATTTCCAATGCAAGAACAAAACACAAGGCATTTATCAGTCAAAGTAAATCCAAATGGAGTTCGACAAGCTGCACATAAATAACCCACACCCTCCAAGTTCAGAATTGGAGTGCAAGAAGAAAGAAAGAAAGACAAATTACGCTCAATGAGTACGTACCTTGATAAAACTAGAAGATTCTGCAGAAAATAAGCAATGCCCAGAAACGTGTCCATACAAATCTGTTACGATAAAGGTAAACAAAACTCAAACAAAAGCTGAAAATCTGAAAGAAAACCCTCGAATCAATCCCTGTAAATTAAGCAAGTTCCTTTACCATGATGAGAAGCTCGAAATGACTGACTGGCAAGACTAGAAGAATCACCACAGCGACCAAACCCAGAAAATGATCCAAAAGAACGCAAAATTAACCCTTCTCGAAAATTCGAAATCGACAAAGCCATAGCTCCTGCTGACTATAAAACACAGCTACACTAAGGCACAATAAAATAAGGCTTTAATGAGGTTTGAGGATACAAGATGTGCATGCCGATGGATATGGCCAATTGTAATTAATGCCCGCTCCACCAATCAAGCAGCTGTTGCCTCGCTTCTCTAGCAACTTCCCTTTCCTTTTCTTTTTCATGAAATCCCGCTTGAGACAGCCTAAATATCCACCGTACCTGCGCAGTAGCTGACCTTTCAATTCTTGATCTTCTGCTTGAGGATCTACGACGTAGTTCTTAACATCAAGCTCTTCTTCTGGTGATGCATTCCTATCATTGCCCTCGCCCTAAGCTGATGGAAACATAAACGAGCTGTTAGCAGCTCATAATGCATTAAAATAACACGTGCAAAGTTACTGCAGCAACCAGCATCGCATATTTTTGCAGTACTTTTACATTGGGAGATAGTAAAACAACATACAAAACTTGATATGTTACCACCTCTATATGAATCTATATAATAATTTAACTATCATCATGTAAATGTAGGGTTATGGCATGTAATTATGGCGAGATGAGCAAATTCCGGTTTCCTTAATTTTTGCATGAATTACAACAAAAGATTCAGTAACATTTTGACTGAAATTTGATTCTGATGAAACATCCTTAAAAGTCTAATGAAAAAGCAATTGACGATGGAGAGACTCTTGCAATGAAGTGCAAGGCTTCATGGAGTTATACATAGATCAATGAGACTCTAATAGACCACCTCATTATGAATTTACCCTATATTTGCAGAGGGGAAGGGGGAGATTATATGAATACAAGTTCAGCAACTTTCTTGCATCGACTCTGAAACCTTCATACGGTGGTTTAGGGTTTCTTTGACCAAGATTGAAGAACGCCTGTGAGCTCCAGAAACTCTTACACATACCGTGTTCATGCTCATGAAATCTGACATTTTGATCAAAGAATCATAACATTACCTATGATAATGAAATCTATTAGAAAAACTAAGAGCTTAATAATTAATTATTTAGTTGTAAATGGAATGGATTGCACTTTTACACCGAATGAATATCCTAATCGCTGTTTTCACCTGAACAAAGACTTTCTCATTAATTAATGTCTAATGAAACCGGCATATTAGTGCTCATTTTAGACTCAGCAGTCTATCTTGCTCCAAAGCCAACAAAGTATGAAGAATCTATGTGTACTTGTCAATACTTATAGGCCAGCATTATCTGCACATGCAGAACTAAATAGACCAAAAACATCCTGTACGAGAAGCACATATATCTTCCTCTCTTATCACCTAGAACGGGGACACCAACATAGCACAATGCAACATTTAACTCACAATAAGCTTCCACAGCCTTCACATAGAGCTGTGTGAATCAAATGATGCAACACATGACAGAAACTACTGCAATATTTGTGTTCTTAAATTCATAACTTCAATTCATATGACTTAATAAGTTACTTGACATGAAGTAAGGGCACTTTCAGTCAGCATCATTTGATCGCCAAGGCAGACTTTCCTTTAAAGAAGAACTTCATGATTATTTCCCACAATTGGTCACCCTTTTCCGTTATACTCATGAGTTTTGTTGTTAATTTTAACTGTGTTGAATGGTAGCTGGTTAAGGTATGGAGGACTAAGTCGACTGGATGAACTTCCTCGATCCCAACTTGGTTTTGTTCTTATTTTATAGTAGTTTGTAAATAGTCTTGCATGTATCTCCCGTGCTGGTTTGTCATTATACTTTCATGGCACTAGAACTTTATTTAATAAAATTCCCCAATTATTAAAAAAAAAAAAAAAACTAGAAGAGTAAGAAAGAACTTACTACAAAAAAAAAAAAAAAAAACCAAACCCACAAATATAATAAAGCATAATAAACCCTGAATAAAAGAAGTTATAACAAGACAACTACCTTATATTCTCTAAGAACTTCTTGCTTGGTCAAATGATTTGCAATATCTCTCTAAAAACATGTTTAAAACACATAAAAGAAAGCCTATTGCATGCATTGAAAATATAATTGAATTCAATTTGGAAGTGCCAATGCCAAACATTTTTCCTTCTAATCCAGGTAATAGCATTGTAAGAATTTGACTCTATAACCCATTGATTTGAATTTTTTTAATAACTCTAGATTTTCACAACGAGATTTATATAATTGAGGGCTAAAAAACTCGTTTAATAATTTTTTACTTTTATTTTTTAAAGGGCTTTCAAAATAATTTTAAAAACTTCACCAACACTTTTTTTTTTTTTGGGAGAAAAAGGCCCCTAAAAAATAAATAAAAATCCATAAATTGCCAAATAGGCTCTCAATATTATTCGTTGGACGTCCTGTTGTCTTAGTAATTACACAAATATTATAGATTTTTAAGAGCTTTTAGGACCTTTGGCTCTAAAAGAACATCTATTTGGTACGTAAAATCCCAAATTAATGAAATACTTTGAAAGCCAATATTTTTAAAACTAAAAGGCAGAATTAGCTATAAAATAAATCTTTCACTGTTTTTACGTTTTGTTCAGCATAAAAACATTTTGACACAGTATTCATTCTCAAACACCTTTTCCATCAACACCCACAGCTACGTACATCCAGATTTATCAGTCACCAAAAACCACAGTTGAAATTCCTAGTCATCCCAAAGTAGGAATGGGAATCGAATTACGATTAGTGGAGTGTAGGGTGTTCTTCGATTCCGTTGGATCAATCTTTGTTTTAGAGTTGTAATCCCTTTTTTTTAATGTAATGTTTGAATTTCTAATTTATAAAATATTCTTATAGTTTTATATATGAATTTGAAATTTAAACTTTGTTTTATGATTGATAAATGAAGACCAAAGTTGAATTTTCCTAAACCAAAGGGACGTAAGAGCTATATCTTCAAAAGTACATGGACTAAAATGAACTTTTTGTTTTTTTTTTCAAAATAACCACATGTTTCCAACACATCCATGTTGAGAGCATATTTATTATAGCTATCACACCATATTTGTTTTTTAAAATTATTTTAAAATAATTTTTTAATGTGTTTAAATCATTTTGATATACTAATATACATTAAAAATAAAATTTTAAAAAATAAAATAATTATTTTAATATATTTTTTAAAAATTACTTACAAAAATAACTATTACTATAATGTCAAACACTAACTAAAACTACCTAAAACACTAACTAAAACTACCTAAATCGCGTGGGCATTCATAAACGCAACCGAAAAAACAGGCACAAGCTTTAGTTTTTGTTGTAATTGTAATAGCCAGTCATATACTTCAATCCTCTTCACCAAGTTGAGCCATGCTTGAAGGAGCGGAGAGCAGAGAGGAGAGAGAGAGAGAGAGAGAGAGTAAAATATATTGTGGTTTGTACAATTGTACGGGGGAAATGATACCAGCAGCATGAAAAAAGTGAGAAATGAGAACATGTCAAGCTAGCAAAACAAGAGCATACAATTTACAAGACTGCAGAAGAATATATTTTCGAATCACAAAACTCAACTCCATCGTCCAAGCAACCAGCCGCCAAAACCCTCCCTTTTGTATATTAGGAAACAGATATTCAAGGTCTTGATGTTCATAAAATTGGTTTACTTACTACAAGAGACAGCACAATAACGACTAGAGATAGTATGCGACCTGCATGCAGCTTTGCTAGAATTTCTGAATAACAACTGAATTGGAAAGGCCTGCCTGCTCTATTGTCTGAGTTGGCTCAGTAAGAAGCTTCGGAGGGAACCCCATCAACTGCAGCTGATAATTCCGAGCACCCCCAGGCCTGGATGCATCAATGAAGGATCGAATGTCATTGACTGTGTTGCTATTATTAAAGTGGGCCACCATGCGGGTCCCATCAGCCAACCTAAGCTGAATTGAAGTCGATGGCAGCGTTTCATCCACAACCAGGCCCATTAAAGGGGCTGGAGCAGAGCTCAGAGGAGCAGAATCAGCTGGTGGTTCAGATGCAGGTGAAGCACTGCTGCTTCCTAGAGTCCTCCCTATACCTTGGAATGCAGCATGGCGCTGCTTCTCTGGTTCCTGCAGGAAAACAATAGCAGAGTGTTGGTACAACTCAAACACCCATGTCTTTCAAACGCTCACATGCGAAAGCATGCGGGTGCATTTTTTGGACAAGAACTATCGACTAGAACACTGAATTGGAGATTACAAACAAGATGGTAATTTATAAAGTTCCAGAAAGAATTGTTAGTCTCAGTAAATACTAACAAAGGGAAGAGAGAGAGACTCACCGGGCACTTTTGGTCCCTCCTAATCAAATTGACATGAACTGAGGACCTTCTATCTGAGGGTTCAAGCTCCTTCGGACACTCAGACTTCCTGATGCTCTGCAATAAAACATAATAGAACAATATCATAACATCACCACAAACAATACAACTGAAGAAATAAGGGCACGGGTAATATGTAGCTGGAAAGTAGACTGTATAATTAACAATCTTGCTAATTTTCAGCAAGTTCTAAAATGGTTACTAGCTGGGGGAAAAAAAAAAGGAGTTGAGAAGGAGTTGAAGCCAACCCTCGTGTGGAGGAATAGTGGACAGCAGCATAATGATTATAGAATTGATGAGATTGTTGAATTACGAAGACAAGTTGAGCTCCTTACAGGGCTTGGACAACAAATGGTTCCTCCTAGTGTGGTTGATCATGAACTTGAGAATTCACATTCTCAGTTTGAGCCATGACTTGAGCAAAACATCAAGGTTGAACTTCCAGAATTCCAAGGAAGTTTGAACCTGGATGATTTTGTAGATTGGTTAAACATGGTGAAAAGAGTTTTTGACTACCATGACGTAGATGAAAGGAAAGTTAAGCTTGTGGTTATCTGCCTCAAGGGAAGTGCTTCAACTTGGTGGGAACATTTGCAAGTCTCTCGCCAAAGAAGTGATAAAGGTAACGTTAATAATTGAGAGAAGATGAAGAAAAAGTTGCGTGAGCAATTTCTCCATTTTAACTACACTCAAACCCTCTATAAAGCTTGCACAGCCTCAAACATTGTTTGGAGGATCTTGAGGCAAGAAAAGTTCTATGTGAATCTCAAAAGGTGCATGGATTTTGTTCTTGGACTTTCGTTAACTCAAAGGAAGCATGACTCTATTAAAGTGGGGGTAGTTTTTAATCGGAGTCTTGGCAACTTGTTAAGATGCTTAATTGGTAAGAATCCTAGGAATTGGAAGAACATCCTACCTTTGGCTGAAAGAACTACCAATTACTCTCCTTTTGAGGTGGTCTATGGAAAGAAACCTCTTAAGTGTTCTTGATTTGACTCCACTACCAACTTTCAAGAAAGAAAATGCAAGGGTAAGAAAATTTTACAGAATTTATACAAGCTGTCCACACTCAAGTTAAGGAGAAAATTGAGCAGTCCAATGCTGAATATAAAGCATCAACTAACACAGAAGACGACTTGTTTTTGAAGAATGGAATTTGGTTTTGGGTGGTATTGACCAAAGAAATGCATCCTCATGGACCTATGAAAAGTTGGTTGATCGAAGGTTAAATCCATGCAAGATATTGGCTAAGATTAATGATAATGTTTATATTGTGCAGCCGCCAGCTCATTTTAACATCTCAAATACCTTCAATGTTAAGCATTTTGAGTCGTATTATCCTAACACCCATGAGGAAAAGTCTTCCTAAGAGGGAGAGAATGATGTGCAGCTGTAAAGTATACTGAATTGTTGACTACCTTGCTGATTTTCAGCAAGTTCAATGGTATGCAGCTAGAAATGTTGACTAAATTGATGATTTAGTTCCTGATTTCTAGCAAGGATTGTGGGCTGCTTTCAGTTGAACTTACAATTGGGTTTTGAGCCATAACTTTTGACTTCTTGTCCAAGTCATGGCTGTAATTTTTTACTATTGTTGTTAGGTGTTTACAAGATGTAGGAAGTTTATAAATTAGGCCTTAAATTGTATTCCTAAGAAGTTTTGAATGTCATTTTATAAAATAAATTTTAGAAAAGAGCTTCTCTCTAAGGTTTATGTATTTGTTCTCAATTCCTATCAATTCCTTCATTCTAATTCCAACTTTTCCTTTGATACTAATTTGGATCACATCAATATGTAAAAGTAAAACACAACAAAATAAAATGAAAGTTGCGCTAGTTTATGTTGCTATAAGTGAAGGTTCAAGAGGATGTGGAAAAAGAAGCCCAAGGATGAACTACCTATGTAGCTAGATCGATATGAGTCATTGTTGATTCAAGAAAAATGGTGAAAAAATTATGATCGAGAATGTTGCATTCAACACATGCTTTGAATTTTTCTCACAGTAGAGTGGTGGAAACAGAGATGTTGAAATCCAGAGCAATAGTCTAATTTCTGAAAAAATTCTTTTATTTCATTTTAAACTTTTATTGCTATTACCTCTAAGAAAGATGCATTTTCGGGATCGTCAAGCCTCCTCAAGGGGCCATCGTCTACAGTGAAACCATTGGTCCAGAAAACAATATTGTGAACGACAGCCTCAGGTTGTTGAGGAGCAGATGGTACAGTCTCCCCCGATAGTAATCTACCAGTTCCAGTAAAGCTTCTTGAGCTTGAAGATTGATTAAGATTCTCCAGAGGACCTTCAACGGCTCCAAGTTGTCTAGCTTGATTGAAAATCGCATCCACATCATTACCTTTTGTAGGATCTTGGACGAGCATACCACTGCAACAATAAAAATTAGTGTTAGAAGTATGAAGAAGTACTTAAATATAAACACATTTCATACATAGGAAGGAATAACCAAGGGATTCGAGTCAGATAAAAGTAATGATAGACATAGGCATAGCAACTAAAGCTTTAAGTGCAATCATGGGAATTTACCAAAAGAATTGGATAATAGTGGTGCCACAGTTATAGGATTGAAAAGAGCAAAATCACAAAAAAAATTGAATTACCAAATAGTTGAGAATATGAAAATAAGCAAATATCAAATTTGGTTCTTCAAAGAATTATGAAAGGTTGAAAATTATAAATGCTTCGAATACAAAATAAAACGGATTTACTGATGACACAACCCGATAAATACAAGGCTGAAATAATGCTAAAAATGCACTAAAGAACCATCATCTATACACATTCCAAGACCACAAAGCTTTCTTTGGTAAGCACCCAGTCTACAAGCCTAGTCTTGAGACTCTGAATAAGGTGTTTCTTCTCTACCTATGCTACAGCTCCAGCTCCAGAATCAAGTGGGAAATGAACCTCTACAGAAAGTATGCTCTATAGATAAATCCCATCATCATCCACACTCTACTAATGCTGTTATCCGGATCCTCTTGCAACCTCCCAGAAGCATTTTCAAGACAGCGAGTTCAGTGCTTACTTCTAGACAGAATCAAAATGAAAATTAAAACCCATCCAACAGAAGGAACTGTTTCCACAGGCCAACAAAACTAACAGTGCACTACTAATATCACACCGTGCGACACACCAAGCTGTAAAACCCAGAACCAGTTTCCACACTATCCCTCCACCCAAGGGTCTAATTCTCAAATGCCCAACTTTCTACTCCATGCTTTTCAATGCTTAAACTTTCAAGTATCGCTCTTGCCATGACTAAAAACACCCCCCCCTCCCATCCATTTTTCTTCTTGAAAAATTCATCCTCGACCCTCAACACTAAAAACACACTTCATAATTCAACCAATTACCACTATTAACCCATCAATTAACAGACAAATCAAAGAATTCATAAAATTATAAGAGAATCCCATTTTTGCTAACCCAAAAAAGACTACAACTTTATATTAAAAATCAAAACTTTGAAAAGACAGAAGAAATAAATTTGAATATAAAGTTAGGTTCAAGGGAGAGTAGTTGTTTGTTACCTTTTCTCGCCACCAGTGTAGTACTCTTGAGGAGCATCCTCATCATCGCTGTCAGAGTCAAGTCCAGACCGCCGGTTCAGATCGGAGAGAGTACGGATACCGCCTGCTCTACTGCTTGAGGGCTTTGCTGGTTTCTTGTTCCTTGAAGCCATTGCTTTTTACTTTAGATTGATTTGCGGAGACTCGATGAGATAGAAAAAGAAAAGGACTGCTTAGAATCATCAGATATCAATAATTTCGGTACAGTGTATTATATTTATTTTTTTAATCTATGTACAGCGATTGGTTTTTTTTTTGTATTGTTTCCTAATCACTTTGCTTACCCAGGCTGTTCGGAATTAAGTTTTAACTTGTTTTTTTTTTTTTATTAAATTTAAATTTTTTTATTTAAATTAATTTTTTTAATTATTTTGATGTGTTGATATTAAAAATAAATTTAAAAAAATAATATTTTTTTTTAATACATTTCCAAATAAAAAAAATATTTTAAAAAGCAATCGCTGTAATATTTTTAAGATTATTATTTTTAATTAGATTTTAAGCTGATTATTCATATATAAATGAATGTATTTATGAAACATTTTACAATCTTGATTTACCTAGAAATTTAATTTTATATGATAGTATAGTTAACAAACTCATTTGAAGTTTTAATTAATATTTAAAATATGTTGATGATTTTATTTTATTATTTGAGTCTAATAAATAATGCTAATTTTGTAAAAAAAAAATCTAGATTTATTTTGTAATACGAGTGGATGTATTTTTTCAATCATAAAAATTTCAAATTAATGGCTATTATTTTTTTAAATACATAGTAATTTTGATAAGCATTTTAAGAATATTCTTTAGCAATGACAATAAAGAATGATGTGTAAATTAAAATTTAATAGTGAAAAAAACATGAAATTGTTTTCTCAAAAAAATGTTTAAAGTGAAAAAAAATCAATTTAATTCTTTTTATAATTTCTCATAATTTTAACCCTCTTACATTAAAAAAGATATTACCATGAAGTTTTTTCCGGATAAAAAAACACTTTCAGCTACACTGCCGTACACAAATTTATTGCTCTCTTTCAATGTAAAAAGTATGAATTCTAATGGTTTCAACTTCCTTAATTATGATTTAACGTAGCTAATCATCCTATTAGGTAGTCTGAAATTCATTAAATTTCCTTAGGAATGATGAAAAAAAAATCGAAGTGTAGTTAGCTATTTGGGCCACTGGCTGCTTCAATCATTAAAAATATCAAAAGGTTCAGTCTTGTTGGTGGGTCCTATTAACCACGAAGTTAGGTGACGTGGCAGCATCTTTACAAATGTGTGACTGTAATAATGGAGAGAGACTTTTGTGATGGCAGACGCAGCCGATCGAACCAGACAGAACAGGGCCGAGGAGAACCGCTTAAAGCATGCTTGCGACGCTGGAATGGTGTCTGGTGAAATCCCTTCAGACAGTGAGGATTCTAATAATCCACCGAGTTCTGACTCTGTAAGCTCCGTGTCACCACCAAGACTTGCTGATCTTGCAGCGAACTTCCGAGTCTTTTCTGAGACAATGGCAAGGATGGACCTTGCGGAGATGGAGATGATCAAGGCAAGAGAGGCTTCAAGGTTGGAGGCAGAGAAGAGGAGGATGGAGTTGGAGGCTGAGTTGACTCGAATGATGCTGCAGACTCGGTTGCGGATTGCTTCGATTGTGGCAGGGAAAGGAATGGGAAGCAAGAGGAAACGAGCTGGTGAAGAAGACGAGGAGATGCCCATCTCGTCAAGGTAACGTTCGTGCTCTTTCAATGAAAAAGTTTGGAACCTTAAGCTGTTTGTTAATCGATTGACTCACTGAGTTGTGATTGGTGAATGCAGGGAAGGAGCTTTGCTACTAAATTTGCTACAATGCAACAACTTCTTTTGAAGTCTATCCATGGCAATCTGGCCCTGATTTCTTGTCCTTTTCTTTTGTTTTTAACAAATAAAAATGCCTGCTTGATGTTCTCTGTATCAAGAATGGACAGAGCAATAAAGAGATTTTGCATCCAATCTTTGCATTATGTTTGATGGTGTTGTGTAATGAGCATGGGACATCCTAATCCTAAGCACAGCGAAACTTGAAATTGGTCTCCTGCTGAATTATTTACAAGGACTAGTTTGCATGCTCCGCATAAGAAACTATATCTAGATATGATTGTTGGAATACACCTTATATGCAGAGATATACCTATGGTTTGTGTCTCTATCACTGAAATCACCTCTCTAACATGTATCCAATTGAGGTTTCTGTGGGCGCATGATAGAACCTTGGCTTTTCTGTTCTGCAATACTAGCTAGAGCCTTCCTTCTATTCATGGCGCTCTCAGTGTATTCTGCCAGAGGTGGAAGATTTCCTTGTCCTCCATCTTTACTCGCTTGTCCTCGAATTATCTATCAGACGCCACAATTACAAAGACATGTAAACAATACCAATGTGAGGTTGAAAAATGTAGATGCTAGATGGTTAGTTGGTTACCTTCGATGCCCATGACCGTTCTGCCTGTTGACACACATCTCTAATGTCTCTTCCAGACATGCTGAAGACAGCAAGAGCAAACATAGGTGTTAAAGAAAATGGAAAACGAAACAAGAAGATGACCACAGACTCACATGTTAAATAAATGATCTCCACATATGGGCCAACATGTATTCAAATTACCAAAATCTTTTCAAATTAAAGAGGCACTATGAGGATACAACCATTGCACCCATCCCTCAAAACCATATTTTTAAGAATTTTCTATTTGAACTCCTAACTAATTAACAATTTAAGAGAATGACAGAAGAATTTGATTTGAACGAGATCTGTCAATCTTACTCCTCTGTTACTCTAGCAAATTCCTCCAACTCAGATTCTGTTAGGTGCTTCGCATACTGGGCAGCTATTTCCTGTCGATTCTGCCGATCAGGTAGGCCAAAGGTAATCATTGAATCAAACCGACTGAGAACACACATAAAACTTGTTAGAAAACTCTCCAATTGACTCAGGTGAGATGATCAACATCAACTTTTCACTGATATACCTGATTAAAGCAGGGTCAAGGTCTTGTTTTCTATTTGTCGCGGCAATTACTACCACTTTCTTATCCTGTTCAAATCCATCAATCTGAAAACACAGAAAGTCTATTCATCAAGGACACCACAAATTTGGCTGATACCATCCATTGAAGTTCATGCAAGTTAGCTCATGAAACAAGCATCCAAACAATTCTATAAATGCTACTTGCACAATATAAATAAAACACAGGTAGGAAAAAAGCATTTATAACGTAAAGGAGCATGAAATCTAGGGCTCAACATGAGATTGGATTTGGGAAAAAATTCTAATATTAATTTGCTACTTACAATTAAGGCCTCTAATAAGAGACTCCCAAATGCCCTATATAAACGAGTCAAAATTTTAAGCATTTTTTTTTTACTAGTATAGCAAGTGCATTCTTACTCCGAGAGTTTAGAAAATTGATAATATAACCTATAGTAATGACATTAATAAAAAAAATAATGAAAGAAAGGAAAGGCCGGGGCAGGACCAGGACCGTTAATAATGAGAAGAGAGTCTTATGTCCTTAGCAGATAATAAAGGCTCGGATTTTTGTCCCACAGAAAACACAAGCCCATTTTTACCTGTCGCAACAGAACTGACAAGATTCTACGAGTGGCTTCATGCATTTCACTGTCTCGAGCAGCAGCAAATGAATCAACCTGTTACAATTTTGAAAAGAAACATGAAACCAGATTGTTAAGATTTGCATTTATTTCTAAAAATAGAGCATAATGAAAAAAAATATAATACTGTGTACAGTATCAAGTGCATATCACTAGCACATGTTACCTCGTCTAGAAATATAATAGCACCATTAGGGATCTCATTTGCAAGTGTGAAAACTTTTCCCAGCAAGCGTTCACTTTCTCCATAGTATTTTGACATGACAACCTCCAGTGGTAAATACAGCAATGGGACACCCTGCCAAGGCATATGCAACAGGCATGTCTTTCAGTATTGACTCATTCAGAAAAATGTGCAGAGTGATATTGTTTCCCCATTGGGAATCTATCAAATCTACGTGCTATGCGACCTTCCTCATCCTGAAGCAAGTAATTCATGTGTATAAAAAGGTTTTCAATGCACATTAATCTGCTAAAAAACTTATTTAAACTGTAAATCATAATTCTACAAAGAGTAAAACTAATGTTCCAATTAATGCACAGTGATGGCTAAGATGAGAACTGTTAAAATTTTCCATAAACTGCTAATGGCTCACCGCTTGAGTAGCAATGACACGTGCACAAGATGTCTTCCCTGTACCTGAAATTGATCACAATTTTTAAGTAAGCTGCCCACTCCATCAGCTAATGAGAATTTTCAATATATAGGGTCTTAAAGCCAAAGTAAGCATGCAGAGAGGAATGCTGACAAATGACAAGATAACTATAAGGTCACCTCATTCAATGTAACTGTTCTTGTGGAGACACCAGACTTGAGACATTGTTTACGCAATTATATGATCATAGACGATGAAAGATAGTCCAAACCATTGAGAGATTGGGCTTTAACTTATGTTTTGGTTTAATTTATTTGAACTTTTAGTTGATGTTTATTGATTAAGCTTTATTTGTTAGGCTTGGTTTAATTATTGTTGGTTATTTTATTTAGTGAGCTATAAGCCCAATTGCTTGTTTTAATTAGGGTTTTAGTATTTATATCATACTTTTCTAAATATTAGGGGGTTTTGATGAATTGAATAAAAATTACAAAGTTGCAGACTTTCCCAACTCCTATTCTTCTCTTCTCTGGCATTTTCTTCTCTTTCTTTGGCTTCTTCTTCTTAGCCTTTTCTTTTCTTTCTTATTAGACTTTAAATCTTCTTTTATCTTGCATCATACTCTATCCAAGACCGCAAGAAATAATAGTGGTGGTTTTGGGTAAATTGTCTGACAAGTACACAAAGACCACAAAGCAAATACATTCAGACCTAATTTAGAGTTGAGAATTTGAAGTGGCATACTTATACATGTGCAATTACCCTTAAAGCATGGCAAATAAGAAACACGGCTGATGGAACAAGGAAAATTGCTCATATAGATTAATCACTCAATATCTTTTGCTGAGATCTGGACATGATAACAAACCTGGTGGACCTTCAAAAAGCACAGCTCGAGGTCTATTTGACTCAAACTTGCGCCGAGTCCCACGAGCAATATCATCATATACTTCAGGACTTTGAAGAGCCAATAAGATTGTGTCTTCTATCTCTCTAACAACCAGTTAAATATAAATATTCATGAGCACTTCCATGCATGTTATTGGATGCATCACATAACATATGCATATAGTAAAGGGAAAAAGGATGATGCAAATACAAAGATAAGACATGGAAGAAATAAATATGCTATCATGCTAATGGCATACGTTCTCTAAACTCAACATACAGTAGAGTGACCAGTCTTTGTGGCTCTATCAAGACATGCAATAGCAACTGAACTGCATAGCCTTCACTGGTTATGTTGCCTAAACCAGGGACCTATAATTTGGGCCGAACATATAACTGCATGACTAGTAATCAAGAGTCTTTTAAGTGGAAGGCGAGAGAAAAACCGATTCTTGATTGGTAGCCCCAACACGGGGCATGCATAGGGATGAAATCTCAAAACTTTTGCATCTCAAATAAAATAATTAGGCATCTCTATGGATCCCAACATGAAGCTTCAGTTATTGAAAGAACAATTCACGGGGGAAATATGACAGTCTGTGTTTGCAAGTTTTTTTTTTTATATAATTGTTTCTGTGTCTTTAAGTATATGCTATTTCATTGTGATTTTTAGCCCAAGATTGCATTTCATGCCAGAAAATAGAATAAAAAATTAAAATACAAATTTGAAAGAATTAATAGAGATGCATTATGCAAGCTCATGCTCTGCATACCTTTTTTGCTGATCATATCCAGCAATATTTTCCCATGATATATCATTGCTAGAAGAATTCACAAGGGGTTCATCAAGTCCATATATTCTTACTCCCATGGACTCTAAACTGGCAACTGATTTGTCCGCAGATGGCACCCGTGCAGAACCTTCCGCCGGTTTTCTGTCCAGGGGCCTTAATTTACTACCAGCTAATTGTAAAACAGACACAAAAGCATCAAGCTCTGTGGTGCTCAAGCTCCCACTCTTTATAAACTCAACTTCCTGCAAATGATGTGTATATTCATAATCAGCTAATGCACTATTTCGGATGTGTAAGAAGATCTTCATAGTATTGTAAATCAATGAATTTACAAAAATAAACTCACAGGTTTATCTGAACTTATGAGTGAACGAAATAAGAGGATGCATAGATCTCCCTCGGGCACTTTCATATCTCCTGAATGCCCCCTTTCCCCACTGATTTCCTTCTGTTTCTCTGGATAATTAAGTGTTAATTGCCAGGCAACTGCACTGGAATTGTACACACAAAAAATCAGATAAACTTAGCATAATTCAAGCAATGAATGACCAGGAAGGGAAAAAAACAATAGAATTAACAAGTCTCTATCTAATTCAAAACTAGATATTACTCCATACGGAAAATACAGAGACACTGAAACTGCATCTCACCTGTCCCAAGCACGTAATGACATATCTGAACCAGCACCACGCTCATCGACCTTCACTCCAAGATTAGAAACAAGGTTTGCAATCAACTGTGGCGTATCACATGCAGGTGGAATTTGGAACTTGATTGTAACCTACAATGCAACATTTAATCCCATTACTGTCGCCATAATGTTGATTATACATAGATTGAATTACATTCCAAGACTTCAATTTTTTACGACAAGACAGACACTCTTAAAAGGAAAACAATAATTAGTCTAAAATGCAATTTGAAGTGTGATCACAATAGCTGTAGCGTCACTAAATACTAATCAATAACCTTTTGGCCCTTCACAGCAATAGTGAAGCGAGGAAAAGACCCATATTTGATTCCTTTGCTTTTAAGCAACTCTTCAATTCGCTGCCGTTCTTTCTTAGCAATCTCCTCCAAGTCACCGTAACTCGAAGGAGAAGATTCTGATGGCAAAGGAGGTTTACTAGCATTCTACATGAAACCAAATTGACCAAAAATTAAAACCCAAATCAAAGATTGCATCTTCTTAGCATACAAGTCATTATTTAGCAATAAAAATAAATAAATTATGAAAGAAAACCTCATCAGAATCTGCATGGGCTACTTGTAACATTCCAACTCCAATGAAACTAGCTAGTAATGCTGGAAATAAAGAGTTCGGCAGCTCATTAGCATTAGAAGCCCATCTGGGCCGTAGAATTTCTGATGAACTTGAATGAATTTGGTGATTAAAAGAACCTGCATTTATCATTGAATTAACACCAAATTAAAAACTTCCTAATCATAGCTATAATCACAATAATCAAGGGCTTACGGAGAAAGAGGGGGGTGGGAGGAGGAAGGTCACATGAGGTGGCACGTGAAGGGTTTAGGGTTCTAAGAGAGGAGGAGGGGATTGTTCGCCATGACCTAGTTGCTCTCGCAAATCGACTGAACACCGCCATTGCTTCCTGCTTCAGTCTCTGTGTGTATTTTTTATATATATACAAAAAATTGATCTTAGATTTTCTGAAGTATCTTATAAAGTAATTGATTTTCAGACAATTATGACAAGTGGATGATGACTAGACTTATGGAAGCCCAACGACCTTAATCTAGCCCATCTTTGTGTTTGAGTTTCTATGAAAGCCTAGTCCACTTATACAAAATGGGCTTGACTGATTTAGTGCATGTTTATTGTTTGCTGCTTTACCGATTGAAATCATGTGAAGAAGGCATGGCATCCCCATGGGCTCGTCTAAACAAAGTCACTTTGATGTGCAAAACAATTGGAGATCGAACTCGGCTCATGCCCGATATTGGGTCTTGGAAAGGAGAGTCCTGCCTCCATTTCAAGCCTAGTAGGACTCTACAAGGAAGGGGGGGAAAGCTCAGGAGCCGCTGCCCCTAAAAGGACTGCATAAACATGGCCAGAAGAATCAAGTGAATGGGATTCACATGTCGAGCCTACCACGCACCATGGAATGAATATTGGAAGGCAGGAATTGCTTATGGATCCCAGTGGGGCTTCGTAGCCATGTGGCTAGCTAAAAGGGTGAAAGTAGCTGAAGGGCAATGGCAAACTCATGTGACAGAAACTTGAGAGCTTTGCTTGCAATCTTTCTTTTCTTGCATTTATCAGTGGAGGTCCACGAAACAAACAGAAAACAACTGCTGTTTAGTACGTAGCTGGTGGTGGTGGCGGCCACAATTCGCACTGATTAGTTTGAGCATGGCTTGCCACGACAAGAAAAAAACATAAGCACCATGCTAATAAAAACATTGACCAGGAAGAATTTAATGAATATAATTGGAACTGCCATGTTTACTTGTCCCCTCCCCTAGCTTCTTTCATAGCTGACTCCCGCCTTGTGTTCTTCACTACGTGAATTTGTTTGACTAGACAGCAACAAAAGAAGGGGGGGACACATGGGATGAGGCATCCACTACTTGCAATTCAAATGGGAATCGGGAAAAACAAATGCAGAAAACCAAGCTCATATTATATTATGGGTCCATCGTTCATTCATCTCTAGTTTGCTTCTGATGTAAATTAATTCTGTCCAGCTGGGTTGACAATTTGCCCGAGGTCAGTCCCCGTTACAGCACTCAAGATCACAAGACTTCTTTCACTCTTTCTTCCTATCTGGACTTGACGCGTGTACCGTTGCTCTCAGTGGAAGCCAATGCACGGAGAATAGCAGAAGATAGCGATGATGAAAAGCACAAGCTCATACAATACAATGATGAGCCCCCATGGCATGCATCCTAGCATGAAGCTAACCCATGCATGCTTCCTTAATTTCGATGAAACAACAAAGGTTTTGATCCTTCCCAATTAAGTAGTATTTTTTAATATTTTTATTTCGTTAATTGGGTTTTAAAATCTACACACTAATTTCAATATTTAAATTTAGAAGAAAAAAAATCATATTTTTTTAACCACCCATTAGTACTTTTGTAAGAGTATATATATTTATCTTAAAAAAAACATCAAATTTATATTATTTCTTTTAATGGGTTAATATAAAAATTAAAATAAAAAATAAAAAATTATTTTAACATATATATTTTCAAATTAAAAATATTTTTACAAAACACCATATACCAAAAAAAAAAAAACATAATAAAGTATTAAAGCCAACACAGAATGTCTTGAACAAATTATTAAAAATACTATGTCTACAAGAAAAATTAGTAACCTTTTCTTGTAATTGTACAATACGTGAATTGTTGGTGAGAAAACTAATTAATTTACTCTTTGTTTACTTACACAAGGAAGAATATAGAGACTTGATACACAGAAAAATACATCTAAATCAAACCTTAAAAGAAAAATATATAATTAGAGTGTCAATTAATTACAAACTCTTAATAAACCTTTTTTGAGAAGAGGCTGCGAAAATTGAAAAGATTGCCACCATTTCCAACATTTATGGTGCTATTGGTAGCACTACTACCATCAGTGCTACCACCAGCAACATTTTTGCCACCGCCGCTGCCGCGGGCACCGATAGCACTATTTTCATCACTTCTACAGCTCAAATGGTTTCTATAACCAATACACACGGGAACATTTATATTCAAAACCTTTGCTCTAGTGCTGCCATTGCCACTTGCTATGTTCTTACCGCGGCCAGGCTCGGTAACTTCTTTTTTGCTGCTCAATTTTTCACCACTCCGAACCACGGCTTCGGGGAAACTACTCTTCATACCGGAACTACCTCCACGTCGAGCCTGCCAAACCGGGCTGCTCCGACCCACATGGACACCGGGTCGACTCGGACTACTTGGCCAAGACTTTCTTGATTTGGATTCCCCTGCTGAATTACTCCTTGAACAAGGGGCACTGCTAACCTTCCGGGTTCCAGGGGCCCCGGGAAACAACTTGGGTCGGGTCACACTGTTCCCTGCGGATCTACTGCGTGAAAATGGCCATATGTTGATGATATTCAACTCAGCTGAACTCGCTCCACTCTGACTCCTTTTCTCTCTCTTCTTGTCTCTGTCTCTGTCCTTATCCTTTTCTTCTTGTTTCTTGGCTGCTGTTGAAGTTTTCTTGTCACCTTTCTTGAATATCATATCTTTCCATCTCTTTGAGCTTGAGGTTGGCTCTATGGTTATGCTTGCTGGTGAAATTTCTGGTCCAGGGTCAGGTTGAGCGTTGGGTGGTTCGGGTTCGGGTGAGTCAGGGTCAGGGTCAGGGTCAGGGTGGCTGTTGTTAGTGTTGTTGTTGGGTTGGTGGAGGAGGTGGAGAGGGAGGAGGACACCATCAACAAAGAGCTCATCAGCAGAAACAAGATTTGGTTGAGGGAAAGATGGGTTTCTGACCATCCAGAACTCGAATTCGGGTGAGTTTGAACAAGTGCTTGTTCTCCTCCTCCTTCTAGCACTGCTGCATGGAGAGAGGATTACTTGAGGTTCTTTAATGGATATTCTTTGTGGGCTGTCCATGTTGTTGGAGAATGAGAGAGAGAGAGGGTTTGTTTTTGAGAGGAAAGGGGAGGAGTGTTCTTGGGGCTGAGCTGGGTTCCGAGTTCGGTGCAACTTGACCCTACAAGAGCAATAAACAAAGGAGAATGAGCTAATAAAAATGAGGAGATAGGGAGGTTAAAGGTTTTCGGTCCATTATATATGCACCCATGCAAGAAAAAGAATTAAGAGATTATTATTTTTGGTTTTGTTTTTTTGTTTTTAAGAAGATATATTTTGAGATCTTTTCCATATTATAATTAAGTTTTTTTTTCCGATTTATATATTAGAGATAAACTATTTTTATAGAGAATTATATAATGAGAATTTAATTCCTTACCGTTTAGCATAGGTTTAAATTAAATTTTAATTATATAATTATTTTCTAACCAGTGCTTGTACGTATAAACCAATATTAAAGTCTTTGTTTGCCAATAAGATCTCTATTGTATTTAAAACTGTGATTAAAATTAAAAAAATATTTCATCAAAAACTGTAATTAAAACTGCGATAAATTATTTACTATATATATATATATATATGTAGAAAAGAGAGTACCAATTCCCTTTTTCAACGATAAGATTTTCAAAAACGTAATGTATATCATGAAAATCTCTCTTTCACAATAATTATTCCATTGAACTTGAGTTTTAATGATCTTAGATTTGAATTGGGAAGATGATGGCTTCATCAAATCTACACACGCACCTTCTTCATGATCATATTGAAAGAAAGATTGTAAGATAATAACAAGGCTTTAATTATATATATATCTGTAGCTTAATTAGCTATTTGCTAGCGAAACATGCTGTCGGTTAACAATTTCTGTCAAGATCATAACAACTGTGGATCATCTCATGAGAGGTCATGATTATCATCATCGTATACACTCAGTTTTTCCACTCCAAACGATCGAAGATATCCATAATTATCTTTGATTGGTTTTCATTTTGGAATAATTAAAAAAGGGTGTTATTCCATTGTTTTTTTAGCTTTCGTATTGTCATTTTCACTTGAAAGGGCACATGCAAGGATCGATTTAAGCTGAATTTCAATTCAAAAATAACACCATAATAATAAACACACAAAAACCAGCCTATCGAGGAATCTGAGCCATGGGATGCTTGAATCTTGGAGCTTTTTGATGATGGTTATGATAATAATATGTATACCCTACGAGAAAGGGAGGTGGGGGGGTAATTTGATGACAAGAGTGGGGGTTGACCTCAAGACGGAAGGGGGGGCCCTACATAGATAGTAATGGAAAGAGTGATGTCAAGTCGTGGTAAATCGGGTGGCAATTAAGTGGGGATAATCCATATGAGGGGGGCCATGTTAGATTATTCATATCCATGCCGCCTCTTCCTTTTTAGATGTGAATAAAAAGATCTAAGACAAAGTGAGGGTCTTCTATATGTACACACACACAGAATGTTTTACTAGTTTCGCTTCATTCTCCATAGTTTATTTTAGTGTAGGTCCAATATATGTACATATATCCCTGCTCCACTTTCCTTTGCCTAGATGACCAAAAATTTTTCTAGCTTGATTTTTGAAGCACTTGTGGAACTGGATTGTCCATAGGTATATTTTGTTTAGATTATCTATTAATTTTTGAAAAGAAATATTAGTTCTTCAATGAATGTACGTAGTTGCATCTTAAACGTGTCCAAATGCATTGTTAAACGGATCTTTAATGAGGGTTTATTGTCTGTGGGAGGCGAGGCGAGGGGGGTTCGAGGAGATTTCGAAAGGCGGTGTTAGTTAGGTGATAGAGTTTCTGTAGCAGCCAAGCGAACAGGGTGGCCTTTTATGGAGGATATTGCTAATGGTCCCTTCTCCTTTTAGGAAGTAATAACGTGCGTGATGAATGATCATCATCAATTGCTTTGTGGAAGACGATAAAAGTAACACCGTGGCAGTAACGGGAGTGGACCCACCTTGTTCCATAAAACCACCAGCAAATCTCAACCATTCAATGGATTGAAAAGTCTAAAGCGGGAGAATATAACCAATCATTCGATTGAAAACACCCTTTGCCAAAGTGGATGCCTTTCTATGCATGGGATGATGACAATTTACTACCTATTTCTTTGCTTGTTTAAATATTTTAATATATATACATTAATTAGGTTTAAGATTACAATATTTAATTAATTAATTACACATCAATTAATATATATATATATATAAAAATGAATCAGGACAGAATATGTCTAATTAAGATGATTACCACCCACCAACATTAGGGCTTCAATTCTTGAAT
>Ga0307510_10000317_pt1 | contig 44742 bp, 34 predicted proteins | sample 12_EM_MG_FD_207224 | JGI IMG/M metagenome (GOLD analysis project Ga0307510, IMG submission 207224) | Populus trichocarpa ectomycorrhiza microbial communities from riparian zone in the Pacific Northwest, United States - 12_EM | ecosystem: Host-associated > Plants > Roots > Unclassified | place... | reverse complement strand
AAAGGCGGCAGCAACCACGTCACCTTCGCCACCCCTGCTGAGTTTGCCATTGAGCAGCTTAAGAAAAGGTATCCATATGCCGACTTCAACCGCACCACCTTCTAAACGCCAACAACGACGTCGGCCTTCTGCTCTCCATTTCCACACTCCTTCTACAACTCCTTCTGCTTTCTCGACGCTTAGTGATTGGCACGGGTTTCAATACCCGCCCGGGTTTGGCCTACGGGTATGCCTGGGTATGGGTATGGGTACAACATCTTGTACCCATGCCAAACCCATACCCATGAGCCGGGTTGGCGGGTATAGCAGCCATTTTGGGGCCTCAAGTGCCCCAATGGAGATACTCTGTACAGTACAATATTTTCATTTTAATCTTAGAATGCAAGGGACACACAGAAAAAAGCTAGTATTTGCAGTGCTGGCTGCAAACGACCTTCGATTGTAAATATCTTGGCCTTCTGTTCTCGGTTGCTCCTTGGGGCTTGGTCCTTAGCCCGTAGACAGTGGTTGGCTAGACACGCGAGCCTGAGGCTCTCGTGACGGAGACTTGTCAAATCAGGAAACGGCATCTCCCGATCCTGTCCTTCCTTCTCAAACGCGTCAGCGATTTGTGCGAGGCATCGGTCATCCCAGGTCAGTCAATTACTAGCCACCACAGCCTCATCCCACTGCGATACATCACTTATGACACGTCCTCATAGGCCTCATCTCCAATCCTCGCGTCGCGTGATTGAAATCAGTATAGTATAGGAAACAAATATTAATATTGATCATTACCTCCCTCATTTTAGGCAGACGTCAGGAGACATAATTATTGAACGGGCCCGCCCTCGTTCTCGCCCTTCTACTGCCCTTCTGGGCTGATGTGTCTGCGCGAGGAACCACGTGAGATCCACATGACCATTAAGTGATGTGATGTGATGTGACGCAACGGAGTCGACCCATCCTTATCCTCAGCTGTTGCATTGGCACTGTGCTCGGTGAGATGCCGTGATAGACATTTCCACTCGATGATACCGACACCTGATGCAGTGGAGTAGAGCCATCCTCATCCTCGGCCGTTGCGAAGGCGCCGTGCTCAATGAGGAACCGTGCAAGATCCATATTTCTACCAGATGATGCCTGATGTGGCGGAGTCGACAGTGCTGTCGCCTCGGCACCGTGTTCTAGAAGGAATCGTGCCAGATCCACAGTTCCTCTGGACGATGCAGACACGTAATCCAGCGGAGTCAACCCACCCTTGTCCTGGGCTGTCGCATCAGCCGTGCTCGATGAGGAACGTGTGGGATTCACACTTCCGCTGAATGATGCCTGATACAGCGGGGTTGATCCATGCTCGTCCTGAGCTGTGACTGCTGTCACGTCGGCACCGTACTACGAAAGGAACCGCGAGCGCAAGATACACATTTCCATATTGCGATACCTGATGCAGTGGAGTCCATCAATGATCGTCCTGGACCGTCACATTGGCACCATGTTCGATGACTTACCATGCCGCAACCCATGTCTTCATCTCATCAGGAAAACCCTGTCTTTACTTTTTCATAAAAATTTGTACTTTTTTTTGGCAAAATTTCCGTAAAAGTACAAAACAGCAATCTCACCTATGTGTCGGAGTGCCTCGACCAGATGTCCAAAAAGAGTAGGCCACCCGACAAAAGGTACCTTAACTCTACCTCCACTTAGGCGGAGTAGGCAGAGTTTACGCGTGGCCAGGGAAAGACATTTCAGCCTCAGGCTTGATCTTGAGCCAAGCACAAGTATTGTTCAATCAGGCCTCGCTGCATTCATGTGGCCCGGGCCCGTAGTCGGGAGATGACGAAGGGCTCAGAGGAGGAAAATCCTGTCCTACCTACGGGCATGCCATATATAAGAGCGAGCTCGACCGATCACTTACAGAGCATTTACCCTCGATGAGGTCCGAAAATCGGTTCACTTGCATTTCTTCGTAACAGATGAGCGAATAGCACGAAAAAATCCAGACCGTGAGAAACAACTCAGATGCAACTTTGCATTTGCATGGGTGGCGAATTATAATAATTCGACACAATCCGTCCATCTACTTTTAGGGAGCGCATAACGAGACTCCTTCCAGCCTCCAATTCCCAACCAGCCTGACTGTTAGTGCGGATCGCGTATTACCACTACTATGAAACCAGCATCTCACAACGCTTTACACAATACATATGAGGTCGTAACACGGGAGCATATACCACAACAATGAGAATCCTAGTTTGGAGTAGCAATGGCCTTTTGGTACCCGGCCACCGATTGTGTGTCATGATGTATAGTGACGAGCTTCCAACCTGCCTGTTTCAGCAAGTCACGAAGTTGGGTGACTGTGCGTTCTTTGCCGTTGAAATAACCCATCATCTTCAGTGAAACAATCAGCTTCAGTCAGTCATCCGAGGATAGAGTTCACTCTTCATACCATCACATCGAAACAATGTACCGTGGTCGCGCGACCGAAGTTGGGAAGCAGAGGCTTGGGGGGCACAGGAAGCTCTGCGCCGGGAATTTCATGTGTAGTAGGTTCGTCACAGGCATGTGTCATCAGCCGTTCGACAAGGACGAGCTGTGTCTTAGGGCTAGCAGCGACGCGCAAATGTTTCAGTATAGTGAGACAATACTCGTCCGGCCAGTCATGAAGTACTCTGCTCAAGAGGAAGACGGAAACTTCCTCCTGCTGCGCAGGCTGCGGGTCAAAGAAGTTGTGACCTTGGGCAACAAAGGTGAGCTTGCGGCCGAGGGGCGATGGATCATGGAGGTGAAATTTGACGAACCTTGAATCTTCACACGACCAGATCTAAGCGCGTCTGGCATATTCTTCTTCCAAAACTGTCACCCATATCTCGTCAGACACATGTGACATTTGGAGGGGCCAGTGGATTCGATGCATGTACCTCTACTGCATTCCCAACAACAGACTCGCGGTCCTGGACAACAAAACAAAGATGTGGTTGGTGGGTAGCAAGCGTCAGTGACTGTGTGCCAACGCCGCCTCCAACATCGACGACCAGCGAGCCTTCTGGGATATTTTCCCAGGTGTACCCTACCATGATTCCGATATGGCAAAGTCAGATGGTTGTTTTCAAAGTCACGCAACATGACTGAACCTTTAAGGATGGCATTGGAAGCGGTCAAGCTCACACTGGTCATGGCAGCTCCGAATCGAACAAGACGTAATCCTTGGCCTGGATGCTCCAGCCAGCTCCACATATCTTCCTCTGTGTTGTGAGCTTTGTTAAAAGCGGCCTTGTTCGCTTCGTTGGCATGTCCGAGTTCGGGGTCAAGAAGGGTCTCCGTCAGATAACTGGAACTCTTGAAGCCCACGTCCAGCCTATAGAAAACGCATCAGGATCTGAAAGTTGTAAGAAGAGAAACTCATACACAAATTCGAGGTGGGATGCTATCCCGAGAGTTCCTGTGTGCTTCGATTGGGGGCTGATAGCGATCAGTTTGCTGCTGCGATCTATTGGACTTGGGCAAACCTTGCCAGTAGCTCCTCCACCGATTTTCCTGTATCCAAAACAGAGGATAGACGATTATTAGCAAATACATCCGGGGATACCTCAACGAATATATGGTTCGTAGCGAGCAAGCGAAGAATGCGAGCTGGTAACATCGATAAGGGAAAGCTTATCAAACCTCTCCGACAAGAACATACCCAATTTCCCGGGGTCAACGTTAGTAGGCTTGGCAATTTCACAAGCGTGTTTTCCCTGTAATGAAGTGTCAATGGTACGCGCAAGTTGACAGAAGGGTACAAGGTTACCTCGGGGCCAGCATCATGAAGGATCTCAGCAACATGCGTGCCGATCGCAGTACGTATTGCAGTAGAAACATGGTACTTCGTTGTTCCGACGTCGTGAGTAATAACCCATGGCCTAGCCTGAAAACTTTCAACCTCACCTGCAACGTAGTGTCGAGTAGTGTGAGCGGTGCAGGCCTCACAAGGGTCATGAGTTGGGCAGCGGCGGACGTGATGAGTAGTCCAGCGGACTGTATGGCAGGGTGCATGCGCGGTGCCTCAGATTCGAAGGTAAAGGTGGACTCCGGAGAAGGGAAGTTGAACGAGTTGGCAGTAACGACGGCTTCGATCTGTTCGACAGACGACTGTATGATGTTGGCGAGGGTCTTCAACTCCACCAACGCATCTTGTGAAGCTCTTAGGAGGAGAGCATTGTCAATCACTTTCAGCGTTGATGGTGTCCTTGCGACATACCTTGCTGTAGAAGGCTGGACGGTGGATATCACTGGCTGTGGGGACAAGGGAGTAGGATCTGGGACAGATAAGGACATCGTGGATGGGTGAGGAGAGTAGCGCTGGGTCACACATACCACTGCGTTAGATCATTTTAGACCCCTGTGACGTGGACAGGGTGCCAGCTGGAACTCGGAGGCGCGGTGCGAGCGGGTGCTTCAAAGTTAAGTTAAGTTTATGTCACGGAGTTACCCTAGCCGGGCCGGGCCGGCAGATCCAGCTGGACTCGGACGTATCCCTTCCTGTATTCCCGAGCGTGTTCGTATCACTGGTTGATCAGATCATGTGAGAAACAAGCCACTTCGTTTACCCACCGAGTCCGAGTCCGGATTTGTTCTGTCAGTAGGTATGATCCCATGAAATCGAAGTGCAACTCACTGATCAATATGATTCTGCCGAGGAGGACAAAAATCACACACTGCAGAAAAGAAAATACTACGGACATCATAATTGACAAGGAGAAACCGATTTATTTTTCTAGTTACAGACACAAGGGGACATCGGCTGAGCCGGTCATTGGCGATGCGCGACACTCAGGCGTTTCAATTGGGGCTGAAGCTGATGCTCCAGTGAGGTGCACATCTCAGACTAGGAGAACCGACTCAGAGAACCGTGTGCCGCGCACCTGCCAATGTTCGTGGGAACCAGCCCGGTTCTGCCTTCGCTCTAATTCGAGGAATCAACCTAATTCTAACGATCATCGGCATTCGGGATTCGGGGGCATTTGGAGCATGCCGTATGGTTTTCAATCCGTAGTCAGTGACAGCACAAGTATTCAACTGAATATTCAATATTCAAGTCCTTCCCTTCCCCTGTCATTTACAATGTCCTTCTCCCTCTCAGATCTTAAGTCCTTGTCCTCACAGTCAGCGATATCCACCCCCCAACCCTCTATGGCAAAGTATGTCACGTACTCATCGTCAGTATTGAAGTGTTTGACGGTGCCACCCCTTCGAAGAGCATCACAAGATGCCTTCGCAGAGTTGAAGACCCTCGCCAACACTGTTCAGTTGTCCGTCGAGCAGATTGAAACTGTCGTTACTGCCAATTCCTTCACCTTTCCCCTCCGGAGTCCACATGTAGCCTTGAGTCTGAGACACCGCTCATGCACCCTGTCATACGGTCGGCCGGGGCGCTCATTACATCCGCTGCTGCGCAACTTATGTCGCTTGTTCGGCCCACGCCGGTCACATTGCTTGACACTACGTTGGAGGTGAGGTCTGCACTTTCTCTGGTCATAGACTATTGCCCACCATGTGCATAAACAAAGTTCCATGTCGCTACTGCAATACGCACCGCGATTAGCACACATGTTGCTGAGATCCTTTGCGATGCCGGGCCCAAGGTAATATTGTATCCTTCCATTACCGTGTGGCTGGTATCGTCATTCTACTACATAGGGAAAACATGTTCATGAAATTGCTAAGCACGCAAGTGTTGACCCCAGGAAATTAGGTACGTATCAGAGCTTCGATACACTATTCCTTATTAATGTTACCAGCTCGCATACTCCGCCTGCTTGCCACGAACTATGTATTTATTGAGGTGTCCCCGGATGTATTTGCAACAAACCATCTATCCTCTGTTTTGGACACAGGGAAGTCAGTCGAAGAGCTGCTAGCAAGGTAGCCCTGAGTCCCAAGTTCAGTAGCATCAACTGAAATTAACAACTTTCAGTCCTGAATCGAAGCACATAGGAACCCACGGAATGGCATCCCTTATCGGACATATGTATGCGTTCCTGCTAGATTCCCTTATAGTACCCAGCTCTTGACGTATTTCTGTAGCCTAGATGAGGGCTTCAAGAGTTCCAGTTATCTGACGGAGGCCCTTCTCGATCCCGAACTTGGACATTCCAGCGAAGCAAACAAGGCTGCTTTTAACAAAGCCCACAATACCAAGGAAGACATGTGGAGCTGGCTGGAACGTCCGGACAACGGATTACGACTTACTCGATTTGGAGCTGCCATGAACGGACTGAGGAACATGGCCTCCACTGACGCCATCCTCAAAGTGAAGTTCGTCAGTAGATAGGGAGGAAAAGAAAGAGGGATCGGAGACTGCGTTCCACTTAGCCATATCGTTAAGATAAGTTTTTCCTTTGACTGAGTGCGCTGTGTGAATGATCACATTTTTCATGTCATGTTATGTGGCGTTCTAGACAATCACCTAATGTCGACGCGTCGAGCTGTTAGGGTATGCCTGGGAAAATCAAAATCTCCCCGATAGCTCCCTGGTTGTCGATGTCGGAGGCGGGATCGGCTCACACTCGTTGACGCTCGCTACAACTCGACGGCATCTTCGTTTCGTTGTCCAGGATCGCGAGTCTGTCGTTAGGGATGCAATCGAAGTATGTGCATTGAATTCGCCAACCCTCACAAGTCTTCTATGTGCCTGACAACAAGTGTGTCGCAGTTTTGGAAGAAGAACATGCCCGACGCGCTCGAATCCGGACGCGTGAGGCTCCAAGGTTGATCGATATTTGCATCCACGATCTAAGAGTCATTCTGACGCCTGATCCTGAAGGCCACAACTTCTTTGACCCGCAGCCTGCACAGCAGGAGGATGTCTCCGTCTTCCTTCTGAGTAAGGTACTTCACAACTGGGCGGACGAGCATTGCCTTACTATACTGAAACATTTACGCACTGCTGCTGGCCCTGAGACACAGCTCGTCATCGTCGAACGGCTTATGGCATACGCCTGTGATGAACCTACCATACACGAGATTCCCGGCGCAGAGCTTCCCGTGCCCCCGAAGCCACTACTTCGATTTTTTTCAGACACCGAAGATGATGGGTTATTTCAATGGCAAGGAACGCACAATCACCCAATTTCGTGACTTGCTTAAAGAGGGAGGTTGGGAGCTCGCCGCTATTCATCATGACACACCGTCAGCGCTTGACTTTGGAAAGATTATTGCTGTTCCGGGCTAGGAGCCTGGTTTTGTTGTGGTATCATAATTCCATACGACGGCCTTTTGCATAGTCGCATGTCCTTGTGTAAGCCATTATGGATGGGCTTCATCGTAGCGGCAACCTGCTAACTGAAATAATAGTCAAGCCAGTCAATCGAAGGTGGAGGGAGTCCTGTTATGTGCTGAGGAAAGTGGATGGACAAATTGTGTTGAATCCAGGGCGGGGTTCACTACGTTCACCAATCACTTGATCTGCTCGATCGCCATTTGATGTACTGTAGGATCCCTAGCGCTCAATCAACAACGAAATTTGCTTGTTATTTCCAGCAAAACTTTTTTTGGGGGGGTGTGGCAGAATGATACAGTACGACGAGGTAGGGTTTGAAAGTCCGGTTGAGTCGGGTCTTTTGTAATCCTTTGCTCCAACCGCAACCAGACTGGTTCAAACTGCTTGCAACCGTTGCGGTCAGCTGCCAGCCGCAACTGCCAGTGGTCGCAACCGGTTGCAACCGGTCAATTCACAACCACAATCATCGGGCATCCGCTGAATTTCATGCCATCCTGATAACTTCCTGACACCACAATGAATGGCACTCGGATGGCCCATGGTTGGCCACCTCTTGACACCGAATGCTGATGCGAGCCGAACATCGCTTTCCCTTTCACAAGGTCGTCACGCGGTCGCTACATAGTCACGGTTACCCTCAACATGCACCCTCTTGCTCCGTCGGTCCCAGGATGGAGACGGGAACAAGCTGCGCTTCCATTGGTGGTTTGGGCCCACAGGATGATTACAAGAGGTGTGTGGTCTCTTTGTCGTTGGGGTGCAAGTGGACTACTTTTTTTCTGCGACCCGCTACGTCTCATGATGGGCAACGATGCCCATTGTGTTACACCTTGGGCCTACGCTGTCATGAGATGGCAGCGCCGTTGGTCCGCGCTCTTCCTCCCACGGCAGCGCTTCAGACCATTGCGAGCTCTCTCACAGCAGTGCCTCAGACCGTTGTGAGCCCTCTCGCGACAGCGCTTGGCCCCGTGCGTACCCTCTCCTAGCAGCTAGCGACGTGTCCATCCCACTCTCCATCCGATCTATTCACGGCACCTCAAGTCTGTGCGCACCTTCTCCCAGGTCCTCTCGCAGCGAACAGGCAGACTCACGCCCTTCCTCGCACTCCGCCCAGGGTTACAGTGCCTCAACCTTTGCGGCAGCGACTTACCCAGTTTTGTTGGCAAGTTCGAGGCCTGCGTTGCCCTCGGTAGGGACAGGTGGGGCATCTGTGTCGTGTTGCGCTTCCGAGGGAACGACCCATGACAATGAGATGGTGAAGGTCGGATGAGTTCAGGGACAATAAGGACATAAAAGTAAACAATCCTTTTAGACACTAATTAAAGGAGAGAAAAAACTACAGAATTGAGTGTGCATGGTATTGTTTGGTCAGACATTGCACCCCTGTCTGCAATCCTCACTATCGTCTGCAACTCTCAGCATCTGTCCCTCCCGTCCCCCTCTCATCCACTGGGGTATTGCAGCTAGCTTGGTCATCTCACCGATCCTTATCCTATGCTGCTGTGGGCTCGGGCTGGAGCATTGCCCCGCGATGCCTGTAAGTGACCGTCAGTCTCACCTTCATAGGAACGCCGACATCCTTGCGTTTACCGTCTCTACGTTTCTCCCCCCATTTCCTCTATTCACGCTATTATAGAATTCCCTTTATCCTACGGAAATCATGGAATAAGGTGTGCCACCCGTCGAGGGCTGCTGAGGTTTGGACATCAGGCCAAGTGATGTAGCCGGTGGTGACAGGAAGGGGGGGAAAACGTGACCCTTTCCCGATTCACCTTCGGCCCGGTCTTTCTTCTGCGTGCGTACCACCTCGGCCGCCGCCTGTCTAGTTCAATTGACCTTCAATTTAATGTCCATCTTGCTCCCCGACAGTCTTGTTACTGCTCCGCACCTATCCTATACAAATTTCTCCCTCTTCCAAGGGCCATAAAGATGGCATTCTCAACCACATATCGCTTATAATCAATTAGGCCCCACGAAACACTCTGGTCGTTCTTCTACCGTCCCGTCCCCCTCTACCACGTCACGCCCGCCACAACATCGAGTTGTTCAGCCCCAATGCCACCTTTGCCACCTCCTTCCACCAATCGGGCCAACACCAAGGAGTACCACGACCCCGCTCCATTATTCCTCGACCCGGGGGCTCTGGTGGCGTATATGTTCGCACTTCGTCTACTCTGCCACTGGAAACATGGACACTGCGTCCATTTGTACCTGCCGCCACGTACCTTGAAATCCGCTCGACCAAAAGCAGTGGTGTGATAATCATAATTCGGCACTTTCCCGGGATGTCCTGCCCAAGGACAATCTTTGGCGGTTCTTGCCACAGGGAAGCTTCAAGCAGGAATCAAAGCCCGACCCACTAATCAACCTCCGGCAAACATGCCCTTCTTGCAGCTCTCCTTGGCCCCCACCTTAGCTACTTGTACGTTGTTCGTGGATAGACCAAGGGACCAACTTATGTTCTCTTAGGGATATATAATTGGGACACGGATTTCCTTAGCTTACCAGAAGAGCAGCGACAGCCGCGGACGTCGCCCAAGATGGGCACCCTGGAGGTTCACTTTGTGTAGAGTCGAGGAAAGAAGAGAAAGCCACGAAGTCGGTCGGCGCTGAGCTTCGATCCACAAAGTCTGCCCTTGCGGAACGACAGGCTAGATATCCTCCCGAAAATCCCTTAGCGTTAACTAATGGAGCCGAGAAACGACCATCAACCGCTTCAAGGCACAGTGTGTCGACGGAGGGCCAAGTCCGGAGCTCAGCGGTGCTCGCGCTTAGGGAAATCAATGATGACTACGTACGCGAACAAGCCGGAGGACCGACCTGGAACCCTCCGAACGTACACACACGTCGTGTCTCGACTTGGTGCGGAAGGCACGGGGACGAGCGCGGAACAGAGTACCTCATCTGAGTGGCATATCAAGTCATTCTCCCCTTTCCTCATTATCTCCTCCCTCCCTTTCTCCTTTCTCTTCTTCCTCACTCGGATGATATCTCTTGACCCTGGCCACCGCCACGCGAAGATGACGACCGTCCCCGATCTATATCTTCTCGTATTGTTCAACAGCCGTTTTGCGGACTTCCTATCCCACATTTCACATGTCCTCCCGGACTCCTGTCGAAGCCCGCCCTCACACCGCCATTCCCCACCTCAACTTCCCCTTCTTGGACAACCCCCCTCAAGACGATTGGCTTTCTCTCAGGCTGGCCCTTCGGCCCGGCGCCACCGGGATCGGGCGCGGCGTGTCCTCATTGCTGGATTTGCGAAGATCCCGTCCACCAAACCAAAGCCCAGCGCAAGGCCCCGAACTGTTACTCCGTTAAACTCCCCACCCCAGCGCAAGGTAGTGGTTGCGAGATGGTTGAGTTAACCCGATTCTCTGTTTTCTGAATCATTACTCAACAATCCGGTCATCTATCGCTGGGTCGGAAAAAGCCAGCTTATGCATATTTCAATGATTCCGAATCCTTCATATTGTGGCGTCATCCTAGGTCTCGGGAGATGCCCCGTACACGAAAAACAAATGATGTTGACTGCATCCGAGGCGCAGAAAGTTGGTTCGACGGTCCGACTATGATAGACATTTTGACATATAAGTTACAGTGTTGGTGTTATTAGACCAAAACAGATTCCTGATGGGGTTTAAATGTATTTCCGCGATTTTCTGATTGATCACGATCACGGGCCCGATTATGGGCTTGGCTTATCCCCAGCTCCCGTGCCGGAGTTATGCGAGACGCCGCTCTACTCACAGGATCCAACATGATCTATGAGAAAGTTTGATCAAAAACCTACACAAGGTACTAACTAGTATAGTTTTGCCAAGAACAACGAGATGAATGGCAGTATGTAACAACCTAATCAAAACGTTTTAATTATGATAGCTAATGGGACGCGCAGGGCGATATGTTTTCCCAAGCTATTTACTCACAGGCGGAAACGTCCGACAAAGGCGTGCAGCCTTGCCCAGCCAGCCGTTGGCGAGGCACAACAACCAGATAGCCAAATGGTACCTGAGTGTTGATTGCCAATGACTTCGTAAAACGGTACGTTCACAGTAAGACACTAGTACATCTATAGGCACATCAGGTTACATTACCCCGGTGTCCCCGCATGTTGGAAATAACTTCTGGAGGTGAATATGCTTCAGAAGAGTTTGCGCCAATCGAACTTTGTCCCAATCGGCTACTCGCGGGCATCATGATTTGACCCACTGCCAACCGGCGAAGTTTATGCAGAACTTTCCCAGCGTCTATCCACCGTTGGTGGATGTTGTATAATGTTGGAAGGAGTATAAATCATCCCCATTTTCAGGGCTGCTCTCCCCTCGTCAATCCACGATGTCATTTTCCGTCCCAGATCTTGCCTTCTTGTCCCAACAGTCAGTGACATCCATCAGCCAGCCTTCTATAGCGAGGTATACCTGGTCCCATATGTACCGTCAATATGAGCTGGTTGACAACATTTTCCTTTGAAGAGTCCCACAAGATGCCTTGGTGGAATTGACGGCACTTGCTGACATTATACAGTCGTCCGTCGAACAGATCAAAGCGGTCGTGACCACCAACTCCTTTACCTTCCCCTCTCCTGAGTCACAGTTTAGCCTTGACTCTGAGGCACCGCGCATGCATCCTGCCATACTATCCGCCGGATCGCTCATCACGTCTGCAGCAGCGCAACTCATGACCCTCGTGAGGCCCGCGCCGTTGACACTTCTCGATATTATGGTGCAGGTTGTTGAAAATTTCCCTGGCCATGAATGTTTGCTGACGATACTGCATGAAGTTCAATGTCTCCACCGCAATGCGCACTGCAGTCAGCACACACGTTGCTGAGATCCTTCGTGGTGCTGGCCCCAAGGTAACAGTACACCCTTCCATCGTCTTGCACCTGCCATCGACATTTTTGTTACGTAGGGAAAACACATTTCTGAAATTGCTAAGCCTACCAATGTCCACCCAGGGAAATTAGGTACGTGTCAGGGGTCTTTTAATACACTGTCATTCATTAGTGCTGCCAGCTCGCATTCTCCGCCTGCTTGCTACGAATCATATATTTGTTGAGGTGTCCCCGGACGAATTTGCTAATAACCGTCTATCGTCCGTGTTGGACACCGGAAAGTCGATCGAGGAGCTGCTGGCAAGGTTAGCCCCAGATCCAAGGACCGAGAGAAACGAACTAACTACCGCTAGTCCTGAATCAAAGCATGTAGGAACTGACGGGATGGCATCCATTATCGAACATGGGTATGAATTGCTCACTGGATTCTCCAAAACTGTTCACATCCTGATGGTTTTCAATAGTCTCGACTCTGTACTCAAAGGCTCCAGTTATCTCACCGAGACTCTACTTGACCCCGAACTCGGACATGCCAATGAACCAAACAGGACCGCTCTCAACAAAGCACTCAATATCGAGGGAGATTTTTGGAACTTTCTCGAGAGTCCAGACAACAGAATACGACTTGCTCGATTCGGAGCCGCCATGAATGGCTTGAGGAACATGTCCTCCGCCGACTCCATCCTCGAAGGTTCGCCACCGGACATTCCCCGTGGCTTCTCTGGCCATCATCTGACCTCGGATTATCTAACTTGCAGGATATGCCTGGGACAACCTCCCCCGGGACTCTCTGGTTGTCGATGTTGGAGGCGGGGTTGGCTCACAGTCGTTGGCGCTCGCTACGCATCATCTGCATCTTCGTTTCGTCGTCCAGGATCGCGAGTCTGTTGCAGGGGATGCGATTGAGGTATGTGCATTAAATCCGCCTACACATCTGGGCATTGTATGCTGACAAGATATGGGTGACAGTTTTGGAAGAAGAACATGCCCGACGCACTAGAATCTGGACGAGTGAAGTTCCAAGGTAAATCGGGACTCGTCACTACCACAAGAACACACTGACGTTTAATTCCTAAGGACATAACTTCTTTGACCCGCAGCCTGTGCAGCAAGAGGATGTCGCTGTCTTCCTCCTGTGCAGAGTGCTCCACGACTGGGCCGACGAGTATTGCCTGACTATACTGAAACATTTGCGTATTGCCGCGGGCCCTGAGACCCAACTTGTCATCGTTGACCAGTTGATGACACTTGCCTGCGACGAACCTGCCACACATGAGATCCCCGGTGCGGAGCTTCCCATACCCCCAAAGCCACTGCTCCCCAATTTTGGTCGCGCGGCCTCTATGGTCTACCATTTCGATATGGCGGTGAGGAGAATGACGCTAAAGTACGATGGTTTAGCTGCTGACAATTTTACGCGCCGAAGATGATGGCTTTGCACAACGGTAACGAACGTACCATCACCCATCTTCGTGACCTGCTTGATCAGACAGGCTGGAAGCTCACTGCTGTACATCATGACACGTCGTCGGCAATCAAGTTCGGAAAGGTGATTGCTATTCCGAATTAGAGTCTCGATTGGTCAAGGTATTCCTATTTTCTATTCGTCCGTGCTATTGCGTTGTGTAACGTGTTGTACTGACTAAATGTCAGCTTCAGCTTCATCATCGTAGAAACGCGCCATCTGTAAACCAAGGATCGAAGGCTTATGATTCTTTCCCACATCAACACTATCAATTGAAGGCTGGAAGGCGGGAGCATTTTCAAGGCTCGTAATGCTGTAGTAAATAGACAGCTTGTTTCCAAGGCTCCCCAAGTCTTCGTAGAATCAACTCTTCCATCCCAAACAAACCCTGATATACCGGCCATTCCTTCGGAAAGGACGTGTGATGGAATCATTGATTTGAACGGATCGGTGGGAGATTGTGAAAAGTCCCGATAGCCTGCCGCATCCCAGGCCGTGTATGTGGCATGCTCATATGCCCATATTTTTAGTTGGATCTTTGATCCTGTGCTAGTTGTGTTTGGACTATGGCTCACATGAGCTACGATCGGACCGTGACAACGCGTGAGTTTGACCCGGAATTCAGGACGCCTTTCCGAGTCAGTCAATCTCCCCTTCACCACACGGATCACACAAGAGGCAGCACGAAAGCCAAATAATTCTCCTTGTGTTCCAGATTATATTGCTAACGGTGATTATCTTGAATAGGACGCCGATGGAAGTCATCCACTGTAACCACATCTCAGAAAGGGACATGGTTTTAAACCTATGTACATGCACAGCCCACAGGTCTACTCGGACCCCGGAACCCATGGTTTGACAATAATTGTAAAATAAGATTATCTCCTCCTCCTAGTGCTATCTGGTATGGTGTCAGTTTCATACTGTCACAGGCGGCGAGATCTGCACCATACTGGAGAAGGACACGGGCAAGTGGCAACGGGCAAATGTCCTCTTCGAGACGTCAAGTGCATCAAACCCTTCGCCTTCTTTAGTATCGATTCAAATCAGAATCAGGAAAAAGAATCCTGTCTTCTCAAACGTGGGTAACGATCGTCGCAACTTGAAGTCAAACCTCTCTCACACTGGGTCGGTCAATTAATCGAACTATAACGATGTCCGATACATCGCTTTATGTCCGTCCCTCGGGATATAGAGACTTGCATAGAACATAAATTTGCCCACCACATCTGTCGCTACGAGTGAAACCTCGATACGCCGAGCACCGCATGGAACGAAGCGCAACAAGTTCTACCTCGGGGTCTCAGTCTTATGTCATTAGCGGACCTTAAGCGGGCCTAAAATAGTAAGTTAATTGGCTCGCTACACGTTCGTTTCCAGATGATAGATTCTCACTGTAAATGCCCGTGGGTCACCGTCCGCCGACATGAGATGGGCTCCATACGGCTCACCACGCGGAGCACTCCCATCCCCTCCCCACTTGTCCCCTAGGATCATATCCCTGCCTTTGCCCTCTTCCTCTCCGCCTCAGGCAAAGTCGCGCGGCATGGACACGCTACCACGTCACAAGAGTGCGTTATTTAGGCTTCCTGTCCATCTTTACACCTACTGATGTCCTTTCTCTATCAATTCCCCCTTACCAACCATGACTCTTCCCATAGCACTCCTCCTTGAAACACTTCCAAGACGTTCCTGTCTTAGTACTTACCCACGCATGGGCCGTAACTACAAAATGGTGGATGCAGCATAAAATATACTCATCAATAGCATGTGCCATGCGTGCTCTTTATACCTCCAGTACGTCTTCTTCCTAGTTCTAAGACCCACTTTCCTGTGAGTTATACCTATCGCTTCCTGTCGATGCCATTTACTTAGCCCAGACGCGCCCCGACTTCACAGAAATACTGTCTATGTCGCCTTCGTGTTATCGCCCTTACTTTCGCTCGTCATCCCCCCTCCTACTCGCAGCTCCTTCGTCCATTTCTTCCATCCTCGACATCCTCAGCCCATCTCCAATCCCTGGCCCGTCGTCTCTGGCACTCCCTCGTGACCGGCGTGCGTCCTATCTGGTCTCGTAACTCCTTTCTCTTACTCCTTTGTTTGTCTTCCTCGATTTACTCTTCACTTTAGGTCAATTCATCGTCTTGCGGTCTCTTTTCTCAACACCCACCCTCCTACCCGCCCGTGCCTCCGAAACCTCCAGGATCGAGATCTGTACTGACTCCTTTGCCGTCGGTGGCACAGCTCCTTCCATCTCCACCTACGGTGAAGCCCACATTGGGCCCGAGATTCCGCAGTTGGCTTCCCTCGTCCTGGTAGTGGACGCTCTTTGCAGCGAACACTAATATCCCACAACGTAGTATCAAATCACTTCCCATTGAAGACAACAAGCTACTCATACCTTCAGCTGGCTGCCATCGGAGTCAGAGTTTCAGTTGAAGCACTAGGACCTGTGCCAGGGGGACACTCGCCGATGTCTCACCACCAACACCCGCCCAAACTTTGTACGAATGTCTCTCCCCCTCCAGAACTGAGTACACCAATGCTGACGCGCGCTCGTGGTCAGTCTCATCCCGACCATACGTCGCATTTAGCACGTAATCTTGTTCGAGATGACCCGCGTAGATCAGCCACGTGGTTAGCATACATCGCGGGGCAGAGGTGGGCGCCACACGAAATCGATCATGTCAACTCAACATGCACCATCACTCGCCTCTAAGATGTTCCTATGCATCCGGCATCCAATGCAAGACTACGCGTTCATATTCATTCTCTGTTCCCCTTCTACTCTCTCTCTCACTGCCTCTATTCAGTACTTATAGCCCCAAACAAGGCAGCCTTAGGTAGGCTCATGTATATAGACTTGTCTCCTCATTGTGGAGGACAGTCAGTTAATCCCTCAATCTCAGTCTCTCGGCCGAAGTATTTTGTGTGCACGTTCGTTCTCTCTTCCCCTTCTCTCCTCGTATACCCTTCCCCTCTGGTCGCCAACTATCATTCTCGCAACATTACACCAACCGGTATTACCAGATTACTGCCGCTATATCTCGGATATGGACGTGACTTTATACATACAGAACGCACAACCTACACTAGTTAGATCCGTGATTTGACAACAATTGTATAATACAACGATATCCTCCTGCTACTGCTACCTGGGATGGTGTCCGATTCATATTATCACGTGCAGCTGGATCAGCACCGCACCGAAGAAGGATGTGAGCAACAGGTGTATGTCCTCCTCGCGACGCTAAATGTAAGGGAGTTGAGCCATCCTTGGTCCGTGCCGTCACGTCTGCACCATGCTCGATGAGAAAGCGTGCAGTTACAAAATCTCCCCCTCGTGACGCCACATGTAAGGGTGCCACCCCCTGCTTGTTCTGAACTGTTACTTCCGCGCCATGTTCGACGAGCAAGCTTATGAGATCCACAGCACCAGAGCGCGATGCCCAATGCAGCGGAGTCCAATCCTGCTTGTCCTGGGCTGTCGTGTCGGCGCCATGCTCGATGAGAAACAACGCGATATCCACACTTCCCCATTTCCTTGCCGATACCATATGTAACGGTGTTAACCCGTCCTTATTCTGGGCAGTTGCGTCGGCGCCGTGCTTGAAGAGGAACCGTGCGAGACGCACATTTCCCCCTCGAGACGCGGCTACCCTGTGCAGCGGAGTCAATCCATGGTTGTCCTGGGCCATCGTATTGGCACCGTGTCCAACAAGGAATCGCGCAAGGTCCACACCTCCATAAGGTGCCGCCGAAACTGCGTGCAGCGGAGTTGACCCCTCCTTGTCTTGGGCTGTGACATCGGCGCCCTGCTCAACGAGGACCCATGCGAGATCAATGCCCCCTGGATATGATGCAGGTAATGCATGCAGCGGAGTCAATCCGTTCTTGTCTTGAGCTGTTGCATCGGCTCCGTGCTTGAGGAGGAGCTCTGCAATATCTGTACTTCCGCGCAATGATGCCATATGCAGCGGAGTTGATGCACGCACGTCCTTGGCTGTCGCATCGGCGCCATGATGGACGAGGAACCGTACAAGTTGGGAATGACCACGTCGCGATGCCTCATGCAGTGGAGTCGACCTGTGATTGTCCTGAGCTGTTACACTGGCGCCGTGCTCGACGAGCAACTGCGCAAGATCCACACGACCCTGAGGCTTCCTCGGAACCATATGTAGGGGAGTCCATCCATGCTTGTTTCGGGCCATCGCGTCGGCGCCGTGCTCAAGGAGGAATCGCACAAGACCCACACTTCCCGGCCAAGACGCCAATGCTAGATGTAGAGGAGTAGACTTGTCCTTGTCCTGGGCCGTGACATCGGCGCCATACTCAACGAGGAGCTGCACAAGGTCCACACTTCTACTATCTGATGTCGATGCCGCATGCAGCGGGGTCGACCCGTTCTTGTCCTGTGCAGTTGCATCGGCCCCGTTCTGAATGAGGAAACGTACAAGGTCCATACTTCCGCTTCTCGACGCAGAGGCTGCATGAAGCGGAGTCGAACCGTTCTTGTCTTGGGCTGTCGTGTCGGCGCCATGCTCAACAAGGAACCGTGCAAGATCGACGCTTCCCGTGTCTGATGCCGATGCACAATGCAGCGGAGTCGACATGTCCTTGTCCAGGGCAGTCGCATCAGCGCCGTACTCAACGAGGAACCTTGCGAGATCCACTGATCCACCTCCCGCCGCCTTATGGAGCGGCGTCGACAGGTCCTTGTCCTGAGCTGTGACGTCGGCGCCGCGCTCGACGAGGAACAGTGCGACATCCACAGACCCGCTTGGCCGTGCCGATGATGCTGCATGGAGTGGGGTAGACTTGACTTTGTTCCTGGCTGTCACGTCGGCACCTTGCTCGGTAAGTAACCGTGCAATATCTAATGATTCGTATGTTGACGCCTCATGCAGCGGAGTGGACCCAGCCTTGTTCCGTGCCGTCGGGTTGGCGCCATGCTCAAGAAGAAACTGTGCGAGATCCACGTTTCCTCTGTATGACGACGATACCAAATGTAGCGGAGTTGACCCGTAGTTGTCCTGTGCTGTTGCGTCAGCGCCATTCTCGACGAGGAGCCGTGCAAGATCGGCTCTTCCATATGACGAAGCCCGATGGAGCGGAGTTGACCCTGCGTTATCCCGAGCTGTCACATCGGCGCCGTTCTCTATGAGGAATCGTGCGACATCTGTATTTGCGCTGGGCGAGTCTGACGCCCGATGCAGCGGAGTCGTCCCGTATTTATCCTGGACTATCACACTGGCGCCGTGTTCTATGAGAAACCGTGCGAGATCCACAATTCCCATCTCTGACGCCTGATGCAGCGGTGTCTGTCCGTGTACATCCTGGGCTGTCACGTCAGTGCCATGCCCAACGAGTAACCGTGCGAGATCCAGGCTCCCCACACGTCTCACGGAATGCAGAGGAGTGGACCCCGAACAGTCTTCAGCTGTCGCGTCGGCACCGTTCTCGACGAGGAATTGTGCGAGATCCACACTCCCCGCTGCCGACGCTTTATGTAATGGAGTTGACCCAAAATTGTCCTTGGCTGTCACGTCAGCGCCATGCTCTACGAGGATCCGTGCGACTTCGACATGACCTTCCCACGAAGCCATTTGCAAAGCAGTTGTCTCCTCAGTGACGCCCCGAGAATGACCGTCCCCTGAGTGCCCGATCACCAAGAACTTCACCACAGTATGTAATCCGCAAGAAGCGGCATACTGTAAGGGAGTACTGAGAGGTGGCAACGGTCTTTCCTCTCGTTCAGATGGAGCGCCAATTGAGTCGTGTATCCAGCGCCAAATTCCAAGATGTGGTTTCGTCGCGTCAAACAGCTGTTTCATCCCTTCGTCTACAGTTTGCGACACAACATCAAAACGGGCATGCTCGACCCAGTGCACAGCAGCATAGGCAGCGAGAGGGTATTTCTGCAGCCTGTCTGTGGTGATGTCTTCATTCAGGTGCAGTAAAATGCCCAGACAGGCTTGCGCGACGAGCGTATGGGCCGGTGTCATGGAGATATGATAACGATGGGATATGGTGTCACATTTTTCGGCAAAGCGGGGAGACGTCAAGAACTCCTTGACAGAGAAGTGCGAAAATTGTATAACGGGGGAATCGTGGACGTTGACAAGCGCAAGCAATGTGGAGCATGTTGACAGCACTGCCTCCAGTGGATCTTCTAGGTGCCAATCGTCGCAGAATTTCGGAATCGGTCCAGCATTGAAGTCAAATACAAGGAATTCTGCCAGTTCCTCAACTTGGAGTGGACGGGAAACCACGGCGACGCATTGGAGGAGCCGTTGGGCAAATTCCCAGTTCGTGTCCTTGATCTCTCGCAACGTGCGCTCATATGTCCCATCGAGCGTCGCTGGTAACTCTTCCAGCGCTCGCCGGATCCGCCCTGGGAGGCAGTCGCCGAGGTACTCCAGCTGGCAGTATACCCATCTGAACCTGGCGCAGAGAACTAAGCGGAAGTCAAGAATCAAGGTAGTAGTTTCTTACATTCCATCAGCTCGTTTTGTCAAGACATCAACCACGAGCTGCTTATGCTCCGGTTTCCACCTTCGCATCTTTCTACTGTTGTTTACCACCGACTTGATATATTTCTCTATGTCCTCCATCTGGCCACTCTCGTCGTGTAGAGAGATGGAACGGAATGTTAAAGGTTCGAGAACGGTCCTAATGTCTGCCTCGGGTCGGCTAGTGACGCATATGCGCAAGTTCGGGAATTGTGAGTCGATGAGGTCCTCCAGGTACATGAGGACTTCCTCGCGGGGGGAAGGAAGAGCAGATGTATTTGGACATTCATCCAACCCATCGACAATGAGGAAAATTGGGGATTGTCCTGGCAGTCCCAACAAATCCTTCAGATACAGGAGAAGTGAATCATCGCCAGGATCTCGCGAACCATAGTCGTGTTCCAAATATAACTTGGAAAGAATGGCACAGTAGGAATCGGATTGACAGCATAGCTGGACCAGAATAGATGAGAGCAAGCCACGGAGGTCCTTCTTTTGGTCTTCCCTAAAGTCGTAGTAAAAGATGGCGAGTGATGCGAGCCCAGATTTGCGCATGGCCTCGATCTCCTCGATGATTGTGGAACTGACCAACACGGTTAGTTCTCAAGACGGAAATACCAGTAGGTTAAACATACCAAATGACACTCTTTCCGGCGCCCGCTACGAAAGTCGAAATTGGGAATCCATCAGCTTGCAAAAGGGTAAGCGTCGTTGGGAGGCGACTGACGTTTCCCATGTATCCAGAGTAGGGAACTCGGCTCAGATCTTTTCCATTCTGAGAACATACCGCCTTTAACGAGCCACTCCCCTGTCCCACTATGCCGCGATCGGCGGGCGATGTTATAGTTTTTCCATGGGTCGGGGGGAGACAGCCAGCTTCGAATATCCTGGTGCACTTTTTCACCTGCCAGACAATCAGTTGATCCATGCGGCAATAGCATTGTCGGGGAATAACCGACGATTAAACTTGTTCATATCACTCGTCATTTGATGTAGGATCTCTAACACTCAGTCAGACGGTGGATGAACTCGTCGTCATCAACAAGCCGTACGGAGGGCTTCCTGGACACCGCTAAGAGAAAATTTCCCGTCTAGATGGAAAGTTTTTCAACAGATGGAGAGCGTATAAACCGATTAGTTCAAGGAGAGGAATTAGTTCGATGTGAGGCAATGATGGTGGGATAGTGGGGCAAAGGTCAGCGCAGTGCGCACCGCCTCGCGCACGTGAATGTATTCTATTTTCGCACGCAGACCGCAAGAAACCTGCCTGAAACAGACGGGCGCCAGTTGCAATCAAGCGCTGGTGGTGCTTGTGGCGTTGAGGGGAGGCTATTGAAACCAACAAAAGGCTGTATGTTGGTGCGCGAGTGGAGGGAGATGTCGTTGTCCACGGAGCAAGGTGATAAAGCGACATAGTAAGACGGGATAGACAGAGAATACAACGTGCTGCAACCATTGAGCTACTCAGAGATCAGACGAGAGGGTGGTGAGGAGAGAACGTGTTGGAGAAAATCACTGTAAAATTGTAATATAAATGATATTGAAGACAGGACAGTAAGGCCAGCAGGACAGGAAAATAAGGTGGGACGATCGGACCGCGCTGCCGCGGTAACCACACTGTCCCTTCCCTTCCCGCTTTTCGCAAGTCCGGCGTACTCCGCGTCGTGGCTTCATCCGAGCATACCTTCAATAGATATTTCCTGACCCGATGTGGTCATCGCACCGGGCTTTGGACACCTTACTGATCTCTATCATGCTACTGGCGCCCGGAAATGTCATCTCGCATTCTTTGGACATTGCTTGGTAATGCCACACCCTGGCTTATTACTAACAATCATGTTTTCCATTATCTTCGTTCCTTATACAACAGGGCTTTCCTACGCTTATTCATATCGTCGTTATCGTTATCTGGGATACCAAGTCGGGGATGTGATCAGTGCGAACAGGGGGCGGCATCCAGAGGCATCACCCACGTACTACGACTTAGTTGATCAGGGCCCCTTTTCATTCCTCACTTACTCTTTTCTCCCAGCAATTCAACGTTGTAGGCGCACTGCCTGCAAGCCATATCCGCCCTAGATTTGAACCTACTTGTTCATCTCGTCTGCCAACGGTTCCGTAGGTGAGATTGTTCCCATTCGATGCTCATTTCTCGCGCTTCCTAGGACGTCAACGCCTGTCCTGACTCTGCTTAGTGCAAGTGGTAGCGTTTTAAAGTGACCTTTGGGGTCACCCGTGGAATGAAGTGGACACTGGGTAGACCAATGTCATAATTCTCTACCCCCCTCTTTCCTCTTCTTCCCTCCTCGCTTTTCTCCCCTACTCTCGGATTGACATCGCCTTGTCTAGCTGCCACCACGCAGCAGTGACGGTCAACGGGATTTTCCAATTCACGTGTTGTCCTACTACGGCCAATTCCTTATTACAAGTTCTGTCAAGCTTTCACCAACAATGCCTAGCCGAAGGCTCCTAACCATAGCTCATAGTACCGTCCTAACCTCTGGGTGCACCAGTAACTCTTGCAACGGACACAGCGTTGAACCCCCAACCACAGTTACTGGCTGTCTCTGACCTGAATTCTTCGCCCGCCACCACCCAGGGTGAAGACCGACTCGGATGTTCGCTCTTGTACCTCATCTGTGGCAAGTCACGTTCGCCAGCGACATGGCCCACTCCCACTTGAGAGGTGCGGAGACAACCCGTACTGTATTTGAGGCGTCGTTCGTGGACCTGGCTTAGTCCTCCTCATTCCATGATGTCCTCGCCACTGCACGCAAGGTCGCATTTCAGGGAACGAGAGTGTTCGGGATCTGATATAGTCAAGGGGAGGTGGCACATACTGGTCCGCCTGTTGAAGAGAAGGGTGGTTATGGCCACGAACCCATAGTTTAAAAGGCCTTTGCGGCAAGTTATCCTAGGATAGGGGAATAGGAATAGCTCGCCGTCATCTCCGTCTCCGTCCCGATAGGACCGATGCTAGTCCTTATTCTCCTATCACCAAAGGTGGAATTGATCTGTATTGCGGATTGAAGTGCGAATTGTACGAGTAGAAAGCATATCGATGACTGTATGTTATGGCGGCGAAGGATGAAGCTCGTCTAGTTTGCATACATGTGGAACAAAGCCCGCATTCACGCTCTCTGTCCCATGTGAAACGTGTGTCAACATGATAGATCGCTGTCCACGGGTGGACACAGTAAGTCTGCCAGCAGCTTACTAACGACATGCTAACCAATCGCGGCTAACACAGAATCACGCATTTCATTTTTTCTATTGTAGAGTGGGAAGGCTGCGATGATTTGAAAGAGTGGCCCAAGGGGAAGTGAGGTAGGAGGTCGGAGGAGGAACGCGTGAAAAGATATAGGGAGAACGTAAGACGGACATGCACAGAATTGAAGACACGAACTAAAGCTGTATTGCGGCCTCATCAGTGAGCTCGGCTCGAGAGTGGGTTTTTGTACATGAGGGAAACAGGCGACAGATGCAAGAGAAAAAAGAGGAGCGGTCTAAAAAAGTCCGGAACATGGTAGAGAAGAAAGAGGGTACGATAGAGTGATATAGAATGGGCGAGAAGCCGCCATGTGGTAAATGGGCGCGGCGAGGTAGGAGCAGTCCGAGTCAAGACGCAGCGCGTTCGAAAAAGCCCTCCCCAAACCACCTCGGTTCTGGGATCACTCACCGTTGGTCGTCGGGAGATGCAATCCTCCCTTATCCCTCTCTCCTTTCTCACTGCAGATTGACCTTCCAAATCACGCACCCAGAAAACGGAGCGCCACAAGAGAACTACCGCCACGTCGGAGCACCCCTCATGTCTGTTTCTCCCACGTCGTCACCGTCAAATCCTCCCACCTTGCCACTTGAGCGGCTCCCATCCAAGATGACTTGTCTGCTGGAGCTTCCCTTATTCCCTCCGTTTCCTTTCGTTCCTTTTCTCCTCTTCCACCCGCTCCGGGCTACTTTCATGACTTCGTACCCACTACTTTACCCACCAGCCAAGTGATATCCAGATTTCTTTTCTCATTGCTTTTTCCTCTTCCTGGTCCCCTTAACAGATTCCTTCGCCAGAAACCCAAGTCTTGTGCCCCTTTTCCCGACGACTATGGGTCACTTCCGGACTTCCCTCTCTACTTACTAGTAAGTCACTACAGACGTGCTGGCCAACACAATAGCGGGTACGATGCCTGTGTATATTCTCACCCCTTTTGTTTGCCGCGAACGTTTCTCATGCCACATCTTCCTAGCCTTACTTCTCCCCGCCGCTTTGCTCAATATATCTAATTTTGCCAAGAACCATCTCGTCCGATGTCGCGCTACTGTTGCATCTCACCTCTATCTCACTCATTCGCACCTTTGCTCGTGGTTCTCACTCCCGCTTGTCTTCCTTTGTCTCCACCCTGTACTCCCAGCCCGTCATCCCTACCCCCTCTACTACAGCCCTGTTTCGTTTCGTCCCTTTCTCGCTCGCTCCCCCAGCCCCTTCCTCTCCCAGCCCCTACTAATATCTCTCGCCTTTCCCAACCTTCATCTATTCTCTCAGGTCTATTCTTACTGTAACTCGACCACTATCTATTATCTTTCAACATGAACACCCATACTACCTTCTGACACTCTGTTCCGTCTATCCGTCCAACCCGTCCAATCTTGGGGCATGCCCACCACTTCTACACGTTCGGTCGCACGTCTCTTGTAAGTTGTAATTTACCTGCGTTTCCGCCTCCGATGGCGAAGCCCACGCTAGGTCCCGACCCTCTGCGGTTTGCTGTTCCAGTCCTCATACTGGCACCCCTCGCGGTAATCACTAATGTTCTATCCTAGTCCGCTTTCAAATATTCTCCCATTGGATCTGATGAGCTATTCCTTCAGCCGGCCTGCCTCTAGAATCCAAACCTGAACCACCTGGGCCTGGCTACTGCCTGTCACCCTTCGGCAGCTATCAAGGTCCCGACACTAACCCCCATCCCTAAACGCCGGTACAATGGCTTGTCCCGTCGCACCGGTGGCCCTCGCATGGGTTCACCGCCAAACTCCCTCCTCCTGACCACTTGCTCATCTGGCCCGGAGCTCTTCGTCGGCGATGGCTCGGAGCGAAAACGTGCCACCCCATACAGGGCAACCCGGTTACGCCACTACATCATCCGCATATAGCGAGTTCGCTGGGCGGCGGGGGAGGAAGTAAGATTTACGCGATCATAGTCATCGAACCTAAGCTACAACTTGACAACCTCCGATCCTCAGATGTCGCCACAACCGCCGGCCGGACTGCAGCGGTGATGACTACGACTCCCACAACTGACATAGTTGAGGAGACTCGTCGAGGCAGAAGAGTCTGGCGGGACATGAGGAGGAGGACTATGGATACTGGTGCAGACCGACGTGGCTAGTTAGCGGACTTGGGTGGGCCCCAGTAGGATTTTTGTACTAAGTACGCTGGAGGAGGGAGATTCACAATATATGTACTAACACCTTGAAATGGTCGTTTTCGTCAAGTTCACAATTCTGTTCGTTCTCTTCCTCTTCCCTTTTTCCTTATTTGTCAATGTCCTTGCTATCACCAGATGTGATGCATATGATCTTCCAACTTCCAACACACGGGCAAGATCCACGAATATCAATCTTGCCGATGTCCTGTCCCGCAGCAGAAAGTGTTGTGCAATAAAGAAATTTCTGCGTTCCGGGTTGGTTCTGAGTATTGTACAATATCGTACCTTCTTCGCTCTCTCCAGAACTATTTTTCGCCACTTGTGTGACCCCTTCGTGCATACAGTCTTCCTGGAGATATGAAAGTACTGAGAGAGGCCAGGCAAGAGTCCCACAAGGGTGCCACCAAAGTTGCAGCCGCGGCTGACGTGGCACTACTTGGCACTTGGCACCTTCAATGAGGGTGTGAAGAACTAAACCCTCCGTTTGCTTGATGAAGCAGTACAAACATCCGTCACAACGAAATAGATCCATGACCTTCCGGCTCTATGAGGGTCAGCGTTGGGCGTTGGGTCTGCTTTACGTACGTGAACACATGAACAAACAAAGAAATCGAACTTTGGAATTTCATCATCCGCGACCAGGCGCCGTCGTGTTCCTGTATGACTCTGCATCTCACATTCCCTCGCAGCTGAATCAATGGACTATTCCCAATGCGTTACGAGGGTGTTACGAGTTGTGAGCCACGTCGGGCGATAACTGACAAATTAGATTTCCGCACCATGTCTGGAAGTCTTGTCGGAGACGACAAAGTGTACTGGTGGGTGTGGGGACTGACGACGAGAGCACAGCAAACTGTTCAGAAAGGTTCGCACGGTACAGCATATACTCTATTAGTATTAGTGGTTGCATTTTGCCAATTCTGGTTGCTCACGTCCCTGGCAGGCAGTGGTAGCTCGATCATAAAGAAAAGCTAAGCGACGCGCAATGATGTCCCACAACTCCTCTCCCCATCATGGCATTTAACACGTTATCCCTTCTCTTCCTCAAGTTTCGTGGTAGAAGCGTTGCCGTGTTTCGCGACCACTGCGTCCATTATGAAGTGAGTCATCCCTGTATCCCCTGGGTCGTTTTCTGCACCGCGAGTCTGATCGCGCCGGTGGCACAGGGCGTCCTAGCGGTCGCACAGCGCCACTTCCGATCCCTGCAAGACGTTCGTGTCGAGGATGTCGTTCTCCTGGCGGTGATCCCCGGTCACCCCGATCAAGCCCAGGTCGAACTGTCGAAGGAAATCTGGTCGACGGTCAGCGCTGTCGTACACACCGTGACGATTGCCCTCGAATCCGGTGCGTTCCCTGTGACTTTCTGCCGACGATGTGGCCGCGACGCCCATTGACGGGGACCTTTCTTTCCTTGATGCTTCTACAGAAATGCGGACCCAGACAAGTCCAGCTCACCTGTCTTGCCTGGTTACAAGGAATCACGCGTCGGACTTGGCACCGCGGGACCTACTATCGGGTCACCATCGCCTCTCCCTCCGCTCAGCTTGCCTCCACCGACAAGCCCCTATTTCGTGCAAACACCGCAGTGAGTCTTCCTCGAACAATCTAGCAAAAACCATGTTGACCGCTCCCCCTAGGCAACCAATGCCTAGTACCATTCCCCCATCTGCTCCCAAGAAACCTGTCATCTACTTGTACCCGCCGTTTAGCCTTCCGGATGTTACGATAGAGTTGCAGCTCACGTCTTCCTGGCATTTCTCGGCGGTGTATCCCCTGCCACAGACGGCCATCCCGTCTTATGGACATCAACCTACTCAATCCCTCACATGGGAAATCGGAGCAGAGCCCAACGGCACACTTGTCGAGAAGACCACTGGTACGGAGGTGTTGTACCTGTACTGGGAAGCGATGTAAGCTCAATTTAACACCATTTTGATAGTCGGACCACGATTGATCTGCTCTTTCCCTTTTTCTTCTTCCCCTCCCAGCGCAGACTCGCATCTCGTCACGCCCAACGCATCTCGTGCGACCACCCCTGCAGGGGACATGGAGGCGTTTGACCCATCTCACCCGACTGTGAGCCCGGACGAAACTATCCTTCTCCCGATAGACAAAGTCCCAGGTTACCTGGATGCGGTACTGAAGGCGCTCTCGCTGCACACCGAGGCCCGTAATTCCTTTATCACGTAAGTATGCGTTCTCTCCCTGTCCTCCTACCTCAAAAATACTCATTTGGAGAATCTGAAACGAAAACAAACTCAATTCTCACTGCAAAATCCTGGGATGCGGTTGGACTTGTAGATATTGGCTACCAGATTTGCTCAAGCATGAATACGTCGCCTTACGTTTCCTTGCGCAGGCATCGTACGAGAAGGCAGCGCAGATGCACATCTCGCCCGTGCCTGACGTCGTCACCCGCGTCTTCATGCTCTTCTGCGGCGTTTCACCGGGCGACTTGGGAATTTGGGCACCCGCGGCCGCGCGAGTGGCGGCGGAGGATGGCGCGACGTTCTGGGCGCAGGTCGTGGGCATTGACCCAGTGCGCGCGTCCGATCGTGGCTTATTCCGCGTTTTGGAGTGGGGCGGGATGGAAGTTAAGTAACGCGCCTGTACCAGTAATGGACTAGTGACCCCTTTATTTTCATCTTGTCTTCGTTGGTAGTGGCGCAAGAGAACGGTTCGCGCACGCAGTAAGGCAGAGGCGGAGGGAACGTGAGCACAATCGTGGTAGTCGAACTTCGGCCGCAAATCGGCGACATCCGATCCCCTCTCAGTTCATGTCACCAGTGCAGCGAATCAGGAGGTTCTAATTTTAAACTTTGTGTGAAGTATTACCATTTCATGCTTTGATGTTTCGACCCCCACTTCATTTTCATGGGAATGCGGCACAATACAGTAGTTTTTAATTCCTTGTTATCTACAGCACCATCCCGAATACAGGTATAACTTCTATCAATAGTAGTCTGCGCTACACAACGAGTGCCAATATACCACGGCGATATCCTTCTACAGATGCCGTGTTGTAGACTTCTGGATCTGGGCAGTAGCTCAGGCCATGCTTGACGACGAGAAAGTCTTCGACTTCCATACTTTCCGCAAGCGACGCCAAATGGAACGAAGGCAGCCAGTCCTTGGGAGGGCTGCCGCTAGGATCTGTGTGGGTTCAACAATACCGCTGGCCAACACTTGACTCAAAGGAGTCAATCCTTCCTTGTACTACGCTGTTATGTCAATGTCAAGAGAGAAAAATTGTGAGCGAGTAGAAAACATGTTTGGTATTGTTTTGTTTGGTCAACAGAACTGCCGACATCGACGCAGGCAACACTCTCAGCGGCGCGCCTGCTGCCCACTGCAAATAACACCACTGACGCGGCTCAGGGCGACACAGGATTCCTTGTTTCCCCCCTCAGCTACTACACCATCTCCCTCATGATCACCCGCCGTCCCTCCCCCACGTCCATTTTCGCACGCTGCTGCTGCCACAGCATGGGGCCGCCACTGCTTCATTGCTCGGCGCAACACCACGGTACCGCTCGACGCGCGCAACGATTCCAATTTGACCGTCATAACCTCCGATTCCATCATCGATGGCGATGCCCCCCGCTTTAGCGTGCGCCGGCGGCACGTGCCATGCTACCGCCTCATCGTTATGCTGCCTGCAGAGCCCGTGCGTGGCGCGTGTGACATCGACGGGAGGTATGCGCTACGGGACGATAGACGCGTATAGAGGTGGTGAGGATATGGGAAGTAGGGTCCTGTTGCCAGTGCTGCACGAGGAGGGATCTATCACCAGGGGAGGGACCCCCGCATACGTGCACGATACAGGTGCGATGACGAATGTCCTTCTATCCCCACAGCTTCAGAGCCGTAGGTGACTTTCGCGGGGCCGCATCCGACGGCGGGTACGGCGTGCTTCCGGTCCATGCCGTCGTCCTCGGATGGATGTGTACGGTCACAGTCGCGACGGGACTGAACGCGACAGCACAAGAGACGTAGCATGTACACACTTGCTTTCTCCCTCCTTTAGTCTTCATCCGAATCAGGGAACAACATCTCCCACTCCTGTTTTCTCAAACGTGGGTAACCCCTCACTCCGAGTCGGTCATTTAATCAAACCACAACAATGTCCGATACACCGCTTTATGTGCGCTCCTATGTAGCTTGCATACATGATCAAACTTGCTCACCGCATCTCTCGTTACGAGTGAGACCTTGGAACGCCAAGCACCGCATGGAACGAAAAGAACCTTCCACCTCGGGGTGCACATTTCTCACTGTAAATAACCATTGTCATCAAGTCCTTTTGCCGTTACCACATGATCGTCCGCTGACGTGAGATGATCTCGATGCGACTCACCATGCGGAATACTCCCATCACCTCCCATTTGTCTCCTCGGCCTATGTCGCTGCCTTTGCCCCAGTCCTATCCCTTTCCTCTCACTCTCAGGCAACGTCGCGCAGTCTGAGACGCCACCACCTCACAACAGTGCGTTATTTGGACTTCCTGCCCATTACTTTCCGTTTGCTGATGTCCTTCCTCTATCAACGCTCCGTACCGACCATGACCTTTGCATATGCCCGTGTCCTCTCCCCATAGCCTTCATCCTTCCAATAAATTTCTCTTATAGTACGTACCCCACATGGGCCATAACTAGAAAATGGTGGATGCAGCACAATATATAAACCCGTCTCCTCATTGTAAAGGACAATCAATTAATCACTCAATATCAGTCTTTCGTTCGAACTCGTTTATGTGCGCGTTTTTTCTCCATTTTTTCACTCTCTCTTCCCCTTCTCTCCTCAACTACCATTCCCCTCAGGTAGCCAACTATCATTCTCGCAATGCTACACCAACTCGTCGGCCACTACCGGGTTACTGCCGCCATATCCTTAGATACGGACGTGATTGTATATCTACAGTATGCACGACCTACACTAGTCAGCTCCGTGGTTTGATAATAATTGTATAATATGACGATATTCTCCTGCTACGGCTACCTGGGATGGTGTCCGATTCATGTTGTCACGCGCAGCAGGATCAGCACCGTACTGAAGTAGGATACGAGCAACAGGTGCATGTCCTCCTCGAGACGCCAAATGCAAGGGAGTTGAGCCATCCTTGGTCCGGGCTGTCACGTTTGCACCATGCTCGATGAGAACGCGTGCAGTTTCAACAACTCCCCCTCGTGACGCCACATGTAAGGGTGCCATCCCCTGCTTGTTCTGAACTGTTGCTTCCGCGCCATGTTCGACCAGCAAGCGTATGAGATCCACAGCACCAGAGCGCGAGGCCCAATGCAACGGAGTCCAACCCTGCTTGTCCTGGGCTGTCGTGTCGGCGCCATGCTCGATGAGAAACAGCGCGAGATCCACACTTCCCCATTTCCTTGCCGATACCATATGTAGCGGAGTTAAACCGTCCTTATTCTGGGCTGTCGTGTCGGCGCCGTGCTTGACAAGGAACCGTGCGAGACGCACTTTCCCCCCTCGAGACCCCGCTACACGGTGCAGCGGAGTCGAGCCACGGTTATCTTGGGCTATCGGGTTGGCACCGTGCTCAACAAGGAATCGTGCAAAGTCCACACTTCCGTAAAATGACGCCGAAAGAGCGTGCAGCGGAGTTGACCCATCCTTGTCTTGGGCTGTGACATCGGTGCCATGCTCGACGAGGACCCATGAAAGATCAGCGACCTCCGGATATGATGCAGAGAATGCATGGAGCGGAGTCCGTCCGTTCTTGTCTTTAGCTGTGGCATCGGCTCCGTGCTCGACAAGGAACTTTGCAACATATGTACTTCTGTGGGAAAGGGCCTTATGTAGAGGAGTTGATGCACGCCCGTCTTGGGCCATCACATCGGCGCCGCGATGGACGAGGAACCGCACAAGTTGAAAATGACCGCATCGCGATGCGCTATGCAGTGGAGTCGACCTGTGGCTGTCCTGAGCTGTTACATTGGCGCCATGCTCGATGAGCAACTGCGCAAGATCCACACGTCCCCAAGATGACCTCGATAACATATGTAGGGGAGTCCATCCATGCTTGTTCTGGGCCGTCGCGTCGGCGCCGTTCTCGAGGAGGAATCGCACAAGACCCACACTTCCCGACCAAGACGCCAATGCTAGATGTAGCGGTGTAGACTTGTCTTTGTCCTGGGCCATCACATCGGCGCTGTACTCAACGAGTATTCGCACAAGGTCCACACTTCCACTGCCTGATGCGGATGCCGCATGCAGCAGAGTCAACCCGTTCTTGTCCTGTGCAGTTGCATCGGCCCCATTCTCAATGAGGAAACGTGCGAGGTCCGTACTTCCGTTTTTCGATGCTGCATGGAGCGGAGTCGAACCATCCTTGTCTTGAGCTGTCGTGTCGGCACCATGCTCAATAAGGAACTGTGCAAGATCGACGCTTCCCGTGTCCGATGCCGACACCTGATGCAGCGGAGTCGACATGTCCTTGTCCAGGGCGGTCGCATCGGCTCCGTGCTCAACGAGGAACCTTGTGAGATCCTCTGATCCACTTCTCGACGCCTTATGGAGCGGCGTCGACCTGTCCTTGTCCTGAGCTGTGACGTCGGCGCCGCGCTCGACGAGGAACCGTGCGAGATCCACAGACCCCCCTTGCTGCCTCGATGATGCTGCATGGAGTGGGGTAGACTTAACCTTGTTCCTGGCTGTCGCGTCGGCACCTTGCTCGACAAGCAACCGTGCAATATCCAAAGACCCAAATTCTGACGCCTCGTGCAGGGGAGTGGACCCAGCCTTGTCCCGTGCTGTCGGGTCGGCGCCATTCTCAAGAAGAAGCTGTGCGAGATTGACATTTCCTCGGTATGACCAAGATGCCATATGCAGCGGAGTCGACCCGTAGTTGTCCTGTGCTGTTGCATCAGCGCCAATCTCGACGAGGAGCCGTGCAACATCGACTCTTCCATTTGACGAAGCCCGATGAAGCGGAGTTGACCCTGCCTTATCCCGAGCTGTCACATCGGCGCCATTCTCGATAAGGAATCGTGCGAAATCTGTATTTGCGCTGGACGGGTATGACGCCCAATGCAGAGGAGTCCACCCGTCCTCATCCTGGACTGTCACACTGGCACCGCATTCTACGAGGAACTGTGCCAGATCCATAATTCCCATTTCTGATGCCAGATGCAGCGGCGTCCATCGGTACTCATTCTGGGCTGTCACGTCAGCGCCATGTCCAACGAGTAACCGTGCGAGATCCAGGCTCCCCGCACGTGTCACTGAATGCAGAGGAGTCGACCCCGAATGGTCTTCAGCCATCGCGTCGGCGCCATTCTCGACAAGGAACCGTGCGAGATCCACACTCCCCGCTGCCACCGCTTTATGTAGTGGGGTTGACCCAGAGTTGTCCTTGGCTGTCACGTCAGCGCCATGCTCTACGAGGATGCGTGCGACTTCGACACTGGCATGACCTGCCCCTGAAGCCAGTTGCAAAGCAGTGGTCTCCTCAGTGACGCCCCGAGAATGACGATCCCGTGAGTGCCCGATCACCAAGGACTTCACCACAGTTTGTAGTCCGCAAGAAGCGGCATATTGTAAGGGAGTACGGACAGGTGGAAACGGCCTTTCTTCTCGTTGAGATCGAGTCTCGCTTGATTCGTGTATCCAGCGCCAAATTCCAAGATGTGGTTTCCTCGCGTCAAACAGCTGTTTCATCCCTTCGTCTACAGTTTGCGACACAACATCAAAACGGGCATGCTCAACCCAGTGCGCAGCAGCATATTCAGCGAGAGGGTATCTCTCCAGCCTTTCTCTGGTGATGTCTTCATCCAGGTGCAGTAAAATACCTAGACAGGCTTGCGCGACGAGCGTATGTGCGGGTGTCATGGAGATATGATAACGATGGGATATGGTGTCACATTTTTCGGCAAAGCGTGAAGATGTCAAGAACTCCTTGACAGAGAAGTGCGAAAATTGTATAACGGGGGAATCCTCGACATTGACAAGCGCAACCAATGTGGAGCATGTTGACAGCACCGCTTCTAGTGGATCTTCTAGGTGCCAATCGTCGCAGAATTTCGGAATCGGTCCAGCATTGAAGTCAAATGCGAGGAATTCTGCCAGTTCCTCGACACGGAGTGGACGAGAAACTACGGCGACGCATTGGAGGAGCCGTTGGGCAAATTCCCAGTTCGCGTCCTTGATCTCCCGTAAGGTGCGCTCATATGTTCCATCGAGCGTCGCTGGTAACTCTTCCAGCGCTCGCCGGATCCGCCCTGGCAGGCAGTCGCCGAGGTAGTCCAGCTGGCAATACACCCATCTGAACCTGGCGCAGAGAACTAAGCGGAAGTCAAGAACCAAGGTAGTAGTTTCTTACATTCCATCGGCTCGTTTTGTCAAGACATCAATCACGAGCTGCTTATGCTCTGGTTTCCACCTTCGCATCTTTCTATTGTTGTTTACCACCGACTTGATATAGTTTTCTATGTCCTCCATCTGTCCACTCTCGTCGTGTAAAGAAATGGAACTGAATGTTAAAGGTCCAAGGACAGTCCTAATGTCGGCCTCGGGTCGGCTAGTGACGCATATGCGCAAGCTCTGGAATTGTGAGTCGATGAGATCCTCCAGGAACACGAGGACTTCCTCGCGGGGGGAAGAAAGAGCAGATTTGTTTGGACATTCGTCCAACGCATCGATAATGAGGAAAATTGGGGATTGTCCTGGCAGTCCCAGCAAATCCTTCAAATACAGGAGAAGTGAATCATCGCCAGGATCTCGCGAACCATAGTCGTGTTCCAAATATAACTTGGAAAGAATGGCACAGTAGGAATCGGATTGACAGCATAGCTGGACCAGAATAGATGATAGCAAGCTACGGAGGTCCTTCTTTTGGTCATCCCTAAAGTCGTAGTAAAAGATGGCGAGTGACGCGAGCCCAGATTTGCGCATGGCATCGATCTCCTCGATGATTGTGGAACTGACCGACACGGTGAACTATCAAGACAGAAATACGAGTAGAATAACATACCAAATGACGCTCTTCCCGGCGCCCGCTACGAAAGTCAAAATTGGGAACAATCAGCCTGCGAAAGGGTAAGCGTCGTTGGGAGGCGACTGACGTTTCCCATGTATCCAGAGTAGGGAACTCGGCCCAGATCCTTTCCATTCTGAGAACATACTGCCTCTCAAGAACCACTCCCCGGTCCCACTATGCCGCGATCGGCGGGCGATGTTATAGTTTTTCCATGGGTCGGGGGGAGACAGCCAGCCTCGAATATCTTGGTGCACCTTTTCACCTGCCAGACAATCAGTTGATCCGTGGGGTAATTGCAATGTCGGGGAACAACCGACGATTTAATGTGTTCATACCACTCGCCATTTGATGTAGGACTTCTAACGCATAGTCAGACATGGAATGAGCTCGTTGTCACCAACAAGACGTACGTAAGGTTTCCCGGACACCGTCAAGAGATGATCTGCCGTCTATATGGAAGGGTTGTCGATAGATGGAGAGCGTAGACGTCAAGTGGTTTTAGGAGGGGAATTGGTTCGATGTGAGGCAATGATGGTGGGATAGTGGGGCAAGGGTCAGTGCACCGCCTCGTGCACGTGAAGTGTCCTAATTTCGCACGCACACCGCAATAAATTGCTTGAAACAGACGGCCGCCAGTTACAATCAAGCACTCGGTGATTGTTGGCGTTGAGGGTAGACTATTTGAACAAAAAAAAAAAGGGCGTTGGTGCGCGAGTGGAGGGAGATGGCGATTGTCCATGGGGTAAGGTGATGAAGTGACATAGTGAAACGGCACGGGACGGACAGAGAACACAACGTGTTGCGACCATTGAGCTTGATTGAGCTACTCAGAGGGGTCAAACGAGAGGGTGATGCAGAGAGAAAATCTTGGAGCAAATCGCATTTCATTGCTGTAAAGTCGTAATGTAAATGACCACTAAATGACCATGGAGATAGTAAGACTAGCAGGACACGACACATTTGCAGTGAGACGATCAGACTGCGCTGCCATAGTGATAAGTAGCATGAATCGTGTTTGGTACCTACCGTCCTTTCCGCAAGTGCGGGGTACTCCGTGTCGTGGCGTCATCCCAAGCATACCTTCACCTCCCGTCTTTCTCCCACCATGTGGTCATCGCATCGCAATCAAGGAATGTTGGCACTCATACATGGAGAGCCACTATATGAACAACGTGAAGAGTTTTGTGATGCCGGCGATGCTGAGAAGACGATCCCCGTCCAGGGGCACCGATGGGATCCGTCGAGCTGATAATGGCAGCAGCGAGTACGAACTGTAGTCGACGATGACATGGCAGAGCAGGCTAAGTAGTTGACTCCAACCTGCTATGTTAGTCACGGTACTAGAGAATGTGATGGGATGGGACCGAGTGGAGATTTTGAGGATTGCCCTCTGACGAAGCCCACGACTTCTGAATACGTGTGAAATACGAGATGGTGACCAATTATGAGTTTACGGAGGTGACGGCTAATATCTGGGTACATGGAAATGACACGGAGTGGGGCTTACTTGGGTTCATGGTGCATGATGTCCTGTAACACAGAGCTGTGACGGGCTGAGCCATTCTGTTGAACTGTGTGGCATTTTGGGAACTCGAGGGCGCGGCGGCAATTGCTTCTGAATCCGAAGATCGGCCGCTGCCGCCCAAGCGACAACGACGCGCCATGTCTCAGAACTCTCAGATCACCGCCACCGCCTACACCAGTAATACAGTAGTACTAGTAACTTTACTACAGTGAGATAAAGCTCCGTCCCTCCGCGTATGCAGAATCGTTTCCGATGTCAAAACGGCTCGACGAAATCACTGCGTCGTCAACCTGCCTACGCTGCCCTCCCGTCATGCAGTGTGGCCCCCAAAACCACACCACGTAATCGCGCTGAAGAGGCCTTACCTCACTGCCGCAGCGATTCCCACTATTTAGCATTCGGGTCCTTCTTGTGTTATACTAGCTACGGTGCAACCGCGCATGAGGCCTGAGGCCTCGAACTGGAAGAAAACCACAGGCCCCGCAATCAAAGACCACGGGTTCAGAGACATGACCGTGAATATGGTACGTCGAGCCATTATAGTGATGCGATATCCCTGCTCATTACAGATATTCATGGTTGCAACCTAATCTTCGTGTCCTCTCGGCGCCATAACAGAATTCCCTGGTTCAGAGCGGACGAAGGTGTAATCAAGAGTGGGAAGGAGTATGAACTATGAAGTACGTCTTGGTTTATCTCGTCCTCTTTCTGGCCTTACTTACCTTTTGTGCCCAGCCGTCTATCATAGGATCTCCGCCTGCCAAGTCTCCGTCGCCTTTTGAACCTACACGTTTAGTTCGTCCTCCAATCTCGGGACTGCGAATGAACCCCGGTCTTCCCAGATCACGGAAGACCTCATTCTCAGAGACACACCAACAACCGATCAAACGTCTCGATATATTCGGCCGCTACGGTGTCTACCTCTACCGTATCATTCAGCACGATTATTCCGCTATAATCTACATGGTCACCCACATGACCGATATGGTCGTTGATTCCGGGATCGATGCCGAGTTGGTAAAATTTCCGAGGCACAGCCCCAAGGTATTGGGCTTGTCATTCTTCAAGCCGTCGATGTGTCTGGCTCCAATGCCGCAGATCCCCCCGTTCGGCAATAGAGCCAACATTTACGAGCGCCACGACCTCTCAACGTTCTATATTTCGACTTGAAGGTCCGGATTGTGCGCATGCTCCTGCCTCCTTCGTCTTTTCTGTCACTTTCTCTCGGAGGCATTGATCATGGATCATGATATACATATCCATTCGTTACGCGTCGGGATATCACCTTAACCCCGACTACGAGTCGTGTGAAACCATTCCCGGAAAATTCCTTAATAGGAAAGGCAGTCTCCGTCTTATCATGGCGACAAAACAGTCCACCTCTTTTTGGCCTATTGCACGCTTGGGCAAGCCTTGCTAGGGAACCTTTTACCGAAACTCCGGGCTCAGCCCACCAACCTCGGGCTGACCTCACCTCCCGATTTGACGTCCAAATTCAGAGACTGTACCTCTGGCTCTGACCCGCCCACATGGCACTTTGAAAGACCCTCTCTGGTCAGATTAGGAGGAACATCTCCCAAAAATGTTAGTGGGGGAGTCAATAAAAAAATTGTTATTCTCGAGCGAGTCATGTCATGTGTCGAGACGTGTGCAAGGTGTTAATGATCTCCGCGAGTCAAACCGTGAGCGCGTGAGCTCTATCACCCAAATTCAGTCACGATCAATGGATAGAACCACAATGGTCTTTCTCTACAGGAATCATCCCTCATTATCAGTAATTAGATTTGTCTGGGTCGCATGCGGAGCAGATCACAATTCCGCAACCGTATAACATAATAATATGTATCACGTGGGGGCGCCCGGCTTCTCCCTCGCGGACTGTCATGATCATCGACAAGTCCTCTTACCGCGGCTCCGCCTGATGCAACGCATGAAGAACTCCCCGTCATTTCCTCTTGCCCCCTCACCTTATTCCACTACTTTGCCTTCGCTCCATCCTCGACTCCTCTCGCTCTCGGACAATGTCGCATGACCCGAACCACCACAACGCGTCAACTGGCCTACGATATTTAAGGCTTCTTATCTCTTTTGCACTCGCCGATACCCTCCATCAAATCCTTCCATACAAGCCATGACCCTCGCGCGTGCCCGCACCCTTGCGCCCTCTGCCCTCCACAACATCCTTCCTCAGAGTACGTCTAAATTCCTCCTTCTACATACGGGCCCTAACATGATAGTACTTGTATTCATAGTCATCCATGGCTTGCTGCAGATAATCAACACCCTCTCTTCGCGTGCTCTCGAAACCTCGCGTGTGTCTTCTTTAGTCCTACTTCTCCCTTTTAATCCTCATCTGGGGTGCTTACCTTGCCAGGACCTCTCCTTGTGCCACATAAATGCGGTTCGCGTCGTGTCATGCTAGCTTAATTGATCGTTCCCTTACCCCTCGCTCCTAAGCTCTGCCCTTTTTATCGATATCTTTCGCCTATCTCTTTATTCTTTCGCTCGTGACCCTGGCTTGTCATAGCCCCATCCCCACTTGCGTCTCTTGCTTACATTTCTCAACCTCCTCAAACCTCTTCTCCCGTCCCATCTATTCCTCCGCCTGGGTCGGTACACACTCTATACAAGTTGCCTTGTAACATCACGACCACACCACGTTTTCTCACACCGTCTTCCACCGGTGCGTTCAATCCTTGCAATCCCGGACGTCCCTCACATTGATGACATCATTTTCAGTATCTTCAAAGCCCTCTCGACCTCCACCTTCGTTAGCAAAGCCCACGCTTAGTAGTTGTCCTTTCCTATCATCGTACCGGACACCCTAGTAGTGACAACCCTGAAGTTCCGGTTTCTGGCGCTTTTAAATCTCCCGTCGTTGAAATTGACGGACATCGAGCCACCTCTACAGCCTGTTGCCACCTGTGTCTGGAATTGAATCACTGCTGCTGAATCTGTCAAAATCTCTCCACCAGCACGCACGTCTTAACATCGTAACGATTTCCCCTCCCTTTTCCAAGCTGGGCACATGCGAGCGGTACCCTCATCCATGCTGACGCGCTGATGGCCGAACTCCTCTTCAAGTTTATCGCTTGCCGCCTCTGATCCAGAGGTCTTCGCCAGCCAGCACCCCGAGAAAGAAAACGCCACCAAGGCCAAATTATGTGTCGTTTCTGCGTACTACCGATGGTCCACATCACCTGCACGCTGAGAGGAGGAAACAAGGACAACGCCAACTGGACCACGCAGACCGAGCCTGAATCGTAACTTCTATCCAATTATCAGACGTAGCCGCCGCCGCCGTTGACGACGGCGACGAGACACTAACAGCGGAATCGTGAGCATCTCTGACACTCTGCGTCTAACCTTGTCGAAGCGAGGTGATTAAGCTTGGCAGGACCGACGGGGAGGGCAATGAGTGGACACAGTGGCGCGGTCCGTTGCAGAAGTCGGTGAGATGTCTTGTGTTATCGTTGAACGCACCTGTGGTGGTATGTTGGGTTGTTCAATCTCACTTCCGGTCTATGTTTCAAACGCATAAAATGACCGTTATCTATTAGCCCTCATCCATTATGCCTTTTTCCCTTCATACCACATTGGCTCAGTATTAATCTATGTCCTTACTGTCGAATTCGAATATATGCGATCTTTCCGTAGTACGCAAGCAAGAGAAATAGTTGAGGTTTGGTTTCTCGGGGTCATGAACTCTGCAGTAGAATGACATGTGTCACAGCGATGAAGTCATGATGAACTTGTTCCATCCAGACTGATCAAATTCTTGAAATCCGGAAAGCTAGTTGTGAGTACAACACATAACAAAGTGACGCGATCATGACATCTAGGAAGCGTAGTCTCATTTCTGATTGCTGGGCCGGAATCCCATAGGAAGTGTCAGGAGAGAAATAGTCTTCCGCTATGTGTCCTCTAGAACTTAGCCTATCGCAGCATCAAACGTCCGAACGTTCTATATGCGATCCTTGGCGAAGTCCGTATCAACAAGGACGACAATATTACTACATGAATGAAAATATACAGGACGATTTCATCTTAGTATCTACGGTAGCAAAATTCTTGATACATAGACGTTTTCAAACCATTGTATAGCATATCTTACTTCGTTTCATGGCTCAACACTGAGTAACCGGATAATACTGCGATATCCTCTTCCTAATGCCACCACATCATATGGAGTCCGATTCAAGTCGTCACGGGCTGCCGGATCTGCGCCGTGCCGGAGAAGGACCCGAGCAACACGCAAATGCCCTCCCCGTGACGCCATGTGCAAGGGAGTCGATCCATCCTTCTTCCGGGCTGTCACGTCTGCACCATGCTCGACGAGAAACCGTGTGGCTTCCACAAGTCCTCCTCGTGACACGATATGTAAGGGGGCTGACCCCTCCTTGGCCTGGGTCGTTGTGTCCGCGCCGTGCTCAACAAGTAAGCGCGCAACTTCCACATGACCCTTGACCAATGAAGAACATAACGGGGTCCATCCATTCTGGTGCTTAGATGTTGTGTCGGCGCCGTTCTCGATGAGAAGCCGTGCAAGATCCACATAACCATAGTACGAGGCCCCATGGAGAGGTGTATACCCATGATTGGTCTGGGCTGTCGCATTCGCCCCGTGTTCGATGAGGAGCCGTGCGAGATCCACATGGCCCCTACATGATGCATCATGCAGCGGAGTCCACCCATCCTTGTTCTGGGCCGTTGCATCAGCGCCACGTTCCATGAGGAACAAACCAAGGTCTGCATGACCACTCGACGATGGTGACACCCAATGCAACGGAGTCGACATATACTTGTCCTGGGCTGTCGCATCGGCGCCGTTTTCAACAAGGAATTGCGCAAGTTCCACATTTCCGCTGTGCGATGCTCCTGTAGCAAAGAACGAATCTAAGGGTGTGAATTCCGGGCACGCAAAGGCCTCAGAACGCGTGCGTCAGACACGGGAACTGGATGTATTGAGAATACTGCTACTCACCTCAGAACGCGTGCGTCAGACACGGGAACTGAGGGTACAAAATCAACTACTCAACGGTATATAAACGAGTGATTAAGGTTCTGGGGTGCAAGCTAAACGAGCGTGAAAGTACACTACTGTCAAGGCTAAGGAATGTAAGGTGCTGGGTATATGATCTTATCGATCCGCTCCACGCGCCGTTTGCTACACTCCCCCTCATTTTGCAGACAGTCTGGGCACTGCAGCGAAATGCCTCCTAACAAAAATTGGGGGCGCGCAAGGATTATATTTAGCGGTTGTGGTCGTGCGTTGAGCTTTCTCTGCCAGTGCACCAGAGCGTGCATGGCGCGGGGACGCGTGTGACGGCGTGTGACGCAGGTGTGACGGCGTGTGACGCAGGTGTGACGGCCACCGAACGGCCGCGTTTGCCTTGTCCTTGTTGTGGTGTCTCTGCTTGGTCTCTGCTCTGCATCGCCCGGGACGACGCCGTGCCCCTCTCGATGGGCCTCAAGATAAAAATGAGTGGGTTCCCTGATGGCAGGATGGAATGATGGAGGGTGGGTACAGGTGCGTGGTTTGCTCCTTGGGATGGTGCTGGCAGACTGACTCGACTCAACTTCTGCACAGCCAGGGTTTTCTTGTGGGCGACGATTGCCCGGTGCGACGTTTTGTTGTGGGGCGTCGATGCCCGGTGTGATGTCCATGGCCTCAACAGGCCCTTTCAACTCGACGATATCGTCTCCGGGCGGCCTCCCTCCCGGATCCCAAAGGGCTGCTCCCTCCCAAGTGGATGGGACTTTTTCGCGCGAAATTTCTCGTGGCGCCCAATTGGGCTCGTGTTCGCCCTCATTTGGGCTCCCCTGCGGCCGTGCCTCTGGCCTGCGTTGCCCGTCTGTCGGGCCTCTTCGCTGTGTCGTGCCGCGTTCGCGCTCACCCTCTGGTGGCGGCGCCTTGGCGGGTTCACGTTCGCCCTTGTTCGGGCATCGGTCGCGCTTTCGTGATAGCGCCTCTGCGTTGCGCTCGCCCTTCTGCGGCAGCGCCTCTTGTGGTGGCACGTTGACTCTATGTCTGCGCCCGGCTTTGTCTTGCGCCCAGGGTGCCAACGCCTCGGGCTCAGCGGTGGTGGCTGTCTCAGCCTCGCCAGCGGGTCCGACGCCGGCGGTTCCTTCGGCCAGGGCTGGTGCAGCGCCCACGACGGGCGACGCTCCCCCTCGTTCGTGCGCGTTAACGCACGAGGGTTCGACTTTCCGGAGGTCCACGTTCACGACCGCGCCAGCAAGCCCGCGAGGGTCTGGGCCTTCAAGGATCACAGGTACGTTGCCCAATGCTGACAACGCTCCCCCTGCTTCCTGCAGGTCTTCTGCTTGCGGATCGGGCGGCTTCCAGAGTTCAGGACGGGGGCGGTCTTCGATGGTGCGCCGCTTGGTGGCAGCGCCTTCTCCACGCGGCGAATTCTCGCGTGCAAGAGTGTCGAGTGGCGACGGAATGGGGGGTAAGGGTGATAATGAAAAATGTTGAGGGGCAGATGGGGCAGCATGCAGCTCGCTCCCCACACATGGTATGTGAAAGTTTTGCTCCCCCTCGAGCTGTAATGCTGACCCGATACAGGTATCCGGATCAATGATGACGGCGCCCAGGTTGGGCCATGGATCAGGGCGCATACGAGCACCCTCGTCAAGCACAGGCCTCCGCGCCTCATGCACGCGGACACGGGCCTTCGGGGTGGCAAACATTGGCTCCCAAGCGGTGGAGCCCTGCCTTTGTGGGTCGGGGGTGTCAGGAGGACGGCCGTGCGCCTCTCCGATGGGCGTCTTGCCCTCCAGTGCGTGCGCCGATGTCAGGACCATCTGGCCCATCGCGCGCTGCGATGCCTCGCCCGGGAGCGACTCCAACAGCCCTCCAACTTCGGTGGGGGCTCGGATCTGCTCAGGTGCCTGATGAATGGGGTGTTCCGCGGCCTCGTTTGGCAGCGGCGGTGCGTCGTGCGGCTGTGGCTCCAAGTCTGCGCCGTGGTCTGGTACTGGGATGGCTGGCGTCTCTGTGTCGACGGCCAGTGAGCGCTGCGTACTAAGCAGCCTCCGGGGTGGTGGGTGATGTAGGTGATGGCAAGGTGAGTGATTCGGCATTCTCTTGCGTGGCAAGGCAGCTGACCCCAGGACCTTGCAGTTCGACGTGAGGATCGACATCCCCCTCGACACTGGCAGCTTTCCTAGCGGCCCCATCCTCCTCCACCTCGAGCAAGCAGTCGACTTCCTCCTCCATCAAAGCGTCTGGCCCCGCGCCTTCAAGATGCGCGGGTGCGTTCGTTTCAGTTTCTTCCCGCATTGAGTCCGGCTCCGGGTGAGCGACTCCTTCCGGGGTATTCGCGTTCGGGTCGCCTAGCTGCCCCTCTTTCAGGTCCGGCTCCGCACAGTCGTCGTGTGCGTGAGCACCTTCTTCGATGGCTTCTGGCTTGTCTGCAAATGCTGGCTGACCGAGCTCTTCAATCAGTTGCTCCCAACGCCCCTTTGCCGTTTTGTGGTCGACCAATCGAATGAAGATCCAGTCTGGGAGCCTCGGGGACAGGTGGCCTCGGACCACGACGTCTTGGCGCTGCCACTCCTTGGTGGCCTGGCGTTCCGCAAATGTGGGGTTGGCGGCATCCTTTGGAGTAGGGCATGCTTGGGTTCCGTCAAAGTGGCCCCAGCGGTGCATGGCCAGCATGGCCTCTCGGAAACGCGTGGCGAAGGGGGCCCAATTGCTGCCATCTTCTTTGAGGGATGGGACGGTGTCGGGGAGTACAAGGAAAGACATAGTGAATGTGAGGTGACACGTTGCAGCAATGACAGTGGTTCTATTGGGCTAGGGCAGGGCCCATAACCTGTAGCAAAGAACGAATCTAAGGGTGTGAATTCCGGGCACGCAAAGGCCTCAGAACGCGTGCGTCAGACACGGGAACTGGATGTATTGAGAATACTGCTACTCACCTCAGAACGCATGCGTCAGACACGGGAACTGAGGGTACAAAATCAACTACTCAACGGTATATAAACGAGTGATTAAGGTTCTGGGGTGCAAGCTAAACGAGCGTGAAAGTACACTACTGTCAAGGCTAAGGAATGTAAGGTGCTGGGTATATGATCTTATCGATCCGCTCCACGCGCCGTTTGCTACAGCTCCATGCAGTGGAGTTGATCCATTCTCGTCCTGGTCTGTCACATTAGCACCATGCTCAACGAGGAACCGCAAGAGCTCCACATTTCCGCTGGACGATGCCGAAGCCCAATGCAGCGGAGTCGACCTGTACTTGTTCTGGGCTGTCACGTCGGCACCGTGTTCAACAAGGAACCGCGCGAGGTCCACATTTCCAGACTCCGACGCCCGATGCAGCGGAGTATATCCATACTTGTTCCGGGCTGTCACATCGGCACCGTGCTGGATGAGGAATTGCGCGATATCCACACGACCATGATATGATGCCTCATGCAAAGGAGTCGAGCCGCTCATGTCCTTGGCTGTTGCGTCGGCGCCATGCTCAACAAGGAACCGCACGAGATCCACATTTCCAGAATCCGACGTCCAATGCAGCGGAGTATGCCCATACTTGTTCCGGGCTGTCACATCGGCACCATGCTGTATGAGGAATTGCGCGATATCCACACGACCATGATACGATGCCTCATGCAAAGGAGTCGAGCCGCTCATGTCCTTGGCTGTTGCGTCGGCGCCATGCTCAACAAGGAACCGCACGAGATCCACATTTCCAGAATCCGACGTCAAATGCAGCGGAGTATGCCCAT
>Ga0307510_10000316_pt1 | contig 44746 bp, 71 predicted proteins | sample 12_EM_MG_FD_207224 | JGI IMG/M metagenome (GOLD analysis project Ga0307510, IMG submission 207224) | Populus trichocarpa ectomycorrhiza microbial communities from riparian zone in the Pacific Northwest, United States - 12_EM | ecosystem: Host-associated > Plants > Roots > Unclassified | place... | reverse complement strand
CCCTGTATTAGTATATAAGACCTACGAATTTAGGTGAACAGTCCTTAGACTGTTCTCTTGTCAATCCCCACACTGGAGCCTTTCAAAGCTCCCTCATCGCCAGCAGCAACCCGCCCGTCGTCCTCCCTGGTCTACTCAGTCCTGCCTCTCCTCGCCTTCTGCCTCTTCCTCCTCAACGTCTCCTTGCTGCTCCTTTGGATCAGTCACCTTCAACTCCGCGCCCTCGTCGAGTCTCGCTACCCATAAAGTAGTGAGTTCCCGACAGGGCTCCAACAGGATCAAGCTCTCCATGCAGTGACCACTGGTCCAGCTTGTGATCCGGTTGTCTTTTGAGATCATCTATTCATTACTCATATCTATTGATGCATTCCTGGATGGTGCCGTCAGCGTTCACTTTGTCAAAAATGCCCTTGTTCATGCTGCCTTGAAGTATACACCTGGTACCACACCTATTCACAGGCGTCTCACAAACAACCACGATTACTTCTGCAGGATACTGCCTCTGGTGAGCCCTATGAGTGTTTGTGATCACTCTACCTGACACTATCCACAGCCACATATTAGGATTTCCACTTTCTGATCCAAGATCAAAGAACATTGCAGTGCGGTCATTGTGCTAGAAATGGTGGCAATTGGTGAACCAACCAAAATTGCGCAATATGTAAACTTGCAGCTCCAGGAGTATGCGTACACATGCCCCGCAGCACTGAATGTGAGTGCACGTTTAACCCTAGGTTCTGTCTAACATTATGTCATCAGGTCCCTCTCTCCCAGGGACTCGTGAGATGCACACTCCTGTTCCATAACGCTTGCATAATTTCAGTCTTGCGCAAGCGCTTTTTCACTGGAGGAAGCATGTCGTTTGTCAATCTGTTCAGCAGAATCTTTACCATCCAAGATGGCATTTTGCATGACTTCATCACAGGCCACACAGTACAGCTTGCTCTTGTTCTTGCATTCAGTGGTGCGGTGCTCCTCCCCACAGTTCCCACAGATGTCCTTCTCCAATTGGCATTCTGAGGCAAAGTGGCCCCACTCTCTGCACTTTATGCATTGAATGGGTTCTTGCTTCTGCTTGTTGGCCTGATCTTGATGCCGCAGATATAGACTCCATCTCTGATGAGGGTATTAGCAGTGTTTACTGATGAGAGGGTTAAGATAGTATAGGCATTTGCTTGACCCGATCTCCTCCTCACCACTGGTTTGATCCATTTTGCCCTTCTTATTATATGTTTGTCCAAGCAGTTTGTTTCCTCAAGCTTGTATAGGTGCTTCTTGTCACTTGGGTCAAAGGTGATGGGGACCCTTGGTGCTATCAGATTGTATGATCTCTCCCTGATTTGTGATTCAGCAGAGAAGCCATTTGAGAATTCCATTTCGTTGAGTGGTTCTCTGATCCAGGTGACCACTTCTTTGCTATTCAGTGTAAGAAGCACTGCTTTTCCACGTATTTTGAGAGCTGAGACTACTTTGATGTCTTTTGGTTTGCTGGTATATTGTAGCCCTGCTATTGTCTCATTAGCTTTCTCTACTATATATGTTAGGCTCTTCAATAAGACATTGTTGTCGTCCTTATCATAAATGTCCACAAGGATTTGCTTTGCTTTCTGGTCCATGTCATTCAGGACTCTGGGGTTGGCGGCGGTCTTGTTCAATACTACAGGCTTGGATAGCAGCACTGGCTGATATGAGTTTGTGTTGGTGGCAAGTTTGTCTGTGGTGTCTGTCACTTTGTTAACCTTGCTGGCTAGGTCTTTGGTGTCAGTTTTTGCCTCCTTGACACTGGACAGTACTTTGTTGGTGTTTTCCAGGACTTTTTTACAGTCTTCCTATACTTTACGGATCCTCAAGTTGAGTGAGTCGTGTAGGCCCACAAGGTCACTCTGGACAGCCAAGCATATAGCACTCACTTTCTCAATCTCTCCGCTGCTTAGCTCCCTGTCTAACTCTTTCATTTCTGCTTCTCTGGCGATTTTAATCACCTTCACCACACTTTGTTTGGTGAGGGTGTCAAGCTTGCCACCCTGTAAAATAGTGGCCAGCATTTCCACTATGAGGTGTAGAGCGCTCAATTGTGACATGTCTGTGCCATTTGGTTGATCTTTTGCTGGGCTGATGGGGGTGGCAGCACCTTCACCTAGGTTGGCTGTAGGTACATTCAGTTGCTCTACTGTGATGTTTGCAGCTAGCACTGCCATGGTTGCCCAGGTTTGGGGCGTTTTACTGCCTGCTGAGTGCAGTCTGGGGGTGCTTAATCCCATTTTTGGTGGGACCTTAGACATGTCAGCGGTTTACTGACTGTCTAGTTGTGTGTTTCAAGGGTTTAAGATGCTTTGTTAAAGCAAGAGATATATGTTTTTAAGACTATCCTACAATAAGCTACTACTATCTTTGGCAAGAATTTGCTGCAGAGGTGGTGGTTGCCAAAAAAGGAAGTCAGTTCAAGCACCACTTATATCTATCTGGGAGCTGGGGGTAGAACTCAACAGAGCTTTTTATGATCATGAGGCTCTCCTCTATGTCTGTTCTGGTTGCTGTCACCTTGTTGAACTTGGCATCCTATCATCCTTGTTGTTATCTCCATTGTTGTCACTGGAACCCTCCACTTGGGATCCATTGCTACCATGCATTTGCTGGTGCACTGGTGGAGGTATCAGGGACAGCAGAGAAGGGAACCAAGCCCTGAAGCTGGGGGAGGTGGCATCATCGATGGAGGGGAAGATAGACCTGAGGGCAGTACTGTGAGGTGATGTACATCCCCAGATTGTGCAACACCACTTTGTTTGGGATGGTAAGAGCACCAGATTTTGTTTTGTATGCTTTGGTCATTAGGTGGACTAGAGAGGCAGCAGCAACTATTGGGGAGAGCATGTGTGAGAAGATGGGGAACAAGGGTGAGGTGGAAAAGCTGCCAAGGGGGGGGCCCTTGAACTATGACCACCACCAGGTGCGGTTTTCCCATGGTGAAAAACTGGGCAAGGAGTGATGAATGCCATGGTACCAACACCCCCATGGAACAAATAGGAACCCATATAGCACAGTATCAGTGTGAACCGTACAAGAGTGCCCATTACAGGTGTAAAACACAGGGAACAGTCAGAAAAATGGATGAAAACCATGTTGAAAACCACACACCAATGAAACCCAGAGAAATGACAAGACTTGGAACATGGAACTAACAGTAACCTAGAAGAGGAGGGAACATCCCAGCGAACCAGCTGAAATGGCATAAGTGAGGTTTTAGTGGGTAGGACTGCATAGTGTGCCCACCTAATGGGTGGGAACGGCACTATGTTTTGAGCCCATACTACCTCTAACCTAGGGGTATGCATAAAGGCATTTTCCCCTCACAACCAGACCTTGGTCCAGCTATAGTGTGATAAGTGGGGCTGGTCTATCTACCTGCCACTTATCACTTAGTATTGAAAATAATATCTATTAAGTGCAAACTAAATAGACATTACTTCATAATAAAGCACTCAAAAAAAAAAAAAGAAAGAAAAGCTGCCAAGGTACTATTGTAGAACGCAGTTGTACACAGGGACTATTGTATTTTTTTTTCTTATGCCTACAAACAGCTTAGTAATATATTCTCTGACTGACCCTAGCACATATGCATACATGTACCCTCCATGTATCTACAAAGGATCATCAACAAGCTACTGTATAGTGTATAGGAAGGAGAACAGGGCATTGGGAATGGTTAGTAAAGCAATGTTTGAATAAATTTCAAAGATGGATGGCAAGGGAAGACTGCAAAAGTGGCTTGGTTCTGGCCTGAGAATGTAATCTGTATCCCTTATCATTAGAAATAGGTTGCCATGTGGATGAGTTGACACTTAACCTATACAGCACTTGGGCAAAGGACTGCATTCATGTGGAGGGACATTGTGCATAATTTTGAAGTCTTGTCCTGGAGTTTTGGCACCAGCAACAGCCCAATTGTTAAGGCTTCAATGGGCCTTGATAGTATGACTTGTACTAAGAGTGAACTAGTGGTGAGTACTTTGAAGGAGTAGAAGTCTCTAGTGTTGCTAGAGATGACTCTGAGTGACTTATGTAAGAGATGAGGGAAAGGAAGAGCCACAAGGGAGCTTTCAAGAATATTGATATTGAGAATCAAGTCAAGCTTAGGGCTTGACTGTTGAAATACTGGGCATGTATATACAGGTGGGTCTGCATATGGGCCATAGTCACTAAGGTAGGTACTTCTGGTCAAGAGGGGTCTGTCTGTATCATATGAAGGTCCGCAGATAAGTGCTGCAGTCTGTATGAGTCAAACAATAGAGAATGAGCAAGAACAAATGAAGGATCAGGGAATTGCCTAATCTATCCTTAACCAGAGAACAATGGCAGTGGGTCATTCCAGGAAGAGAAATGTTGTCATGATACAATGACAATCATGAGGTTTGAGATTGATCCAAGGAGATCTGATTGCCACATGCCTATTCTGGTCTAATGGGCATCTAGTGTAAGCAGCTACCCTTTATGGTAGTCAGTTTTGATGGAGACTCAATTAAGGGCCATGTCACTATCCGCGTCATCTGCAGAGCTCTGCATGGCTGGGGAATTGTCTGCAGACTCTTCTGAAGAGGTCAACTGGTGGCCCTGACTCTGGGGTGAGGTGCCAGCTATGGGTAATAAGGCTGAAGGGGTGATTGACTGGTAACTGCCTTCCCAACTGGTACATTGTTGTATAGGCACAGATGAGGGACTAGTGGGTGATAGGGAGTGCTTGCAGGACACAGGACTACTGGGCTGAGTAAGGTATGCTTTCCAGAGTTTGATAGGGGACTCTTTTGGGGATAAGGTGTATGTCTGGCCTCCAGGGACATCAGGTTCATAGCAAGTGACTAGTTCTGGTTCTAAAGGCAGTGCATCCTCCATGGGACTGTCTGGGTCTTCTAGTGGGTTCTCTACTGGGGGTGGCTCTTGGTACATCTCTATTGAGGAGTACTCCCATCTATGGATGTTCTATGGGATAGGGACAAGGGGCTTGACTAGTGGCTGATCAAGGGGTGATGATGTTATGGATGGTTCACTGGGTGGTAGCAGTGGCAGGTTCTCTAGGGATGGTGGGTTCAATAGTAATGGTTGCTTGGCCATAAGGTTGGGGTTGGATAGGGTGATGAGAAGGGGGTCTGATGGTGAAGAGAAAAATGGGGGTAGATTGTAATACCAATCAAATCCCACATCACTCTGAGGTCTCTCCTTTGCTAAGAGATTGTCAAAAAGATGGAAAAAGTGATTGTAGTTGGGTCTGCCTTTGAAAGAGAGTGAGCAGCAGTGCTCAAAGAACAGGCAAAACTCTAGCAGGAGTCTGCAGTACAGGTCATGGGTGGTGATTTCTTGTTTATGTTTGAGAATCTCCTGCTCCTCAAGCCTAACACCCTGCCATGGCAAAAAGCCCCAAATGAAGTAAAATAAAATGTAAGCAAGGGACTCCAGATCATCCCACTGGGCTAGTTCTAAGCACAGGTAACTATTGATAGATGCAAAGGCAGTAGTTCCAACAAGACCAATATCCTTATTAAGTGGAATGTGCAGGTGTGTATCAGGGTCCCTGAATTCTTTCAATAGCCCTAAGTTGATAAGGTATACAGTGCTAGTGTGCTTTCTGACACCCATAGCGATATTGCTAGGTTTGAGGTCACAGTGAATAAAATTGCAAGAATGGATGTACTGCAAGTGATGGAGCTAGGCATAGCAGACATTAGCCTACGAGTTGTGGTCTCAGAAGTCAAGTTCACTTACCAACTGCCTAGCCAGAAGCAATACAGTCTTGATTGTGAACTTAAAATGGCATTGAGCCATATAATTCAGCAATATGTAGACAGTATATACATGAAATCCCATGTGCAGTTTTACCTTTGCCTTCATGAAAGCCCACATGGGCCAACTAAATAAAACCTGACATAGCCTGTAAGTCCCTTGTAACAACTTGTTGCTGCCACTTGTATCTTTTGTGCACATTGTGCCTTAAGGGTATTGGACCTTAACACTGCCCTTCTACAGTAGTCCATAATTTTTCAATAAAACAAAGGAAGCTGTTCTGTGCATTGCATGATTTTAATTGATACTACAACACTGTGAGCCTGGTGCATGTATGATGCATGTGCACATGAAATGCTGCTAAGTTGAAATGTAATGTAGCTTCTTTTGTCATGTCTGTGTCCTCCTTACTAGTCCCAACCTCTGCCCAAGCAAGCTCAATTTCTTCCCACATGATGCCCTCTCCAGTAAGTCTCTTGCTTTCCTTGTTTTAGTTCTGACCACTCACTTCTTTTTTTTTTCAGTCTGACTGGTCAATCAACCAAGTTAGTACCCTCTGGATTGCTTTTCTTACCTCTGACATGGTTGCTCTCTCCAGTGAGTATAAAGTATGTGCCTTGCTATTTTTTTCATATCCTGACCAGTCCTGGGGTCTGCCCTCTTCAGTGAGTAAATGCATTTATTTGGTTTACCAACCAGTCTTGGATCCCCTTGCTAGTGTACTTTTTTTCTGCATCCAGACCAGTTCTGTCCTGCCCTCTTGAGCATGTAGGTGTCCTGTGCTGGCTTGCCTTCTTTTACATCTCCTAACCTGTCCCTCCCACCACTCCTCTGGCTCCTATGGTGGTACTACACCCACCCCATATCGCACCATTGCCACAGCACTTGAGATGGTGAGTTCCTCTCACTTGCTTGCCTTCTTTCCATGTCCTGACCAGTCATCCTCTTGCATCTCCCTCCTGGACCACAACTATCAGAGCTGTCTTGTCCCAATTGCTGTGCCACCCTTAGTGCCTTCTTCCCTCCCATTCCCCTTTCCAGGAACTAAGTGAATCGATTTTTTCTGTATTCTGACCAGTCTTGAACACCCCCTTGCTACATTTTTCTGCATCCCAACCAGTCCTGTCCCACCCTCTCAAGTCTGTGAGTATACTACATTGGCCTTTGTTTTTTCTGTGTCCTGATCCCATCCCTCCCACCACTTCTCTGGCTCCTACAGCAGTGTGTTAAGGTCCAAGGGCCTTAAAGACGCGACATGTGTGGGTTGGTTTGGCAATGACTTGGGATTGCTCAGTGGGTTGTCCTCCTGAGGCAATGATCATGTGAGTAGCGTGGTACTGGTTGGCTACATAGTATAACAAGTAAGTCCCCAATGATAAGGGCGACTCCTAAGTGTTCTGATAGAGGTAGAGAGGGGAGAGCTTCAAGGGGGTTTGAAGCAACTAAGGGTTCAGGCTGTTGACTCTGAGAGTCCTGGGTGGAAGCTACAAGTCTTGGATTGAAAACCAAGTTAGGCTTAGGGCCTAACTGCTAAAAGTATGAGCGCTTATATACAAGTAAGAAGTAACAGGTCACAGGAGTCACAGAATAATAAAGTCACATATAGTAAGGTTCATTATAAGCTGGCAAGTCTAAGTATAGCTTCATCATGAACTGGCGGTTAAGTCATGATGTAGCAATAAGCTGGCAACATCATGAGCTGGCAATATCATAAGCTGGCAATGCTGCGGACTGCGGAGTGATGGCATGTAATAGTTGACTGCAGATTGGTCAAGTGATCCATCAGGTGACTTGTCAAGTAATTGGGTGGCGGTCTGAGCAGCACGTGAGGGAATGAGTGGGGAATGAGTGACTGAGAGCACAGAATAAATGGACAGAAAAGGCAGAAAATGAAAAATAGGGCCCAGGATCATAACATGATGCCCTTCCTAGAGTGGTCATTACCACACAACCTATGGTGAAGAGGGTTGCAACCAGTTGGAGGGTACCCAAGGTATCCCAATATCCATACTATCTGGGGTCAATTGTCTTGTATCCGTAACTTCTCCTTCCTCCATGGATGAGTCCAAGTCAGATGCTTCTCCTTCTTCCATTAATTTGTCCTTGACTTCAATGATTGTTTGGACTGGAGTTCCATAAAGTCCAGTGAATCCAAAGCTGGAAGGCGTTGATACAGCTGTAGTTTTAGGAGAATCAGGAGGGGTGGGTTGTTCTTCAGGACTCATTGATTGTTCCATTTCCAGATCACTTCACTCACATTTGAGCAGCATTGCAACATGTTGTGGTGATTCTTGTCGTTTCCCCGTGATAGGTGAGGGTTGTGATTTTGACCAACTAGGCGGTCCTTCCCTGTTGACTTCCAGTTTATCCTCTGTGAGAGGGTATTTGGGTAATGGAGTAGTGCGGATGGGTGGAATCCGTGGTAGGCGAGATGATGAGGCTACAGGAGGTGAAGATTTTGAGTCAGGTGAAAGTTCCTTTCATTTCCCTGTAACTGGTGACAGTTGGATTCTTTTCCATTCCAGTGGAGTGGATTTATTGACTAGTGGTTCTTCATCCATAAGGGGATATTTGGGTAGCAAGGGGGTGGTACGACTGGGTGTCATGGAGACAATAAGGGGGAGTTGCGATGAGGATGCGACTGGGGGTGATGGCTGTGGGGTATTTCTCGGAAAAGGGGGAATATCCCATGGAAGGGGAATGAAGTCAAGCAAAGAGGGCACAGTTTTCTTAACAGGTGGTAATGGTATACTTTCTGGTAACTGGGTGGTTGGTACAGATGTCGGTAAGGATAGGGGTAGTGGTACATTGATTGGATTGGGTGTTTCATCCATTGGGACTGGTGGTTCATATTGTTCTATTGACAAGTACTCTCATCAGTGTTGCCCCCAAGGTACTAGAGGGAGTGGCAGTGATGCAATACGAAGGGGTGGTTCTTCATATGGTGGAATAGGATAGGTGGGCATTAAAACGAATGGTGATGGGTCCACCAGAGGTGGTAAATCAATTGGTACTGGTGTGGCTTGGGGTAATGGTATGACCTCTGGTTCAACAGGGAATGATGGTGCAATTGCCAGAGCTGATGATGGTGGTTCCGGGATAACAGTGATAGATCCTTCTACTCCTCCTAAGGGACTTGGGCTGGGTATGGATACTTGCAAGGGTGACTTATTCCATATGGTTCTTCCTTGATTCCTAAGGAGGGTTTGAAGTCCTTCAAGGAATTTTTGATCCTTCAGGGTGGGATAATAAGGGGAGAGTGTGCCGAAAGGAAGAATGGTTTTCTTTTGAAGATTTCTTTCTTTGATAATCATTAGGAGGATTTCTTTTGTAACCATGTCATAAAGTCGTTGGTAGAAGTGGTAGAGGTAAAGGGTGGTATTGCTGTCCTTCTTTCTGAACATCCTGGCAATGGAAGTGTCTTTGAACCGATTGCTGAGAATAGTCCACTTGTTGTTGAGTCTGACCATTTCTTTGATACATTGTTCACATTTCTTCTTGAGCAATATGGAGGAGGAGTTCTGGGTCAAGGAGTCCAGTGTTGGTGTACTGCTTGGACCGGTTATCATCTTCTGTTCCTTCTGTGGGAGTAGGGGGGTCGGGGTTGGTGACGTGGAGTGGAATGTTTTCCGTTTCCTTAGGGGTAGATGTTGTTTCATTGCTGCTACTCTTGCTAGTAACGTGAGTGGGAATGATGTGATTGGTAGGACTTCGGGGATGGTACTGGGGGGGGTGGGGAGCAAATGGAAGCCTTTTATATTCGATGGGAATCCTGAGAATAGGTTCTTTGTTATCAACTGGGACCACGACTGCTTTGTGGTTGATGTCGATGGCATCGAGGGTCTCTCTTGGTCACCAGGTAGTCCAGTGGAATTGGATGTCAAAGTGTCCATGTTGGATGAAGGTTCTGAAGAAGTAGAGTTGGTTGTTGTTGGTATGCATGTGGATGAGGATGATTCCATTGTCTGTGCCCAAGGTGAAGATGGTAGATGTGGCAAATCCTGTGCTGGGGAGCTTGTGGTTGATGGAAGACATGGGTGTTGGGGATAGAGAATGTTGTCTGGGATTCTGAGGGTTCTTATACTGCTTGGTTGACTTTCAAAGTCTGCTAGTAACTCTGGAGCATGGAGATCCTTGGAGTTAACCCAGGAATCATAAGCTGGCAAGTACCCTTTCCAGCACACAAGGTATTGCTTCTTCTTCCATCAACCAAATAGTCTTTCTTTGAGGACCTGCTCAACTTCCCATTCCGGTTCACCTTCTAGAATGTCTGGTGGCGGTTCCAGGAAGTTGGGTCCATGTTGATTGGTTTCTTTGTATGGCGTAAGCAGAGAGGTGTGGAAGAGGTCATGGATCTTCCAGTTAGGGGGTAATTTGATTTTATATGCGACTTTGGATACTTGGGAGACTACCTTGAAAGGTCTGTATCTCCTTGGTGATAACTTGGGTGTGATGTTGCTTGGGAGTTGTAGGTTTGTTCCTTCTAACCAGACTTTGGATTTGACAGGGAATGGTAAATAGTGTGGACATTCTTTGATCCAGGATTCTTGCGCTTTACATTGTGCCTCTTGGGCAGCTTTCCTGGCTTCATCAATGGATGAAAGTTGTTGTTTGAGGGATGGGATGTCTGTCTTTCTAGTTGGTTGATGTACTTGCAGAGTATAGCCAATAAGTAAGTCAAATGGGGTTTTCTTTGTCATAGCAGAAGGCCAGGAGTTCTTGGTGTACTGAGCAAGGGGTAACCAAGTGTGCCAGTTATTCTGCTGAGTGCCACAGAAGACCCATAGGTATTGTTCAAGGGTTTGGTTGGTTCATTCACTAGCTCTGTCTGTCTGGGTGTTAAGGTCCAAGGGCCTTAAAGACGCGACGTGCGTGGGTTGGTTTGGCGACGACTGGAATTGCTCAGTGGGGTTTCCTCCTGAGGCAATAGATCACGTGAGTAGCACGGTACCGGTTGGCTACGCAGTATATAAGTAAGTCCCTGAATGATAAGGGCAACTTATGAGGTCGATAATAGAGGTGAAGGGGAGAGCTTCAAGGGAGCTTTGAAGCGACTAAGAGTTCAGACTGTTTGACTCAAGAGAGTCCTGGTGGAAGCTACAAGTCTTGGATTGAAAACCAAGTTAGGCTTAAGGCCCAACTGCTAAAAGTGCGAGCGCTTATATACATCTGAGAAGTAACGGGTCACAGGAGTCACAAAGAAATATGAAAATATTAGTAAGGTGAAATCATGACGTGGCAGTTCTAAGTATAGCTCCATCATGAGCTGGCAGTCTAAGAATAGCCCATCATGAGCTGGCAAGTCGAAAGGGGTTAAATGATGATACTGCGGAATGCTGCGGACTGCGGAGTGATGGCATGTGATAGTTGACTGCGGATTAGTCAAGTAGTCCATCAGGTGACTTGTCAGGTGATTTGGTGGCGGTCCGAGCGGCGCGTGAGGGAATGAGTGGGGAATGAATGACCAAGAGCGCGAAATAAATGACGGAAAAATGGTGGTAGGGCCCAGGATCGTAACACTGGGGGTGATAGGCTGTGCTGATATTCTGGTGGATATTCAGGATGCAACATAGTTCTGTTGAGAACTTGGATACAAAGCGGATATCACAGTCTGAAATTATCTTGTGGGGTATGCTATAGTGAGGGATGACGTTGTTCAGGTAGAGTAGAGCAACTCCTTCAGAGTCGATTGCTTTGTTACAGGGGATAAAGATGGATGCTTTTGAGCAATCTGTATCAGTGATGGTAAGGATGGTATCATATCCTCCTGATAGGGGTAACTTGGTAATAAAGTCCATAGCGACAGTCTCGAAAGGTTGAGCATTTTCGGTTGGGCTGATAGGGAACATAGGGGGATGAGCGGGATGAGTGTTGACTTTAGTCATTTGGCAAGTAGTGCAGCCTTTGATATATTCAGTTACAAAGATTTTCATTCTGGGCCACCAGTAGTAGGGCAAGATAAGTTGGAGGGTTTTGGTAATTCTGGCATGTCCAGCAGTTTCATGGTCATGAAAAAGGGATGTTACTCCCCTCCTAAGGTCATTGTCTGCCACAACAACAAGTACCATTCTGTGGTACCAGTGGGTGCTGTCCAGTAGGGATAAGTTGTGAGTTGGTGCCCATTGCTTGAGTGTCTTTTGGTTTTGATATTGTGCTAATTTAATTCTTGAGTCCAAGGTGTTGCCTATGCTATCCATGTTGAATACTTGGATTGAGGTATGCTGATTGCAGAAATATTGGTCAGGCCATACAGTGACGTCTCCATTGATTTCATTTGGTCCTTCATAGTCAGGTTGCCTAGACAGTGTGTCAGCTCAGTTGGTAGCTCCAGGTTTGTACTCCAGTAGGATGTTATATTGCTTGCATTCTGGTAAGTAACCAGCAATGTGTGGCCCAATTTTGCGGGGCTCTCTGTAGTATCTGAGGTTTGCATGGTCAGTATATATCAGGATGGGGATGGTTGTGCCTTTGAGCAAGTGGGACCAGCAGCGGAGTCCTCTCATAACTCCAAGGAATTCGCAGTTGTAAATAGGGTAATTTTGCTCGGTTTGGGTGAATTTCTGGGAGTGGAATCCCACTGGTTGTCATGGTCCTAGTTTCTGAGTGCCATCTGGTTTGGTGATAGGGGGGTCCCATTGGTAGAGTATTGCTCCTGTTCTGACCTGTGAAGGGTCGGTTTCAAGTTCGAATTGTTTGTCTGGGTCTGGTCTGGCTAGGATGGGTGTGTTGGTAATTAGGTTGATTAATTTGTCTTGGGCCTCTATTTGCTTGGGTCCCTATTCAAAGGGTACATCCTTTCCGGTAAGTGCTGTAAGGGGTGCAGCGATGATCAAGAAGTTGGGGCAGAACATATGGTGGTAGCTGGTGACTCCTAAGAATCCACAAACTTGCCATTTGTCCTTGAGTTCACATGGATAATCTCTGAGTCCAGCAACTTTGGCTGGGTTGACAGTAGCTCCTTCTTTGGAGATCCGGATGCCTAGAAAGTCCATTTGCAGCTGCATGAAGACAGATTTTGACAATTTGAGGTGTAGGCCATGATGTGCAAGTAGGTTGAATAGGAAGTGAATGATTTCTAAATGTAATTTGAAGTCCTTGAGAAGGGTGCCTATACCACAGTCATCCATGTAGTTCTGGAGGATATGCCATATTTCGAGTATGCCTTTCTTCTCAAAGTGTTCATATAGTTCTTTGAGAATACTGTTCATGAACTGTTGGAAGCTAGCTGGTGAGTTGCTCATCCCAAAGAACATGACTTTGGGTTTGAATAATCCCTGGCGTGTCTTGAATGCAGCCTTCCATTGATCACCTTCCCATATACAGATATTGTTGTAACCCCAGCAGATGTCGAACTTGCTGAATAATTCCATCCCTTGCAAGTTTTTGATACACTGCTTGAGATTGGGGAGTGGAGTGACATCCTTCTGGGTGACTGCGTTAAGAGGGCAATAGTCAATGATGTATCTCTTCTCCTTCGAGTCTTTCTTAGGGACCATAAAGGTAGAAAAGCTGTAGGGGGAATCCAAGGGTGCAATGTAGCCTTTTTCCAGGTTTTCGTCAATGAATTTATTCTCCACTTCCTGCTTATCTCTTGAGAGTGGGTAGACTTTGCAATTGAAGCAGGTAGGGGCGGTGTCCATAAGTATGATTTTGTGGTCTCTGTCTCTACAAGCTGGCGGGAATTTGTTTGCTTCTTCATCTGAAAATAGTGCTGTATGATGTTTGAATTCTTCTGGGAGGGTGACTTCCTCCTTCCCATGTTCTGATACATACTTATGGGCCATTTCGACTGCTGTGTGGGTGCGGTTGACTTCTACTGGGCCTTCCCTCATGTCTAAAGGAGTTACTCCCGACCATAGAGCACACTTATATGTTTCAAGGATAAGGTCTTCATTTTCTTGATTCTTCTGTTTGAGCCATGTTTTTGTGCGTTGAAGGGTGCCATGAAGTAGGGTTTCAATTTGGACTTTTGGTCCCTTGAGTTTGCTTTTCTCCCAGTCGATGTCTGGGTTGAATTTCTTGAACCATGGGTAGCCAAAGAGCATTCTGTCATGACCTAGATTAGTGACAAAGAACCTAGTTTGTTCTTTTCTATTGCCTTGAGTGACAAGTAGGTCACAAGCTCTAGTAATGGTTCTGCTTCAGTTTATGGTTCCATCGATGTTGTATACTGCTCATAAGTAAGGGAGTCTTTTGGTGCCTAAGCAAAGTTTGTCCACAGTAGTTTGATCAATGAAGTTGTCCATTGCTCCAGTGTCAAGTAAGATGTTTTCTTCTGCCATCCCTCAATAGTGTGTAATTGGAACTTTGAGTTGTATTGAATTTGTCATATTTACAAACACACTGTTGAGTTGAAAAGCCCTAACTAAGGCAGCTAGTTTCGGGCTCTGGTAAAATCCTTCAGCATGAGCTTTTCGATAAAGTCCAGTTTAGTGTCTTTGTCAAAGGAGTCCATGTTTTCTTTTAGGAATTCAGTGAGGCTGTCTAGATTCTGGACGTCTGGCATAGTAGGTGCAGCATGAACTCTAGTGGGTTCTTTGTTGGGATGACCACTGAAATTACCACGGTCTGCTTGTTTCTTGCGACAATCCTTGGCTTGGTGTCCCTTGATTTCACAGTAGAAGCAAGAGTTGCTTCTTATGAGTTCCGCTTTCTTGGCTTCAGAGTGCTGTTGTCCTCTGTCAGTGGTAGTGTTAATATCAGTGGTGACAGTAGTGTCAACATCCATATGATATCCTCCTTGAGAGGTGGTGCATTATCCATAGTTGTTGTTCCTCCATTGACCACTTTTCCATTGATTGTTATTCTTCCCGTAAGTCTGCTTGGGATAGAGTTTGAACGCTTGGAATAGCCCTGAGCGTTTTTGGGTGAACTCAGCTGCCACCTTCCATTTGAGATGGGATTTGCGGGCCTGTTCTTCCCACTGTTTGAAGGTCTGTGGGACCTCTGCAGTAGGGTTGAAGGTGGGGGAATTAATGATGGCACTAGTGAGTCCTTGTGCCATAGCATGCTTGAGGGTTTCAATAGTTCCCTTGTTGTCCAGGGAGACATTAGCTTCGTATGCAAGCTGTTTAAACTTGGCGAAAAAGTCATCAAGACTTTCTCCTTGCTTGAGTTTGCACAACTCCTGGTAGGCTTCAGATCGATAGTTCTAATTGAAGAAAACATTTTTGAATCTTTCAAGGAAGTTTTCCCAGAGGACTTCATCTGTCTCTTGGGTTCCTTCCTGATGTTCTTCGCTGAGTTTCTGGAGTTGTTCCTCCTTCCAGGCATCTATGCAAGTGCCGTCCATATAGCTGAGCATGGTAACAATCCTAGAGAAGGGGTTCTTCATAATGTCGTTGTTTCAGTTGATTTTCTCCCATAGTGTCCAGTTGAGGAGAAATTTGTGGGTTTTATTTCTGTCTCCATCAAACATTGGTGGAGGGTTTCCTTTGAGAGTGCCATTAGAGGGATGACTGATGATATTAATCCTCTGTGCTTCTTGCTGGGCCTGGCCAGTAGCGGCGTTAATTTCTTCCTGTTGTCCTTCCATTACAGTTGGATGATCTGGGGTGTTGGGGTGGGTAGGAAGCTGCTGAAGTGCTGTGGTAACTGCTGCAAGAGTGAGAGGGATGCTGGCCTCTTGTTCATAGAATATGTGGTTTGGGTGCTGAGGGTCTGATATGATCCACCAGCTGACATTTGATCCGTTGTATATGCCTCTTTGGTTGGTTTGCCACTCGTCTTGTCTCTAGAGAAGTTTGACCCAGTAGTAGGTGTTGTTAGCTTGGATAAATTTGATGGGTCGCTTTGCTGGGGTATCAAGGTAGTATCTGGTGTTAGGATGTCCTGGTCCTTGATTGTCAAAGTATACGTCGACTTTGACATGTGCTGGGAGATCATCCTGTTGTCTCCTGAAGATTTGGATAAAGTCATTACTGAGTGTTTCATATGTCTGGGTGGTTGCCACAGTGGTAACAGCTCTGTGTTTCAAGAGCTTGTAGGAAAGCCTAACTTGTGTTAAGGTCCAAGGGCCTTAAAGACGCGACATGTGTGGGTTGGTTTGGCGATGACTTGGGATTGCTCAGTGGGTTGTCCTCCTGAGGCAATGATCATGTGAGTAGCATGGTACCAGTTGGCTACACAGTATAACAAGTAAGTCCCTGATGATAAGGGCAACTCCTAAGTGTTCTGATAGAGGTAGAGAGGGGAGAGCTTCAAGGGGGTTTGAAGTGACTAAGGGTTTGGGCTGTTGACTCTGAGAGTCCTGGGTGGAAGCTACAAGTCTTGGATTGAAAACCAAGTTAGGCTTAGGGCCTAACTGCTAAAAGTATAAGTGCTTATATACAAGTAAGAAGTAACAGGTCACAGGAGTCACAGAATAATAAAGTCACATATAGTAAGGTTCATCATGAGCTGGCAAGTCTAAGTATAGCTTCATCATGAGCTGGCGGTTATGTCATGACATAGCAATGAGCTGGCAACATCATGAGCTGGCAATATCATGAGCTGGCAATGCTGCAGACTGCGGAGTGATGGCATGTGATAGTTGACTGTGGATTGGTCAAGTGATCCATCAGGTGACTTGTCAAGTGATTGGGTGGCGGTCTGAGCAGCGCGTGAGGGAATGAGTGGGGAACGAGTGACCAAGAGCACAGAATAAATGGACAGAAAAGGTGGAAAATGAAAAAATAGGGCCCAGGATTGTAACACAGTGCCATGCCACCCTATGTTGTCCCATGACCACAGCACTCAAGAAGGTGAGTTCCTCTTACTTACTTACCTTCTTCTCATGTCCTGACTAGTCATCCTCTTGCATCTACCTTACAGCTTGGACCACAACCATTAGAGCCATGCTTGTCCCAATTACTATGTCACCATCAGTGCCATCTTCCCTCCCAGTCCCCTTCAAGGAGGTAAGTGAACCAATTTTTTTCCATATTCTGACCAGTCTTGAACACCCCCTTGCTGCTTGTTTCTGTGTCCCAACCAGTCCCATCCCACCCCCTCAAGTCTGGTGAGTATCCTGTACTGTCCTTCTTTCTGTGTGCTGACCCTGTCCCTCCCACCACTTCTCTGCCCCTTACAGTAGTGCTATGCTACCTATGTCGTCCCATTTCTAGTAGCACACCTGTCCTCTCCAGCAGGTGAGCTCCCCTTGCTTGCTTTCTGTCCATGTCCTGACCAGTCATTCTCTTGCATCTCCCCCACATCCTGAATCATATCCCTGTTGTCAAGCTGCCTGAGGTGCCATTCCCACTCCCAATTCCCTTCCTAATTTGTGAGTGTTTTTTCATATTCTGACCAGTTGTGTCCTGTGCTTGTGCAGGCCTGCATTCTTTCTATGTCATGATCAGTCCCAGCATCTGTTCTCATACCTCTCTTGCTCATATCCATCCTCCCACTGCTGCTGGCATGCTCAGTTCTGAAGGACCTTCATAGGATGCAAGACCATTATCATTGGCAGTGGCAAGGGTGCATCATACTACAATAGCATCTATGTCTTTGACATTTTTGCATCCACTGCAGGGCATTGGGCCTTTCCGATCCTGATGGGACTGGCTCTGACACGACCCAAACCAATGAGACAGTTCATAAGGAAGAAGAACCCTTGCATGCCCCCAAGCACCTATATGAATGCCATACCTGAGTGATGTACAAAATGCAGCATGAAAGTGATGGCAACAAGCTCAAGCCAATATCACCTTCCCCAGTGATCAAGTACCTCTTGCTCTCTCTATTCCCATGTCCTGACCTGTCCCTTTTCCAGTCCACACCACTCCTGTGCAAGCTACTATGACCACCCCCACCAACTTGAGACCGCCTTTGAGCATACCTGCTAGGTGCACCCTCACCAGGTCACCTTCTGCTTCCACCCCTCTGACTGATCCCTGTTCATTGCTTTGGCCTTCCTGGCCTTCTGTTCTGGCCTCAATGACTTGTGCCCACTCTGTCCTCCCCCTCAACCATCTGCTCCCTTTGCTGCTGCCACTGCCACCATCCTTGATTGGACAATTATTCTTTTGGTGACCTTGGGAGCTTCACTGGAAGTACCAGCCCTCATTCAACAGCTTCTAGCATTCTTCCTTGCTCAAACTTCCACCATTTTGCCCTCCACCTCTGGTCCCACCTTCTTTCCAAACGTGACCACATTGACATCCATACTCTGCCCCCTAGCAAGTGCACCTTGCTCTCTATATCCTGGTGAGTTCTGTCATCACCCTTTCTGTGGTTGAGCCCCTTGCTGGCTTCTGCCTTCCATTGCTAGCTATCCTGTTGACCACTCATCCTTATCAAGATTGCCATTAGCCACTGCTGCTGCCACTGCCACCACACCTGCCCAAAGCCCTATACAATGCTCCAATGAAATGCTTGACCAATGAAATCGCCTTCCCATCCTCACACAGGAGTGCATGCCCTTGCAGACTGCTGATCTCCCTACTGAGCACATGCGATTTTTAATCTCTTATGATTGCACCAAGGCCCTTGGCGCATTTCTTGGCATTCCATAGGCTATTTTTCTTTTCTATGCTTACCAATCCTTTCCCATCATGTGACTGCTTACTTGATATATCACCTGACTCCTTTCTTGCTTACCTGATCGCTTTCTTGTCATCCTGGGAGCGCCAGCTCATTTCTAGGATCATTGTACTTGTCTTCACTATCTTTAGCTTGCCAACTCATAACTAGGACACCTCTCCTAGTTATTCGTCATTCCTACTAACTACTGTACTTGTTTTCTGTCATTACTAGTACAGGTACTAGTAGTATTATTCCTTAGTCATGGTAGCTGCCCTCATGTATATAAGCTGGTCTTATTTCTAGGGTTGGGCCTTAAGCCTGACTTGGTTTAATACCAACGCTCTTGTTGCTTCTACTGTGAGACTTCTAAAAGTCTTTTTCTTCATTTCTTGAGTCGTCTCAAAGTCCCCTTTGAGACTCTCCTTTCCTCTTGCTCATCTTCCAGACCCTGGATTAAGTTCCACTTCATCCTTTTACCCCCCTACACTTTACTAAGGGTTAGTGGTCCCTTGTAACTATGCCTTGCCGCCACTTGCATTTTGTACATGTTGCACCTTAAGGTTCTTGGACCTTAACAGCTGCTCTAAGCTTATCTCTTGCAGCAAGGAGCTGAACTAAAAAAAAGAAAAAGAAAAAATAAATAATGACATGTGCACAAGACATGTTGAATACTCACATTCTAAGAACCTGATATCATTGGCATCAAGACCCAGATCCTGGACACCCAGGATAGGACTGCCCACAGTGGGGACAACAGGGTGGACTGAGGCTGGGACAGTAGCCACAGGAGAGTGATTCCCCTCACCAGGAGCGATGTGCTCCCCAGAGGTGGCACTCTGGGCAGATGATGCCTGGGTCGATCCCACCATCATTGGTGGCCCTGCCACAGCCTTCTTCTTGGCTCCAGATTGGGTGTTGCAGGCCATTAGAACAGTGTGGAACAAGTCTGAATGAGTTAAATGGGAGATGGGTGAAGACTGACGACACACCAATGCCTATCTTATAGGTTGTCAAGTGCTGTCTCATGTGCAGCCCCAATGAAAATCCTGCTCATCGATCTGTGAACCTGTAAACTGTCTTGTTGACAAGGAGTTAAGTTGCCACTGCAGTGGGTCAATTGGTGAACAGGATGATGGACAGTCAATCGCAGGCTTGAAGATGGAAGGAACAAGTTGAAGTAAGTTGAACTTTCTTGAAAACATGCTAACAGTCATGTGACCATGGTGCTGCTGCCTTTTGCGCTCAGCCAAAGTCGACCCTTCACCTCATATAATAAAGATCAGTTACTAGAAGGAACTACTCCCTTACACCCTTCATGCTATTGTGGATACCACTTTCTATACATTTTCTTCAGATCATGGACCATGAGCCATCTGAATTGAGATGGCAGTAGTACTGGTGCTATGCCGCCCACTCTCACCCACCTCCCCCAATGATTATCTTCATCAACTTCAAGTCCTTTACAGCTCTCTTGTGGATTGTCCTCTTGCCAATTTGCCTTATATTGTCATCAATGTCAGAGTTGGATTTAATTATATGCCCTTGTTGCAATAATCTAAAGCACCAATCGACAGTATGGCATCACAAAAAAAGAGCTGCCCAAGCCCAAGCTCAAGCCGAAGTTGAAGATCAAGCTCAAGCCCCTATAGTACAGCATGAATCCTTTCCACCTCTCAAGCAGCATCGCATCACCCATTGTCAGGCTGATGCTAGCCCTTCCTCTAGTGGCTGCCCCCAATTGCACACACCCTTGTTCAACTCCAATCTCCCCCTGCCATTTCTCAATCTACCAGACAACTTGGATCTACCTCAGCTGTCAGGGGATGCATGTACTGTACTGTCCCATCACTTTGCTGATAATGTCCTTCTGGATCTTCATGCTCAGACACATCGAAATCCCAATGAAAACAATGACAATGACAAGGATCCTGAAGATGCTCCTGAGAAGGATGCCAACTCAATCGATCCTGGAACTGGTGACTCCCAGAATGAAGAGGACGTCGGCATGGAAGATGGAGTGGATCCACATGAGGCCATCACCTTGCTTTGGGATATTTTGACTGAAAGGTTCATTGCAGAGGCAGTGGAATTTGGTGAGTTTGCGCATTCCTTATTGCATACTTGGTGACTCACCAGTGTTTTTGTGATTCAGGCCAGTCTTCTATCTCAGACTATGACCTGGATGTCCTGCATCCATTTTCAATGAAGATCAGGAACAATCTAACCACCTTGGCCTTCAATGAGATGGCATATAACTTTTTCAAGGCAGGCATGGAGAATCTTGCCAGGACATGATCCCATATTTGGTTTCTCTCCCGCTTTGAGCCCATAGTATTTGTATGTTGCATCAATTTGTGCATATGCTATACTAGTAAATACACCAACCTTAATGAATGCCTGAAGTGCAAAACATCATGTCTGGACAAGTCCAGCTGAGAGCTGAGCAAGGCATACATTCTCATATATGCCCCTCATCCCTTGTCTCCATGCATTAATGTTGAATCGCACCTATGCCACTTGTCTCTAGTACCATGCCGATAAACATACAAAGATGTTGACTTGCATGCCTGGGATGACGACGGATATTTTCGATGGGCTCCATTATCACTCACTCCTCAGTAAGCATATTGTTGTTGGAGACCAAATGTTACCTCACAATTACTTCTTGGATCATCATGATATCATGCTCAGCTTTGCCACTGACAGCTTCACTCCATTCAAGAAGCTGAAGCATACCACATGGATTCTTCTCATTTTCAATTATAATCTCCCTCCAGACCAATGCTTCCAAAAGGACAACATTCTATGTGCTGGTATCATACCCAGTCCAAAAAAGCCATGGGATGCAGACTCCTTCATCTATCTGCTCATACAAGAACTGCTTGAGCTTGCGGATGGTGTGTCTACATATGACTCCCTCTCAAGCAGCCTCTTTGCCCTCCATGCCTATGTCATCACTGGCTTTGGTAACATTCCTGCTGTTTCCATGCTTATGCATATGAAAGGACACAATGGCTTGCATCCCTGTTGAATGTGTGAGATCCAAGGTATTGGCATCCCAGACTTGTGAAACAGAACCCTCTATGTGCCACTGTCCCACTGCGATCATCCCAAGCCAATGGATGTTGTTGAGTATCATCCAGCAAGGTTACCGCTGCACTTGCATGATTCCTTTATGGCACAGGCCAAATCAGTGTTGTCCATGCCCACAGAAATATGGCAAGAGGAGCTTTCAAAGGCATATGGCATCAAAGGAGTCCCTCTCCTCAGTACCCTTGGGTCCCTGAGGTTTCCCCAATCATTTCCATATGACTTCATGCATTTGATCTGGGAGAATCTCATCCCAAACCTTGTCCTCTTTTGGTCTGGCAACTATAAGGGAATGGATGAGGGTCAGCCATATGACCTGCCTCCAGATATGTGGCAGGTTGTTGGCACTACCTCTGCAAAAGCCACAAAAATGATACCTTCATTGTTCAGTGCACCCATACCTAACCCAGCAAAGGATAGTTCATATTTCATATCTTCAACATGGTCTGTGTGGTCACTGTTCATCGCCCCTACCATGCTTCAATGTCACTTTCCCAATAAGTGCTACTACCAACATTTCTGCTCCCTCATTAGAATCCTTAATCTATGTCTGCAATTCGAGATCAGCAAGGAGGAGATCAATGAAATTGAGTTGGGAATCCGTGAATGGGTAGTAGATTATGAGCAGTGCATTCCTCCTTTTGTTTCCAAAAAATTGAAGGTGGGTTTGATTCATGCATCCAGCCTCTACTACCAGCACAAACCCGAATGGCTCCCAGTGTGCCTGCTCACAATACATCCCCTGCTCCACATCCCTGACCAAATCAGATGGATGGGACCATGCTGGACAACATGGGCTTTCCCCATCAAGAGGCAATGTGGGTACTTCCAACGCATCATCCACAGTCAACTCAACCTATATGCAAACATGAGCCAACACCTCACTGATCTATCGCAGCTCTGGCAAGTCAAGATTTTGTACAATCTTACTGATGAGAAGCTTAGAAAGCCTCCCAAGCACATCTCTTTGCAAATGAAAAGACTTGAAGATTGTAAGTCATGTCCTGGTACCTTTACCCTAGTCTAAAACCAATTTACCACGGACCCACAATACAAACTCATGGCTCCAAAGGTTGTAGGTGATACCATACGCAATGTCCTCAAGAATGGCCTGGCAACCTGGTTTGGTGTCAAGCCAAACATTGCAAGGAAATTTCTTCCAGACAACATTGAGCAGTGGGGAAAACTGTGTCGCCTTGAAGGTGGGGACATCATGCATGTGCATGATATTGTTTCCAAACGCATGGACAGCCGTGATGCATCTTTCATCTGTGTGCATGAACTAATTGTCAACCATTCTTGGAAAATAATTTGTTTCTATCTCTGCCCAATAGTATGAGCAACTTGTTGATCAAAACCAGCAACATCGAAACCTTGCCAAGGCATTCAAGTTAGAAATGTTCTTTGGGCAACTTCTGTACATCGTCATCATCCCCATTCCCCAAAGCAACAAACTTAAAATGAAGAAGGCTGAAAACATCTGTCTGGCTGTTATTTGGCAAGTTAAGACTATTTTCCCCAATGCACATGTGTTACGCTCCTGGGCACTTGGCCCACATTTTTCTTTTCTTTTCCTGACCGATATGTACTTATACGATCACATGACCTCGACTCACATGACCACTTACTTGTACAACAGAGCCGTCTTGATGGGAACTCCATTGTTCCCTCCTTTTGTACGTTTTCCTATTGTTTTCTCCTTACGGTAGTCTGTGACCACCATTGTTCGTGACTCTATTGTTCATGACCTCATTGTTCTCCTCTTTTGTACGCTTAGTCAGGTAGCTGCCCTTTTGTATATAAGCTGGACTTATATCCTAGAGTTGGGCCTTAAGCCTGACTTAGTTTGCAATCTATTGCGTTCTCAGTCCTTGTTGCTTGAACCATTATTTTCTTTCTTTTCCTTGAAAATATCTTCAACGCTTTGAAGATACTTTCCCCTCCTCTTTATCTCCACCCAGACATTGGTCTTAAACGTCCCTTTCGCCTTTATCACTTTCCAAAGCACTTAGGTTATTAAGGGAATAACGACCCTTGTAACTTCGTCACTGCTGCACCACTCATCTTTGCGCACGTCGCGCCTTAAGGTTCAATAGGCCTTAACAACATGGGTTGCCACCAATTCTGCATTACAAGAAGAGGGGGCACCTGAACCCCGCTGACATCAAATCTATCCAGTGCATTGTTGGCCACATTGAAGACCGCAGAGAATGGGGGTTGGTTGACCACAGTGGTCCACTGGTGCATGCGGTATTTACTGAGGCGGACTAGTTGGCAGCGACATGACTGAATGAGTGAGTTTCCTCAAATGCACTCACTTAGAGAGTCATGTGGTGAGTTTTGCCAGTTTTTGTCATTCATTGTTTGGTCCTGTCGCATGTTGTTGTCATGCATGTCAAGCACTCATGCACCAACATTTCAAACGATACCACCCTCACTCTCCACCCTGCTTACCATACTACTCACTATGCCCTTGCATTTTTTTTTCGAAGCCACAACCCAGGCCATCCAATATGGCCGATGCATTGCCCGCATCATCACGATACGTGCACTTGCCTGGGTGTGAGCTATGGGCATTCAAATCATGCTCGAATTGGTGGAGCAGATGTGCCAGCTTGCAGTTGAGCGGGCTGCCAGGTGTGTTTTCGTTTGTTTCATTTTGGCAGTTTTGATATTTATGTTGACATTCATCAGGGTGAACAAGATGGTTGTGATCTCCATACATGAGTTTTTCGCCAGCATCAGCGACAGGTCCAACTGTGCATGAGGCATGTTGGCGGGTGTTGTGTCAGCCATGGGGGAGGTCACCTTTTTTAGCCTTGCAGTCCACTTGTTGGACCAAGTCATAAGTCTTTCTTTTTTTTTTTTGTTTAAAACATGTGCTGACTTTGTTCCACACAGCGGGCCTTTCTGGGTGGCAATTGTGTATTCAGGCAAAAGCGGGGACCTTCCTCAGTGATGTTGATGCATGGGTGGCAATGATGGCAGTGGCGGTGGTGGCAGCAGTGACATGCAGGCGATGGCGGCAGGGATGGTAATGTGCAGGCAACGATGTGCTCATGTATAATTCTAATATATCACAACTCAGCTCATTTTCAGCTCATTTTCAGTAGTTATTCATAGGACTTTCAACTTGCCCAAGTTTGTGTGATTTTCAGTTGAACATTATTGTAAAATTTCACCAACTTTTCATTGAGAAATAAGACACTAGATTTTCACACATAAAATGCTTTAAACTTGTCGTGTTTGGACTTGATGGTCAAGTTTGTGCAATTTTTAGTTGAATATCATTGTAAGATTTCATTAACTTTTTGCTGAGAAATAAGATTCAAGTATTTCACACATAGAATGCATAAAATTCAGCTGTTGCACACGAAAATGTATGAAAATCTGACACTTTGGACTTTACAGTGGCTCTTGAGTGGACACAGGAGCACATGCAGCATAACAGTGAAGGAGGGTGGGTGCACAAGCTGGCTCAGTGCATTCTCCAATATAGGGGAGCACAGTGCAAGGGGGAGCACCATAGTGGTATGGGAGAGGGTGCATGAGGCTTGTACAGACTGCATGTTGGGGAGTGTGGTGAGGGTAGGACGAAGTGTGCTGGCAATGGTTCCAACCCAGGCATCACATGTGGCTTGGTGCATGCACCAGCTGACTTTGTCTGGTATGTTAAGGCTTCAACAGGCCTTGATAGTACAACTTGTACTAAGAGTGAACTGGTGGCAAGTACTTTGAAAGAGTAGAAGTCTCTAGTGTTGCTAGAGATGACTCTGAGTGGCTTATGTAAGAGATGAGGGAAAGGGGAGGCACAAGGGGAGCTTTCAAGAACATTGATATTGAGAATCAAGTCAAGCTTAGGGCTTGACTGTCGAAATACTGGGTGCTTATATACAGGCAGGTCTGCACACGGGCCATAGTTACTAAGGTAGGTACTTCTGGTCAAGAGGGGTCTGTCTGTATCGTATGAAGGTCCGCAGATAAGTGCTGCAGTCTGTATGAGTCGAACAATAGAGAATGAGCAAGAGCAAATAAAGGATCAGGAAATTGCCTAATCTATCCTTAACCAGAGAACAATGGCAGTAGGTCATTCTAGGAAGAGAAATGTTGTCATGATGCAATGACAACCACAAGGTTTGAGATTGATCTGAGGAGATCTGATTGCTGCATGCCTATTCTGGTCTAATGGGTGTCTAGTGTAAGCAGCTACCCTTTATGGTAGTTGGTTTTGATGGAGACCCAATTAAGGGCCATCTCACTATCCACATTATCTGCAGAGCTCTGCGTGGCTGGGGGATTGTTTGTGGACTCTCCTGAAGAGGTCGACTGGTAGCCCTGACTCTGGGGCAAGGTGCCAGCTATGGGCGATAAGACTGGAGGGGTGATTGACTGGTAACTACCTTCATGGCTGGTACATTGTCGTATGGGTGCTAAGGAGGGACTGGTGGGCGATAGGGAGTGCTTGTAGGACACAGGACTACTGGGCTGAGTGAGGTATGCTTCCCAGGGTTCGATAGGAGACTCTTTTGGGGATAAGATATATGTCTGGCCTCCAGGGACATCGGGTTCATAGCAAGTGACTGGTTCTGGCTCTAAGGGCGGCACATCCTCCATGGGACTGTCTGGGTCTTCCAGTGGGTTCTCTACTGGGGGTGGCTCTTGGTATATCTCCATTGAGGAGTACTCCTGTTGATAGATGTTCCAAGGGATAGGGACAAGGGGCTCAACTGGTGGTTGATCAAGGGGTGATGATGGTTTGGACAGTTCACTGGGCGGTAGCAGTGGCAGGTTCTCTAGGGATGGTGGGTTCAATGGTAATGGTTGCTTGGCCATAGGTGGGGGTTTAGACAGGGTGATGAGGAGGGGGTCTGATGGTAAAGAGAAAAATAGGGGTGGATTGTAACATGGTGCCCAGAGCAGCACCACTATGTCATATTGCCTAGGGCCAGTAGCACATTGTCATCTCTGCAGGCCATGGCAGCACACACTGATATGTGAAGATAGGAGAGGACTGGTCAGGATGTGGAAAAAAATGAGCCAGTGAGGGGCACTCACCAATTGGAGAGGAACTGGGAGGGAAGAGAACACCTTGGGTTGTAAAGCAATAGGGGTGGGGATGGCTCTGATGGTCATAATTTAGGAGAGGCTGTAACTGAGCAGAACACCTAAAGAAAGCAAGCCAGCAAGAGGCACTTGCCTTCTGGAGAGGCCAGCAGCATCATTCCATGAGGTTCTGATTGGGGTGGCTTCTCTTGGTGTGCTGGCAGCAATTGGGTGGCATAGGGTGGGCATGGTAGTGCCATAGGAACCAGAGGAGTGGTGGGGGGACTAGTCAGGACATGGGGGAAGAAAGTGAGCAAGAGGCATATACTTGCTAGAAGGCACAGACCCATTAGGACATAGGAAAAGGGTGAGCATGCAAACTGCACAGTAGCTGGACAGAATGACAATGGGAATATACTGACATCCCTGAAAGAAATCAAGCCATTCACCTGTTGGAAATGGCAGAGGGACTGGTGAGGACAGTTAAGGGATGTTGGTCTTTCATTCAGACTTGACACAAGATTGAATGGCACAGAATACAATGGATCAGGATACAGAAAGAAAGCAAGCAACTGAGGGGCACTTACTTGCTAGGGTGAATAGTGTCCAGGACTGCTCAGGATGTAAGAAAAACCCAGAGCCAGCAAGGGGAAGGTTGGGACTGGTCAGGATGCCAAAATTTGTCAAGCCAGTAAGTGGAACTCACTCATTGGAAAGGGTAGAGGCTAGATATGGTCAGGACATGGAAAGAAAGAAAGTGAGTAAGAGATACTCACTCTGGTTAGGACACAGAAAGAAAGAAAGAAAGAAAGCAAGTGTAGTGAGTGTGTAGTGCAAGTGTGTCATAGTAGCAAAGCCAACATGGTTGTTAGTCTGTCTGACATGTCCAAACTTTCCTAAGTTCAAACACAACATGTGACCAATGCCATGTCAATTGTTCAAGTCACCCGCCCTTTTATTTCCCCTCCTTGCTTGCTTGCTTTCTTTTTATGTCCTCACTTGTCCCTCCCTCTATGGTCCCTAGCTTGTAAGTGCTTCTTGCTCAGTTGTTTTCTTTTGGTGTCCTGACAAAGTCGCTCCCTCAGTGGTCCCAGTTAATGAGTGCCCCTTGCTCAGTCACTCCCCTTCCATGTCTTAATACTGTCTTGACTAGTGTTGCCATGGCTTTGACTCCAAACCGGCCTGGAGTGGTAGCTGTCATTGGCTATAGCTGAAGCAGAGTCAAGTCACAGCAATCGGTCACAGTAACTCCTGGAGTTGCGGCTTCAGCTAATTAGTCGGTCAAGCCATTGCGGTTTCCCTCCCCCTCAAGGCCTCAACACCCATACCTGCATGATAGTTGAACACCATCACGAATCACAAACAGCACAACAACTACTCCGACGTATCTCTGGCCCACACCCACACCTACTCCCGGACGCATCTCCCACCCGTCTCATCACAATTGTACACCTTGTATTCTTGAACAAATACTATCCCGGCCTCCACCCTACATTTTTCTGCTATCATATCTCTATGCAATTACTCCCGTACATTCCTAGGACAAGACTTGGTATTAAAGTATGTGCAAGTCCAAGCCCAGCAGGCTTGCAAACACAACATTGGTCCATTCCCACCATATACGAAATCACAGTGAGCTCACATAGTCCATGCCATCGTTTTCCCTCACTGTCCTTGGCCTCCTCACCTCCCTCGCTTTTTCCAAGGTACCATACATCGCTGGCCTTTTACCATCTATACCCGACAGGCTTTTGGTACCACTAGTTTTTTTTTTCTCTTTCCTACTTTCAGACAAGCACATTTTTGAACCATCATATCCCCTCTAGACCTTCCTCTTTGGCCTTACTTGATGACCCAGGTACATGAAATCCATTCTTTCTACCCCCACAATACACTGTTCTATACTGATGCTATGTCCATGTCAATCAACTCTTCTGCCTCCCCACCCCCATCTCCTCTTGCAAATATCCTCCATCCAATCTCCCCCTGTTGACCCCAAATATGAAGGTCAAGTGACAGTCAAGCTTTGATATTCTCCAGAGCCTTGCTGGTTCTGACTCCCTCAAACCTTCACTCACCATGGCACAATACAGCCCCGCTCAGCCAAGATGGGATTCATGAGGGGGCTATGATGGGTTGTTCAGCTAGTGCATCCTGTCAATCATACAGCATCCATCAAGTCCAACTTGGATACACTTGTACATGCCAAATCACATCTTGTGTGCTTCGCTCCCTCCCTGTCACTGACCATGCCCAACCCGCTTTCAGACGGTCTCACTCCTCACCCCTACTGCCAGCAACATGAAGTGCCACCTCCACAAAGGTTGACCTCCACCCACCTTGACGCGGATCACTTGCCTGATTACGACACTTCTGGGTGCTCTGCTCCGCCTTCCCTTCTTCTTTCCCATCAAGTTCTCTGACGACTGGAAAGACCATACAGCAATGGATGCCCCCTTCATCCTCAATCATGTCATCTTCACAGATCGTTCAACTCCCCCAATATCCTCCACGTTTCACACCTGGTCAGTATCACCTTGACTTCTAGCACATGCAAGTGCCGGCTGTGTCACCATATGTTACGATCCTGAGCCTTACCACCATTTTTCCTCATTTTATTTCGCGCTCTCGGTCACTCATTCCCCATTCATTCCCTCACGCGCCACTCGGACCGCCACCAAATCACCTGACAAGTCACCTGATGGACCATCTGACTAATCCGCAGTCAACTATCACATGCCATCAATCCGCAGTCCGCAGTATCATGACGTGTCATCATTTAACCCTTTTTGACTTGCCAGCTCATGATGGGCTATTCTTAGACTGCCAGCTCATGATGGAGCTATACTTAGAATCGCCACGTCATGATTACACCATAGTAATATTTCCATATTTCTCTGTGACTCCTGTGACCCGTGACTCTTCACTTTGTATATAAGCGCCCATACTTTTAGCAGTTAGGCCCTAAGCCTAACTTGGTTTTCAATCCAAGACTTGTAGCTTCCACCAGGACTCTCTTGAGTCAACAGTCTGAAACTCTTAGTCGCTTCAAAGCTCCCTTGAAGCTCTCCTTCTCATCTTTATTATCTACCTCAGAAGTCGCCCTTATCATCGGGGACTTACTCATATACTGCGTAGCCAATCGGTACTGTGCTACTCACATGATCCATTACCTCAGGAGGAGACCCCACTGAGCAATCCCAGTCGTCGCCAAACCAACCCACGCACGTCGCGTCTTTAAGGCCCTTGGACCTTAACACCATAGCTCGACGACTGGCAATGCTGGACAACCACCTTTGAAGTGCAAGACAACTGGTATTGTCTCAGCGCCCATTGCATCCATGTCCCACTCAATGGGACTCCCAATTCCCCCCCTATGCAACCTGTCCTCTCCATCCATTTCTCTGCTGTGCCACAAAGGCTCTGTGGTCAAGCACTCCCCCACTCTGTTGGGCCGCCAGGTCACCGCCCCATACTTGCCTGTGGATTCGAACTGCCTGCAGCTCTCCCTGCCGGTCATACGCTCTCACCACAACACCCTGTATGTACGACCTGAGTAGCATGAATCTGGTTATGTGTCCTCCCTGGACAACCACAATGATTTGGAGGATGACAAACTGTTGGCAGAGCTGAATAAAGGTGCGTTGCTCTCACCCTGTCCCTCCATGTCAATGTCACACACCTGATCCAGCTTACCCTCTCCAGTGCTTATGCTCACAACTGGTCCCACTTCTTCCACCACCTGGATGCATGGCACTGCTTCCTTTTCACTCTCCTGGGTCAAGATTCTCCATCTTTGCATCACCCAGCTCATCAAATGTCTCAATGCGATGGTATCGCGCGCCGGAGGTTTTGCTGAAGAGCAGAGATTACTCAAATTCAGTCTATATGTGGGCCTGGGCACAATCATTGCCGAAGTCGTCAACCTCAGACCTCTGTTTCTGGGAAAGAGGAAGCCAACCAACTCTTCCTGATAACTCAGGTTCTTGGTGACCCTTGTGAGACCTATGGCTTTGATAAATGTGGCAAGTCACTTGGTGGTGGGAGATGGGACGGCGCCATGCAAATGGCTAGGGATAACTTTGGTTTTATGTTCCAAAAGGTTGGTTGGTGTCTATTTCCTCGTGCCACAGCCTTGCTCTAATTCTGCTAGATCCCACCTAAAGATACCATGTCGCTTTTTGATACTTCAGTCCATCCAAGGCTTGTTGAGTGCATTGCTGATCTGCTCAAGTGTGATCTGGCGGTGTGGTTGACAAGTCTTGAATGTCTGGAGCATCCATATCTCCTCGAGTCCGTGGACAGAACCTGCACCCACATTTTGCTGGCCCTGTCCGTGTGACATCCTTGTCTGGGCACTCCACTGGCCTTTCTACCCCTGTTTCTCAATTCACAAGTTCACTGCATGTTGCCTAACAACCCCCCTCTTATCTATCTTCCCACCTTGCAGGTATCTTTGAAATATCATCTTCACACCAACAATTGTTCTTCCCACCATTGACCCAACAGATCCTCATTACACAAATATTGCTTGTCCCAAACCTCATTACCCCCCTCCTTTACAACACTCAACAACAGAATCATCTGTATCATCGTGCCTGAGTGCAGAACCATTGCTGAACACGCAGAATGACTGGGAGAGTATGCAGACGTCCCTGCAGTTTGATATTCCTGACGAGTATAGTCAGCCTATGGACACGGCTATGTCTCCTGCATCTCAAGAATTCCCAGTTCGACCTTTGTCTGAGCCTGATGCTCTGCATAACGGTGTTCCCTATGATGTGTCAGCACCTGTTCTGAAGTTGCATAAAGCCTTGTCTTTCCAATTTCAGAAGCAAAGGTGGCCTGTACTTGGTGGCATGTTTGGCAATAGCGACAAGAACCAGTTACCTCCTGAGTTGCACAGCTCACTCCAAAGCCACAACAACACAGCATCCCTCAAACAAATGCAGTCCTCAAGTACGGAAAGCCGCTTGTTGCCAGAGGTGCCATCGACTACTGCCACAGCACCTCCACTGATAGATCCTGAGAAGGTGAAGAAGGAGGCAGCACGAATGGCACGGGAAGCCAAGAAGCAACAGCGTGCTCAGATGGAGAAGGCACAGCAAGAACAATCCCGGGCTGTCATGCAGAACAGCACCAGCTCATCATGGAATCACAAACAACACAACTGCCTGAGTGGAAGGGTCTGCAAGCACAACTGCTGTTGGGTCCCTTCTTGTGCAAGACCAACACATTCACTTTCATTCTCCCTTCCCTTCCTATGCTCCTCTCAATGCCTTGCTGGGGAATAGCCTTCCCAAAACATTGGACAAAGATGGCATGTGGCGGGACAACCTTGACGAAAATGATAAGCCTGTCATGAAAAGCCTAGCCAGGCAACGCTAGCATGGCAGTGCACCATGTGGGTGTACACAAAGATTTCTGGGTTCCACTGCAGAAACTTGGCAGGCACAAGGCTCAAGCTTATTGGCCTGGAACCAACCTTGGCACCATGACATCGACTCGGTTCTTGTGTCCCCACATGTCCCTACTGTCCAGGGCCAAATTACGTGGAATGTCCAGCACATTGTGGGGTTGAACCCTTGCACTTTCTGGTACATCCTTCCTGCCCTATCCATTTATTGGACTGATGATCTATGCCCCACAGCCCCTTGACCAGCAATGTCCACAATGACTATGTGTCGAAGCCACTGTTGCACAGCCTTTTTGATGGTCCTTTGGCAATCATAAGACCTTGCCATGCTTGAGCATACTACACCCCAGCCAGATCTCGCTTTGTCCCTTTGCTGGGGGGCATGGGTATTGTCCGTTCAATTACTATCTATCACCATCGCTCACAAAACATAATTGATTGGCTGTTCTATTGTTGTTGGTTCAGGCCTGGAACTGGTGATGCCAAGATCAACAAACGCCTGCGCTTGGGGATCCACAAAGAGGATGTCAGCAGTCTCACTTTCAAAAATACCCCCATGCTCTTTATTCCTGCCCCTCCCCACATTTGCATGTACATCGCTCCAGCCATTCAATTGTTTTTAATGACTCATGACCCAGATCAAACCCTCATTGCTTTCTTCCTTTACATTTATACCTCCACCATCATACCTTTCCCTGCCTGCATGATGTTGCTTCACCAATGTTATGTAACTGAGGCTACATGTAGTCTCCACCCCTTTACATATTTATAAGTCTCTTATTGGTTGTTGTTGTTCTACCCGACTAATTTGTGACGCTAGACTAAACATGTGTTTATGCCCCAGTGACCTGGGTTTGATTTCTACTGATGCCTGTACTATATAAACTGCCCATAATATAATGATTTACCATCCACAATGCACCAAGGCAAATGTTCACGACAACTGCCACCCCCATCTAGGCAGCCCACTGCTCGTCCTGTTGCACATTGAGGGCATATACCACAGGACTCATCTTCTGCAGAGGTATTTGACTTAGGTGACCCCAATGCGAATGACAGTGAGGAAGAATCAGGTGGGCATACCGTGCTACCCCAGTCACACTCTCCTGCAAGCATTGAGCCCACCGTCAGGTCTGAGTCTGTGCCAACTAGGCCAGCCTCTCCAGTCCTCCTTGCCCTACCGCCTATTAAAACATCCAACAAGGCACACGACGTTTGGCACTTTTTTTACAAGGTAAATGGGATAAGCACAATTTGCAGGGTTTGCAAGTATGTCACCGCATTTCTGTGGACTCAATATCTACTGACAAGATACTCTAAATTAGGAAGCATTCGGCATCTGAACCTGATGTGAAATATACATTTTCGCCAAAAACCTTGAATACTGCGCTATGAGTTCACCTAGACAATGAACACCGTGAGGAATACATACAGGTTTGTGAAGAGAACAGCTGGAAAAATCAACTTCTGTCATGCAAGAAACCTGCTGAAGGGAGTGTGAACTTGGAGCAGATGCTGGGTTTACAAGCCCAGTTCTGCACACTGTGGTCCCAGCAAATGTTCTTGGAGTATTTAGTAGACTTTATTGTCATGAGTGATTAGGTAAGTATGCCGCTCTGTGATTGTATCTACTAAGCTAACTTCTCTTGTAGTCGATCTATGTTGTCGAGTGTCCAGAATTTCATCAACTTCCTTCTTCAATATCATCACAAAGAGCTCCAAGATAGCGGCGGCATGCCCTGATAAACCAAAGTAAGGGAAGCCATCATTACTGCATGGCACCAGCATTTTGTCGGGCTGAAACAGGTACTAGTGGTAAGTCTACTAAGATTACTCTCTCTGTCGTCACTCATCACCAGTCCTAGGATGCACTAGGAAAAATTTCTTTCACTGCTGATATCTGGTCTAGCCAGTCGCATTACCCATTCCTAGCCATGACAGCCTATTGGCTTGCAAGGGAGAACACTACCAAAAAGCTACAACTAAAGGTATCACTGATAGCATTTCACCGTTTGCGTGGCAGTCACAATGGGGATCGCATCACAAGAATTTGTCTTCATATCTTAGACTGAGTTGGTATAACAACCCAAGTTCGTAGACCACATCTCTTTAGTGTGGTACATACTAATGACTATCTAGGTAGGTCACTGGACCCTTGACAATGCCAAGAACAATATGACTTTTATGAAAGCATTTGAAGCATTAATGTGTACTTGGGATGTCCCTTTTGACCACAACAACAACTGCATCATGTGCTTCCCTCATATCATCAATATCTATACCACTCACACCATTGAACACCTCACTGACCCTGCACTGGCAGATAAACAAACTGACTTCGATGCCATCCCTTTCCTGGGGGGCATGGAACAAGACTATTGGCAGGCAGTTGAACGCAACCCAATTGCATTGTGTCATTGCATTGTCTGGGCTATCCGTGCATCAGGGAAATGCTGCAACAACTTTTAGGAGATCATCTGCACTGGAAATGAGAAGGGATGGTTCGATCTTCCTGAACTTCAGCTCCTTCATGATGTCAAGACTTGTTGGGATTCTATATTTCTTATGATCCATCATTTTCACACATTGCGGCCTGTAAGTAACCTTGAACTGTTGTTTGCATACATTCTTACCATATATGAGTAGGCAATCAAACATTTTCTTGCCTCTCCCCTCAATAAGGACCTTGACAAGTTCAAGATGTCTGAAAAAGAATGGGATGTTCTCGAGGGCTTCAAGACAATTTTATCGGTGTGTAGCATTTACTTGGATGTCATTTGTTATCAGCTGCTCAGTAAATTAGCAGGTTCCTCACAGCATCCAGCAGGCCATGTCTACTGAGTGAACACCCATCTTATCTGGTGCAGTTCCATGCCTTGAGATGCCCATGACTACATGGGAACAACTTGGTCGAAAAAATCCTGACCTGGAGCCATTCATGTCAGAGGCCCTGAAGTGGGCTGTCAAGTATTATAAGAAGATGGACCAAACCAGTGCACATGTTGTTACAATGTGTGAGTGGACCACGTTGCTTTTCTACATATCCTCTTACAATTGAATACTAGTCCTTAATCCTACAATACGTATGGGGTGGATCTGTAAACACTGGTCAGGTGAATATATCACCCAATCCATTGAAATCATAAAGGTGCTTGTAAGTCTTCATATAAAATTGAGCGACAGATGCCCACTAACCCTTTTTACCCATAGATGGAGAAATACTACAGTTGCATCAATCCTGAGTCCACCCAAGCCCAACCTACTGCTGTGCAACCCAAGAAGAAGTTTGGCTTGGGTCAGCTGGCTGAACGATATGGCATTGTGGACATGATGGATTTCTTGAGTAGAGACACCTCCACTGAGAATACAGTTGATGATGAGTTCCTTGCCTACACAACAGCCAATTTCAATTCTGTGGAAATTGAAGACAAGGATATCCTTACATTTTGGGAGGTACGTACTCTTACACCCATCTTGTGTGCTTCTTCTAAAGCAATACCCAACAGGAAAATAAATCCAAGTTTCCGACATTGTTCAGCATCGCACTAGATTACCTTCCTATTCAGGCTTCAGCCGTTCCGTGCAAACACATTTTCTCTTCAAATGGGGAAACTGATACAAAGCGATGCAATCAAATCCATCCCATGCTTATGGAAGCTTTGCAGATGCTTAAATTTTCTCTGAGGCAGAAGCAGGTTGACTTTATGAATGGTTGGAGTACATCTGAACATGACATGCAGGAGGAGGTGGACAATGAACCAGACCTTTTAGCTATGGTACCAGCTGATGCCTCCAACAAAAAGAGTCTAGATAAGGTATTATCAGCTATTGGCCAGGATGATGGCGATGATGATAAGAACTTGTAATTAGTAGCTAGCCTACAGTAGTAGCAATTGGAGACCAAGTGCTAGCAGCAGTTGCACGTCAGACCCTCATGCATTCTGACTGATGTGTGTTATGTGTGATGTGTTACAACATCTTTATCAACTGCGGCAAACACAATCCCAGCCTCATGTTTGCCCAAGACACCATATATCGCTGGCCTTTCACCATCCATATTTGATCAACTTTTGCAGCCACTACTGTTTATTTTTCTCTGTCCTATATTCAGACAAGCACCTTTTCGAAATGTCTTACCCCTCTAAACCCTCCTTGGCCTCAATTTGTTCTAACCGTCCTGTATGTGCATGGAGTCTCTCTCTTGCACTCAACAACTCAGGTACACCCTTTCTACCCCCAATTAAATCTTTCATACTGACGCCCTTGAAATACAGCATTCCCCATCAACTCTTCCTGCATTCCACCGCCGTCTCCTCTCCCCAACCCTCCGTCCCATCCTCCCTTCCCTCATCGACCCCAAACATAAGGGTCAAGCAGCATTCAAGTTTTGACATATTCCAGAGCATTCCTGGCCCTGACATGGACCTTCCCTCACTGCAGCCACAGGAACTTGGTGGGCACAGGGTCTGAGCATGTTTGCCTGGAGCTGAGCTTGGCACCTCAGTGTTGTCCTATTCCTTGTGCCCCCACTCCCCCCTCCTGTCCCCACACAGCAGCCACGTCGATGTCCCACCTGATGCACCTGCGCTCCTTGGGTTCATGAATGACACGCTCGTAAGCACGTACCCACCCGAACCGCAGAACAAAGTTGCATCCATGTGGCTCATACACACCGCCATGAGGGTTGTGGACATGTGCCCTATCAAGAAGCTCCACAAGGTTGTCGGCACACTCCAGGAAGGCTTGGGTGTGTGGGTTGTGGACCAGTACCAGGTACTCATGGCAGAGAAATATGCGTTTGATGTGGGTGGTTTTCTTTCCTATGTTTCCCCTCTTTGTGTTGAGTCTGAAGTTGCTGGACATCTAGGTTGTTCCATTGTATCAGACAACTATGGTGTGCTTGCAGTCACTCAACTCATCGATTGATGCTCTCAAAACTCTGGGCCAGTTTCTGGAGGCTGGTTTCATTGGCCACAAGGACAAGCTGCAGGCTGTTGTAGAAGCCTTCTGTGACTCCTGGGACTTGACTTATGCCAACATCCCTATTCCAAATGGCAGTTGGCCCTCATCCATCATGACCTGCCTGCAAGCCTGCAGAAGGAATGTCACCATCAATGACACCACTTCCTGTGGAGATTGGTGACGTGGTTCTTGTTGAAAAGAGTTGGGTGCCCATGCTTGAGCCTGCATTCATGTGGGGCTTGTCATCCACCATTGCCATCGAAGAGGATGGCACATCAGACATGACAGAGACATCGCAGGACTCCAGCCCTTTCATCACCCACACAAACAGAAAAGGAAGTGGAACCACCGTCGACGCTGAAAGCAGTGCCTGCAGTGTCCTTTCCCCAATAGCCATCAAAAACCGCAACCATCAGACCCACAGATATGACCTTACCACCCCTTGTCCCAATGGCGCTCGACTTTGTCGTGGCCCCCGCATCTCCTACAACCCCATCATGACAACCTCAGACCCCTCTTCTGCGATTGCTGAAGAAAACCTCAGATGGCTCTGACAAGGAGAATTTGCTGCCAAAGCCCCCAGTTCTTACCTCTTGTGCATGTGCTGTGGGCTTAGAATCAGCAGCATCGGTGTCAGATGATGCCTTCTTTTCGTCTGGAGCGCGGACTGGCAGTGGACAGTCCACTTCTCACTCTTTATCTTCTCATTCTGAGACATATATCATGTCACCACTCACTGACACTAGCTCTTCCATACCTACAGAGGAGACGTCAGGCTCTAGAATGGTGGTCCCGCTAACGTATCAAAGAGAAGGAACCTTGCATCTTGACAGCTCAGCTGGGGCTGGTCATTTGGCCTTTACCTCCGACTCGCTGTCAAGGACCACCGGACTCACATGATCTTGCACTGTAAGGAGGGATGATGCAAGTTCTGTCAGTTACTCATTGTCATCTCTCTCCAGGCTAGAGTCATCAGACAGAGAAAACACATCAAGGCACAACCATTCCAGGTCACATTCCAAGTACTCGCATAGCGATGACTTCCAGCACTCTGGAAAGTAACTCTAGGTCAAGTTATACAAGATCGGCCAATGGCACACTGCAACTGCCAAGTTCATCTTCTGGACCCTTGTCTTCCAGTTCTGATAGGCATCTGAGTATCACGGATACACTGACCACCAGTACCAGCACCAGCACCAGCCTGTATGAGACTGCATGTTCTCCCTCTATCATGTCATTTGCTTTGCTGCCCAGCATTCCCTCACTTTATGAAACTGCTGAGGTTTGTTCCACGGAATCAGAAACTGCAAAGAGTGTCATCTGGCGATTTATCACAGCGAAAGCAAGCCTAAAAGCCAAATCCATCTCCAACTATATCACGGTACCAGTTTGCAAGAGTGAACCGACATCGCTGTTCACAACTGCCGAAATATGTCCCAGAGATGTCGACTGAATATGACAATGCAGAATGTCGCTGCAAGCCAGAAAAAGTTGTCATCTCAGAAGGCATTCAGGTTGCGGAGCCTGAGCTGGTGAAAGAAAGTCATCATCGAACCTGTTGAACTGATAGTCTGTCTGCCTAGTGAAGGGGTTATCCCTCCGACTGGTGATGATGTTGTCGTTGCCATCACCCTTCCACCTGCTGTAGAGGATCTACCAGTCCCTCTTCCTGGTCCTGCCCTCCTTCCTGGTCCACCCTCCAAGCCCGAGCCCAAGCCCAAGCCTGAGCCCACTATGGTCGAAGAACTCATCCCAGAGCCGCCAGTAATCTACATATGTCTGGGGTTCCTTCGCTATCCACGGGACACTTCCACCATTAGCTCTCCTTCTGACCTGAGCATTCCATCAATCGCCACATTGTGGATTGCCAGAAATGTCCCTCTACCCAAGTCTTCTGTGTCAAGTCCCTCTCTCCTCTCAACTGAGTTACGTTCTAAGTGGCTTGCAACGCCCCCTCAGTGGCCTCCATCTGCTGCAAGATCTATAAGATCTCTGCACCGTCCTTGCCTGGTTCTTCGCCCATCAGCCCTCGGAGTCACTGCTGATGATGATGACGATGTCTGTCACAGAGTTAACCCCAAGCACCGTTAGTCCCTCTATCCGAGAGTCTCTATTGGCACCTGAAACTGATGACACCTACAAATCGTCCATTCTGCAGGCTTCACCCTTGGTGCAACCCGTAGCCTTTCCTGAGGGTCCAGATATCTCCTTCATTACATCCTTCTTGTGCCCCACTGCTTCTGCGTATACCTCTTGAGAACAAAGGCAACTTGTCACAGTTGTCAAGAGCCTTTTGAGTGAGTTTCCTCCACCAATCACTTATTCCTTGTCCATGACACGCTCAACCTTGCCTGCTGCCCTCTTGGCCCCACTGCATGCAAACAATACAAGTGAGAACTTGGGGCACTTAATGAACACATACACACTATGCTGTTAAGGTCCAAGGGCCTTAAAGACGCGACGTGCGTGGGTTGGTTTGGCGACAACTGGGATTGCTCAGTGGGGTCTCCTCCTGAGGCAATGGATCACATGAGTAGCGCGGTACCGGTTGGCTACACAGTATAACGAGTAAGTCCCCAATGATAAGGGCAACTTCTGAGGTAGATAATAGAGATGAGAGGAGAGCTTTCAAGGCTTTGAAGCGACTAAGGGTTTGACTTTGCAAGTCCTGGGTGGAAGCTACAATTCTTGGATTGAAAACCAAGTTAGGCTTAAGGCCCAACTGCTAAAAGTATGAGCACTTATATACATTTGAGAAGTAACGGGTCACAGAGGTCACAAAGAAATATGGAAATATTACTAAGGTGAAATCATGATGTGGCAGTTCTAAGTATAGCTCCATCATGAGCTGGCAATCTAAGAATAGCGTATCATGACGTGGTAGTCCAGAAAGGGTTAAATGGTGATGCTGCGGAATGATAGAAGCGTACTGCGGAGTGCTGCGGACTGCGGAGTGATGGCATGTGATAGTTGACTGCGGAATAGTCAGGTGATCTATCAGGTGATTTGTCAGGTGATTTGGTGGCGGTCCGAGTGGCGCGTGAGGGAACGAGTGAGAGACGAGTGACCAAGAACACAAGATAAAATGGTGGAAAATAGCGGAAAAATGGTGGTAGGGCCCAGGATCGTAACATATGCAGCTTGTGATCCATCGCTGGCTACAGTCATGGCTCAAGACCCCTGGAGCGGTCCTGAATGGCAGCTTGCCAGGTGGGCATCAACCCTTGAAACCGGACAGTACAAGATTGTGTAGACACCTCTTCTGAGAATGTTCCGCACTGCTGTCGGTCACCTGGTCACGACTAAAGAAGCTGAGGGTAAAAAGGAAGGTCATATAAATGACTACCCATAATTTATCATATTCTACAATATTTATGTATGACAATACAAGCTGTTCGTAACGACAGTCAATGTTTGCAAAGAATGACATATGTCAAATCGAGTCCATGGAGAGTTTGTGGGTAAGTGATTTGGGGAGGTGGAGGGATGGCAGGTGGGGAATGCATAAAAGAGTCAACGTCTATAAGGGCAAACAAGAAGATATGAAATAGGAAAAATGGTCTGATCTATTATCCAGAATAATATGCTTTTAACAAGCAGAGTTGCGAAGGACCGCAAGTCCAGAAGCGAAGATGACGAAGATGCAGATGCAGAGAAAGGCTGGGTGTGCTGTTGGAAGAGCACTGCTGTTGCAAGTGGTGCATTGCCAACCTGCCAGAAAAGTTCAGCGCATATAGCCAGATGAGCAAAGTGACTGACTGGAACCAATCAGGGTATATGGCTATGGTGTATAGAGTGCAAACCTAAGTGCATTATTGGGCTGCAGCAGACCCAAGGACCTTGACAAGTCTGGTCCACACTTGTTGAAAATCTCAAGAGTGTAAGTAGCTTGGGCAAGTGGACTGTTTGGGTGGTTCATCTGCCAGGTGTAGGCATCCCATACGATGCTGGTAGCAGAACCTGGGATGACATGCGTGGGCATCGTTGCAGCAAGACTGATGGAGGGAACTGAAAGAGGGGCACAGAAGCAGCTTAGAAAACGCAGACAGAAAAGGACCACCAATGGAGGATTGTGCATGCTTGATGAATTGCTCCATATTGTTGTTCTATACTGAAAATAAACAAGTTGGAATGAAAAGAGAAAAAAGCTACCTATAGTCAACTCAAAGCCACAACTTTAGCTGAGTTGCATCATCAGTTCAACTCATATAGCTATACTGGCAAATAGTTGTGACTTAGGTAAGTCAACTTGCAGTTAGCCAAGTCGCGGCAACACTAGTCTTGACTTGTCCCTCCCTCTGCTATTTCCAGAGGGTAGTGCCCCTCACTTGCTCATTCTCTTTCTGTGTCTTGGCAAGACTCCCCTCCTGCAGTCTCCAGTGAGTGGTAAATGCCCCTTACTCTATAGTCCCTGGTTTGTAAGTACACATGTGTATACCTGTTGCTTCTCTAGTACCTTGCCTCTTCATCATGTTCTCTAGCAGCCAGATGGAATAAGTAATATGCTCCTATCTGGAGTGGCAGCTAAATGTCAATCCCTTGATGCTGCATGATTTTCAACATCATGTTCAGCAAGATTTCACTGTGTCCAACTTGCCTGAAGCCATCCAAGAGCACCATAGGATGTTGGTAGCACATACACCTCTTCTCCACCATCCTTACCTCTGAGTGAGTGCCATTTTTTTTTTCTTGTTCTGACCAGTCCTGATATCTTCCACCACCCCTCCCACCACTATGGCACATACTGTCTGAAGAAATGTGGCACAAAATCGATGGCAATAACTTCAAGCTAGCAACATTTCAATTTTGAGCACTCTATCTTTGACTTTGCATTGAGTCATCCCTACCTCTCTCCTCACAGCTTAATTCATGACTGTCAGAGCCACACCTGTCTTCCCTCCCAGTTTCCCTGTCTGCCTGCATCATACCTATGTCCACTTTGGATGCCCAACCTCTTCACACTGTTATATCCTGCATTCTCAGTGCTTGAGTACCCCTCCCCTATACCATCCTCACCCTCATCACTGAGCCCATATAGCATATATTGTTGTAGATACCAGTAGAACCCACATGCAAATTAGCCATATATTATACAAAAACAACATGGGCCCAGTTTCAGTCCAAAGTGCATTTGTTCATATGGGCCCATGAAGAGTTGCTGTGCATATTCACACATTGGCCTATCAAGTATACAATGGGCTGCTGCACAGGACTATCACATGGGCCCACATAAATTTTAGTTAGCAGGACAGCTGCTGGTCCCTATGCTCAAATTGGCCTGTGATATGAATGCAATTCCATTGTTGATGAGCTTGACTTGGCCCACAGCAGATCAAAAGAAATTATGTGCAAGCATAGGCATGGGCCCATTTTATGCACAGTCATATACACACAAGCAGCTCACATCAGCCCATCAAGCACACAATAGGCTGCCACACAGGACTATCACATGGGCCCACATGATTTTAGTTAGCAGGACAGCTGCCAGACCCTATGCTCAAATTGGCCCATCATGATGCAAATGCAATGCCATCATTGATAAGCTCAACCTGGCTGTTACATTCCATGGGCTACTTTTCTTTTTTTCTATGCTTACCAATCCATTCCCATCATATGACTGCTTACTTGATATGTCACCTGACTCCTTTCTTGATTACCTGATCACTTTCTTGTCATCCTAGGAGTGCCAGCTTATTCCAAGTATTGCTGTACTTGTATTCACTATCTTTAGCTTGCCAGCTTATAACTAGGATCCCTTTTCTAGTTTCTTGTCATTCCTACTAACTGCTGTACTTGGTTTTCATCATTACTAGTACAGGTACTAGTAGTATTATTCCTTAGTCATGGTAGCTGCCCTCATGTATATGAGCCAGTCTTGTATCTAGAGTTGGGCCTTAAGCCTGACTTGGTTTAATACCCAATCTTGTTGCTTCCACTGCAAGACTTCTGAGTCTTTTCTTTTACTTCTTGAGTTATCTCAAAGGTCCCTTTGAGACTCTCCTTTCCTCTTGCTCATCCCCCAGACCCTGGATTAAGTTCCACTTTATCCTTTTACCCCCTACACTTTACTAAGGGTTATTATCCCCTTGTAACCACTTGTTGCCACCACTCACATTTTGCACACATCATGCCTTAAGGTTATTGGACCTTAACACTAGCCCATGGCAGCCCAAAAGAAATCATGTGCAAGCACAGGCATGGGCCCATTTTATGCACCATCATATACACATGAGCAGCTCACATTGCCCCATCCAGTATATAATGGGCTGCTGCCCAGAACTGTTGCATGGGCCCATATAATTTCAGTTAGTGGGATAGCTGCCAGACCCTATGCTCAAATTGGCCCATGATGCAAATACAATTCCATTGTTGATGAGCTCAAGTTGGCCTACAGCAGCCCAAAAGAAATCATGTGCAAGCACCAGCATGGGCCCATTTTATGCACTGTCATATACAGACAAGCAGCTTGCATTGGCCTACAGAGGACATAGCAGGCTACAGCACAAGACTACCATGTGGGCCTATATGATATTTGGTTAACAGAATGGCTTCACAGCAAAATGCTCATATTGGCCTGTAATACAACTATACTAACCTTGCCAATAAGCTTGAGTTGGCATCAGCAGCCACACAAGCATGTAAATGGCATGACAAACTGATTAATGTATGCGCTCTCCTTCTCTATCTGTGCCACCTTGGTGGATCTGTGATCTGCCAAGTCAAGTTGGAGGAGTGGCACCATGCTACATCACACTTGACCAAAATAAGATAGTCCCAAAGACTACTCCTAAATTTTGGAACTGCCTCCTTGTGAGGGGTGTCTTTTTTTTTTTTTTTTTTTTTTGGAATTATTTATTTATACTCAACTGTCCTAGGACAACAAGAGTCGTGCTACAAAAATAGCGACAATGTAGTGTACAGGGAAAGGGGATGGATTAGCATAACTCAGGGGAGCGCGACACTTGAGATAAATGTATTAAAGAAGTTGGGAAAACCTAGGATTCCTCATGGAGGGTCTGGTCAAGGTGGAAGGGGATGGCAAAGAGAGTTTGAGCACAGTAAAAAGGTAAGTAAGGCAACAGTGCCTTTGTCTGTATGAAATAAGAAATTAGGGGACAGGTTGTGGCTGAGAATCTGGTGTTGTAGGGCAGCAGTGATTGGACAGGGGAAGTTGGCATGATGTGCAGAGTGTGTGGTAGGGTGGCAAGGGTGAGCATGTGGTCGATGTGCCAGCGGGGTGGGGCTGTGATCAGTGCTCAAAAATTCTGCCATAAGGTGGTTGTAGCCAGCTTGATCCAAGGGCACAGGTAGTCCATCTGCGATGGGGTCATCCACCCAGGTTGGGACTGCCAGAGTATCAGGATGGTTGTCTGCGATGGGGTGCGTTACCAGGCCAGGTGTCGTTGCGGAGATGCCTCTGGGGAACCCTGGGCCTGTGGGAAAAGGAGGTCCAAGTGAACAAGGACAAGTGGTATTGTCACCTGCACCAGGACGTAGACAAGCGGAGTAGTCCCCACTGAAGCAATGCTTGAACAAAACTTGCAGGGCGAGGGAGGAAGCACCCCATTGTTTGAGCAAGAGGGTGCCCCACATGAAGGGCGGTGGTTCAGGGGTGTCAGGAATAGGAAGGGCTTTGTCACAAGCCCATTTGCATGGGATGGGTTTGGGGTTGTCTGCCTGCCATTGCTGGAAAGCGAAGAGTTTGGGTGGGGTGGGTGGTGGGGCAAGGGTGTAAGATTGGGCTGCAATCTGGAGTTCGTTGAGAATGTGGTTTTTGTGGGGAGGACTGGGCCAGTTATGAGAAAAGATGTGTGGGTCCAGCACCTGTGCTTTGGGTTTCGGTGGTTTGGGAAGTTTGCATGGGAGGTGGAGGAGGGAGAAGTAGATAACCGGGGTGAGGTGGAGGAGAACAGAGAGTGTGGCGGTGAAAGAGGAGGCCAAGGGGAGATTGTTGTGTTT